>Ga0154409_101_pt1 | contig 173557 bp, 155 predicted proteins | sample RifGroB2_FD_115913 | JGI IMG/M metagenome (GOLD analysis project Ga0154409, IMG submission 115913) | Deltaproteobacteria bacterium GWB2_55_19
CTCCTGCCGCTTCCTCCCTCCATCTCTACACCTCCAGGATTAGATTCCTATAACACTAACCTTTTGGTGTGTCCACTAAATCGGGGGAAGGGCAGGTTGCAAACCTTACAAACCTGAATCGGCAAAAGAGCCGACCTCCCCTGGCCCCTCCTTGTCAAGGAGGGGAGCTTTATAACTCCTCCCCTTTTTACAAGGGGAGGTTGGGAGGGGTCGTAATTTCAAGTCTTCGCGGGCTTAATGCCGTGAGGGCCTTCTTTTATCGACACCCCGCCTCTATTTACCATAAAACACTACTTAGCTCCTTATAAAGCCCTCGACCATCATCCTTGCCATGCTCTCGATCGTCTTTGCCGTCTCCTTCGGATTTGCCGCATGTATGGCAAGGGCAGATTGAGCCTCGGAGGGCTATAAAAATTTAACGATTTTTTTACACCACCTCAGTTATCAGCTAATGTATTGAATTATAAATGGATAATGAGAAAGCCCATCCAGTTTTTTAAAAGAAGGTGTTCAGTTATTTTACACTCTTCCAGTTTATTGTTTTTGATTCTTCAAGAAAATTACATAGTTAGTTTTTTGGCACGGGATTTGCTTTTATTACATGATAAAACCCGAACAGGAGGCTAATCATGAAAAGAGCATTAATGATTTTGCTCAGCATTGGAGTAGTATCCTTTGCGGCAAAGGCTGAGGCTACGCTTATAACTTATGATTTCAACAGCTTGGCCAGCGGTAATTATACGGAGGCCGCCTTCAACGCTAACTTCCTCGGCGTAGCATTCGACAACACCGGCGGCAGTGATTTTCAAATTCAAACCGTTTCCCTGGACCCTGATTTTTCCGGTCAGGCGGTGTTAAATTTTCCGTATAATACCGCTGGCAACAGCACGATCGCTACCCTCTCATCGCTGACGGATTACATAAGCGTCACTATAGGAGATTATGACGCAGATGCAGACGACCTGTATCTTTATGCCTACGATTCGCTCAACACCCTTGTCGATTCAGCCTTCTTTTACAACCCCGCGTCTTCTTATGCCGGCAATACCCTTAGCGTCTCAACAGGGTCGGCATCTATCGCCTGGGTTGAGTTCTATGGCGTAGGCGTTAATAACAACAGCGTCTATTGGGATAACTTTACCTTCAATGACACCTCTTCCGTCCCCGAACCCTCCACTATGCTTCTCCTTGGAAGCGGTCTGGTAGGGTTTGGCTTAGTAAGGAGAAAGTTCAGGGGATAGACGCCGATAGCGGGTTTCAGGCTTTATCGGATTGAGTACAAGACCAACACCCCGGCCTTAATTAAGGCCGGGGTTTGTTCTTCACCTTGAACGAAGCGGAAAAAAGTGTAAAATCAGGCCGTTCAGGATTTGCAGGCACTGAAAAAAAACCGGCTTAACGCGGCGAAAGCCTTTCTTTTATTGACACCCAGCCTTTCTTTACCTTAAAATATCAAAATACCGCATAGAGACAACCACCAGTTCATTTTAGAAATTAAAATGTATGCAGACCAACGCCCTCCGAAGAACCCTTTCGCGCTGTCTCTTCGTCCTGATTCCCCTCTCTGTCTGGGGTTGTGGACTGAGCGGAGAGGTCGTCTCCGATGTTACGCCCCCGTCTCTCTCTGTCACCGTCAATAACAACGAGAGCTCTACCACCACCGGCATTGTCACGGTCGATATCGTTGCAGAGGACGATGTTTCAGTCGCCGCGTATTTTATTTCGGAATCCGCTGAGGCCGCCTCGGCAAATTCCGCAGAGTGGGTGAGCGTTGACCCGGCAAAGGGATACACAGGGACAGCCTCTTTTAATCTCAGCTCAGGTTACGGGAACAAGACGGTTTATGTATGGACGATGGATGCTTCAGGCAATGTGTCGGCGCCGGCATCCGCCGGCATAGAGTACTCATTTGTCGAATCCGGAGAGGGCAGACCTAACGTCATCTTTATCGTGGTGGACACCCTCAGGGCCGATCACCTCTCCACATACGGCTATGAGAGGGATACGAGCCCCTATATAAGCGCCTTCGCAGGCTCCGCCGTCAGGTTCACACAGGCGATCAGCCCGGCCCCGTGGACCCTCCCGGCATATACGTCCATACTCACAGGGAAACACGCCTTCCATCACGCCTTAAACCAGCCCACGCTCACCGGCACGCCCGTGGGACCCTTGCCCAAGCTTCTTATGGATGAGGGATACAAGGCGGTATCGATACAGACCAACTATTATTTGCAAAACCTGGACCAGGCCTTCAAGGAAAGATACCATTACTTCGATCCCGAGGAGATATGCGGCAGTGACCCTGATTGCGACTGGGAGCATACCGGCGTTCAGGACCCGGCGGCGATTTCGAGGGCGATAAAATGGCTGAACGTGCCTGATAACGTTGACGAGAGCTTCTTCATGTTCATCGGGCTTATAAACCCGCACCTTGACTACAAGACAGGTAACGGCTACCTCGAGGAATTTGTCAATGATTCGGTCTTCACTTCAGCGCCGGCCCTGTCTTTCTCCCTCTCCAGCTCACTCACCTACTTGATCACCTATGCGGACCTTTCAAGCGAGGTCCAGTCCTGTGTCGGCGCGCCGGAGTCCGACGTCGGATATTACCAGGACAGCAGGCTCTACATCGCGGCCTACGATTCGGAGATAAAGCATACGGATTATTACATAGGCCTGCTCGTGAGCACACTCAAGAGCCTCGGGCTCTATGACGGCTCCATTATCATAATAACAGCCGACCACGGCGAGAACCTGGATGATTTCTCGCCCCCCTTCAGCCACGGCAATAACCTCAACAATACCCTCATCCACGTGCCTCTGCTGATAAAATTCCCCGGCCAGACAGAGGGCCTCGACGTCGACTCCTACGTCAGGACGATAGACATCCTGCCGACGGTCCTGGACTACGCCGGCCTCGCGCCTCCTGACGACGTGGACGGACGGAGCCTCATCCCCGTCGTCAACAATACGGTAACGGACGCCGGGGACAGGCCAGTGCTCTCATACCGCGAAGACATCTTATCGGGAGATGAAGGCAAGTACGTATCCATCATAAAGGACGGGTTCAAGCTGATAAAAAAAGGCGACGGCACCTATGTTCTATACAACCTCGAACTCGACCCTGAGGAGAAGTACAAAATTACCGACCCGGACAGGGCGAAACCCCTTTTTGATTATCTCCATCTGTATTATAAATAATGGTAATGGGAACTGTTACGTCCTCCCCCCTCCTTGTTAAGGAGGGGGGACCTAAAACTCCTCCCATTTTCTCTGGCGGGTCCAGGTTTGCATCCTGAACCCGCGAAAGCCTTTTGCGCCCTGCCGGGCTTTTTTCGGCATAGGGATTCTCGTTACGCCCTCCCCCTCCCGCTATGCGCGGGGCCAGAGTTCTTCGGAAGCTATTGAGGTTAGGGTAAACGAATCGTCTCGACACGAACTTTGCCAGTCCGGCGAGGACCGCTATGCGCGGGGCCAGAGTTCTTCGGAAGCTATTGAGGTTAGGGTAAACGAATCGTCTCGATACGAACTTTGCCCGTCCGGCGAGGATCATTCGCTCGCCACTTAGGGCACTGTCGCGCCTTTTTACTCCCTCGGCTCGCTCATATGACTTCCTCCCTTAAGGTCGCTAACCCTATGCCTGTGGTTTTTGAAAAACAAAAAAGATGTTTTTTGCTCTGTCTTACAAACACACAGGCGCAGGGCGGAGAACGCATAAGGGGGGAAGGGGCGAGCGCGCCGTGGCGGATTAGACGCGTGCGCTCTAAGGGGCGCGCGAGTGGGTAGGGGAGGAAGGAGGCGTTAGAAGCCCCTGCGGATAAGCGCGCGGAGCGCGCAAAAAGGCCTTGGGCAGGGGATTCAAACAACACAGATAGGGATACGAAACAATCGGTTCAGGTTACAAACCTGAACCAGCAATTTTAAAAATGCCAAGCTATCAGCGCTCCCCCTTCCTTTATTGACACCCCGCCTCTCTTTACCTTAAAATACTCATTAGCCCTTATGAAACCCTCGACCATCATCCTTGCGATACTATCAATCGTCTTCGCCGTCTCGTTCGGCTTCGCGGTGCGAGTATGGAGCCCGTCGGAATCGGTGAACGCCCTCTGGCTTGTCATCGCCTCGGCCTGTTTCTTTGTGGTTGTATACAGGGTCTACGGTGCGTTCATCTCAGCGAAGATTCTTGCGATCGACGAGAGACGTAAGACCCCCGCATATAAGCACGACGACGGCAAGGACTTCCACCCGACGCACACGCTCGTCCTCTTCGGCCATCACTTTGCCGCCATAGCCGGGGCAGGGCCGCTCATAGGCCCGGTCCTCGCCGCGCAGTTCGGGTATCTCCCCGGTTTTCTCTGGATACTCATAGGCGCCGCCTTCGGCGGCGCAGTCCACGACATGGTGATACTCGCGGCGTCCGTCAGAAGGGACGGCTCATCGCTCGCGCAAATCGCGAAAAAGGAGATAGGGCCTGTCGCCGGGTTCACCGCCGCGCTTGCCATACTCTTTATCATCATCGTCGCGCTCGCGGGGCTCGGCCTCGCGGTCGTAAACGCGCTCTACAAGAGCCCGTGGGGGACGTTCACGATATTCGCGACGATCCCTATCGCGCTCTTTATGGGCCTCTATCTGTATAAGATAAGGCGCGGGAAGGTAGGAGAGGTGAGCGTCATAGGTGTCGCGCTCCTCCTTGCCGCTGTCATCGGCGGGAGGTACATACCGGGGTCCGCGCTCGGCCCATTCTTTACGCTCGACAAGACGACGATAGTCATCATCATGGCGGCCTACGGGTTCGTAGCCTCAGTCCTTCCGGTATGGATGTTGCTCTGTCCGAGGGATTATCTCTCGACATATCTGAAGATCGGGACCGTCCTCATCCTTGCGGCGGGCGTCATATTCATGGCCCCGGAGATACGGATGCCGGCGTTCACGAGGTTCGTAGACGGGGGCGGGCCGGTAATACCGGGGTCCGTATTCCCGTTCATGTTCATAACGATCGCCTGCGGGGCGATCTCGGGCTTCCACTCGCTTATATCATCGGGCACGACGCCCAAGATGATAAAGAGCGAGGGGGACATTCAATTAATAGGCTTCGGCGCGATGCTCGCCGAGGGGTTCGTCGCGGTAATGGCGATAATCGCGGCGACGGTCCTCATGCCCGGCGACTACTTCGCCATCAACTCGACGCTATCGTTCGACGCCCTCGTCGCGCTCGGTTTTCCGCCCGTGAATATAATGGAATTGTCGGAGACCGTCGGGGTGAACGTCGCCGGGAGGCCCGGAGGCGCGGTCTCTCTCGCGGTCGGGATGTCGTACATATTCTCGGCGCTACCCGGAATGAAGGGGCTCATGCCCTACTGGTACAACTTCGCGCTTATGTTCGAGGCGCTCTTTATCCTGACTACGGTGGATACCGGCACGAGGGTCGCGCGGTTCATACTCCAGGAGCTCGGCGCTTATGTCTATAAGCCGCTCGGGAGGACGAACTGGATGCCGGGGACGATACTCACGAGCGCGCTCGTCGTGGTCGCGTGGGCGTACCTTATAAACTCGGGGTCTGTCTCTACAATCTGGCCGATGTTCGGGGTCGCCAACCAGTTGCTCGCCGCGCTCGCGCTCTCCGTCGGCACGACGATTATATTGAAACTCCATCCGAACAACATCAAGTACGCCCTTGTGACGTTCATCCCCATGGTATTCATGTTCGTCATGACGGTCGTCGCCTCGTGGGAACTCTTCTGGATATTCTCGACAAAAGCGGCGATTGCCGCGGACCCCTCCGACGCGTTCACCTTCAGGCTGGATTCGGTCCTTGTGGCCGCGATGGCCGCGCTCGCCGTCGTCGCCATGCTGGACGCCGCGATAAAGTGGCGCGGACTCGTGAATAACGTGTCTGCAATAACTCCCGATGCAGAGGCGCTCGATAACGATTGACCCCTTGCCTGTTTTTGGTTTTTCAGATCTTTTCAGATCAGGGGGGGGCCGGATGAGGCAGATTTCAGGGCTTGCCGGTCTCTAGGGCGCGGGGGTGGGGCCGCCTCAAAAGGGGCGGCCTCTGTCTGGCGGCGGGCAATTACTCGATCTCGACTTTTATCTTCCTGGGTTGCAGGTCCTCTGCCTTCGGGAGATGGATAGAGAGTATCCCGTCCTTTAGCGTCGCCTTTATATTGTCAGAGGCTATCTTTACCGGGATGTTGATGGCCCTGGCATAATACCTGTAGGTCCTCTCCGAATACGAGTGTTCACCATTGTCCTTCTCGGCATCTTCTTTTATCTCGCCCTTCAGGGTGAGGGTGCCCTCCTGCATGGAGATGTCGATGTTTTCTCTCGCGACCCCTGGCATCTCGGCCTTTATGATTATCTCGTTCTTCCTGTCGATTATGTCGATTGCCGGGGAAGCGACCCCGCCCTTTTCCGTTGGCCTCCTCCACGGGGCCTCGGCCCGTCTTGGCGAGGCGAATACGTCGTCCCATATCCTGTCCATCTCCCTCTTCATGGACTCAAGCTCCCGTAACGGGTTCCAATTTTCAAGCGGCATGTGTCGCCCTCCTCTCAGCGTTATCGCTTAAGGATAGGCGCCGGCGGCGCTGTTGTCAAGGGGCCGGGGGGGGCTAGAAAATCATATGAGGTTTGATGCGATGAGGAGGATGCCTGTGGAGAGGTGCGCGAGGATGACGGATTTTATCGAGGGGATGAGCGCGGGGCCGCCCTTATAATTCCTTATAAGACCTATGGCGCCGGGGAGCGCTGTGACGATGGAGAGCGCGGCTATGAGGGAGGCGCGGGGGAGCGCCCCTGTAGCCGCCCCGATGACGATGCTTGAGTAGGCCCCGCCTAAGATGACGAGTATCCCCCACCTGCCGCGCTCCGGCCCGAGCCTCACGACGAGCGTCCTCTTGCCCGCTTTTTTATCCGCCTCGTAATCCGGGAACTCGTTTATGTAGAGGAGCGCGGCTATAAGAAAAGCCATGGGGAGGGATGAGACAAAGGCCTGCGCCCCGAGCTCTCCGGTCTGCACGAGATATGCCCCGAGGACCGTTAATACGCCGAACGTAAGCCCGACGGCCGCCTCACCGAGACCGCGCCCCGCGAGGAAGACCGGGGGCGCGGAATAAAAGAATCCTATGAGCAGGCCCAGCGCCCCGATGACGATGAGCAAAGGGTTTATGGTGAGGGCGAGGTATAACCCCGCGACGGAGCCGAGTAAAACGAGCGTAAGGCCGAAAGAGAGGGTCTCAGTAGGCGTTATGCGCTTGTTCTGGATAAACCTGGACCCGCCGGTAAAGGGGGTGAGCGCGGACGTATTGATGTTGTCGGACCCGTTTTTAAAGTCGAAGTAGTCGTTCAGGACGTTCATCCCGCCGTGGAAGAGGATAGCCGCGGCGAGAGAAATAATGAAGCGCACAGGGTGAAACTCGCTATGGGTGTGCCACGCAACGGAGGCGCCGAGCGCAACCGGCACGGCTATGCCCGGGAAGAACTGCGGCCTTGTGGAGAGAAAGAAGTCTTTTAGCCTTTGCATACTATGTTATATATCGCTTTCCCGGCAAGCGTTCAGAGGGGCGCTTGCCCGGCGTCATCTGATAAGCATAAAGATGACTATGAGGACAAAGGCGAAGTAACAAACGCCGTTAAGTATGAAATAGAAGGGGTTGAGCCTCTTGAATTTCACGGCCATGAGGTAGAGCCAGAGAGCGGCGATTATAGTTATGACGCCGCTCGTAAGGACGGTCGTGTTGAGCGTCCAGGGCGTGAGGAATATGCCTATCGCCGGGAGCAAACTCCCCTGGAATACCATCGCCCCGGTGATGTTGCCCGTGGCCATCGTGTCCTTCCCGTTCCTTATCCAGAGTATGCTGTTGATCTTTTCCGGCAGTTCCGTCGCCACAGGCACGATAAGGAGCGAGAGCGCGATGATCGGCATGTGGAGGATGTCGGCGAGTGCTTCAACTCCGTGGACAAAGCCCCTGGCGCCGACGATTATGAGGCCGAGCGCGAAGAGGAGCTGGAGGAGGACCGTCCCCATGTGCTCCTTGAATATGAGAGAGAGATAAAGATTTTTAGTGCTCTCGGTCGAGTGGCCCTCCTTTACGAGGTCCGCGCTCGCCTTTACCGTCTCAAGGACGTAGTAGAAGTATGTAAGGACGAGCACAAAACAGACGAAGAGGCGGACCGACCTGTACTCGTGAGGGGTGAACGCGACGAGGAACGCGAGTATGAAGGCGAAGAGGAAGAACTCGATATCGCGCTTGAAGCCTGATCTCTCCGGGGCTACGTCCGCCGAAGGCCTTCTTTTCCTGAACTTCCACGCGGACATGCCCACGAGGAACATGGCGAGCGTTGAGAGCATGAACGGCGCGCCGAGTATCGCCCCGACGCCGACCTCCTCGCTCACGTGCGCGGAGTTGCCTCCGAATATGGCTACGAGCGGGACCATCGTCTCGGGGAGCGCTGTGCCGACCGCCGCGAATATCGAGCCCGTTACGCCCTCGGAAAATTTTAGCTTGGCGCCTAACGCCTCTATCGCGTTCGTGAAAATCTCGCTCGCCGCTACTATGACGACGAGGTAAAAGCCCAGTACAAGAAGTTCGTAGAACAATTCACAGTCTCCTTATTTGTTTAAGCGTAACATGCAGTGCAACAATGGGTCTCTTTCCAACCCCTCCCGCCTGTCGGACAGGGGAAGGGGTGGTTAGAAAGGATATTCCAAGTGGCGTGTAATTTCAACCCCTTTGTCTTAAGAGCTCGCCCCTGTCGCCTCTCAAAAAGAGGAGGAGGAGCATGCCCGCGACGAGCACGCCGGAGCCCACGATGATGAGCCAGATGCCGGGGTCTTTGTGGATGGCGAGGACCGCGTATTCCTTTATTATGAAGTCCTCGAGGGTGAAGGTCCTGTTCCAGGCCCGGACGCTCGTCCCGGTCCTTGATAGGTCGAGGAAGGCCGTCTCATTGCCAGGGCTTCTTATCTCGATATGCGGGTTGCTGAAGTCGTTGGACCTGCTGAAGGGCTTGCCGTCGGCGTCGAGCGCGAAGTCCGGGTATATCTCTCCGAGAGAGAAAGACGCGCCGTCGGACGTGGCAAACGACGCGTCAAAGTCCGCCTCTATCGCTTCTCCGCCGGACGAGAGGACTATCCCCGCCGGGGAGGTCCCCTGGTCGAGGTGATAGAAGGCTATGCCCTTGTATATGACAGGGCCGTTCATCTCTATGTCGCCTGCCTTTACCTCGACGCCGTCCTTTAGAAGCGTTATGTTGGACCTCAGGTATTCGAGGCCCTGCTCCTCGCTGCCCTTTATCTCCATTTCATTCAGCCTGACCGTAAGCCCCGGCGCGTTCGGCACCGGAACCGAGCCCCCCTTGAATACGACGTTCCCCTGGCTCCTGAACCCGCCGACTGACCCGGCGAGGTGGCCGAGGAGCGCGATAAAGAACCCGACGTGGACGATATGCGGAAAGAGCGACTGGACCGGCCTCTTCGATTTGAGTATCAGAAAGACCTTGTCGAGCGTGCAGACTACCGTGTTTATCGTGAATAGGGATACGAGGAAGACGAGCGCGTATATCCAGCCGGTAAGCGGCAGGTGCTTAAGTCCTTCATCGGCGAGCCAGGGGAAGAGTATCTCATGGTCGAGGCCCCTGTAGAACCGGGGGTACTTCATTGTGAGAAGCGATCCCAGCGCCGCTACGACGCATATGACGAAAGCCAGCGCTATCGTGAGGTATATGGATGCAAAAAAGCGCCAGACCTTCGACACCGCTTATTCCCTGAACCACCTGATGATGTTATCAGCGAGTTTTCTGTTGTCGGCCTCTCCGATGAACTTGTTGGCGAACGGCGCGTCGTCGGCTACGACCACGACCTTGCCCTTGCCGTATTCGCTGACCGCGACGACGCCGAAGGACTGCTGAGGCTCGTCCTTGCCGGGCTTCCTGTCCCTGTTCATGTCGGCCCAGGCCTTATCAGAGGTGGATGCGACGACCTTGGCGCTCCCCTCGGCGAGCAGACCCCATGTGCCGAAGACCGCGAGCCTTTTTACACCGGCCGTTACGGGGTGCGGCGCGATAGCGGAGACGTAGAAGTCCTGCGACTGCTTCTTTATGTTCCCCGTCTTCTCTGATATGACGAAGTTGGAGACGATTATCCCGAACTCCTCGGTAAGGGGCGCGACAGGCCCGGAGATATGGAGGAGCACAAGGAGGTTGCCGCCGTTATTTACGAAGTCGGTGAGCGCGGCGATCTCTCCCATGGCGATAGGCTGGGCCGGGCCGGCTATCACATAGGTGGTCGCGCGCGCGAGCGCGTCCGTGTTTATCTGACCCTCGTTCAAAGAGACCTCTTCGCCCGACTTCTTTATCGCCTTATAGAAGCCCGTGTAGTTGAGCGGGCCTTCCTTTACGGGCGAGAATATCTCGGAATGAGAGGCGTCGAATACGGTCTTTCCAGGGGCGTTCGCGGACGACGCGGCCTGTATGGGCGCGGTCAGCGGCTTTGCCGCATCTTCCATGACAGTCGCATGGGACGCGGAGGCGCATGCGATAGCGGCGAAGAGGAGAGAGGACGCGAGGCTCGTGAGCTTCTTTTTCATGGGGTCTTATTCCCTTTCTAAAGGCGTTTTTTACAGCATTAAGGATATCCGTTGGGGCCGGGTAAAGTCAAGCCATATGACGGGGGACGCGCGTAACTTAATAAGCCTTTAACCTTTTTTTATTGATTTTGGGCCGGAGAACCGTGTTAAACTGTAAATATGCACGAACTTACGGTAGTATCGCATTTTTCTTCCGCCCATAACCTTAGGGGCTACGACGGCGCGTGCGAGAACCTCCACGGCCACAACTGGAAGGTCGAGGCGTCCGTTACCGCAGAGAGGCTCGACAAGCTCGGCATGGCGCTCGACTTCAAAGTCTTGAAGGGCGCGCTCATGAAGATAGTCGACGGCCTGGACCACAGGTACTTGAACGAGGTCCCTCCGTTCGATAAGGAGAACGCTACCGCCGAGAATATATCGAGGCACATATTCACCGTGCTCTCGAAGGCCTTGAACGACGGCAATATAAAAGTATCCGGCGTGCGCGTCTGGGAATCCGAGACCGCCTCGGCCTTGTACTCGGAATAAGGGGGCGAACGGACCGGGATGGCGAAGAAAGTATTAAGGGACGTCCAGTCCGAGCCCGACTCAAGGCGCATAGCGATCGACAAGGTCGGCGTAAAGGACATCCGCTACCCGATAGTCGTGCTCGACAGGAAGAACAAGTTCCAGCACACGATAGCCTCCATCAACATGTACGTGGACCTCCCGCATCAGTTCAAGGGCACGCACATGTCGCGGTTCATTGAAATTCTGAATGAGCACAGGGGCGAGATCTCAGTCAGGAACTTCCCGGAGATACTCGGGAAGATGAAAAAGAGGTTCAACGCCTCGACCGCCCACCTCCACGTCGAGTTCCCGTACTTCATTGAAAAGTCCGCGCCGGTCTCCAAGTCAAAGGGGCTCATGGAGTACAGGTGCTCCTATTCGGGCGAGCTCCGGGAGAAGCGCGACTTCGTGCTCTCGGTCTCAGTGCCGGTTTCCACGCTTTGCCCGTGCTCTAAGGAGATAAGCGAGCGCGGCGCGCACAACCAGAGGGGGATAGTTAAAGTTTCTGTCCGCTTCGACGGGTTCGTTTGGATTGAGGAGATAGTGAAGGCGATAGAAAAGTCGGCCTCAAGCCCGGTATATTCGCTCTTAAAGAGGGTGGACGAGAAGCGCCTGACCGAGCAGGCCTATGACAACCCCATGTTCGTCGAGGATGTCGTCCGGGAGGCCGCGCTGAACCTTCAGAAGATAAAATCGATAGTGTGGTTCAGGGTGGAGGCAGAGAACTGGGAGTCGATACACAACCACAGCGCGTACGCCTTCCTCGAAAGGGACCTCTCGAAAAAAGGGTTATAGCCGGCCTGGCAGGGTCCTTCATGCGTTTCTCTTGGGATTGAGAGCGGGTAAAAACGGCGGGTTATAGAAACAGGGGGCTTCCGTCAGTCCTTGTACATCACTTCCTTTATCTTGAGTTTCAGCTCTTCAGCCCAGAAGGGGTTCCCCTTCTGTATAAAGCCCTTCACATGCAGGTCGAACCACTTTGGGTCGAGGACGAGGTCGTCGAGTATGTCCTTGCCCGTAGTTATTATCGCGGGTATGTTCATGCCCGATGCGACGACTCTTTTCAAGAGGTCCTCGCCATCTATGAGGGACTCCGGGTCTGCGGGGTTCTTAAGATAGAGGTCGGTTACGATGAGGTTCACGCGCTCGGTCCGGAGGGCCTTCAACGCCTCGGCGGCGTTCTTCGCCTGAACAAGCCTTATGCCGACGTCCTTAAGCGTGTTCTGGACCATCTCCCTTGCGAGCTTGTCGTCTTCTATAAGGAGTATCGTCTCGGTCTCCGGTGCTTCTTCCTTCGAGTCTGTCTCGCGGGAGGGCGGACGCGTGTCCCGCGCGCTTGCCTGTGCCTCGGCGGCCTCCCGCGCCGGTCTGGGCCTCGGCTGGGAGGGTTTCTCGTCAGCGGGCTTGGGTTGCCTGAGCGGCAGGGCCTCGAACGAGCCTCCGGCTGTCCTTCGGACGAAGTGCTGGGCGCCGCAACGGATACAGTTGACCCGCACTCCGGCCTCCCATTCCCTTATTTTCTCAAGCGGCACCCAGAGCCTGAAACCAGTGTTGCAGTCGAGGCAATGGATCTCGATAGGTTCTTTTTTTTGGGCCATTTTGGCGTCTTTCGTACTGCCGACCGCGTAAGCCATTCGTTAAGCGCCGGGATCCCTGGAATTTTGTGGCAGGCCACAGTTTAACTTAAATAAGAGGGCAGTGTCAATGATTCAAGGGAATTCAGGGAGGTTAGCGCACGAGCGACCCTTCGAATCCGGCGATCTTGCCGAGCCCCTTTAAATTGAAGGTTACGAAGAGGAGCTTCTCCTCGAGACGGTTTGTGTAGCCGAACTGGGCGGACCAGCACTGGTGCCTGTACTCGAAGCCGTATGAGGCCTCGAGCGACTTGTATTCATCGTATGAGTACCTGTTGAGATAGATGAAATCCAGGGGTTCGGTCAAGCGGACCCTTGCCGAGGCCTCGAGGTAGCTTGTGGAGTCCCTGACGAACCTGTACGCGAGGCTCAGGGAGTCCCCCCGGCTTGTCGCGGTCCCTAATGAGGCGTCGAAGCTTGAAAAGAGCGACTCATAGACGTCGAACTTGCCCTTTGCCGTAACCGACGTGGCGACGGTCGGTTTCACGATCAATTCGCCGTTTATCTCCCTGAAGGGCTTTTTCTTGTCCTCTTCGTTCTCCCCCTCCCGGGTCGCCTCGTTTATGTCGAATGTCTGGCTTAAGTCGAAGTAGAGATAGTCCTGGTAGAGAGCGCCTTCGCCCTGCTTGAGCTTCCCGGTAAGCGTGGAATTGACAGAGTAGGTAATGCTGTTGGTTTTTTCTATCGCGTCGACGGAGTCGAAGTCCGGGAGGTCCGACTGCTCGGTGTCGGGGATATAGGTGTACGAGAGCTTGGGCCTTATCGTGTGCTTCACGGCTGAAAGATTTTCGCCGCCCGTCTGGAAGACCCTGACGAATGTCGTCGTAAGGTCCGACTGTACGTCGTAGAGGAACCTGTCGAGGTACTCGCCTTCCGGGTGGTCCTTTACCACATAGAACGTCCCCCTCGGAGCGACAGAGACGGTGAAGTCGGCGTAGCCATTGACGCTCATGGGGAGCGAAACCCTCGGGTGGAGGTCGAGCCTGTCGCCCTCGGCCCCCTCCTCCCTGTAAAAGTTGATGAACGAGGTCTCGGAAGAAAAATAGAACGGCGTGTTCAGTATCCGCTTGTCGGACCCTGTGAGCGTTATTTCCGGGAGCCTCTGGAGCGTCTCCGAGTCGTCGGCGTCAAGGAGGTTGTTGAAGACCCGGATTTGACCGACGAGGCTGTATCCGTTAAAGTTCTTTGTGAGCGATACGTTAGATTCGATTGATTCGAGCGACCTCTCGTCACCGCCCGCCCCGAAGTCTAGGAAGTACTCGTCGTCGCTTACCACGTTTATATCGGCCTTGATGTTGAAGTCGCCTGAGAGGACCTCGGTGTGCTTGTATTTTATCCGCCATCTGTCGTTGGACGCGGTCTCGGGTCTCGACAGGTTGTCGACGTCTTCCCTGAACTCCCTTACGCGTCCCATGTCGTTTTCGCTGAAGTGGTAGAGGAGTGCCTCTCCGTAGCTGTCGGCTGTCCTGAAGTACCTGTACTCGGCGCCGGCCCCGACGCCTCGCGCCGTCTCTACGTCGAGATAGAAGGTCGCGTCAGCGCTCTCGGAGATGGCCCAGAAGAACGAGTTGTCGAGCATAAAGCCCCTGAGCTCGGAGAACCCCGGCTCAGAGGGCAGGAAGCCGGTCTGCCTCTCTCTCTTTACCGGGACCGTGACATACGGGAAGTAGAAGACGGGGACGTCCTTTATCTGGAACCGGGCGTTCCAGCCCGTCAAAAACTCCCCGATGGTGACGTCAGCCGAGGTGGCCGCGAAGGACCACGCCGGGGCCTCACCTTCTCCGCACTCGCAAGCCGTGTACGTGACGGACTCGGCTGTATACGACTCTGTCCCGGTCTTCTTGACGACCGCGCCGGTTATGTATATCCCTTCCTCGGCGTAGAAGAGGCGCGCGTCGGCTATGAGGGCCGTCTTTGCCTTTATGTCGAATGTGAGGCCGGATCCGGTGATGGTGGAGCCGCCCTCGTCAATCGCCGTCACCTTGCCCTTAGCTGTGGCGACCCCTGAGGCCGTGTTGAGGATCAGTTCGTCGGTCCTTATCGAGACCCCCTCCTGCCGGAGCTCAACGGACCCGCGCGCGTAGTAGGTCTCGGTCTCCCTTTCGTAGGTGATGAAGTCAGCGTCCAGTTCTATCGGGAGGCCGCCGCTGGAAAGCGGCCCTTCGGCCATCGCGGAGGCCGGGATGAATAGCGCGAGGAAAAAGGCTATGAGGAAGATGAGTTTTATTGGTTTCATTATATGGGGTGTTTAACAGGTGTGAAAAAAATAGCACAGAAAAGGGCTATTTACAAGTTTGCGAGGGGAGGGCGCCAAGGGCTATTTTTTCGATTTAATGAGATACCCGCGCGCCTCTCCCACGGTGAATATGGAGCCCGTTACGCAGACCGCGTCCTCTGGGCCGGCCTCGGCAATAGCAAGGCGACAGGCCTCTTTTACGGACCCCGCGGATATGACGCGTTTTTTGAAGGGGAGGGCGAGCCTTTCGAGGGCCTCGACCGGGGCCGAGCGCTCAATGCCCGGCGAGGCGAGAAAGACCGTATCAGCGAGCGGCATGAGCTCTTTAAATATCCCCTTGATGTCCTTGTCGTTCATGACGCCGATGACGAGAGAGAGGCGTCTTTTTTTGAGCCCTTCGAGGAAGGCCCTGAGGGCCTTCGCGCCGGATGGGTTGTGGGCGGCGTCGAGGAGGACGAGCGGCCGTTTCTTAACGACTTCAAGCCTCCCTGGCCACAAGGCCTTTTTAAGCCCGTCCCTTACGGCCTTTGCAGTTATGTGGAGCCCGTACATCCTTACGCACTCCAGGGCCGCAAGCGCGACGGACGCGTTGTTCATCTGGTGCGCGCCGGAAAGGCCCAATTCAAGGCCCTTTATCCCGCCATCGATCCCGGTGTAATCAACGGACCTCTCGTCGCCGTCGACATCGAAGGCGCGTCCGAGAATGATGAGGGGGGCGTCGAGCTCACGCGCCCTTTTTGCGATCACCGAGAGCGCGGCCTTGTGGGTCTCGCCGGTCACGACAGGGACGCCGTATTTTATTATCCCGGCCTTCTCGAAGGCTATCTCCGGGAGAGTAGAGCCGAGGTGCGCCGTGTGGTCAAGCCCCACGTTGGTTATAATGGACACGAGCGGCGCTATGACGTTAGTAGCGTCCCATCTGCCGCCCATGCCGGTTTCGATGACAGCGACGTCGGTCTTTTTTTCGCTGAAGTACAGGAAGGCGAGCGCCGTCGTGAATTCGAAGAACGATAGCTGGCCCTTGACGCCTCTCGCCGCTTTTCGGACGCGGGGGATGAGGCGCGCGAGGTCAGCGTCGTTTATGGCGCGGCCGTTTATTTGCATCCGTTCGTTGAATTTGGAGAGGTGGGGGGAGGTGTAGAGGCCGGTCCTGAAGCCCGCCTCCCTGAGTATGGAGGCCGCGAAGGCCGAGGTCGAGCCCTTGCCGTTTGTCCCGGCTATGTGCATGGACAGGAAGTCGTTCTGGGGGTCGCCGAGGAGGCCAAGGAGCTTCTCCACGCGGGCGAGCCCGGGCCTTATGCCGTGCCTCTGGAGGCCGTAGAGGAAGGCGAGCGCGCTACCCTTCATTTTGCGAGAGCATGGAGAGGAGGCGCGAGAGCGTGTCCTTCAAGAGCTTCCTTTCCACTATCATGTCTATCATCCCGTGGTCGAGGAGGTACTCGGCCCTCTGGAAGCCTTCGGGGAGCTTCTGTCTTATCGTTTCGGCTATGACCCTCGGCCCGGCGAACCCGACGAGCGCTCTGGGCTCGGCTATTATGACATCCCCGAGCATGGCGAAGCTTGCCGTGACGCCGCCCATCGTCGGGTCGGTCACGACCGATATGTACGGGAGCCCCGCCTCCTTGAGCTTCGCGAGCGCGGCGGAGGTCTTGGCCATCTGCATGAGCGACAATATCGACTCCTGCATCCGCGCGCCGCCCGAGGACGAGAATATGACGACGCCGCATCTCTCCTCTATCGCTTTTTCCACGGCGCGGGCTATCTTCTCCCCGACGACCGAGCCCATCGAGCCGCCCATGAACGAGAACTCGAATACGGCGACGCAGGCGCGCTCGCCGTTTATCGTCCCTTTTCCGGTGACGATGGCGTCCTTAAGGCGCGTTTCCTTCTGGGAGGACTTTATCCGGTCCTTGTATTTTTTCAAGTCCCTGAAGTCGAGCCCGTCGATTGGCTCCATGTGGGAGTCGAATTCCTTAAACGACCCCTCGTCCATGACTATATTGAGTCTCGCATTCGCCGAGATGCGGAAGTGGTAGTTGCACTTGGGGCAGACGTCGAGGTTCCGCTCGACCTCCTTCTTGTATATTATCTCCCCGCAGTGCTCGCACTTGACCCAGAGGCCTATCGGGACCTTGACGCTTTTGCCTTCGTCGCCGTTAGTGAGTATGTCTTTTTTAAACCAGATCATTGACTGTTCTTCCCCGTGTTTTTGCCTTAAGCCCCGGACGCCGCCGCCGGTATCGCGCCGGTGATGTCGCCTTTCTCGAAGGCCCTGATGAAGGCCTCGACCACCTGCGCGTCGAACTGCACCCCTGTGAATTTCCTGAGCTCGGCTATCGCCACCGCCGGGGGGAGCCCCTTCCTGTATGGGCGGGTCGTCGTCATCGCGTCGTAGGTGTCGGCGACGGATATTACCCGGGCGATGAGCGGTATCTGTTCGCCCTTGAACCCCCTGGGATAGCCCTGTCCGTCGACGCGCTCGTGGTGGTAGAGCATGCCGGGTACGATGTCCTTCAATTGCGGGACGTGTTTCATTATTTCGGCCCCGTACTGCGGATGGAGTCTCATAACCGCGGCCTCTTCGGCGTCGAGCGGCGCGTCCTTGCGCAGTATCCTGTCCTCTATGCCAATTTTGCCGATGTCGTGGAGGACGGCCGAGAGCTTCAATATTTCGAGCGCCTTAGCTGGCATCCCCATGTGCTTGCCTATGGCGAGCGAGTACTCGAAGACCCTCTTCGTGTGTCCGCCGGTGTACGGGTCCCGTTTTTCTATCGCCTCGGCGAGCGCTTCCGATGTCGCGTGGAACGTCTCCCTGATCTCCTCGTAGAGCCGCGCGTTGTCAAGAGCGATAGCGACCTGGTTTGAGAAAAGCTGGAAAAGACGCAGGTCTTCCTTCTCGAACGTCCCGCCTATCCTGTTGATCGCCTGCAGTACCCCGATGACCTTGCCCTTTATACGCACGGGGACGCAGACCATGTCGCGCGTCGTGAACCTTGACTTCCTGTCCACGTTGGCCTGAAACCGCTTGTCGCTGGCGACGTCGTTTATGACAAGCGGGCGTCCGTGCTTGGCCACCCATCCGGCGATGCCCTCGCCGATATTGAGCCTTACTTCTTTTATCTCGTCGCCCTTTTCCCCGAGCGCGACCTCGAAGTAGAGTTGTTTGTTCAACTCATCGACGAGCAGGAGCGAGCCCGCCTCGGCGCGCATGATCGAGGTTATCGCCTCCATCGCCCTGTGCCTGACCACCTTCTGGTCGAGCGTGGAGTTAAGGAGGTTCCCGACCTCCTGCAGGGTCGAGAACTGGCGGAGCCTGCCGTCGAGCTCTGAGAAGAGCTCGGCCCGCTCCATGATTATGGAGAAGTGGTTGGCGAGCGATTTGAGGGTCTTAAGGTCCGCCCTGGTAAAGGGCATTGAGTCTATCTTGTTGATGACCTCTATGACGCCTATGGCCCGCTTCTTCCTGAAGAGCGGCACCGCGAGCATGTTGCCGTGCTCCCGGGTTGTCTTTATCCCTATCCAGTACTTGTCTTTCCCGAGGTCGGAGCTTATATAGGGCCTGCCGGTCTTGAGGACGTGCCCGGCTATGCCCGCCACGCCCTTCATGCGCAGGCCCTTAAGCTTTCTGGCAAGAGGGCCTTTGACCACCTCGAACGAGAGCTCGTTCGAGGCGGCGTCCAGCAGGTAGAGCGTCCCGGACCGCGTTTCCATCGCGTTAAGGGTAAAGTCCATGAGCCTGCTGAGTATCGCGGACCTGGAGGCGCCTTTGACAGCGAGGCCGCCTATCTCTCTGTATATCTCGAGCTCGATGCCCATCACATCGAGCTTTTTTCTGCAGGAGGCGAGGTCAGCCTTTTCCTTCGCGGTCTTATCTCTCTTTTTTTGCTCTGCCATGCAAAGCCCTTGGTTTAAGGGTTAGGTTAAGAATCCATCGCGGAGCGGAGGGAGGAGACGAATCTCTTGACCTCTCCGATGAGTTTTTTTATGTTCGCCGGGTTCTTCGCTATGACGTTAACGATGGCGCTGCCGACGATGACGGCGTCGGCGTATCTTGAGACCTCTTTGGCCTGGGCAGGGGTGGAGATGCCGAAGCCGACGCCGACGGGCAGGTCCGTAGTCTTTCTTATCTTCGCGACAAAGCTTTTTGCGTCGCCGGCGACGGTCGAGCGCGCGCCCGTCACGCCGGTGACAGAGACGAAGTAGATGAAGCCCGAGGCCTTTGAGGCAACGATGGACATGCGCCCGGCGTTTGACGTAGGCGTCAGGAGGAAGACCATGTCGAGGGACTCGTCATCGAGCCTGCCCTTGAGCTCTCCGGCCTCCTCGGGCGGCAGGTCGACGATGAGCGCGCCGTCGGCGCCGGCGGCCTTTGCGTCCCGCGCGAACCTCTCCAACCCGTAGTTGAATACCGGGTTGTAATATCCGAAGAGGACGATCGGGACCTCGGTTTCCTTCCTTACGTCCCTGACGAGCTTTAAAACGTCTTTCAGGTGCGTGCCCTTCTTGACGGCCCTTTCGGACGACGCCTGTATGGTCGGGCCGTCGGCCATGGGGTCGGAGAACGGGACCCCGAGCTCTATTATATCGGCCCCGGCTTCTTCAAGCGCGAGAACAATGTCTTTGGTGGACGGGAGGTCCGGGTCCCCGGCGGTGATGAACGTGATGAGCGCTTTCCTGCCTTCCGCCTTTAGCCTTCCGAAGGCCGCCTCTATCCTGCCGTTTGCGATCGTCGTGGTCATTGGGTTTTCCTATAGCTCGAAGTTGAACGCCTTGGATACTGTATTGAGGTCCTTGTCCCCCCGGCCAGAGAGGTTCACGATGATCAGTTTGCCCTTGCCGAGTTCTTTTGCGGCCTTCATCGCGTGCGAGACTGCGTGAGAGCTCTCAAGCGCAGGGATGATGCCCTCGGAGAGGGTGAGCGCCTTGAATCCGTCGAGCGCCTCGCTGTCCTTGATGGTGACGTAGTTGACGCGTCCGGCGTCGTGGAGGTACGCGTGCTCCGGGCCGACCCCGGGGTAGTCGAGGCCGGCGGATATCGAATGAGTGTCTATTATCTGCCCGAACCTGTCCTGCAACAAATAGGTCTTGTTGCCGTGGAGGACCCCGACGCGACCGCCGTTAATGGAGGCCGCGTGCCTGCCGGTAGACAACCCGTGGCCCCCTGCCTCGACGCCGGTCATCTTCACCCCCGCGTCATCAAGGAACGGGTGGAAGAGCCCGATCGCGTTGGAGCCGCCGCCGACGCAGGCGATGAGTTCGTCCGGGAGCCTCCCGGCCGTCTCTTTTATTTGTCTCCGCGCCTCGGTCCCGATGATGGACTGAAAGTCGCGGACCAGCATCGGGTACGGGTGGGGCCCGGCTACGGTGCCTATGATGTAGAAGGTGTTGTTGACGTTAGTCACCCAGTCGCGGAGCGCTTCGTTCATCGCGTCCTTCAGAGTCTTCGAGCCGGATGTCACGGGCGTGACCTTCGCGCCGAGCAACTTCATCCTGAAGACGTTAGGCGACTGCCTCTTTATATCGTCCTCGCCCATGTATATCTCGCACTCGAAGCCGAACATCGCGGCTACGGTCGCTGTGGCGACCCCGTGCTGTCCGGCGCCGGTCTCGGCTATGACGCGCTTTTTACCCATCCTCTTGGCCAGCAGTATCTGTCCGATCGTGTTGTTTATCTTGTGGGCGCCGGTGTGGCAGAGGTCTTCCCTCTTAAGATATATGTCGGCCCCGCCTGTCTTCCGTGTGAGCCTCTCGGCGAAGTATAGGGGGGTGGGGCGTCCGACGTATTCCTTGAGATAGTAGGCGAACTCGGCCTTGAAGTCTTCGTGAGTCCGCCACTTGTTGTACGCCTCCTCAAGCTCCTGGACGGCTGGCATGAGGGTTTCCGATATATACCGGCCTCCGTATATGCCGAAGTGTCCTAACCTGTCAGGGGTCCTTTTCATGCGGTCTTCGCCTCGTCGATAAACTTTTTCATCTTCTCCAGGTCCTTTTTCCCCGGCCTGGCCTCTACCCCCGAGCTTACGTCCACCGCGTAGGGCCTGACCGTCTTTATTGCCATAGCCACATTGTCAGGGGTGAGCCCGCCGGATAATATTATACGCCGAAGCGCGGAGGCTTCAACAGCTATTTCCCAGTTGAATGTTTCGCCTGTGCCGCCGGGCACGCCCTCCACGTAGGTGTCGAGGAGAAATGCCGATACATCGTATAAGGAAAGCTTCTCTATATCAGCCCGGCCTCTTATCCTGAACGCCTTTATGACGCCGGGAGAAGCCTGCGCGCAATATCCGGGTGTCTCGTCCCCGTGGAGTTGGACCCTGTCGAGGGAAGCGTCCTCCCTTACGCGGGAGACCTCTTCGAGCGCCTCGTCCACAAAGACGCCGACCTTGATGACAAAGGGCGGGAGCGCCCGGATAATAGCCGCCGCGCGAAGCGGGTCTATGTAACGGGGGCTTTTTTTATAGAATATGAACCCGAGGGCGTCCGCGCCGAACGCGACCGCGGCCTCGGCGTCTTCGAGGTTCGTTATCCCGCATATCTTTACTCTTACCGGCATGGGCTACTTCGGCGGGGCTATGCCCCTGAGTTCCTTGACCTTCTTTATTATCTCTTTTTCGCGGATAAGCGCCTCGCCTATCAAAACGGCGTTTACGCCGGCGTCCATCAGGTCGAGGATGTCGGCGTAGCTCTCGATCCCGCTCTCGCTTACGATGAGTGTCCCGGCGCTTACGAGCGGCGCGAGCCGTAGCGTGGTGTTGAGATCGACCTCGAAGGTCCGCAGGTCCCTGTTGTTTATCCCGATTATCTTCGCGCCGGAATCGACGACCCTCTTCATCTCCGCCTCGTTGTGGACCTCTACGAGCGTTTGCATGCCGAGTTGCGCGGCGAGCGCCATAAGTTCTTTGAGCCTCTTGTCGTCCAGTATCGCGGCTATGAGGAGTACGGCGTCCGCGCCGGCGGCCCTGGACTCATACATCTGGAAGTCGTCGAAGATGAAGTCCTTCCTGAGGATCGGGATCCTCAGGTGGCTCTTTATGGGGGTCAGGAAATCGAGTTTGCCCTTGAAGTACTTTTCTTCGGTAACTACCGACACCGCCGCCGCGCCTCCGACCTCGTATGAGCGCGCGATGTCGTAGGGGATGAATTCCTCACGGAGGATCCCCTTCGAGGGCGAGGCCCTCTTTACTTCGGCTATTATCCGTACCGCCTTCGGCGCGGGCCGAACGGTTAGCGCGGCGGCGAAGTCCCTGAGCGGCCTCGCGAGCAGTGTCTTCTTTTCGAGCTCTGCTATCGTCGTGTACGCCTTTACGCGGTCGAGCTCCTGCCGTTTGTTCGCTACTATCTCGTCTAATATCATCTGTTGGATATCCTTTTGAGCTTTATGAGCTTTTCGAGCGCGGCTCCCGAGTCAATGGAGCCGTGGGCGAGCGCGATGCCTTCCGCAATGGTCCCGGCCTTGCCGCCCGCAGTTATCGCGGCGGCTGAGTTAAGCAGAACAACGTCCCTTGCCGGGCCCTTTCTGCCTTCGAGCACGTCCATTATTATCCGGGCGTTCTCCCCGGGGTCCCCGCCTTTGAGCGCCTCCGGGGCGCACCGCTCAAACCCGAAGTCCTCGGGTTTTATGTGATATGTCTTTATGTTTCCGTCCTTGAGTTCTGTTACGCGCGTCTCTTTTGTGAGGGTTATCTCATCGAGCCCGTCCTCGCCACGCACGACGAAGGCGTGGACCGATCCGAGATTAAAGAGGACCTTGGCTAAAACGTCTGTCAGCGCCGCGTCATAGACGCCGATGACCTGTCTCTTCGCCCCGGCGGGGTTTGTGAGCGGGCCTAAAATATTGAATATCGAGCGGATGCCGATCTCTCTTCTAACGGGCGCCGCGTACTTCATCGCGCCATGGAGCATTGGCGCGAATAGGAATCCTATGCCAGCTTCCGATATGCACTCCTCGACGCGGGACGCCTCCGCCTCGATGTTGACGCCGAGCGAGCGGAGCACGTCGGCGGAGCCGCTCCTTGAGGATACCGAGCGGTTCCCGTGCTTGGCGACAATGAGTCCCGCGCCGGCGGCGACGAACGCCGAGGCCGTGGAGATATTGAAGGTCATGGACTCGTCCCCGCCCGTGCCGCAGGTGTCGAGTACGTCTTTCCCCGCCTCGACCTTCGTAGCCTTTTCGCGCATGACGCGCGCGGCGCCTGTTATTTCGGCAACCGTCTCGCCCTTCATGCGTAGCGCCGTTATGAACGAGCCTATCTGCGCCGGGGAGGCCCCGCCGGTCATGACCTCGTTCATGACCGAGACCATCTCGTCTTCGGAGAGGTCAGAGCCCTTTACGACCCTCGCTATCGCGTCCTTTATGGTCATTATTTGTACCTCTCAAGGAAGTTCCTGAGGATATCCTTGCCCGAGCTCGTAAGTATCGACTCAGGGTGGAACTGGACACCTTCTATGGGTAGCGTCCTGTGGCGAAGGCCCATTATCTCATCGGCCTCTGTCCACGCGCTTACCTCAAAACAGTCCGGGAGTGTCTCTCTCTTAACAATGAGGGAATGATACCTGTTCGCCTCAAAGGGGTTCGGGATGCCTTCGAAGATGGTCCTTGAGTCGTGGTAGACCATAGAGGTCTTGCCGTGCATGAGGCGCTTTGCCTTTACGACCTCTCCGCCGAACGCGTAGCCGATGGACTGGTGCCCGAGGCAGACGCCGAGGATCGGGACCTTGCCCGCGAAATGTCTTATGGCCGCAACCGATATCCCGGCCTTCGGCGGGTCGCACGGCCCCGGAGAGATGACGAGCCTTTTCGGGGCGAGCCTTTCTATCCCCTCTATGGTTATGGCGTCGTTCCTGTATACCGACACATCGGCCCCGAGCTCCATAAAATACTGCGCGAGGTTGAATGTGAAGGAGTCGTAGTTGTCTATTATGAGGAGCATGTTATACTATCCCCCCCCTTGCGAGTTCGACGGCTTTCAACATCCCCCGCGCCTTGTTCTCGGTCTCCTCGAACTCCTTTTCAGGGACCGAGTCGGCTACTATCCCGGCCCCGGCCTGTATGTAGATTGAGCCGTCTTTTATGACGAGCGTCCTTATTGTTATGCACATGTCCATGTTGCCGGCGTATGAGAAGTACCCGACTGCGCCGCCGTAGACGGACCTCTTGCAGGGCTCGAGCTCCTCGATTATCTCCATCGCCCTGACCTTTGGCGCTCCTGTCAGGGTCCCTGCCGGGAAACACGACCTGAACGCGTCGAATGCGGAGAGTTCCTTTTTAAGGAGGCCCTTGACGTTAGAGACGATGTGCATGACATGTGAGTATCTCTCTACGGTCATGAGCTCGTCGACCTCTACGGTCCCGGCGCGTGCGACCCGCCCGATGTCGTTCCTGCCGAGGTCCACGAGCATGATGTGCTCGGCCCTTTCCTTTGGGTCGGCGAGGAGGTCTTTTTCAAGGGAGAGGTCTTCTTCTTCGTCACGCCCCCGCTTCCTCGTTCCCGCTATGGGTTTCAGGTTTATGTCGTCGCCCTCGACGCGGACGAGTATCTCGGGCGAGGAGCCTGCGAGCGTTAAGTCCCCGAGCCGGAGGAAAAACATATATGGCGAGGGGTTTACTACGCGTAGCGCCCTGTATATGTCAAAGGGCTCGACGTCCAAAGGGGTCGAAAACCTCTGAGAGAGGACCGCCTGTATGATGTCGCCGTCGAGGATATAGCCCTTGGTCCTCTCCACGGCCTTCAAAAAATCCTCTCTTTTGAAGTTGGACGCGACGGCATGGCCTTTGTCTGCGGCGTCCCCCCTTGCCGGGAGGCGGGTGTTCCGGAGCTTCGCTATCAAGGCGTCTATCCGCGCCGTGGCCTTTCCGTAGGCCTCAACAGGGTCGTCGCCGTCTTTTATGAAGGCGTTGGCGACGACCTTTATCTTGTGCTCGACGTTGTCGAATACGAGGAATGTGTCCGTGAATATGAAGAAAAGGTCGTAGAGGTCGAGGTCTTTGGGGGCCGTGTCCGGGAGCTTCTCTATGTGCCGGATGATGTCGTAGCCCATGTAGCCTATGGCGCCGCCGGCGAACCTGGGCGCGCCCTCGACCTCGGCGGCCTTAATCGACGACATGAGACCGCGTAACACCTCGACAGGGTCTCCTTCGACGGTCCTTGTAGCGCCGCCCTCGATTATCTCGACGGCCGTGCCCTTTGCGCGGACGACCCTCATGGGAGAGGCCCCGATGAGGGAGAAGCGCCCCCACTTCTCCCCGCCCTCGACGCTCTCCAGGAGAAATGCGTCCCCTCCGGTATCTATCTTCATGAACGCCCCTACCGGGGTGTCGGTGTCGGCGAGGATGTCTCTGAAGACCGGGACGGCGTTAGAGGTCTTCGCCTTGTCCCTGAAGACCTCTAAGGAAGGGAAATAGCTGGGCTTTTTCATAAGCTACATAGGATACCACACAGGCCTTGAACGGGTCAAGGCCTGTGTGGACAGGATTAGATGCGATTTAAGGGGTTTTACTAAGGATGGAACGGTGAGGACGTCACCAGCGGCGGACCCTGCCTGAGTCGAGGTGCACGAACCCGGCCCTCGGGTAGTAGCCGACGCCGCCGAGCTCGAGTTCGAGCGCGGTGCGCCTTAAGACCTTGGTCCTGATGTCGGGTATTCGTATGTCAACGGCCTTGCCGTAGAGGTGCAGAGAGTTCTTGGCGACCCTCCGTCTCATCTTTTTACGGAGCATGTCGTTGTACTTCTTCGACCTGTAACCCGAGACAACGTGGATGAGGTTGTCGCCTTTGCCGATTTCTTTGTCCACGGCGTTAAGGAACTCTATGGTGCGGACGTCGATATCGGTCTCTTCGTCGTTGTGGTGGCAGCGGAAGAGGTGGTTTATGGCCTTGAGCGCCTGTTCGTCGTATTCGCCCTTTGAGTTCCTGAACGTGACGTCGAGCTTTTCGTCCATCCTCGGGCGGTAGATGCGGAGCCTGCCCTCGGGGAGGTTCTCCCTTACTGCCTCATCATAGAGGTCTTTGCCGATAGTCTCTCCTCCAGCCGCGTCGAGGAGGAGGTTGGACGAAGAGGATTCTTCCTCGATGAGCTCGGTGGCGAGCGCGGGTTTGCCGAAGAGGAGCAGGGTGCCGATTATAGCGGCCTTGACAAACGACCTTCTGCTGATGAGTTTTTTCATGATCAGACTCCGCTTCGGGGATTTCAGGGCCTGTTACAAAATGTGCGGCATATTAACAGAAAAAAAAGAGCGAGTCAACCCAAAAAACTCGCATGTCCGGATTGCGCATCTTCAGGTACATACGGCCGGTACAACATGTTTTCGGCCTGATTCCGATAACCTTTATACCCGAGGCGTAAAAAAAAAGAAGTGATAAAAGACACGCAGGCCTGCATATGGGCTTTTCGGCGTTTTTTTCCTTGACATGGGTTTGTCTTTTTCCTAAAATTCCTTTGCCCGTTAATGTTTTTTGCGTTTGACCAGGCGGCCTTCGCGGGCCTTCGCGGGTCTTTATTCCTTTGAGACCGTCTTTTCGCGGGAGAGCGCCCGGCGGCCAGCCGAAAAAATAGAAAAGGAGAAGAAGGAATGACGAAGAAGATAGGTCTTTTTGGCATGGTATTGGCCCTGTTGCTTTTCGTGTCAGGCTGCGGACAGCAGTTGAAGCAGGAAAACGAGCAGTTAAAGGGGCAGGTGGCTACGCTGACAGAGGAGGGGAACGGCTTGAAGGGCCAGGTCGCCTCGTTGCAGAAAGAGGCAGAGGACCTCAAAGCCCAGGTTGAGACCCTCTCCGCCGAGAGGGACGCCCTAAAGAAGGAGCTTGAGGCGAAGTCCAAGCCCGCCCCCAAGGCCAAGAAGAAAAAGAGATAAGGCGTTAAATAGTTCTTTTCAGGGCCCGCCGGGGGTATCCGGCGGGCCTTTTTTTTAAGCGCCGGGCTAAAGGGGAGGGGCGTCCCCTCCGATATTAATGAAATAGCCTCATATTCCGTCTTTTTCTCAATCGACGGCCCCTTGTGGCAAGGGTCTTTTTTTTATTGACACCAGGGGGAGGTTTTAATAGAATTCCCTTTTTAAAGGGTATATACTAATCTTCTAAGTTCCTTTTTTACGTTGTTTTTTTGCGTCCGGCATTGGCATTTTCAGGTCCCTCTCATAAGCTCTACTGAAGAGTCTTTTTATTAACCGTAGAACGAAAAACCGGCAACTGGCCGCAAACGGCGGCTTGCGCCTCTTTTCGTTCGCGGTTAAACCACTCTGTAACTAAGCGCCGTCAGCCGGGCTCCATTGGCATACCGGTCCGTACGGCCGCTTAAAGCCTATCGTCTTCGGGATACCAATGTTCCGTCAAGGCCTCAAATCAAAGATATTGAACCTGACCATAGGGTTGTCGCTTCTCGGCTTCGGCGTCCTTGTCTTTATAGTCATCAAGGAGGAGGAGAAGAGCCTCCTGCGGGAGAGGATGAAGGCGAGCGAGCTCATGGCCCAGCCCATCCTGCATACCATATACAAGGACATGCTCGACGAGAGGGCGGATATGCCCCGTTTCCTTATCGAGGGCTTGAAGACCATCAAGGGTGTCGAGAGGGTACAGCTCATAAGGGCTAACGGTGTCGAGGAGGCGTTCAAGGACTACAAGACCTTAAACGCCGTAAAGGTCGAGTTCGGCGAGATAAAGCCCGAGTGGGTCGTAGACCACCCGAACATACTCAATAACGTGGCGCTCGGTACGCAGAACCAGGATTTCAAGAAGGCCCTTCTGGACTTCAACAAGGGGGCGAAAGAGGCGGTCTCCTATATAGAGAAGGAAGGCGAGAGGTCCCTATTCACCTACCTCGTGCCGATAGTGGCAAAGCCGAAGTGTTCGTCCTGCCACTCCCAGGAGGAGGCCGCGCGCGGCGTCCTCATGATATCGACCTCATTAGACGAGATGTACGAACTGCTGAAGAGTTCGCGTAACAGGTGGATTATTTACGGGGTAATGACGGTAGCGGCTACGACCGTGCTCCTCGGCCTCCTCGTTACGGGTGTAGTCACCAAGCCCGTCGACAGGGCCGTCGGCATGCTGAAGGCCATAGCCGAGGGCAAGGGCGATTTGACGCAGAGGCTCGATATCTCGTCGAACGACGAGATGGGCATGCTCGGCAGGTGGTTTAACAAGTTCGTCGAAGGCATGCAGCACATGGTCAAGGAAATATTCGGGATCTCGCGAGAGGTCTCCGTCGCGTCTTCCGAGATCGAGGCCTCGTCAAGGGAGATAGTCGGGGCCGTCGCCAAACAGCTCCGCGCCGCCGAGGATACATCAGTTTCCATCAAGGAGATGGACGCATCGATTAAGACCGTAGCCGAGGAGGCCGAGGCCCTTAACCTCTCGGCGATGGAGGTCTCAACTTCCGCTCACGCGATGTCTTCATCCGTCGACGAGGTGCGGGTCAACATAGAGAAGCTCTTCTACTCGGCCTCGTCCACGACCTCTTCGATCAACGAGATGGCGATATCCATAAACCAGGTCGCCTCGCACGTCGACGAGCTCTTCAAACGCACCGAGGAGGTCGTCTCTTCCATCATCGAGATAGGCTCTCGCGTAAAGGACGTCGAAAACTACTCGAGGAGGCAGGCCGAGCTCGCAGAGAAGGTCCGCTCCGACGCCGAGGACATAGGCATGGCCGCGGTCGTAAAGACGCGCGAGGGCATAGAGAAGGTAAGCGAGGAGGTCGCCTCGACCGGCATAGTAATAAACAGGCTCGGCGAGCGCTCCAAGGAGATAGGAAAGATTTTAACCGTCATAAACGAGATAGCCGACAACACGCACCTCCTCGCCCTTAACGCGACCATACTCGCGGCCCAGGCCGGGGAGCACGGCAAGGGGTTCGCGGTCGTCGCGCGCCAGGTCAAGGACCTCGCCACCAAGACGACGTTATCCACCAAGGAGATAGCCGGGCTCATTAGCCAGGTCCAGGGCGAGGTATCCGTGGCGGTCGAATCGATGCAGAGGTCTTCCGAGAAGGTCGAGGACGGGGTGAGGTTATCGCGAGACGCGCAGGACGCGCTCAAGATGATACTGGATTCGGCCAGGGGGTCGTTCGAGATGGCGAAGATGATAGAGAGGACGACGATAGAGCAGACCAAGGGCGCGGTCCAGATAACGAACGCCGCGCAGATGATAAGCCACATGGTCGGCGACATAAAGAACGCGGCGAATGAGCAGTCCTCGGCGGCGCGCGAGATATTGAAGGACACCGTACAGATGAAGGAGTTCATGGAGCGGGTGAAGCACTCGACGATAGAGCAGTCGAGGGAGGGCAGGCACGTCTCGGAATCCATCTTCAAGGTGGCGGACAGGATAAAGAAGGTGGCGTCCGCGACTTCCGCGCAGATGGAGTTCTCGAGGAGGATAGTCGCTGCGGTCGAGACGGTCAAGCAGGCGGCCGAGGACAACGCGGCGCTCGCGTCCCGGCTCGATAAGACGGTAAAAGAGATGAACAGGCAGGCCGAGGCGCTCCGCTCCACCGTAGGGAGCTTCAAGGCGTAAAGAAGGGCGCTCTCTCCGCTGGAAAGGCGCAAGGTCTTTTTGAAGCAGCCCGTAACGGAAACAAGCGAAGCTGGCTGACCATTACATATTTTTCAGCACCATGACCAGGAGGTCATATGAGGACAAACGCCGTTGCCGCTGCGATTCTGTTGATGATGGTTTTTCTGTCTGTACCCGTCAATGGCGCCCTCGGCGCCGACTGGACAAAAGCCGTAGCGGCGGACGTGACGCTCTTCTATCCCGGCGTCGCCTCGTGGGAATTTCTCACGAGCGACGACCACAGGCTCGGCGGCAGGGAGATAAAGCAGGCGAGAAAGGACTGCAGGCACTGCCACCTGGGCAAGGGCGGCGAGCTGGATTTGAAGGCAGACGAGATCGCCGCGGGGTCTATTAAGATGAAGAGGTCGCATAACCCGTTCGAGCCGGAACCGCTACCCGGTAAAAAAGGGATCATGTCGGCTAAGGCGCAGGCCGCTTACGACGACGAGTTCCTTTACATAAAGGTCGAATGGGAATCCAAGGGCGCGGGCTGGTCAAAGGGCGCGAAAAAATCGGACAGGGTCTCCCTCCAGATAAACAAGGCAGAGCCGACCTTTAAAAAATACGGCTGTTTCATAACCTGCCACAACGACCTGAACACGATGCCCGAGTCCCCTTCTAAGAAAGAGGTCTCTGCCAACCCGTACTACGGCGGACAGCAGAGGGACGACGTCCGCCTCTACGCCTATTACGCGAGGTCGGCCTGGGACCAGAGGAGGCCGGAAGGGGAGCTCTCCAAAAAGTTAAAGGACGGCGGCAGGATAGACCTCGTCTCAATCGAGTTCGAAAACGGCGTAGCTACGGCGTTCGACGGCTGGATTTTTGACGACAGGCGCTGGGAGGATAAGGCCGGGGATGCCACGGGCGCTTATTCCAAAGGAAAGTACTCCGCTGAGTTCAAGCTTAAATTGAAGTCGAAAGACCAGTTTGACGCCGACCTCTTTGAGGGCGACGTCGTCTCCATTGGCATGGCAGTCCATGACGACGGCGCCTCTAAGAGAAAACACTACGTATCTTTCCCGTTCACAATCGGGCTCGGGGTCGCCGCGGACATAAAGGCCGAAAAGACAAAGTAAGGAGGCTGGATGAGAGCCTTTTTAAGACGCGCTTTCAAGAGGGCCGCCAACTGCGCTGTCCCCGTCGTATTCTGCACGATATTCTTATCCGTCCTTTTATCCCCGTCGCTCTCGGACGCCTATCCGTTTTTTTCGAGGCAGGTCGGGAGGGACTGCACCTTCTGCCACTCCGTATTCCCGAAGCTGAATGAGACGGGCAGGATGTTCCGCTCCGGCGGGTACAGGCTCTCAGCCGAGGCCGAGTGGAGGGAAGTAAAGGACCTGGCCTCCATCCCGGCCGCTATCGAAGTCGAGGTAGAGGCCGCGTACAACGACCTCAACACCAACGGCGCGAATGTTAAATCGTCCGACCTTAAGATTGAGGAGATAGAGCTCTTCGCCGGCGGCGCGTTCGGAAAGACCGGGAGGGTCTCGGTCAACTCAGCCATCACCTTTGAGGAGACCGAGTCAGGTGCCGATGTCAGCATAAGGAAGGCGTTCCTTCAGGTGAACGACCTTCTTGGGCCGACAGGCGAGGGGAGGCTTAACTTAAGGGCCGGCAAGTGGGACATAGGGTTGCCGTTTGTGAATACCATCGCCCCGATCTCGAACCGCTACCTCGCCGAAGCCGCGCTTGGCGTACTCTCTATCGAGAAAAAGGCGCTGGAGCTTAACGGGACGTTCACCTCTGAAGGCGAGACGTTGACTGTAACGCACCGCTGGGCCGTTGGGGCGTCACAGGAGGACGTTCTGAGCGACGACAAGCTAAAGGGCGCCTACGCCCTGTACTCCGTAACCTTTCAGGAGGATTACAGCCTGGGCGCGCTCGTGAGGACCGGCGAGGAGGCAACGACCGGTGTGGACGCCTCCTACACGCGGTACGGAGTGGCTGGGGAGGCGGAGTTAGGGCCGACGATACTTACCCTGGGATATTTCAGGGCGGACGCCGGAACTGAGGCCGGCGACTTTCTCGTTGAGGCCCTATGGCTGCCCCGCGCAAAGGTGAAGCTCGGGGTCCGCTACGAGTATCTGAAGGAAGACGGGAGTCAAGGGGTTTCGTCACAGACCCTGATGGCCCGATATAATATACTCAGTAACGCGTATATACAGGCGGAATGCAGGTTGCTCACTGACGAGGACCATGTGACTTCAACTAACGAGGACGAGACGAAGCTCCGGGCCTTTCTCGTCGCTGTATTCTAAAGGGCCTAAAACATGGGTGCTAAAGATGAAATAGAACTGCTGGACTCAAAGATCGCCCGGCTCAAGGTCGAGTACGAGCAGTACTTCATGCGGGTATTGAAGAGAGAGCCCGCGAAGCTCCGCGACGAGGTCGACAAGCTCGTCCTGTTTTACAGCAACAAAAACCTCACCAACACGTCCCTTAGGTTCAAGTACAACACCATCGTCGCCAAATACAACTCATACAAGCAGTATTGGACGAGGACGCTCCGCGCCATAGAAGAAGGCGAGTTCCACAGGAAGGCCGAGGGCGAGCTTGAGACCGGCGCGCGCTCCGCGCCCATTCCTCCCGAGGCCCGCAGGCCCGCTCCGAATGCCGCTCCCGGGGCCGGCGATGACGTAAGGGAGGTCTACGAAAAATACATCGAGGCAAGAAAGGCCTGCAACGAGCCGACCGAGGGCATAACGCTCGGCACGCTTGAGAAGACCCTGCAGGAGTACAAAAAGAAAGTGGCGGAGCAGTACAAGACCGAGGACGTGGAATTCAAGGTCGCCATAAAGGACGGCAAAGCAAAGCTCACGATCGCGCCGAAGAAGAAGGCGGGGTAGTTTAACACCTCCCCTTAACAAGGGGAGGAGGGGAGGGGTCGTATTACAAAGGTCTTCAATAGAATAAGCGAAAAAACAAAACGCAAGGCCTTGAGAAATGATATGCCCAAGCCCGAGGCATTGTTATGGGCGCGGCTCAAAAGCAAGGAGCTGGGCTATAAATTCAGGCGTCAATACAGTATAGGGTCTTTTATCGTCGATTTTTATTGCCCGGAGTTGAAGCTGGCTATCGAGGTGGACGGGGACTCGCATTTTACGGATGATGCCGAAGAGGCCGATAGAGTTCGGGAGAATGAAATAGAATCATACGGCATACTTTCTGCGCTTTACGAACAAAGATGTATTTGAAAACTTGGACGGGGTGCTTGAGAGGATATATGAGCGCCTGTCTGAGAGGGTGCTTGTTAATAAGTAGTAATCTATAAACAGGAATGACCTCCCCTAGCCCCTCCTTGGTAAGGAGGGGAGCTGTTTAACTCCTCCCCTTAACAAGGGGAGGTCGGGAGGGGTAGATGTTTAGGTATTACTGTACGGAGCGCTTGAAAGGATTGATGAGAGTCTACCTGAGAGTTAGCATTATTCTTAGAGATTAAAACGACCTCCCCCAGCCCCTCCTTGGTAAGGAGGGGAGCTGTTTAACTCCTCCCCTTATTAAGGGGAGGCTGGGAGGGATCATATTTTTGTCTCTTCGACATTCTATCGCTTCCTTGAGACCGGGATTTATACCTTGGGATTGGGGAAGCGAAGAGGTCAGGTTTAGCAAAACCGTAGGAAGGGTATAAAATCGTTTTGGTGGGCTCTGCCCACCAACAAAAAAGGCGGGCATCAAGCCCGCCTTTTTTGTTTAATCTCTTTAAAACCGTCCCTACCGCCCCTTCTCCTTAACCTTTATCCGCGCCTGCGCGAGTTCAAAGGATTCGACCGTCTTTGCGTAGTCGGCGTCTTCGGGGGATAATGTCTTCAAAGCGTCCTCGGCCTTGGCTACGATCGTCTTTGCCGTTTCCATGTCTATCTCATTCGCCGTCTCCGCATTTTCGACGAGTATGGTGGTCTTGTCCGGCAGGACCTCGGCGTAGCCGCGCCCGACCGCTATGGAGCCCGTCTCAGACCCCTTCTTGTAGGTTAGCTCCCCGGCCTTAAGGAGCGTCAGGTACTGCGTGTGGCCGGCAAGGACCCCGAACTCCCCTAACCAGCCCGGGGCAGTGATCTCGTCGACTTCTTTGGAGAGGAGCCTTCTGTAAGGTGTTACTATTTCTAAAAGGAATGTGTCGGCCATTTATCTCTCTTCCTTCTTTATTTAAAGCGACGCCTTGATCTTTTCGGCCTTTTCGAGCGCCTCTTCAATGGTGCCGACCATGTAGAAGGCCTGCTCCGGGATGTCGTCGTAATCGCCGCGTGCTATACCCATGAAGCCCTTTATGGTGTCCTTTATGGAGACGTACTTTCCGGGGGCTCCGGTGAACTGCTCGGCGACGAAGAACGGCTGGGAGAGGAACCTCTGAATTTTTCTGGCGCGGACGACAACGAGTTTGTCATCTTCCGAGAGCTCGTCCATGCCGAGGATGGCGATGATGTCCTGGAGGTCCTTGTACTTCTGGAGTATCTGCTGGACCTGTCTGGCGCAACCGTAGTGCTCGTCGCCAACGATCTGAGGGTCGAGGATTCGCGATGTGGAGTCCAGCGGGTCGACCGCCGGGTATATGCCGAGCTCGGCTATCTGCCTGGAAAGAACTGTCGTAGCGTCAAGGTGCGCGAACGTCGTCGCCGGGGCCGGGTCGGTAAGGTCGTCCGCCGGGACGTATATGGCCTGGACCGACGTGATAGAGCCCTTTGTAGTCGAAGTGATCCTCTCCTGGAGCTCTCCCACGTCCGTTGAAAGCGTCGGCTGGTAACCGACCGCCGAGGGTATGCGGCCGAGGAGCGCGGAGACCTCGGAGTTCGCCTGCACGAACCTGAATATGTTGTCTATGAAGAGGAGGACGTCCTGGTTCTCCTCGTCCCTGAAGTACTCCGCCATGGTAAGCGCGGTCAGAGCGACGCGGGCTCTGGCCCCCGGGGGCTCGTTCATCTGGCCGTATACGAGAGCGGCCTTGTTGATGACGCCGCTCTCCTTCATTTCCATCCAGAGGTCGTTACCTTCCCTCGTCCTCTCGCCGACGCCGCCGAAGACCGAGAAGCCGCCGTGCTGCATGGCGACGTTGTTGATGAGCTCCATGATGAGAACGGTCTTTCCGACGCCCGCGCCGCCGAAGAGGCCGATCTTTCCGCCCTTGAGGTAGGGGGTGAGCAAATCGACGACCTTGATGCCGGTCTCGAATACTTCCATCTTGGTGGACTGCTCTCCGAACGTCGGGGCAGGGCGGTGTATGGCGTATTTCTTCTCGGTCTTGACGGGGCCGAGCTCGTCGACCGGCTCTCCGATGACGTTTATGATCCTCCCGAGGACCGCCTTTCCTACCGGGACCGTTATGCCGTCACCGGTGTCCCACGCCTCAGTGCCCCTGACGAGGCCTTCGGATGTGTCCATGGCTATGCACCTTACGGTGTTCTCCCCCAGGTGCTGGGCGACCTCTGTGACGAGGTTCCAGGGCTCGGAGCTGATAGAGGGGTTAGTCACCTTCACGGCGTTGTATATGGCCGGAAGCTTCCCAGGTTGGAACTCGATATCGAGCACGGGTCCGATGACCTGCGTGATCTTTCCGATATTCTTGGTAGACATTTTTTAAAAATCCTCCTTGTGGGACGGTTGTCTGTTTGTCTTCGTATAATATTTATGGCAAGGCGCCTCAGATGCCGCGCTCGCAATGACTGAATGAAACCAACGTCCCTTAACCCCGGCCTCTTGTCCGTCAGCCCTTCAGGGCCTCGGCGCCGCCGATGATCTCCATGAGCTCCTTGGTGATAGCCGCCTGGCGGATCCTGTTGTACTTGAGGGTAAGCCCGCTTATCATCTGAGAGGCGTTCTTGGAGGCGGAATCCATCGAGGTCATGCGCGCGCCGTGCTCGGACGCCGATGATTCCAGCAAAGCCCTGAAGGCCTGTACCTCGACGTACTTGGGCAAAAGGCTTGAGAGCACCTCGTCCCCTGATGGCTCGAAGAGGAACTCGACCTGTATTTCGTCCTGCTTTTCTTCGTGTTTCCCTTCTTCCGCCTTTGGCGTGGAGATGGGAAGGAGCTTCTGCGCCACAGGCGTCTGCGTAAGCGCCGACTGGAACTTGCTGTATATTATGTATACCTCGTCGAGCTCTCCCTTTAAAAACGCGTCGGTCAAGGTGCGAGCCATCTCGGCGGCCTGCGAGTAGCTGGGCCTGCCGCTGCCGAAGGCGCGCGAGGACGCGATGTTTATCTGCCTCCTCTTGAAGTGCTCCATCGAGCGTTTTCCGATGAGGTAGAGTGAGACGTCGGAGTCGTTGCGTTCTTTCAAAAACCGCTCTATCGTGCGGAGCAACACTGTGTTGAAGCTACCGCAAAGGCCCCTGTCCGAGGTGATGAGGACAACGCCTGTCTTCGCGCCGCCCGTTCCGGCAAGCAGAGGGTGGCTCTCAGGCGAGGTCTTTGCGGCGAGCGACGATATGAGCCCCAGGAGTTTTTCGGCGTAGGGCCGGGCCGCGACTATCTCGTCCTGCGCCTTTTTGAGCTTCGCCGCCGAGACCATCTTCATGGCCTTGGTTATCTGCTGTGTGTTCTTGACGCTCTTTATGCGCCGTTTGATATCCTTAAGACTCGCCATCGGTCGTCCTCTTCGTCGGGGATTATTGCCTTACTTCTTCTCTTCGGCTATGAATAAGGCCTTGAACTCTTCGAGCGTCTTGTTTATCTTGGCCTTCAGGTCGTTGTCCAGGTTCTTCTTGTCACGGAGCTCCCCAAGGACCGCGGCGTGGCGGGACTCGAAGAAGGCGAGCATCTCGTCTTCGTACCTTCTGAGCGACGCAACCGGGTAAGCGTCGATAAAGCCGTTAGTCGCGGCATATATTACGAGGACCTGTTTTTCGACCGGCAGAGGCTTGTACTGCCCCTGCTTGAGTATCTCGACGAGCCTCGTGCCCCTTGCGAGCTGTTTCTGCGTCGCCGGGTCGAGGTCGCTTCCGAACTGCGCGAAGGCGGCGAGTTCCCTGAACTGCGCGAGTTCGAGCCTGAGCGTTCCGGCGATCTGCTTCATCGCCTTTATCTGGGCGCTTCCGCCGACTCGGGAGACGGAGAGGCCGACGTTGATGGCAGGACGGATGCCTGAGTAGAAAAGGTCTGTCTCAAGGAATATCTGGCCGTCGGTGATGGATATGACGTTCGTCGGCACGTACGCGGAGACGTCGCCGGCCTGGGTCTCGATGATCGGCAACGCCGTAAGAGACCCGCCGCCGAGCTCGTCAGAGAGCTTCGCGGCCCTCTCAAGGAGCCTTGAGTGGAGATAGAATACGTCTCCGGGGTACGCCTCGCGGCCTGGAGGCCTTCTAAGGAGGAGCGAGAGCTGTCTGTACGCGACCGCGTGCTTGGAAAGGTCGTCGTATATGATGAGGGCGTGCTTGCCGTTGTCCCTGAAGTACTCCCCTATGGCGCACCCTGAATAAGGGGCGAGGAACTGCAGAGGGGCAGGGGAGCTTGCTGTCGCCGCGACGACTGTGGTGTAGTCCATCGCGCCGAACTGGCGGAGTTTTTCGACGATCTGGGCGACGGTAGACTGCTTCTGTCCGATGGCGACGTAGATGCAGTAGACGTTAAGCCCCTTCTGGTTGATGATGGTGTCTATGGCGACGGCGGTCTTTCCGGTCTGACGGTCGCCGATGATGAGCTCTCTTTGCCCCCTGCCGATGGGGATCATGCCGTCTATGGCCTTGATGCCGGTCTGGAGGGGCTCCTTGACAGACTTTCTGGCTACGATGCCTGGGGCCTTTACATCGACCCTTTTCGACTCCTTCGATTCGATAGGGCCCTTGTCGTCGATCGGCTGACCCAAGGCGTTCACGACCCTGCCTATGAGCGCTTCGCCGACCGGGACCTCGACGATCTTGCCGGTCCTCTTTACGATGTCGCCTTCTTTTATAGTATAGTCCGCGCCGAGTACCGCCGCGCCGACGTTGTCCTCTTCGAGGTTCAGGATCATCCCGTAAATGGAGCCCGGGAACTCGATCAATTCTCCGGACATCGCCTTCTCCAGGCCGTAAATCCTGGCTATGCCGTCGCCTATCGAGATGACGGTGCCGGTCTCCTGTATGTCTATGCCCTTCTCAAACCCTTTTATCTGGGTCTTAATGAGCTGGCTTATCTCCTCTACCTTTATCATCTTAAACCACCCCTTCCAGTATTTTTTCCTTCATGAGTTCGAGCTGGGTTTTCAAGCTGCCGTCGAGGACGGTGTTCTCCATCCTGACGATGAGGCCGCCGAGCAATGCCTTGTTCTCCCTGAAGGAGATGAGGACCTCTTTCCCGGCTGCCGCGCCTATCCTCTTCCTTATCTCGTCGAGGAGCATCGCGTCCGGCTCAGTCGGGGCCTCGACCACGGCGCGTATGCGCCCGGAGAGCTCGTCTTCGAGCTTCAAATACGCTTCCGCTATCGCCTCAATGAGCCTTATCTTCCTCATCTCCACGAGTATGGCGAGGAACCTGCCTACGTAATCGTCGAGCTTGAGGCTTGCCGCTACCGACGCTGTGAGCGCGCGCCTCTCCTCTATCTTGTACATGGGGTTTAGGAGGACCTTGTAAAGATCCTCGTTGCCCTTGAAGACCGCTACTACGGATCTTAGCTCCTTTCCGTAGGCGTCGACCTTCCCTTCTTCCTTCGCGACCCCTATGAGGGCCTTTGCGAATCTCCTCGCGGACGAACTCTTCATTAGTTGAGCCTCAGGTTCTGAAGGTTTCCTTTTACAAGCCTCTCCTGGTCAGCGGGAGAGAGCTCCCTTTTGAGTATCTCTTCGGCCATGCCCACCGCGAGTTTGGCTACCTCTTCCCTTATCTCGAGCTTAGCCTTTTTGACTTCCTGCTCGGCGGCAACTCTAGCCTGCTCCTTTATCCTTATCGAAGCCGCCTCGGCCTCGGCGATTATCCTCTTCTTTTCGGCCTCGCCTTCATAGGCGAACTCGGCCTGGATCTCGGAGAGCCTTTTTTCCAGCATGGAGAGCTTTGACTTGTATTCCTCGGCCTTTTTATCCGCCGCTTCTTTTGCGGAGCGCGCGTCTTCTATCGCCTGCTTAATGCCTTGGCTCCTTTTTTCGAGGAGGCCGCTTATGAGCTTCTTCCATATAATGATGATCCCGACTACGAGGATCGCGAAGTTGACGGTCTTCCAGAGAAACTCCATATTGAAGATAGAAGCGGCGTGCTCCCCGCCATGTCCGCCTTCGGTCGAGGCGAGCGCGGTCGTCGCCATGAGCGGGAGGAGCATGATAAGGAAAGCGGCGAGCTTTCTCTCAAGTATCTTCTCCGCGATGGACCTTGATATGGATGAGGTCTCTTCCTTAAGGGTTGAGAGCGCGGAGGCCTTGCTCTTCGCTATCTCGCCCTGCATCCTGCCGAGTTCCCTGCCGGCGGCCTCGCGCGCGGCGTCTATCGTCTCTTTTTCCTTTTCGAGCGCCTCGGCCTTGAGCTTGTTCCTTGCCTCGGTCCCTTTTATCGCCGCCTCCTTGAGCTTCTTTTCGTAGGAGGCGAGCCCGTCCTCGACGGACTTTTCGGCTTCCGTCGCGGCCTTAAGCGTCCCTTCGATCCGCTCCTCCCTGTCCTTCAAGACCTGAAGGAGGGGTTTGTAGAGGAGGCGGTTCAGGATGAATAAAAGGGCGACGAAGCCTATCATCTGGAAGAGCAGGGTTTGGTTTATTTCAAGCATTTTCCACCGGGATATATTTATTTAAAAGCGGCTTATTTTAAACCCCTTGTCGGCGCCGAATTTAAGGCCGGCCAAGGGGTGCGTGCCCTTAGGTCATGCGTCGTTCTCTTTTAGGGGGTCTTTTTGGGGGTTACAATATCCTGAAACAGAGTATTGCTATCATATGCAAAGCGATATTGTCAAGCTATTTTGTGATTTTAGCGGGTCTGTAAAGGGCTGTCCCCAGAAGGCGGTCCGGTTGTCGCCAATAAAGCCTCGTTAACGGATTCAACCCCGGTAACAGGACTTAAAACCTACTCCTCCACCGTCACCTTCCCGTACATGACCTTGTGTATGAAGCAGATGTAGTAGTATTCTCCCGGTTTGTAAAACTTGTGTTCCCAGCTCTGCCCGTCCCCTATTTCAGGGGAGAACATCCCGCCCTCTCCGATGACTTGAACGGATGCGACGAGATGCGCGGTCTTGTCGTGATTGACCCACCTGACAACGCCGCCATTCTTGATGATGATGTTGTCGGGCAGGAAGACGTTTTTGACCGCTTCAGAAGACATGCCCTGTATCAGATAGACGCCCTGGACCGCTGATGGACGGACGGGGGGCGAAAGGCGGGAATCGAATATTCTCCTTTTAACCTCCTTAAGGAGGTTGGCGTTTTTTGCAACGTTCTTGTATTCGTTGGCCATGTACTCGACCACGTAAAACCCGGCTTCTCTTTCCTTCGCGTCTTTTTCAGAAAGGACTGCTTCAAGGAGCATGGCTATCTCAGCCGGAATAATGTCTTCATTATTCTCAACTATCGCGGTCATCGCCTTGGAGTCTTTGGAATAGAGCGCCTTTTTGAACATCGCGGCGATCTCGGATTCAGAGCGGCACGGTGTTACCGAGGAAAAAATAACGAAAAGGGCTGAAAAGACGATTGCGCTCATTCTCATGGATCGCTTCTCCTTTTTTGCAGGAGTGTCAGGCTTCTTACTCTTCGAATAAACATGGGTCTTCATATGGACAATATGTAGTAAAAAAGGCCGGGCCTTGACCTTACGGTCAAGGCCCGGCACTCCGGTCTTTATCTGAGCCCTTAATTAAGGCGCCGGAGCGGCGCTCTCCCCTTTTTTCATCTGCATCATCTGCTCGTGCTGTTTCATGAGGCCGTCGAGCTTCTTTATCATCTCGTCGAGTTTTTTTACCTGGGTATCGGTTGGCTTGTGCGAGAGATCGCGCACGATGGCCATCGTCTCCTTGATCATACCCATCGACTCCTGCATCATGTTGTGGCCGGCCATCATCATGGATTTGTCGCGCATCATCATGCCGCCGCCTCCCATCATCCCTCCGCCCATTTGGCCGGAATCCGTTGTGGGGTTCGTGTCAGCGGCATAAGCCGGCATTGAGGCGAGCGCGACGCCCAGAAGACCGGCTACAAAGAAGTTTTTGATATTCATTGCCATACCTCCCTGACTGGTTTTGGTATAACTATATCAGAGTTTGCGGATTTTGCAGGCGGCGCGGAAAGGCGGGAAGAAGGCCGGGGCCTTCGGCAAAGGCGTGTTGTCCATGAGGCGCGCGTTATTGATCCAACCTTTTGTTTTATAAGGTTTTTTCAGAAGCTGGTTATTGTCTCCCCGCCCTGTTCTTCCTCTTTATCTCCAACCCCTTCCAGAAGGCGAATATGACAGGGAGGACGAGGAGCTCAAGCAAGGCCGAGGTGAACATCCCGCCTATCATTGGCGCGGCGATCCTCTTCATGACGTCAGCACCGGCCCCTGTCGACCACATTATCGGAAGGAGCCCCGCTATTATGGCCACAACGGTCATGAGTTTCGGGCGGACCCTCAAGACGGTCCCCTCCCTTATCGACTCGTAGAGGTCCTCTTTTGTATTCATCCGGTTCTCCGTCACTCGCTTGTCGTAAGAGTGCAGGAGGTATATGAGCATGACTATCCCGGTCTCCGCGTCGAGGCCCGCGAGCGCGAGGAACCCTACCGCCACGCCTATGGAGAGGTTATACCCGAGGATGTAGAGTATCCATGACGCGCCTATTACTGAAAAGGGGATTGCGAGGAATATGATGAGACACTCGGTTATGGACTTGAAGTTGAGATAGAGGAGGAGAAAGATAATGCCGAGCGTAAGCGGTATTATCAACTTGAGTTTGGAGTACGCCCGCTCCATGTACTCGTACTGGCCGCTCCACGCCGCGTAGTAGCCGGGAGGAAACTCTACGGATGAGGCGACAGCGGCCTTCGCGTCTTTCACGTAGCTTCCGATGTCTCTCCCGCGGACGTCTACGAATATCCATGTGGTAAGGAGGGCGTTCTCGGTCCTTATGGTCGGCGGCCCCATCTTTATTTCGATGTCGGCGACCTGCGAGAGCGGCACATGGCCCCCGCCCATCATCGTTGGGATAAGGACCCTGCCGAGCTTGTTTATGTCGTCGCGTAGCTCGCGCTTGTATCTTACGTTCACCGGGTAGCGTTCTAACCCTTCTATCGTCATCGTCACGTTCTCGCCGCCGATGGCCGACATTATGACGCCTTGCACGTCCTCGGCCTTAAGCCCGAACCTCGCCGCCTCATCGCGCTTTATCTTTATATCGATATAGTAGCCGCCTATTATCCTCTCGGCGTAGGCAGAGGAGGTGCCGGGGACCTTCTTTATGGCGGCCTCGACCTCGAGCGCGACGCGCTCAAGCTCCTTTAAGTCCTTGCCGAATACCTTTACGCCCACAGGCGTCCTTATGCCGGTCGATAACATGTCGGTGCGCGCCTTTATAGGCATCGTCCAAGCGTTCGTGACGCCGGGCATCTTAAGCGCCTCGTCCATCTCTTCTACGAGCTTTTCAGTCGTCATGCCCGGCCGCCACTGGTCCTCGGGCTTGAGGTTAATGATCGTCTCGAACATCTCGAAGGGCGCGGGGTCTGTTGCGGTAAGGGCCCTCCCCGCCTTGCCGAAGACGGAGTCCACCTCGGGGAAGTCCTTTATTATCCTGTCCTGGGTCTGGAGTATCTCCGCGGCCTTGGTGACGGAGACGCCTGGCAGAGTGACAGGCATGTACATGAGCGTCCCTTCGTTCAGCGGCGGCATGAACTCGCTGCCGATCTTCGAGAGCGGGTACGCGGTCGCCGCGAGCGCGAGGAGGGCGAGCACGACGGTCGTCTTTTTGTACCTCAAGACCCACTTTATCATCGGAGCGTATACCCAGATAAGGAAGCGGGTGATGGGGTTCCTCGCCTCAGGGAGTATTTTCCCCCTTATGAAGTAGCCCATGAGGACCGGGACGAGCGTTACGGAGAGGAGCGCCGCCGAGGCCATTGCGAAGGTCTTGGTAAAGGCGAGCGGCTTGAATAGCCGCCCTTCCTGCGCCTCAAGCGTGAATATCGGCATAAAGGATACGGTGATGATGAGGAGCGAGAAGAAGAGCGCGGGGCCTACCTCTTTGGCCGCCTCGGTTATCGCCTCCCATCTGTCAAAGGGCCGCCCCTCGTGCTTCTCAAGGTGCTTGTGCGCGTTCTCTATCATTATAATCGCGCCGTCTATCATCGCGCCTATGGCTATGGCTATGCCGCCGAGCGACATGATGTTCGCGTTTATGCCGATCGCGCGCATGACGCCGAACGAGATGAGGATGGCCACAGGGAGCATGAGTATGGCTACGAGCGCGCTCCTGAAGTGCAGGAGGAAGACTATGCAGACGATGGATACGACTATCGATTCCTCGATGAGCTTTTCCTTGAGGGTATCTATGGCCCTGTATATGAGGTCGCTCCTGTCGTAGACGGAGCGTATCTTTACTCCGGCCGGGAGCCCGGCCTCAATCTCCTTGATCTTCGCTTTAACGCCCTTTATGACGTCGAGCGCGTTCTCGCCGAAGCGCATGACGACGACGCCTCCGGCGACCTCTCCTTCGCCGTCCCTCTCCGCAATGCCGCGCCTCTCGTCAGGCCCGAGCTCGACGCGCGCGATGTCGCGTATCTTGATGGGCGTGCCGGTCCTGTCGACCTTTAGGACGACATCCTCTATGTCAGGGAGCGACTTTATGTAGCCGAGGCCCCGGACCATGTACTCTCTCTCGGAGAGCTCGATTACGCGCCCTCCGACATCCCTATTGGACATCTCGAGGGATTTCACCACCTCTCCTATGGAGATGCCGTAGGTGAGGAGGAGGTTGGGGTCGATGTTTACCTGGTATTGCTTGACGAACCCGCCGATGGAGGCGACTTCAGAGACCCCGGGGACGGTCGTCAACTGGTATCTGACGTACCAGTCCTGTATGGAGCGTAGCTCCGCGAGGCTCATACCCGCGCCCTCTACCGTATACTCGTATACCCAGCCGACGCCCGTTGCGTCGGGGCCCAATGACGGCGCAACCCCGCGCGGGAGCTTCCCGGAGGCGAAGTTCAGGTACTCAAGGACCCTGGAGCGCGCCCAGTACATGTCGGTCCCGTCCTCGAATATGATGTAGACGAAAGAGACGCCGAAGAAGGAGTATCCCCTTACGACCTTTGCCCTCGGGACCGCGAGCATGGCCGTTGTGAGCGGGTACGTTATCTGGTCTTCTACGACCTGGGGGGCCTGCCCGGGGTATTCGGTGTAGACTATGACCTGGACGTCCGAGAGGTCGGGGATGGCGTCGATGGAGGTATTGTAGAGGGAGTATATCCCCCATACGACGGCGAAAAGGGTGAGGAGTATTACGATGAACTTGTTCTTTACGGAGGTCTCGATTACGCGCTTGAGCATACCTGGTCAGTGCCCCTCGTGGGAGGTCCTCGGGACCTTAGGGCCCCCGGGGGATTCTTTCACTATGCCTTCGCCCGCGCCCGGCGCCTGGGAGGGGGTTTCTGCGTCCTTTACCTCCCCTTTCAAGGCAGAGCCGTGCTGGTGGCCTGCCAAAGAGCCGATCGCGGCCTTGAGGTTCGATTCCGAGTCTATGAGGAAGTTGGCTGATGTCACTACCCACTCGCCTTTTTCAAGCCCGCGTTTTACTTCAAAGTAGCCCTCTCCCTTCGCGCCTGTTTCGATTGCGCGGGGCTCAAACGTCCCGTCCCGCCTGTCCACGATTACGACCTTCCTCGTGCCTGAGTCTATCACGGCGGAGTCGGGGACTGAGAGCGCGCCTTTCGCTACCAGCGCCGCTATCTCGACGTTCAAGTACATGCCGAGTTTGAGCTTATGGTCCATGTTAGGGAGCGCGAACCTGACCTTCGCGGTCCTGACCTCGGTCCCTTCCTCCTGCGTGTACCGAATCGACCCCAGGTGGCTGTATATGTGCTCGATTCGTCCGGTATACGCCTCATTCGGAGAGTAGGAGGGCGAGAGGAGGGCCTTCTGGCCTACCTTTATATACGGTATTTCGTACTCGTATATCTCACCGTATATCCAGACCTTCGAGTGGTCGATGATTTTAAAGAGCGGCTCGCCGGACTCGATCTTCTGCCCCTCGACGACCATCTTCTCCGTAACCGACCCATTTGACGGCGCCCTTATGGCGAGCGTCCGGCTGATCTTTCCGGTCTCTGAAAGCTTTTTTATCTGGTCGTCGGAGATATCCCAGTATTTGAGCCTTTGGCGGGCGGCCTTAAGGAGAGAGGCCGCGCCGGTCTTGACCTCGTCATATGGGCTCATCTTTACGTCCTCTAAGGACTTTAGCGCCAGCAGGTACTCCTCCTGGGCCGAGACGAGGTCTGGGCTGTAGAGCTCGAGGAGTTTTTCTCCGGGGCTCACCATCTCGTCGGTCTGGCTTACATAGAGTTTTTCCACCCACCCCGAGACCTTCGCGTTTATGATGAATACCTTGTCCTCGACAGGCTCGACCCTGCCAACGGTCCTTATGACCCGTTTAAGCTCACGGGTCACTGCTTCTTCGGACTTAACGCCCGTCTTCTGAATCCTCTCCGGGGTTATCCGCACCACCCCTGGGGCCTCTTCCGCCTCTTTTATTTCATCTGCGTAGACCGGGACATAGTCCATGCCCATCGGGTCCTTCATCGGTGTAGGGGAAGTCACTTCCGGGTTCATGGGGTTCCGGTAGTAGATGATTCTGCGCTCGGCCTTCGCCAGAACGGGGACCGCTTCCTTTTGGTCCTTTACGCCCGAGTATATATAGACCGTTGCGCCGCCGAGTACGGCTCCTATCAGAAGCACTATGACGCTTAAGAATTTGTTGTTCATCTCCCCTCCGGCGTTTTCCGCCCGGCCATCAGGTCCTCGCCTGAGGCCCTTTCAAGGAGCGAGACCCGTTTGTTGTATTCGAGGAGCGACCGATAATATTCTATCCGCGTCCTTTTAAGGTCCCGTTCGGTATCAAGGAGCGAGAGGAAGTCGATTCTGCCGGACTGGTAGTTCTTTAGGGCGGACTCGAACGCGAGTTCCACCTGGGGCACGAGGCTCGTCTCAAAGAGCGTCCTCATCCTGTCTGCGGCCTCGACCATGAGCGCCGCCTCCTTCACCTCAAAGGCCTTCATGTTCTTCATGGATTGAGCGCGGGCGCGGAGCGCACTCGCGTTCGCCGACGCCTCCTCATGCCGCGCGTCGTACTTTGACCGCCATATCGGCAGGTTCACCTGGAACATCAGGTCGTAACTATCGAACGAGCCGTCCCTCTGTATGGGAGCGACCCCGACCATGATGTCGGGCCAGTAGTCTTTTCTCGCGAGGTCGACGCCAAGCTCACCCGCCTCTGCCTCGTACTCGACCATCCTGACCTCGGGGTTCGCCTCCATCGCCTTTCGTATAAGGCCGTCAATCGAGAATTCGACCCTGCCCTTGGGGAGTGACGAGGGCTCGGCGACTCCCTCCGACTGGTCCAGCCCTATGAGGGATTTAAGGCGGGAGACGGCTATCGCCTTCTCGGCCTCCATTGTTATGAGGTCGTTGGACAGCATGGTTGTTTCCACGTTCACCTTTATCACGTCCTGTTGCGAGACCTGCCCGGTTGCGTACCTCGTCCCGGCGACCTTCGCCATATAGGAGAGGAGTTCCTTTATCTCCGCCGTACGCTGGATCGATTCCTTCAGGTACGCGATCTCGTAGTACGCCTCCTTTACGCCTGTCTCTATGTCGAGCGCCTTTGCCTTTAGCTCTGAAGCGGCTGAGAGCGCATCTTTCTCGGCCATCCGCCTCATCAAAGACCTCTTTCCGGGGAACGGGAACATCTGGCTTATGGTGTACCTCGTGAGCATCGCGTCAGACGTGGATACGGCCAAAGGGTCGCTGGTTGCGAGGTCCTCGAGCTCGACCTTAAGCGTCGGGTCGTCGAGCGCGCCTTCGGCGCGGGCGCGGTGCGCGGCGGCCCGCGCCCTCTCGGAGAGGGCCTTCAATTCCGGGTTCCTCTCCCTGGCCGTGGCCAGGAGTTCCCGGAGCGGGTCCCCGGCCGTCGCCCTCGCCGGTATGAGGAGCGCGATGGCAACGAGTATGAACGGCGCGAGGATCATCAGAAAAGACCCTCGCCGGTTATCTCTTCTCATACCTGAATGAGAACCCCCTTTTTACTCTGTCCACGTCAACGGTGATGTCGAAAATATAGCCGCCTTTTTTCGATAAGTCCAGAGAGTTCATATACGAGAAGACGCCCTCCATTTCCATTCCGATGAGGTCCTTCTCCAGGGTCTTTCCGTCCGGGGTCCTGATAGCGGCCCGGACCTTCGCGCCCTTTATCGGCTGAAAGGCCCGGGAATAGTCTTTAAGGAAAAGGTCTACCATCGACTTTTCAGGCGTGACCCTGAGCGTCGCCTCGGTCTCGGCAGACCTTTCCCTCATTTCATCGGCTGAGACGGGCAGGGCAAGGAAGATGAGCGCCATGAGCGCCATTATCGTCTTTTGTATCATTCGTCGCTCCTTCTACTGATGGTAGAATATGAAGTCAAAAAAAATGCTCAGTGTGCGTGGCCCTGTTTGGCGTGTTTATCGCAGTGTTCCCGGCACTTGGAGACTTTATCTACATGTATCGAGCACTGCTTCAGGGAACATTCGTGGTCTATCGTATTCGCGCCTACGGAATAGGCGAGAGAGAAGGCGAGGAAGAGAGCGACAGCGACGCTTGAGACGATCGCCCTAAATGCAGGGCGGCTCCTCGACGGCTCTTTTCCATCGATGAGGCGCTTTATTCTCGCCGACACCTGGTTGTTCCCGGTTATCGAGGCCGGCGCAAAGGCGGCGCAATTGCCTTTAGCGACCTTTACGAGCGCGGAGGCGAGTGCGAGCCGCTCTCCTGCTTTTTTCGCCGCCGCGTCGTCGGATGCGTGCTCTATCTTTATTTTCAGTTTGGCGACCAGATACTTGACTATCGGCGCATAGAAGAACATGTCATTGAAGAAGGAGAGGAGAACGAACTTGAGCGGGTCTTTCTCCCTCTTGTGGTGGAGCTCGTGGAGGAATACGGCCTTGAGTTCGTCCCTGTCGAGCCCTTTAAGGAGCCCTCGCGTGAGAAAGATGCGCGGCCTGAATATCCCGTGAGTGAAGGCGGTCTCCGAGAGGTCGTCGATTATGACGACCGAGCCTTTCCTGCCTCTCACCGGGAGCCGTGAGACGGCGGAGTAAGACTTGATGATATGGAAAGCGGACTTGGCTGACGAGTAGACGAGGCCAAAGGCGAGGAGCGCGGCCCCGAGCCATAATGACGTGATTTTTATTAACTCGTAGTATTCCAGACAGCGCGTGAAGAGAGACTGGCAGAGCTCGGTAAAGGCCGAAGTCATACCGATGAGGCCGGGGAGGCCATAGAGCGCCCAGAGGGACGCGAGGGCCCCGAACGAGAGTGCGAGCATTATGGATGCGAATGAGCTCAAGCTACCTGTCCTTTGCGAGTTCCTTTTTCTTGTGCTCTATCAAGGCCGAGAGCTTGTCGAGCTCAAGGGGGTCGGTCTCGGCGAGGGCGTCGACGAACGAGGCGCAGGCACCGGCCCTCGATATCTCGAAGATGTCCCTGAGGACGCCGTTCGAGACCTCTCTGGCGAACTCCTCCTTGCTGAAGGCGGGCCTGAAGACGAATACGCTCTCGCCCTTTAGCTTCTTTATATAACCCTTTTTGGCGAGCCTTTCAAGGACCGTAAGGACCGTGGTTATGGCTATATCCCTCACAGTCTTTATATCGGCGTGTACAGTCTTGCCTGTAGCCTCGTCCCTCTTCCAGAGGACGTCGAGTATCTCCTGCTCGAGCGAACCCAGGACTTTGCTCGAACCCTCCCTTGATCTGACGCTTCCAGCCATGATATTAAATCCTCCACTTGAATTATATTCGACAAGCCGTAGAATGTCAAGGACTGATATACCGATAGCGCTTGCGGAATCCTCTTGACTACTGTAATATCAACGACATTAAAATTCGGTTAAAAGGGCTCGATATGGGGCTGTTTATTACATTCGAGGGTGTCGAAGGGTGCGGTAAATCTACCCAGATAACGCTCCTCCGTGATTATATCGCAAAAAAAGGTTTAGAGGTACTCACCATCCGTGAGCCGGGCGGGACCCCCACCGGAGAAGCGGTGAGGAGGATTCTGCTCGACGCGAATAGCGAGATAGGGCCGATGGCTGAGCTCCTCCTCTATGAGGCGTGCAGGGCCGAGCTCGTGGAAAAAGTCATAAGGCCTGCGCTCAAGGCCGGGAAGGTCGTTATCTCGGACCGTTTTATGGACTCGACCGTCGCGTACCAGGGATACGGCAGGGGGCTCGACATAGAGGCGATAAAGCGTCTTAACAGGCTCTCCGTCGGAGAAACCGTGCCGGACCTGACCATACTCCTCGACTGCGACCCGGAGGCGGGCTTGCGCCGCGCCCTTGCAAGGATAGAGAACGGAAAGGGCCCTAAGGAGGACCGCTTCGAGAGGGAGGAGATAGTCTTTCACACGCGGGTAAGGGAAGGTTTTTTAAGCATCGCTAAAGAGGAGAAGCGGGTCCGTTTGGTTGACGCCTCGCCGCCCCGAGAAATAGCCTCGATACACGGGGAAATCTGTGATATCATGATAAAAATGGGGTTTTGAGTCATGACTACCCGGTGTTCCTTCGCTATCCGAACGGGGTGTCGGCTGATCCGGGGTTTATCCATTTAACCATCCTACCATTGGCGGGATGGGATTGACACAAGGGGAGGGTTTAAACGGTTTTCACCTCTAACCCCTCCATTAATATCTCAGGTTAAAAACCTTCGATGCCCTTTAAAGATATACTCGGCCATGAAAGAGAAATAAGGGTCTTAAGGGAAGCGCTGAATACCGGGCGTCTCGCCCACTCGTATCTCTTTGCCGGCCCTGAGGGGATCGGCAAAAGAAAGACCGCCTTCGAGCTCGCCAGGGCCCTTAACTGCGCATCCGCCACTGACGACGCCTGCGGCGAGTGCGCCTCATGCTTGCGGGCGGCGTCAGGCACTCACACGAACATCGTCGAGGTCGCGCCTACCGTAAAGGATAGGGACGAGCTCGTACCCGACCCTTCGGGGCTTATAAGGATAGAGCAGATAAGGGATATCCTCTCGCTCCTTAAGTATAAGGCCGATGGCGGGAGGAAGGCCGTCATAGTCGACGGCGCCGAAAGGCTCATGCCGCAGGCCGCGAACGCGTTCCTTAAAACTCTTGAGGAGCCGCCCGCCGGGTCTATTATAATGCTCGTAACGTCCCGCCCGGCGGACCTTTTGCCGACGATAATCTCGCGGTGCCAGAGGGTTTCCTTTAGACCCCTGCCGGAAGAGGCGCTCATAGTGGCCCTCGTTGAGAAGACCGGCGCAACAGAGGAAGAGGCGATGACCGCCGCGAGGATGACCGGCAGGTCGTTATCCCTCGCGCTCAAATATATAGGCGAAGGGCGCGGAGATAAGGGGCGGGAGCTTATAAAGAGGCTGCAATCGATAACGGACGTATCCGAAGCGTTGAAGTTCGCCGAGGAGCTCTCGAAAAAGGACGACATCCTTGAGGCGCTCGAGACACTGAAGGGCTGGTACAGGGACAGGGCAATAGCCGCCTCCGGGGCGGAGAATCTTCTGGTCAACCGGGATGTTTACGGTTATAGTGACGGGTCTTTCGAAGGCAGGAGAAGAGAGGGCCTCGCCGAGGATTTTTTCAGCATAGAGGAGACAAGGAGGATGATCGCGCCCCCGAGGTACGCTAATAAGCTCCTCGCGATGGAGGCGCTTATCTTGAAGCTCGTGGATTGAAGTAGGTGAATAACGCATCTTTAAAAAAGGACAACTCAAAAAGCTACTCTAAAAATTAGGGATTTTTTCTGAGGTCAAGGAAGGGCGGAAATAAAAAGCGGAGCATATATGAATAATATGTGAGCATTTTTATTTGCGACCTGACGCAGAGATCAGGAAAAATAACGATTTTTAGGGGAAGGTTCATATATGGCGATGATAGTGGGTATAAGGTTCAAGAAGGCGTGCAAGGTCTACGACTTTGAAGCCAACGGAATTGAGCTCATTCCGAACGATATGGTCATAGTCGAGGTGGAAAAGGGCCTCGGCATGGGGACGGTCGTCAACAGGCCGAGGGAGGTAGACGAGGCCGCCCTCGGAAGACAGCTCAAAAAGGTCGTCCGCAAGGCCGACACGGTAGACATGGAGCGGAACGGCTTCAATACCGAGCGGGAGGACGAGGCCTTCAGGATATGCAGGGAGAAGATAGCCCAGTACAAGTTGCCGATGAAGCTCATAAGGGTTGAGTACCTCTTCGACTCCTCGAAGGCGATATTCTATTTCACGTCTGAGACAAGGGTGGACTTTAGGGAACTCGTCAAGGACCTCGCCGGAGGGTTCCACACGCGGATCGAGATGCGGCAAATCGGCGTCCGCGACGAGGCCAAGATGATAGGGGGCCTGGGCCCCTGCGGCAGGGAGCTTTGCTGTTCCGGGTTCTTGTCGGATTTCGAGCCCGTGACCATAAAGATGGCGAAGGACCAGAACCTCGCGTTAAACCCGGTCAAGATCTCCGGCATATGCGGCAGATTAATGTGTTGTCTCAGCTACGAGCACGGCATGTACCAGGGCGAGAAGCGGGAGAAGCGTGAGCGGGAGCGCGCCGCCGCCGAGATAGCCGGGGAGGCCCCGCCAGAGGCGGTAAAGGATAAGCCTGACAGGGACAGGGGCAGGGGGAGAGGCCGGGACAGGGAAAAACCAGCCGGGGCAGAGGCAGGCCACGCCTGCGGAGGGTGCGGCAAGCACGGCCCTGAAAAACAGCCCAATGAGAGCCGGACGGATAGGCCTCCGAGGCCGGAGAGGCAGGGAAGGCCCGAGAGGACCGGAAGGCCGGATAAGTCCGCAGGGGCGGATAAGCCAGGAAGACCCGAGAGACAGGACAGGGGAGAGAGGCCCGCGAGGCCTGAGAGACCACCGAGGCCGGATAGGCAGGATAGGCCGAGGCGCGACAACGCCGGAAGGGCGGATAAGCCACAGGAGGCGCGGCCCGCGTCTGAGACCGGACCCGGACCATCCAGGCAGGACGCGCAGGCCTCACAGGGCGCTCCTGATAGGGTAGAGGGCAATGACAAGGGCCGTTCAGGAGATCCCGAGGAAAGGCCTTAAGCTCAATGCCTCCGAAGACCTTTTACATAACGACCCCCATATACTATGTCAACGACGTCCCCCACATAGGACACGCCTATACGACCGTCGCGGCGGACGCCATCGCGAGATACAGGCGGCTTAAGGGCGATCAAGTCCTCTTCCTCACTGGAACCGACGAACACGGCCAGAAGGTCGAAAAGGCGGCAGAGGCCTCAGGGCTAAGCCCCCAGGAATTCGTAGACAATGTCTGCCGCCGTTTCAGGGAGTTATGGCAACAACTTAATATCTCCAATGACGACTTCATAAAGACTACCGAAGAGAGGCACAGGAAGGCCGTCACGGCTATATGGGAGACTGTCGCAAAGAAAGGCGACATATTCCTTGGCGAGTACGAGGACTGGTACTGCACCTCCGACGAGAACTTCTTGACCGAGACCCAGCTTGTCGACGGCAAATGCCCGGACTGCGGCAGGGCGGTTGAGAAGCTAAAGGAAGAGAGCTACTTCTTCAGATTATCAAAATACGGCGCATTGCTCCTTAAGCATATAGAGGAGAACCCCTCCTTCATTCAACCCGTCTCAAAGCGTAACGAGATAGTAAGTTTCCTTAAAGAGGGGCTCCGTGATTTGAGCGTCAGCAGGACTACCTTCAAATGGGGGCTTCCTGTACCAGGGGACGCGCGCCACGTCATCTACGTCTGGTTCGACGCGCTCACCAATTACCTCACAGCCGCGGGTTACCCGGAAAATGAAGACGGCTTCTGGCCCGCCGACTTGCACCTCATCGGAAAAGACATCCTCCGTTTTCATACCGTCTACTGGCCCGCGTTCCTCCTCTCCGCCGGGCTACCGCTCCCGAAGAAGGTCTTTGCCCACGGCTGGTGGACAGTAGACGGCAACAAGATGAGCAAGTCGCGGGGCAATGTCGTCGACCCTGGGGCTCTCGCGGGAAAGTACGGCGTAGACGCCTTCAGGTATTTTTTGTTAAGGGAGATGCCCTTCGGGGCAGACGGCGACTTTTCCGAAAAGGCGTTGGTCGCGCGCATAAACAGCGATCTGGCGAACGACCTCGGCAATCTCTTGTCGCGGTCGCTGACCATGATAGACAAGTACAGGGCGGGTATCGTGCCTCCCCCTGCGCCGGAAAAGGACAGGGAGCTTGAGGCAAATCTAAAGTCACTTTTGAAGGCCCTCCCGGCAGAGTATTCCTCAGCCATGGACGGGATAGGCTTCTACGACGCGCTCCAGAAGGTATGGGCTGTGGTGAGAGAGATGAACGCCTATGTGGACAAGGCCGCGCCGTGGAAGGAGAAGGACGAAGAGACACTATCGAACGTCCTCTATACATTGTCCGAAGGCTTAAGGATAGTCTCGGTCTACGTCTACCCCTTTATGCCGGATACGGCGGGGAAGATGTCTGCCTCACTCGGGGTCGAATTGCCGAAGTCTTTTGAGGAAACGGAATTCGGCAAGGGCGAGGCAGGGAGAAAGACCACAAAGATTCCGTCTCTATTCCCGAGGATACAATGACTGAGCTGTCATTCCCGCAATCTTTAAGCGGGAATACAGTTTTTTTTAGCCACATCGATAAGATAAGAGCATGCATTCCCGATATAAGAGATCGGGAATGACAAAGATGGGATTCAGATATTTGTAAATGGAAAAGAACCTTTTCATAGACACCCACGCGCACCTCGACGACAATAGGTTCAATGACGACCGCGCCGAGGTGGTCGCGAGGGCCAAAGAGGCCGGGGTAGAGAGGATCATCTCAGTCGGGTGCTGGTCCAGGGAAAAGGGCTTCAAGGTCCTCCTGGACGAGGTCCTCACCTATCATAAGGACGTCTACGCCGCGTTCGGCATACACCCGCACGAGGCGAAGGAGGCGGACTCCAACGAGCCTTTCGACCTCATAAGAAGGCTCGCTGTCGAGTCCAGGGGGAGGGTGGTCGGCATAGGGGAGACAGGGCTCGACTACCACTACGACCACTCGCCGAGAGCAGTTCAAAAAGAGGTCTTCAGAAGACAGCTCGCGCTTGCCAATGAGCTCGCGCTCCCGGTTATCATACACACGAGGGAGGCTGAAAAAGACACGCTTGAGGTCATGAATGCCGCGGGGCGCATAGAGGCTGGAGGGGTCTTCCACTGTTTCTCAGGGACTTTGGAGCTTGCGAAAAAGGCGCTGGATATGGGCTTTTACCTCTCCTTTACCGGGGTCGTCACATTCCCGAACGCGGAAGCGCTCCGCGAGGTCGTGAAATACGCGCCCATCGAAAAGATATTGGTCGAGACCGATTGCCCGTATCTCGCCCCCAAAAACATGAGGGGAAAGAGGAACGAGCCAGCCTTTGTCGTCGAGACGGCAAAGGCGATAGCCGCCATAAAGGGGCTCGCCCTGCAAGATGTCGCGCGCATAACCACGGCGAACGCCGAAGACCTCTTCGGCCTCGGAAGAAGGGCTGTTAACGCGAAGATAGCCTACCCCATAAGGGATTCCCTTTATCTGAACATCACGAACAGGTGCTCGAACCACTGCTCGTTCTGCGCTAAGTTCGATTCGTACACGGTAAAGGGCCATTACCTCAAACTCTCGGAGGAGCCGGGTTTTGACGCGCTCATCCGCGCCATAGGCCCTGACCCGGAGGAGAAGTACAAAGAGATAGTCTTCTGCGGCTTCGGCGAGCCCCTTATACGCCTCGACCTCGTAAAAGAGCTTGGGATGCACCTTAAGAGGCGAGGGTGCAGGATCAGGATAGACACCGACGGGCTCGCGAACCTCGTGCATAAGAGAAACGTCTTATCCGAGCTCGCGTTCGTCGATGTGATATCGGTTTCCTTGAACGCGCCGGACTCGGAGACCTACCAAAAGCTCATCAAGACCCCCTTCGGGGACGCGGCATACCCGGCGGTCCTATTCTTCCTGAAAGAGGCTAAAAAGCACATCGCGAAGGTCGTCGCCTCGGTCGTCGCCGTCCCTGGGCTCGATATCGAGGCGTGCAGGAAGGTCGCGGAAGACGACATAGGCGTCGCCTTCAGAATAAGGGAGTACAATACGGTCGGGTAGCCCTCTCTCTGGACAAGGTTAAGAGCTATGGCCAAAAGGCGCTCATCTATTATCATCTATCTCCTCCTCGCGCTCTGGTCCCTCGGCGCTTTTTACGCGCTTAAGGCCGAGGTCTCGTTCTACATGGCCGCGCCCGGGCTCTTGAGGATGGGGCTTGAGGGCAGGAAGGCCTTCGTCGGCGGGCCGTTGCAGAGCCTCTCAAGCGAAGCCCTCCGGATGGTTCCCGAAGGCTCCGTGGTTTACTTCTTCGACCCGCCGGTGGACGGCGCTACCCACTACTCAGGCAAGACACGCTACTACCTTTATCCCAGAAAAGTGATCTCAGTCGCGGCAGGCGGGGCGCCGCCGGAGTCCATCAGGCCGGGCGACTTCGTCATGTTCTTCGTCCCGCCCGAGTTCGCGGGGTCGCCCTTCGAAAGAGAGATAACGGCGCTTGTGCCCCTTGAGCCTCTCTACGGGCATACGGACGACAGAGGCGTCCAGGCGTTGTACCGCGTCCTATGAACGACTTCGTCCGCGTCATAACGGCGTTTGTCGTAGTGCTCCTTGCAGGGCTCCTCGTGATCCGCGCCGCGGATAAGAGGGGAGAGATCGATTGCGGCGTTGGCGCGAGGTTCTCACTCGCCTTCATGCTCGGGCTCGGCGCAATCTCCCTCCAGATGTTCTTCTATGCGATCGCCTCCATAGAGTTCGGGTACGTCCGGATAGCCGCGCCGTGGGTAGTCCTCTCCGCGGTCTCGCTCGCCTTTCCGGGGAGAAAAAAGGCGTCTCAAAAACCGCCCCCAGGCGGCTTCGGGGCCGTTGAGGCCGTATTCGAGATAATCATACTCTCGCAGGCGGCGTATCTGCTCTTATACGCCTTCCTTCTTCCGGTATTCGGGTGGGACGCCTGGCATATATGGCTCCTGAAGGCAAAGGTCTTCTTTGTGGAAAAGGGCGTGCCAACGGGGTTCCTCCTTGACGAGGCGCTTAAATACGCGCACCAGGATTATCCGCTCCTCGTGCCGCTTTCCACGGCCTGGATATACACGGCGCTCGGCGCGGCCGAGGAGACAGCGGCAAAGGTAATGTGGCCCATTCAGTTCCTCGCCATGATCAACATATTTCACTTCGCGGCGAAAAAGGCGGCTGGCGCGCGGGTGGCGCTCGTATTCGCCGCGCTCCTCGCGCTAACGCCGATCATGCTTTCGCACGCCTCGGGCCTGCTGGCAAGGGTAGGCCCGCTCCCTGCCGGCAACTACGCCGGGTACGCGGACCTGACGCTCTCCATATACCTCATGTCAGCCGGGGCCTTCCTATATATCTACGCGAGCGAGGGAGGGGGCTGGGCCGTCACGTTTTCCGCCGCGTCTTTCGCGCTCGCGGCGTGGACTAAGAACGAGGGGTTGCCCGCCGCCCTCTTCGGCCTCATCCTCATCTCCTGGTGCGCCTTCGGCAGAAAGGGATGGATAATAAAGACGGCGGGCTCCGCGGCGATAGTATTGCTCTTTACGGCCCCGTGGTTTTTGTATAAGTCGTATTACGGCATAGGGAGCGAATACACCGGGAACCTCTCCCCCGCGCTGATAGCCGAGAATATCGGACGCCTTAAAATCATCATCCCCTCGCTCCTCTCCTATCTGTTTACGGAGACAAGCCTGTATAACTTCGCCTGGTGGGTCTACGCGGTCTCTCTCGCCCTCAACTGGCGCGGCTTTATGAAGAGGCCCGTCCTTGTCTTGAACCTCATGGTATTTTTCCAGACTGCGCTGTATGTCTTTGTGTATGTGATAACCCCGGCTGATGTGAAGTGGCAGTTGTCCACCTCTCTGGACAGGGTCGTCCTCCACATACTGCCGCTCGCCATGCTCGTCTCGGCCGTCAACGTAAGCTCGTTCATAAGGGCGGGTGTGGAGCCCCAGTCAGAGGACTGAATAGGCGATCTCAAACGCGGGACGCTTAAGGCTTATCTGTTGCTCAACCGTCCGATATGGATTTGCCAGTCCGGCGAGGTACTCGGCGTACGGCCAATTTCAAACGCGGGACGCTTAAGGCTTATCTGTTGCTCAATCGTCCGACATGGATTTGCCAGTCCGGCGAGGACTTTTGACACGGGTCGGCCTTAATGTTATCCTTAGAGATTAAATCCTGTTCATAAGGCGGCATGATGTCATTCAGATCCGGTTTCGTTTCTATCATCGGCAGGCCCAACGCCGGAAAATCCACGCTCTTGAACTCGATACTCGGCGAGAAGGTCTCCATAGTCTCGTCCAAGCCCCAGACGACGAGGAACGTCATCCGGGGGATAAAGAACATCGAGGAGCGCCAGATAGTCTTTCTCGACACCCCTGGCATCCATAAGGGGAGGGGGTTATTGAACGAGTTCATGGTGAAGGAGGCGTTGCAGTCGCTAAGGGACGTCGACGCCGTCATCTACCTCGTCGAGGCGGGGCGCATCTCAGGCGACGACCGTTTCATAATCGAGGGGCTCAAGAAACTCAACTGCCCAGTCATCCTCGGCATAAACAAGATGGATACGATAGACAAGCGCGAGGCGCTCCCTCTTATCGATACATTCTCGAAGCTCTTCCCGTTCAAGGATATTGTGCCGATCTCGGCGCTGAAGGGCGACGGCGTGGATATCCTTATTCAAATAGTATCCGGGCTTCTCCCCGAGGGGCCGAAGTATTTTCCTGATGATATACTGACCGACCAGCCCGAGAGGTTCGTCGTCGCCGAGATAGTCAGGGAAAAGGTCTTCAGGTTCACTCACGAGGAGGTCCCTTACTCGACGGCCGTCGCGGTTGAGAGGTTCGAGGAGAAGAAGGGCGGCTCTCTCGTCTCGATCTCCGCGACGATTACCATAGAAAGGGACTCCCAGAAGCCGATAGTCATAGGGAAAAAGGGGATGATGCTGAAAAAGATAGGAACCGCCGCGCGCGAGGACATTGAGAAGCTCCTCGGCGCGAGGGTCTTCCTCGAGCTCTTCGTAAGGGTCCAGGAGGAGTGGACGAAGAAGCCGGGGGCGCTGAAGGAGTTCGGGTATTGAAGTTTATAAGGGAGGCGTTACTTAATTGATAAAGCCGATAGTCGCCATAGTAGGACGCCCGAACGTGGGCAAATCCACACTTTTTAATAAGATAATCGGCAGAAAGGTCGCGATAACCGCCGATGAGCCCGGCGTGACCAGGGACCTTAACTACGCGGACGTCGAGGAGGCCGGGCGCTCGTTCACGGTCGTCGATACCGGCGGGTTCGATGCCGGCGCCAAAGACATCATACTATCGCAGGTGAGGGAGCAGGCGCTCCTTGCCGTTGAGGACGCGGACACTATCGTCTTTGTCATGGACGCGAGGACCGGCCCCGCAGTGGATGACAAGGAGCTTGTGGACATGCTCCGGAAGTCCGGGAAACCCGTGCTCTACGCCGTGAACAAGGCGGACACCGCCCGCCTGGAGACGGGCGCGACGGAGTTTTACGCGCTCGGGTTGAAAGAGATATACCCGATATCGGCCGAGCACGGCAGGGGCGTAAGCGATCTCCTTGAGGCCGTCGCCGCGACCCTGCCCGAGTTCCTCCCGGAGGAGGCCGAGACGGACAGGGTTAAGATAGCGATAGTCGGCAGGCCCAACGTCGGGAAGTCTTCGCTCTTAAACAGGCTCATCGGCAGGCCGCGCGCCATCGTGAGCGACGTCGCCGGCACGACCCGCGACCCGGTGGATACGCGCTATAACGCGCTGGAGAGGAAGTACCTCTTCATAGACACCGCCGGGATAAGGAAGAAGAACAAGGTCAGCCTCAAGGTCGAAACGTACTGCGTGATGGAGGCGATAAGGTCCATAGAGAGGTGCGACTGCGCCCTCCTCGTCCTCGACGGCAATGCAGGCGTCTCGATGCAGGACGAAAAGATTGCCGGGCTCATAGAGGACAGGGGGCGGTGCTCGGTCATAGTCGTTAACAAGTGGGACGTCGTAGAGAAGGACACCATGACCACGGAACACGCCAAGGAGACTATAAGGAAGAGGCTCCCGTTCCTGTCGTGGGCGCCGGTCGTCTTCACTTCCGCCTTAACCGGCCAGAGGGTCCCGAAGGTGCTCGACGTCGTAAACGAGGTGATGGACAAGGCGCGGGAGAGGATCCCGACGTCCAGGCTTAACGGGGTATTCGAGGGGCTCTATCTCCAGCACAGGCCGCCCGCGTTCAAGTGCAAAGAGGTCAAGTTCTATTACATCACGCAGACAGGCGTGACGCCGGCCACCTTCGTCATATTCACGAACATCCCCGAGGGCGTGGCCGAGCAGTATAAAAGATACCTCGTAAACGGTCTCCGGGAGGCGTTCTCGCTCGAGGGCGTGGCTGTAAGGCTCTTTTTCCGGGCAAGGCACTGATGATCAGATACCTCTCCATCTTCTGGGATGGGCTTAAGCTTTTCAACAGGACGAACTCGTTAACGTCCGCGGCGGCGATATCTTTCTACGCCTTTTTCTCGCTCATCCCCATAATGCTCCTTGTGACCGCTTCGCTCGGCTTCATTATGGGGGCGAAGGCAGGGCTCCTTGAGAGGGTAATAGGAATGATAAGGGAGTACCTGCCGTACTTGAGCGACAGGCTCATCGGGGACGTCCGGGGGATTACGACCGACTGGAAGAAGATAGGCTGGCTCGGCGCGATAACGCTCGTATGGAGCGCCGATTTCGTGCTGGAGGCGATGGCTGAATCGCTCACGAAGATTTTCGGGACCGAGAAGAAGTTCGGGTTTTTGAGGCGCAAGGTCGTGAACCTCTTCATCCTCCTCATCGGCGTCCTCTGCGCGCTCGCGTCCATCATCATGACGGCCGCGGCGATACTCCTTAAGAAGTTTCACCTTAAGTTCTTCCCCATGAACGTCTTTTACCAGTACATACAGAGCTTCACATTCGAGGTCCTCATCCCGTTCTTCCTCGTGGCCCTGGTCGTGGCCGTGGTATTCAGGGCGTTTTCCGGACCGCACCTGGACTTCAAACACGCGTTTTACGGCTCCATTTTCTTTTCCGCCCTCTGGGAGGCGGCCAAGCACGTATTCGCCTGGTACGTCTCGAATTTCCCGAGCTACAACAAGGTCTACGGGTCGCTGGGGGCGCTCATGCTCCTCCTTATCTGGATGTTCTACTCCGCGAACCTCCTTCTCCTTTCAGCCTCCGTAGCCAGGGCCGCCTACGAGAGGAGCGGCGCGGGGCAGGTGAGAAAAGGCGGAAAAACATGATTTTAGCCGCGATAAAAGGCCGCAACAGTCCGTAATTCAACGAAATATTTTTATTGTAAAACGGATGTACTTGTGACAAAATAATTTAATTTGGAACGCGCATACAACCCACTGTCGAAGAGGACTTATAGATGAACCAGTTATACAAGAACATAGCGATGTGGCTCATCATTATCGCTACAGTCGTTCTCATGTTCAACCTCATAAGCTACAAGCAGCCTTCCTCGGAAAAGCTCATATTCAGCGACTTTATACACGAGGTCGAAAACGGCAACGTCGTCGAGGTCACCATACAGGGGAGCGACATCCTCGGAAAGCTCAAGGACGGCAAGCAGTTCAAGACCTATTCGCCGGAGTACCCGGACCTCATATCCAGGCTCCGCGAAAAGGGCGTGAAGATCTCAGCCGAGCCGGTCGTGGAGACGCCGTCATGGGGGACGATATTCGTCTCCTGGTTCCCGATGATACTCTTGATCGGCGTCTGGATATTTTTCATGCGCCAGATGCAGGGCGGCGGCGGCAAGGCGATGAGCTTCGGAAAGTCCAAGGCGAAGTTGCTCACCGAGCAACAGCACAAGGTCACGTTCAAGGACGTCGCCGGCATAGACGAGGCCAAGGATGAGGTCGAGGAGATAATAGAGTTCCTGAAAGACCCCAAGAAGTTCACGAAGCTCGGCGGAAGGATCCCCAAGGGCGTCCTCCTCGTAGGCTCGCCTGGAACGGGAAAAACGCTCCTTGCCAAGGCGATAGCCGGCGAGGCAGGGGTGCCGTTCTTCTCCATTTCGGGTTCCGACTTCGTTGAGATGTTCGTAGGCGTGGGAGCATCCCGCGTAAGGGACCTCTTTGTGCAGGGCAAGAAGAACGCGCCCTGCATAATATTCATAGACGAGATAGACGCGGTAGGGCGCCACAGGGGTGCGGGATTGGGCGGCGGGCACGACGAGCGCGAGCAGACTTTAAACCAGCTCCTCGTCGAGATGGACGGGTTCGAGTCCAACGAGGGCGTCATAATAATAGCGGCTACCAACAGGCCGGACGTGCTCGACCCGGCGTTGCTCAGGCCCGGCAGGTTCGACAGGAACGTCATCGTGCCCAAGCCTGACATCAAGGGGAGGGAAGAGATACTCCGCGTGCACGCCTCGAAGACGCCTATCGGTGACGACGTCGAGCTCGACGTCGTGGCGCGCGGCACGCCGGGCTTTTCCGGCGCTGACCTCTCGAACCTCGTTAACGAGGCGGCGCTCCTCGCGGCCCGGAGAGGAAAGGACAAGGTAAACAAGATAGAGTTCGACGACGCCAAGGACAAGCTCCTCATGGGGACAGAACGCAGGTCCATGATAATAAGCGAGTCCGAGAAGAAGAACACCGCGTACCACGAGGCGGGGCATACGCTTGTGGCGCGGCTCATCCCGGGGACCGACCCGATACACAAGGTCTCGATCATTCCCCGCGGCATGGCGCTCGGCATAACGCAACAGCTCCCGATAGACGAGCGCCACACTTATAACAAGGAGTACCTCCAGAACAACATCTCGATCCTCATGGGCGGCAGGGCCGCCGAGGAGCTGATACTTAAGCACATGACTACCGGCGCTGGAAATGACATAGAGCGCGCGACGGAAATAGCGAGGAAGATGGTCTGCGAGTGGGGCATGAGCGAGAAGCTCGGGCCGCTCACCTTCGGCAAGAAGGAGGAGCACATATTCCTCGGCAAGGAAATGACGCAGAGGCGTGACTTCAGCGAAGAGACCGCTGAGGAGATAGACTCCGAGATAAAGAAAGTGGTTATCGAGAACTACGACAGGGCGAAGGGGTTGCTTGTCTCCAAGGTGGACGTCCTCCACAGGCTCGCCCATGCGCTCCTCGAAAAAGAGGTCCTCGACGGCCCTGAGATAGACAAGCTCATCTTCTCCGACGGGTCCACCCCTCCGGCGGCTGGCGCGGCGCCTGAGGCCCTGAAGCCCGAAGACGCCGCGGCGCTCGGCATGGCCGCGAAGTAGGGGGCCCTGGGAGAGAGGCTTAGAGATCAAGGCATAGGACACTTACGGAGCCCCCGCATGGAGCGGGGCTATTATCCGTTTTTAACGGCCCCTTTCAAGGGGCCGCGCTTTTATGGGGCTGTCCTTACCGGGGGCGGGGGGCTTGGGGGCGGCGGGCGTTTTCTGGAGACTGCGGGACATTGGAGACAAATGTGAGGCCGCCAGTAAGGTGTCTTGAGATAAAATTCCTCGTCCAGGCCAACGCCGAGATGGAGCGCGCGCTCGTGGATCCCGCAGGCGCGCGCATCATGGCGCCCAAGCAGTTCCACTACAACCTCAAGGTTTCAGCGCTTACCCCGGCGCAGGCGAACGTAATAAAGCAGGAGATGCTCTCGCTCGGCGGCGAGGCGGCGGTCGCCAGGGGCGCGGCCTCCTGCTCGATAGCGGCGTCCGACGCGATACTCTCCGGGACCCTCCGGCAGTACGGGTTGCTTGTGGAGAAACTCAAATACCAGTCGTTTGCGCTTCCCGAAGTCGGAGGCGCGATAGATGAAGCGCTTAATAATATCGCGAAACGCTCGTTCGTATTGAGAGGCCGGACACGGGAGTGGGAACTCGGGAAAAAGACGCTCATCATGGGCATACTGAACGTCACGCCGGACTCATTTTCCGACGGCGGGCTCTTTTTTGACAGGGACAGGGCGGTTGAGAAGGCTTTGAAGATGGTCGAGGACGGCGCCGACTGGGTGGACGTCGGCGGCGAGTCGACGAGGCCGGGAGCCGGGCCGGTTCAGGCCGAAGAGGAGCTTGAAAGGATAATGCCGGTAGTCGAGGCGCTCTCGAAACGCGGCGTCGTGTTTTCGATAGACACCATGAAGGCGCGCGTGGCGGAAGAGGCGTTGAAGGCGGGCGCGGAGGCCGTCAACGACGTTAGCGCTCTCTCCGACCCGGCAATGGCAGAGGTATGCGCGAGGCACAAGGCCGCGGTCGTCCTCATGCACATGCGCGGGGCCCCAAAAGAGATGCAGAAGGATACGGCGTACAAGGACCTCATTGGCGAGGTCTTCTCGTACCTCTCCGAGAGGGTAGATTACGCGGAGTCCTCTGGCATCGAGCGCGGACGCATAATGATAGACCCGGGGCTCGGTTTCGGGAAATCGAAAGAGGGGAACCTGGAGATAATAGCGAGGCTCCGCGAGTTCGCCTCCCTCGGGCTCCCCATCCTCGTCGGTCCCTCAAGAAAGTCCTTTATAGGCGCGATCACCGGCGCAAAGGAGACGGAGAGGCTCTCTGGGACGGCCGCCGTCTCCGCTATGGCGGTTTTGAACGGTGCGTGCGCCTTGCGGGTCCACGACGCAAAAGAGGCGAGAGAGGCCTCCGCGATGGCCGAGGCGGTCAAGTCGGCAAATATTGACGGGTAAGGGATGCTTGATCAGATATTCAGCTTCAGCAACTTCATAACTGTCGCGGACATCGCGCTCGTCGCGTTCCTCCTCTACTGGTTCATGCTCATGTTCAAGGGGACGAGGGCCGAGCGGATGCTATGGGGCATCGGCGTCATCATCATCGTCTACTTCGTATCCCAGAGGGCCGAGCTCCTTACTCTCCACTGGATATTAAGCAACTTCCTCGGCTCCATCGCCATATTCCTGATAGTCGTCTTCCAGCAGGACATAAGGAAGGCGCTCATTCATATGGGCAAGCCCTTCTCTACGCGCGACGTAGCGGCCTCGCGCGAGTCCCTTGAGGAGATAACGAGGGCCGCGGCCTCGATGTCAAAGACGAGGACCGGCGGCATAGTCGTCATTGAGCGCGGGATAGATCTCGCCGACTTTCTCGACGTCGGCGTCGAAATTGACGCGAAACTCTCAAAGGAGCTCATCCTCTCCATATTCAATACCTCGTCCCCCATGCACGACGGCGCGGTGGTCGTGCGCGCCGGGAGGATATTCAAGGCGGGGTGCATACTGCCTTTGACGGAGAAGGAGCTTACGAAGTCCATGGGGACGAGGCACAGGGCGGCCATAGGCCTCTCCGAGGAGACCGACGCGGCAATCATCGTCGTATCCGAAGAGACCGGCGAGATAACACTCGTCGTCGAGGACGCGTTGTACGTGGACCTCGGCCCCGACAGGCTCTTGAACGACCTTAAGAAGCTCCTTACCGGCAAGGGCTATCGGAAAAAATCGATAATACCGTGGAGGGAGGGCAATTGAGAAACTTCGTCCTCTCGAACATGAGGCTCAAGGTGTTCGCGGTCGTCTTTGCCGCCGCGCTCTGGTTTTTTGTGGCCGGGCAGAGTAAAATGGAGGTCGGCTTCTTCGTTCCGATAGGCTTTAAATCCATACCGAAGGACCTGGCCATGGCGTCCACGGCGCCGGACGAGGTCGAGGTGAGGGTCTCGGGGCCGAAGCTCTTCGTAAGCAACCTCTCTCCATCGCAGATAACCGCCGAGCTCGACTTGAGTGGCGCGAAGGAGGGGACGAACTCATACAGGCTTACCCCGGCGGATATCGTTACGCCGATGGGGGTGGAGGTCTTGAGGCTCCGCCCCTCGTCGGTGGAATTGAAGATGGAAAAGCTCGTAGCCGCGGACTTAAGGGTCAGGGCGCGCGTATCCGGCAGGGCGGCCGCCGGATACAGGGTTGTTGACGTCATAGTCTTCCCCAGGGTCGTATCCGTAACCGGGAGGCAGGAGTTGAAGAGGCTTGAAGCCATATACACGAAGCCGGTGGACGTGAGCGGGATGGACGAGTCCGCTTCAATCACGGCACAGCTCGACATCTCCGACTACGAGATTAGGTCCTTGAGCGTAAACAAGGTCGAGGTGAAGGTCATAATCAGGAAGGAGGGGGAGAGATGAAAAAGAGGCTTTTCGGGACCGACGGCGTAAGGGGGGTCGCGAACATCGAGCCGATGACCGCCGAGATGGCGCTCCAGCTCGGCCGCGCCATCGCCTATATATTCAAGAAGGAGCCGCGGCGCCACCGGATAGTAGTCGGCAAGGACACGCGGCTTTCAGGCTACATGCTCGAGAGCGCGATGATGGCCGGGATATGCTCGATGGGCGTTGACGCGCTCATGGTAGGGCCTCTGCCGACGCCCGGCATAGCGTTCATAACGTCCTCCATGCGGGCGGACGCCGGGGTAGTCATCTCCGCTTCCCACAACCCGTACCAGGACAACGGCATAAAGTTCTTCAGCAGGGACGGGCTCAAGCTACCCGATGAAGTGGAGCTTGAGATTGAGAGGTTCATATTCGAGAACCATGACCCATCGCACAGGCCGACGGCACGGGAGGTCGGCAAGGCATACAGGGTCGACGACGCCATAGGCAGGTACATAGTATTCGTGAAGAACACCTTCCCCAAGGAACTCACGCTCGATGGGGTGAAGATCGCGCTGGACTGCGCTAACGGCGCGACTTATAAGGTGGCGCCCGCGGTATTTTCCGAGCTTGGGGCCGAGGTCGTATCCATTTCGGTCAAACCGGACGGCGAGAACATAAACCTCGAATCCGGCGCGCTCTACCCGGAGAAGGTGGCGGCAAAGGTGAGGGAGACCGGGGCCGACATAGGCCTCGCGCTCGACGGCGACGGCGACAGGTGCATCATGGTCGATGAGAACGGCGAGATAATCGACGGGGACTTCATCATGGCGATAACGGCGACGGCGATGATCAAGGACGGGACGCTTAAGAAGAACACGCTCGTCTCAACAATAATGAGCAACTCCGGGCTCGAAGAGGCGATAGAGTCGGCCGGCGGGCGTGTCGTCAGGACCAGGGTCGGCGACAGGTACGTCGTCGAAGAGATGCTCAAAAACGGCTACAACTTCGGCGGCGAGCAGTCCGGCCACATAATATTTCTCGACCATACGACGACCGGCGACGGGCTCATAACCGCCCTGCAGGTGCTCAAAAGGATGGTCAGGGAGAATAAAAAGCTCTCGGAGCTCGCCTCGTGCCTGCGCATATACCCGCAGATACTCCTTAACGTGAAGGTCAGGGAGAAGAAGGACTTATCCGCGCTCCCGTCGGTAGTGAACGCCATAAAGGCCGTTGAGGAGAGGCTTAAGAACCGGGGCAGGGCATTTATCAGATATTCCGGGACCGAGCCGCTCGCGCGCATCACGATAGAAGGCGAGCGACAGGACGAGATAACGGCGATGGCTAATGAGCTCGCAGAGGTCTTGAAAAAAGAGATAGGTTGATAAAAATTGTTCTTTTTCCTGATCTCTGTGTCAGGGCGAAAATAAAAATGCTCACATATTACTATATATGTTGCGTTTTTTTATTTCCCCTCTTCCTTGACCTCAGAAAAAATATCTAATTTTCAGATGTAGCCAGATAATAGGCAAATTCATTACAGGAGCTGGTAGAGATGTCGAGACTTTCGGTGAATGTGGATCATGTGGCAACGGTCAGGCAGGCACGGCTCGCTTCAGAGCCCGACCCTGTGACAGCGGCCCTTATGGCCGAGGCCGCCGGCGCGGACGGCATAACAGTGCATCTCCGGGAGGACAGGCGGCACATACAGGACAGGGACCTGTTGGTCTTGAGGAAAACGGTGAAGACGCGCCTGAACCTCGAGATGGCCGCTACAAAGGAGATGTTCGCCATCGCGCTTGAAGTGAAGCCAGACATGGTGACGCTCGTGCCAGAGAAGAGGCAGGAACTTACGACAGAGGGCGGGCTCGACGTGAAGGCGAACTTTGAGGCCCTCAAAAAAATCGTCGAGGGGCTCCGCGACGCCAATATCCCGGTGAACCTCTTCATAGACCCGACGCTCGACGCCGTCAAGCTCAGCCACAAGATAGGCTCAGACGGGGTCGAGATACACACAGGGTCCTACGCGGACGCCAAAGACGCTAAGGTGCGCGCTTCCGAACTTAAGAGGGTGGTGGAGGCCGTAGCCTTATCGCACAGGCTCGGGCTTAAGACCCACGCCGGCCACGGGCTCGACTACAGGAATATAAAGGATGTGGCGGCGATAAAGGAGATAGACGAGTTCGCCATAGGTTTTAGCATCATAGCGCGCTCCATATACACGGGGATCAATGAGGCGGTCAGAGAGATGAAGCGGCTCATTATAGAGGGGCGCGCAGGCGCTTGACGCATGATAGAGGGCATAGGCATAGACATAGTAGAGGTCGAGAGGTTCAAGGGGGCGATTGAGCGCCGGGGTGAGGGGTTTTTGAAGAGGCTCTTTACCGACAGGGAGATCCTTTACGCGCGCGGCAAGAGGCGGCCCGAGGTCCACCTTGCCGCGAGGTTCGCGGCAAAGGTGTGCGTTATAAAGGCCTTTGGCTCGCCTCTGCGCTTCAGGGAAGTAGAGATATTGAACGAGGCCTCAGGGAGGCCGGTCGTTTTTGCGAAGGCGCTCGACAAGGATTTTAGAATATCTATTTCCATCACCCACGATGGCGGGCTCGCCGTCGCAGAGGCCCTCATAGAGAGGCTATGAAGCTCGCGGACTCCGCCATAATCACTGAGATCGACAGAAGGGCCGTAGCCGATTACGGCATTGAACCCATCCGGCTCATGGAGAACGCGGGCAGGGGTGTGGCTGACGCGGTCCTCCGCGAGCTCGCCGCCTTTCCATCTAAGCGGGTCTCTGTACTCGCCGGTAAAGGGAATAACGGCGGAGACGGGTTCGTCGCGGCGCGTAAATTAAAAAACGCCGGGGCGGAAGCGACTGTCTTTGCGCTCTCCAGGGTCGAGGACCTCAAAAATGATGCGCTCGCTAACGCAAAAGAGTGGGCGCGCATGGGCGGCGAGACGGCCGTAATATTAACCCCTGAAGACCTTGAAAAGTCCAAGTCGGCTTTAAGGCATTCTTCCATCATAGTAGACGCGATATTCGGCACAGGGCTTAGATCAGAAGTAGAGGGCCTCTGCGCCTCTTTAATTGATTTTGTGAACGGCCTCGATAAAATGATTGTGGCCGTCGACGTCCCCTCAGGCATAGACGCAGGAACCGGGCGCGTGCTCGGGCGCTCGATTAGGGCGTCCTTTACCGTTACGATGGCCCTGCCGAAGGTCGGCCTCGTCCTGTACCCGGGGAGGGACTTTGCCGGGGAGTTCGAGGTAGTGGACATTGGCGTCCCACGTGCCCTAATCGACGACCCTGAGATAAGATACAACCTCATAACCGCAGAAATGCTCCGGGGGTTTCTTAAACCCAGAAAGGCCGACACTCATAAGACCACATACGGACACATCCTTGTTCTCGCCGGGTCTCCGGGCATGACCGGCGCGGCGTACATGACGGCGATGTCGGCGATGAGGACGGGCGCGGGGCTCGTGACAGTCGGCGTGCCGGAGAGCCTCCATGATATCATGCAGGCGAAGACCGTCGAAGCGATGACCGCAGGGCTCCCAGAGACGACGGACAAGGCGCTCGGCCCTGTGTCGTGGCCGCGCATCAGGGAGCTACTTAAGAACAAGGCCGCCCTCGTCATAGGCCCCGGCGTCGGCAACAGGAAAGACATCTATCACCTCATTGAAAAGATAGCCTCTGAAATAGAATGCCCGCTTTTGATAGACGCCGACGGCTTGAACTCCCTTGCCGACGATGTATCCGTTTTGAAGTCAATGACAGCCCGGGTCGTGCTGACCCCGCACCCGGGAGAGATGGCGCGGCTCCTTAAGACCACGGTAAAGGAAGTACAGGCGGATAGACTTGGCGCGGCAACAAGGCTCTCGACACTTACGGGCGCAACAGTCGTACTTAAAGGCGCGGGCACGGTGATAGCCGGGACTGACGGGCAGATTTACATAAACACCACCGGGAACGCAGTCCTCGCGACAGCCGGGACTGGCGACATACTCGCCGGGGTGATAGGAGGGCTCCTCGCGCAGGGGTATTCTCCAGTCGAGGCGTCAATAGCCGGGGTCCATATCCACGGCCTTGCCGGAGACGCGGTAAGGGACGCAACAGGCGAGATAGGTATGATAGCGACGGACCTTCTCCCCCGCATACCGCCGATACTCAATTCGTTCACGCGGAATGCGAATGGATAGTGCGGAGAGGGTGATAACCCGCTCCCCTGAGGAGACCGAAGCGCTCGGAGAGAGGCTTTCGGCCAAATTGAAGGAAGGGGACCGCGTCGCCCTCATAGGCGACCTCGGCGGAGGCAAGACGCGTTTCGTCAGGGGCATAGCCCGCGGCCTCGGCTCAAGGGGTTTCATAAAGAGCCCGTCCTATACCATTATGAATATATACCAGGGCGGCAGGCTCCCCCTCTTTCATGTCGATCTCTACAGGATAGGCGGGGAGGACGAGTTTTTCTTCACTGGACTCGAAGAATTTATTTACGGAGATGGCGTTTCTGTAATAGAATGGGCGGAAAGGCACCCGGCGCTCATCAGGGATTGCATGTATGTGATAACGTTCAAGTACCTCGGCGAAGACGAGCGGGAAATCAGTATCGAGAAATGCGGAGTAACGGGGTGACGAGATGAGAGAGTTCGATTGCGTAGTCATGGGCGGCGGGCCGGGCGGATACGTATCAGCGATACGCGGGGCTGAACTCGGCGGCAAGGTCGCGCTTATAGAAAAGGACAAGGTCGGGGGCACGTGCCTTAACCGCGGGTGCATACCGACAAAGGCGCTCTACTATTCGGCGAAGGCGCTCAACGCCGCAAGACACGCCGGCGACTTCGGCGTGAACGTGGGAGAAGTCAGCTTCGATATCATGCGGGCTGTCGCGAGAAAAGACGAGGTAGTAAAGAAGCTCGTCGGAGGCGTTGAGCAGTTATTGAAGGGCAACGCCGTTGAGGTAATCCGTGGTGAAGCCACAATTGAATCCGCCGGAAAGGTCGTCGTAAAAAAAGCCGATGGCTTTGAAGAGATAGCGGCGAAGTCCGTTATCATCGCCACCGGGTCGGAACCAGCTTTGATACCTGCCTTCAGCATAGACAGGGTAAACGTCCTTACCTCGACCGAGATGTTAGACATAAAGAAGGTCCCTGAGAGCCTGCTTATCATAGGCGGCGGGGTAATGGGGTGCGAGTTCGCCACCTTATTTTCGTCCTTCGGCAGTCGCGTGACGATTGTAGAGCTCCTGCCGACGATTTTGTCCACCGAAGACAAGATAGTATCGCGCGTCATCATGAAGAGGTTCAAGGAGACGGGCGTAAGCGTCTTGACCGAAGTCTCCGTTGATAAGGTGACAATCGAAGAGGGCAGGGTAAAGACGACCCTTAAGGACGGCAGGGAATTCATAACTGAAAAGGTGATGGTCTCCATCGGGAGGTCCTTTAACTCCTTAGGCATTGGTCTTGAGAAGGCAGGGGTCGCGACAGACCGCGGCAAGATAGTGGTGAACGAAAAGATGGAGACGAACATATTGGGTGTCTACGCCGTAGGGGACGTGACGGGAAAGATGCTCCTTGCGCACGTCGCTTCAGTCCAGGGGATAGTCGCCGTAAACAACGCGCTCGGGAAGAACGCGACTATGGACTACTCGGCGGTCCCGGCAGGGATATTCACCGACCCGGAGATCGCGTCCGTCGGATTACGCGAAAAAGAGGCGGCTGAAAAGAACATGCCTGTTTCCATTGGCAGGTTCCCGTACGCGGCAAGCGGCAAGGCGCTCGGCATGGGCGAGACCGAAGGTTTCTGCCAGATACTCGCGGACCCCGGGACGGACAAGGTCCTCGGTTGTTCGATAGTCGGCGCGCACGCGACAGACCTTTTAGGCGAAGTCACTCTCGCCATACGCTCGGGCGCGAAGGTAAAGGACATAGCTGAAACGATCCACGCGCACCCGACCTTGCCTGAGATAGTCATGGAGGCGGCAGAAGACGTCCACGGCCTTGCGATACACAAGATTGGCAGGAAGAAGTAGACTGAGGAGGCGGTCGTAATGGCTTTAATCATACAGAAGTACGGTGGCACTTCAGTCGGAAATATTGAACGGATAAAGAACGTCGCCAAAAGGGTCGCGAGGTCCTTTGACGAAGGCAACTCGATAGTCGTAGTCCTCTCTGCGATGTCAGGGGAGACGAACAAGCTCGTCGCGCTTACGCAGGAGGCGAGCGAGTTCCCGATAGGCCGCGAGTACGACGTCATCATATCCACCGGCGAGCAGGTGACTGTCGGGCTCCTCGCGCTGATACTTAAAGAGATGGGGTATAAGGCAAAGAGCTTTCTCGGCTCGCAGGTGCCGATCGTGACGGATTCCCAGTTCGGCTCGGCCCGCATCGAGTCCATTGAGGACGAGAGGCTTTGCGCCGTATTGCAGGACGGCGTCATAGCGGTCGTGGCGGGTTTCCAGGGCGTGGACCCGGAGGGCAATATAACAACGCTCGGCAGGGGCGGCTCTGACACGACGGCCGTCGCGCTCGCCGCGGCCCTGAAGGCCGACCTCTGCGAGATATATACGGACGTAGAGGGCGTCTACACGACCGACCCGAATTTTTGCCCTAACGCGAGGAAGCTTGAGAAGGTCTCGTACGACGAGATGCTCGAGATGGCGAGCCTCGGCGCGAAGGTGCTCCAGACTCGGTCCGTCGAGTTCGCCAAGAAGTACGAAATCCCGGTCATGGTGCGGTCTTCCTTCAATGACGCGCCTGGCACGCTGGTCTGCAAGGAGGACAAGGAAATGGAAAAGGTCGTGGTATCCGGGGTCACCTACAACAAGGGCGAGGCCAAGATTTCGGTCCTCCGTGTGCCGGACAGGCCGGGGATAGCGGCGAAGCTCTTCAGGCCCCTTACCGAAGAGGGCATAAACGTCGACATGATAGTCCAGAACATAAGCCACGACGCGCACACGGACCTTACTTTCACGGTCTCCAACGCGGACTACAAGCGCGCTTTGAAGCTCATAAAGGAGTCCACCGCCGCTGTCATCGGAGCCGAAGAGGTCGTAGGCGACCCTAACATCTCGAAGGTCTCGATAATAGGCGCGGGCATGAGGAGCCACGCAGGTGTGGCGTCGAAGATGTTCGAGGTGCTCGCGAACGAAGGCATCAACATCCAGATGATCTCTACCTCTGAGATAAAGGTCTCCTGCGTGATAGACGTAAAGTACACCGAGCTCGCCGTCCGCGTCCTCCACGACGCCTTCGGGCTCGGGACGAACGAGATAGTCGAGGAGAAGGGGTAGACCTTTCCCCCTCTTTTCTAAAGAGGGGTCAGGGGAGATTATCTGAAATTTTTATAATCCCCCTCAGTCCCCCTTTAGGAAAGGGGGAAGTCACAGAGTACCCACTCCCACCTATTGAATAGGGCAGGGGAAGTTTAACGGATATAGGTCATAACTTGAAGCTCTACGACACAACACTCAGGGACGGCACGCAGGCAGAGGACATCTCGTTCTCGGTCGAGGACAAGGTCCGCATTGCGGAAAGGCTCGACGACCTCGGCGTCCATTACATCGAGGGCGGCTGGCCCGGCTCGAACCCGCGCGACATCGAGTTCTTCAAGGCCATGCGGGCCCAGAAACTCTCTTCCTCGACCCTCGTATCCTTCGGCTCTACAAGGAGGGCGGGGGTTAAGGCAAAGGACGACGCTAATCTTAAGGCCCTGTTGGATTCGCGCACCCCGGCGATAACCGTATTCGGAAAGTCCTGGAGGCTCCACGTCGTTAAGGCGCTCCGGGTCTCGATGAACGAGAACCTCGAGATGATATTCGATTCGGTCTCGTATCTTAAAAAAAGGACCGGCGAGGTCTTCTACGACGCCGAGCACTTCTTCGACGGCTACAAGGACGACCCGGAGTACGCGCTCAAAACATTAAAGGCCGCCTTCGATGCCGGGGCCGACTATATAGTACTCTGCGACACTAACGGCGGGACTCTCCCCTTCGAGGTCGCCGGTATCATGGAGGCCGTAAAGAATAGCGTCTCCACACCGCTCGGCATACACGCGCATAACGATTCGGAGACCGCAGTCGCCAACTCGCTTACGGCGGTGAAGGCCGGGGCGATGATGGTACAGGGCACGCTTAACGGCTTCGGCGAGAGGTGCGGGAACGCCAACCTCTGCTCGATCATCCCTGCGCTCAAACTCAAGATGGCGATAGACTGCATAAGCTCCGAGCGTTTAAAGAAGCTCCGGGACACCGCGCGCCTCATATACGAGCTCGCGAACCTCCCGCACTTAAAGCACCAGCCATACGTCGGCGACTCCGCCTTCGCGCACAAGGGCGGGGTGCACGTGAGCGCGGTCGTAAAGTCCCCACTTACCTACGAACACATAAGACCGGAGCTTGTCGGCAACCACCAGCGGGTGCTCGTATCCGACCTCTCCGGCAGGTCGAACATCGTATACAAGGCCCGGGAATACGGGGTCGATATCGAGAGCTCCTCGGACGTCGTTAGGGACGTCCTCGCGGAATTGAAGGTCCTCGAGCACCAGGGCTTCCAGTACGAAGGGGCAGAGGCCTCCTTCGAGCTCCTCATGCAGAAGGCCTTGAAGAAAAAGGAGCGGTACTTCAGGCTCCTCGGCTTCCGGGTGATAGACGAGAAGAAAAAGGAAGACGAGCCGCCCTTTGCCGAGGCTACGATAAAGCTCGAGGTCGACGGGGAGGTCGAACACACCGCCGCCGAGGGGAGCGGCCCGGTAAACGCGCTCGACGCGGCCTTAAGAAAGGCGCTTGAGAGGTTCTACCCGAATTTGAAGGAAGTAAAGCTCCTCGACTTCAAGGTAAGGGTGCTCGCGGGCGTGCAGGGGACGGCCGCAAGGGTCAGGGTCCTGGTGGAGTCCGGCGACGGGACGGACAAGTGGGGGACGGTGGGTGTCTCAGACAACGTGATCGAGGCGAGCTGGCAGGCGCTCGTCGATTCGCTCGAATACAAGATATTCAAGGACAGGAAGCACAGGAAAAGCAGGAAATAATGCGGGTCGGGTCAGCGAAGCGTGGACCGATTTCAAAAAATGCCCTGAACATCAAGCCTACCACGGGCCAGCGAGCATGGACAGAGCCAGATACGGAGCGTTCATAGCCCTCTCAATTGTCTTCCTCGCCATAACCTTTCTGCATACATCTGTTTTTAGAGGCAAGCCCCCTGGACACGCGATAAATAACGGTAATATTCATCTGAATACGGTTCTTCCGGTTCCACATCCATCAATACAGACGCCCCCTTTTGCCCTCCCCGGTTTTCCGATAGACCTGAACAAGGCATCAAAAGAGGAGCTTATGCTCCTTCCGGGTGTCGGCCCCAGGACCGCGGAGCGGATTATGGAAAAAAGGCTTGAATTGGGCGGCTTCCGCTCAATCGACGAATTGACATCCGTCAGATCGATTGGTAAAGTCAGATTGGAGAAGGTCCGTAAATACGCGGTAGTCTCTCCACCCAAAGGGACCGAGAGGTAGGCGTACCTGATGTCAAATGTCCGTTGGCGTATAGACGGATGGACGCCCGCCCATATCCATTTTTGAGATTGAATCCCCCAAACATCCCTCTTGTATTGGCACTCCCCCTTCTGGTATATTTTTAGTTTCGGGTTTCTGCGGGGGTTCTTTTATAAGAAGTTCTCCCCAGAGGTCCGAGAGTAAAACTCCAGGGGTGTACGTGTGATAGAGCGGTATTCGAGAAAAGAGATGGCGTCCATCTGGGAACCTGGGAACAGGTTCCAGAAGTGGCTCGACGTGGAGATAGCCGCGTGCGAGGCGTGGGCGAAGCTCGGCAAAATCCCGGCCTCGGCATTAAAGACCATAAAGTCCAGGGCTTCATTCAATATCGAGCGGATCGACGAGATAGAGAGGACCGTAAAGCACGATGTGATAGCGTTCCTGACTTCCGTCGCCGAGTTCGTGGGGCCGGATTCGCGCTACATACACATGGGGCTCACTTCCTCCGACATACTCGACACCTCGCTCGCTCTGCTTCTCAGGGAAGCGTCGGACTTGATTATCGAAGACATCAAGGCCATGCTCGTTGTGCTGAGGAAAAAGGCTCATGAGCACAAGGATACCGTGATGATGGGCCGCTCCCACGGGATACACGCCGAGCCCGTGACCTTCGGCCTCAAGATGGCGCTCTGGTACGACGAGATGCGCCGTAACCTCGAGCGCATGGAGAGGGCGCGTGACGTTATCTCCTGCGGCAAGCTCTCCGGCGCGGTAGGGACGTTTTCGTCCATCGACCCTGCTGTCGAGAGACATGTATTGAAAAAGCTCGGCTTAAAACCCGAGCTTGTGGCGACCCAGATAGTGCACAGGGACAGGCACGCCGAGTTCTTCTCAACGCTTGCGGTCATAGCGTCCTCCATTGAAAAATTCGCGGTGGAAATTCGCCACCTCCAGAGGACGGAGGTTTTGGAGGCCGAGGAGCCGTTCACAAAGGGGCAGAAGGGCTCTTCAGCCATGCCGCACAAGAGGAACCCGATATTGTCCGAGAATCTGACGGGCCTTTCCCGCCTCATGCGCGGGTACGCGATGAGCGCCCTGGAGAACGTCGCGCTCTGGCACGAGCGCGACATATCGCATTCGTCGGTCGAAAGGGTCATCGCTCCGGACGCGACGGTCCTTATGGATTTCATGCTTGTCCGCGCCACAAACCTCATACGCGACCTCGTAGTGTACCCGGAGAACATGAAGGAGAACATGGATAGGCTTAAGGGTGTGGTCTTCTCCCAGAAGGTGCTCCTGAAGCTCGTTGAGAAGGGCACGACCCGCGAGGAGGCGTACGCGGTTGTACAGAGGAGCGCGATGAAGGTATGGGAGGGGCTTGGGGATTTCAAATCGCTCCTCCTTGAGGACACGGAGGTCATGACCTACCTCACGGAGAAGGAGCTTTGCGCCTGTTTCGACGTGAAACCCTACATAAAGAACGTCGATTATATCTTCAGAAGGACATTCGGAGCAAAAAAGTAAAGACCGGAGGGTTTTAAAGATGCAGAGGCTTGAGAAGTTTTATGAAGGCAAGGCAAAGGTCCTTTATTCGACCGATAACCCGGACCTCGTCATACAGTACTTCAAGGACGAGGCGACCGCATTTGACGGCAAGAAGAAGGGGATAATAGAGTCGAAGGGGATACTGAACAACAAGATATCCTCGCGGATATTCAAGTACCTTGAGTCCAAGGGCGTGAAGACGCATTTCGTGGATATGCCATCGGAGCGGGAGATGGTCGTAAAAAGGCTCCAGATAGTCCCCATCGAGGTCGTGGTAAGGAACATCGCGGCGGGCTCCCTTTCCAAGAGGATGGGTGTCGAGGAAGGCACGCCCCTAAAGGAGACGATACTCGAGCTCTATTACAAGAGCGATGCGCTCGGCGACCCGATGATAAACGAGTACCATGTGAAGGCATTCGGGCTCGCGGAGGCCGACGAGCTCCGGCGGATCGAGGCCGAGGCGTTGAAGGTAAACAAATTACTTTCGGAATTTTTCGACGAGAGGGGTATAATACTCGTGGACTTCAAGCTCGAATTCGGAGTCCACAAGGGCGAGATACTCCTCGGCGACGAGGTCACCCCGGACGGGTGCAGGCTCTGGGACAAGACGACGCGCGAGAAGATGGACAAGGACAGGTTCAGGCGCGACCTCGGAAAAGTCGAGGAGGCGTACCAGGAAGTCCTCAGAAAGGTGATGGAGTGATGAAGGCAAAAGTCTATGTAACGCTTAAAAAGGGCGTCCTCGACCCGCAGGGCAAGGCCGTGATGGGCGCGTTAAAGACCATGTCCTTCGACGAGGTCAGGGACGTGCGCATAGGAAAGTTCATGGAGATAGAGATAGACGGCGCCTCGATTGAGAAGGAAGAGGCGCGCTTGAGGGAGATGTGTGAGCGGTTACTGGCGAACACGGTTATTGAGAATTACAGGATTGAGATAGAATAAGGAGATTTTCCGTGAAGTTCGGCATTGTTGTTTTTCCTGGTTCCAACTGCGACCACGACTGCTACCACGCAATCAAGCACGTCTTCAAAAAAGACGCGGGGTACATCTGGCACAAGGATACGTCTTTAAAAGGCTACGACTGCGTGATACTCCCCGGCGGGTTCTCCTACGGGGATTATCTCCGGACCGGGGCGATAGCGAGCTCCTCGCCTGTCATGAACGAGGTCGTAGGTTTCGCCAAAAAGGGCGGGCTCGTCCTCGGCATCTGCAACGGCTTCCAGATATTGACGGAAGCGGGGTTACTGCCCGGCGCGCTCATGAGGAACAGGGGGCTTAAATTCATATGCAAACATGTGCCGGTTCGCGTGGACAACAACTCGACGCCTTTTACCGCGAAGTACGGGAAGAATGAAGTCGTCGATATCCCGATCGCTCACGCGGACGGCAACTACTTCGCCGACGCGGAGACGACAAAACGGCTCGAAGGCTCGGGGAGGATCGCCTTCAGGTATTCTACCGCCGCAGGGGCGGTTACAGACGAGGCCAACCCGAACGGCGCGCTCCTTAACATCGCAGGTATCGTGAGCGAGGGCGGCAACGTGCTCGGCATGATGCCGCACCCGGAGAGGGCGAGCGAACCTGAGCTCGGCTCAGTCGGCGGCAGGGGCGTTTTTGAGTCCATAATAAGCGCGTTGTCATAAGGGAAAGGGCAAATGGGGTTCAAGGAAGATCTCAGATCAGGAAAGTTCGTCATAACCGCCGAGATATGCCCGCCGAGGGGGACCGAGGCGGCCCCGTTCATTGAAAAGGCGCGGCTCCTTAAAGGCAGGATATCGGCCGCTAACGTCACCGACAACCAGCGGGCGGTCATGCGCCTCTCGTCGCTCGCCTGCTCGATATTGCTGATGAAGGAAGGGCTTGAGCCTGTCTTTCAGATGACGTGCAGGGACCGGAACAGGCTCGCCATGCAATCCGACCTCCTCGGCGCGTGGGTCCTTGGCGTAAGGAACGTCCTTGCGCTGACAGGCGACCACGTATCTGCCGGAGACCACAGGGAGGCGAAGGCGGTATTCGACCTGGATTCCGTCCAGCTCGTATCCATGATAACGACGCTCAACTCCGGCAAGAACATGAACGGGGTGGAGCTCCGGGGCGGGACCGATTTTTTCATCGGCGCGGTCGTAGCGCCTGAGGCGAGCCCCTGGGAGCCCGAGGAGATAAAGTTCGAGAAGAAGGTTGAGGCAGGGGCGAGGTTCTTCCAGACCCAGGCGATATTCGATATGGACAAGTTCAAGAGGTTCTTCGACGGGGCGGCAAAAACAGAGGCGTCCATACTTGGCGGGATACTCCTTCTTAAATCCGCGAAGATGGCTAACTACCTTAACGCGAACGTCCCCGGCGTCCATGTGCCGCAGGGTTTGATAGATGAGCTTGAAGGGGCGCCCGACCAGCTTGAGAAGGGCATAGAGATAGCTTCAAGGCAGGTTAGGGAGTTAAAGAAGTTCTGCCACGGCGCGCACATTATGGCCATAGGCCAGGAAGAGAGTGTAGTAAGGATCATCGAGGAGGCGTAATAGCCGCCTTTTGCCTTGCGGGCGTAGGGGAGGGCAGGCCACGGGTGTGAAGGTTCAGAGTATCAGGCTTGAACCGTTAACAGGATTCGAAATGTCAAACGCCGGACGCGAAAGCGTCCGGCGTTTTTTTATGTCACAGGACCATTTCAGTACTCAGCCCGCCTTTTCCTCTTCGTCTCCTGGTCCGTCGTCCATCGATATCTCGTACTCTTCGACATCAAGCGCTCCGGCAACCGTTTCGGCCTCTTCGGTCCTGCTTTCGGGTTTTACCGCGTCAGCCTGAGAGGCCGGAGGAGAGACGGCCCCTGTCGCTATGTAGACCGCCTCATCGTCGCCGACGTTGTCGAGGAGGAAGACTTGCGCCTCTTTCGAGTGAAAGGCCTCGCCTGCGCCGATCGTGAAAGACGTCTTGCCGCTGTTTACCCGGATAGAGCCCTTGAGGACGCATATGATCTCCTCCCTGCCCGCGCCTGGAGAGAGGCTCTTCGAGGTCTCCTTCGGGCGGAGCCTGCCGTAGGTGAGGTAGACGGTCCCGCCGATTTCGTCGGGGCCGAGCGAGTATTCGTTATTGGGGTTGAGTTCGGCGAGAAGAGGGAGCCTGTATATCTTCATGCCATCGATTCCATGGTGTCCCTGAAGTGCTCAATGAAGTCCTCGCCGTGCATGGGCCGCAGTATTATCCACTTCCTCTTTTTGTCGAGCTTCACCTCGACCTCGGCCCCTGGGATGAGCTCGAGGAAACGGAGGTAGTCCTCGGGGAGGGCCACGCCCTCGCGCCCCTTTTCTATCCTGACTATCTTCTCTTTCATCGTCTCCCCCTTTGCGTCTTTTCCCGCCCTTTTTACGCCGATTGAGATAAAAGCCCGCGTCTGTTCAGCCGGCATTTATTATATTAAGTTCACGGGGGCGAGTAGTCAAGGTAATTCATTGTTTTTTTCAGTGCTGGAACGGTTTAAGAGAGATGCCTGTATTTCAACCCCTGAGCCTCCTTCGATAAAACAAAAAATGAATGTAAGATAGGACTTTGGCGCTCGCCGAACCTTGACAATTATGCCGCAGGGTGTATTATATCCTGAGGCGTAAGCACCTTTTTTCAAGGCCCAATGATGCAGAAGGAAGACTCCCTAAAACCCGGGCATGTCAGACAACGGCACTTCTGCGCGAGGGAACTGCAGTTTTCCGTCGCGCTCCTGATAGTCCTCGCCTTACTCGGGGGGATGTCGCTGCAGGCCCTATCATCCCTTTTAAGCCAGCACTACGGCCTCGATACGCCGGTACTCGGCATACTGCTCGTAATAGGATATGTCGCCATAGTCATCCTCCTCGCGGTCTTTTACACACACAGGCTCATAGGACCGTTCGTCCGGCTCGAGTACGAGATGAAGCTCATATCCGCGGGAAACCTCTCAAGGCGCCTCTCAATGAGGACCAAGGACGACCTCCACATCAGGAACTTCGCGAAGCACGTGAACGGCTGCATCGACAGGCTCGAGGAGATGAGCAGGGAATACAACCTCCTGAACTCGGCCTTGTCAAAGAGGCTCGACTACGTCACGACGGAGATATCGAAGGGCTCGGAGGCCGACTGCGCCATGATACAGCAGGAGATAAAGGCCTTACAGGCGGAGATGAGGAAGTTAAGGGAAAAATGGTAGCATTAAGTCAGTGGCCGGCCGCTTAAAACCCCTCCTCGCGTTTTTTTTAATCCTCTTTGCGGCCCCTTGCCTTTCAGAGGCCTCAGAGAAGGATACCTACGTAAAATACGTCATCGACGGCGACACGATAGCCATACCTGGCGGAGACACCGTAAGGTACCTCGGGATAGACACCCCTGAGCGCGGCGAGCCATTCTACCGCGAGGCCAAATATAGGAACCGTTCTTTCGTAAAGGGAAAAAAGGTCACGCTCGTCTTCTGCGACAAGGAGAGGCTGGACAAATACGGCAGGCTCCTCGCCTGGGTATACGCGGACGGCGTATTCGTGAACGAGGCCCTCTTAAAAGAAGGGCTCGCGCGAAAGCTCCTGATACCTCCGTGCGGGACGATGTTTGCCGATGAGTTCAAGGCCGCGGAGGATTCAGCTCGCGCGGAAGGGCTCGGCATATGGGGCGGAAAGACCGGCCCTGCGGTCAGATGAGGGCGCTCATTGACTGGAAAGGGCGCGCATGTTGCGGCCTGTTTGTCCCGGAACGGACCAACGCCCCCTGTTTTATCTTGACAACCTCGACCCCGGCTTATTATAGTGTCAAGGTAAGGGCGGCGTACCCAAGTGGTAAGGGAGCAGTCTGCAAAACTGCCATTCAGCGGTTCGAATCCGCTCGCCGCCTCCAATTTTCCCGCCTTTCGCGGGCGGCATCATAGATGAAAAATTCTCCGCAGACAGCCTTGTCCCGGAACACACGGCCCGCAGACACCCTGCGGGTCTTTTTGTATCCGCGCGGAAACCCTATGTCAAAGCCCTTGAGGTGAATGAGATGAGAGCCGTAATACTCGCCGGATGAAAGGGCGCGAGGCTGAAACCCTGCACCGTAGTCCTGCCGAAGCCGCTCATGCCCATAGGACAGTGGTTAAAATGCCATTGAGGCCCTCCCCGCGCTATCTTCCCAGCTATTTCCTGAATTGTCCGGCGTATCTTAAAAAAGACGTTCATTAGCCCTTGAACGTCAACAAATGCCCGGATATACGGGGTAAAATGTAATCCAGGTTACATTCATCCATCGCGGGATTTTGTATATTACCCGCAGATCGTATGAATACCTCCGCACTCAAAAAGGAAGAACCGGGCACAAGCCGCTTCACGCTGGAAGTCGTCCCCAGCCCAGCGTCTGAGCCCCGCGCGCCCGCGGCTGAGGAGCATGCGGCCCCCGTATCAAGGCAGAAGGCAGGCGCCGTCGATAAGAAGGCCTTTGAGTCGTTCCTCGTCATATCAGTCCTCTTCCTGACCGCAGTCCTAATATATGAGTCAATCACACAGGCCAGCCTCAGACACATAAGCCTTTTAAGTCTCGCGCACGCGTTCGGGTACTTGAAGTCCATCCCGGTAGAGTTTAAGCCGTCCAGCGGGCTCTGGCTCCTCTTCGGCTGGACAGGGACCGGGATGATGGTCCTCATGATGGCCTATACGCTCCGGAAAAGGGGCGGACTGCTGGGAAGGCTCGGCTCTATGAGGATATGGCTGAACGGGCACATGTTCCTCGGCGTCATGGGGCCTGTCCTGATCGTCTTCCACACGACCTTCAAGTTCAACGGGATCATAGGGACGAGCTTCTGGTGCATGGTCGTAACAGCCATATTCGGCGTCCTCGGCAGATACATCTACCTGCAGATACCGAGGTCGATGACAGGCGCGGAGTTGAAGGAGAAGGATATAGAGCGCCTCATAACGGGCCTTGAGGCCGAGATAGAGCTCCGCTCAAAGGGGTTGAAGGCGGGCGCGTTCTTATCCGAGATAACCTCTCCGGAGAAGGCCCAATCGATAGGCCCGGTAAAGGCGCTCCTTTACATGATGTGGAACGATACGGCCAACAGGCTCAAGGTGAGACGCATAAAGAGGGAGCTTAAGCGCGATTACGGGCTCTCGCCAAGGGTGATGGCCGCGCTCGGCGCGCTCCTCTCACGGAAGTCCGCGCTCATAAGGAAGAGGAACTTTCTCTCAACCTCCCAGAAGCTCCTCCACTACTGGCACGTCCTGCACATACCGCTCGCGATAGTCATGTTCCTCATTATGTTCGTGCACATAGCCGTCTATTACATGTTCAGGCCGGTTTAGTCCGGCCTTCCACGCTCTGCGCGGAGGCCGGGGGCTGACCTTCACGATGGTCCCGCCGCTTATCGATAATAATCCAAACGGAAAGTAAAATTGAAAAAAACAAAAATCATATACCCGTTGCTTCTCCTCCTGACGCTCTTTTTAGCCTCCGCGTCCGCTTCAGCCAAGGACGGCGGTGGGGGCTCCCTCATAAGCCCGGGGGACCTCGCCTCGGCCCACTCCAAGTACGAGGGGATAAGCAACTGCACGCAATGCCACAGGATGGGCGGCGGCATACCGGACTCAAAGTGCCTCGATTGCCACGACAAGCTCTCGGCGAAGATGAAAGGCGGCAAGGGCTTCCACGCCAATATTAAGGACCCCTGCATCAAGTGCCACGCCGACCACAAGGGCAGGTCGTACAAGATGGTCGTCTTTGAAAAAGAGAAGTTCGACCATGCCAATACGGAATATCCCCTTAAAGACAAACACTCGGCGGTCCAGTGCGTCAAGTGCCACAGGAAGGAGGGTGTCTATACCGTCGCGACTACCGAGTGCGTCTCCTGCCACAGGGACGAGCACAAAAAACAGCTCAACCAGGACTGCTCGAAGTGCCATAACATCAAGGGCTGGAAGGACATAGCGCTCTTCAGCCACAAGACAGGCTCAGTATACCCGCTCGAAGGCAGGCATGTTGACGTAAAATGCGCCAGATGTCACGTAAGCGGCAGGTACAAGCCCATAGAGTTTAAGAAGTGCCTGGACTGCCACAAGGACACGCACAGGGGCCAGTTCATTGGCAGGACCTGCGAGTCATGCCACACGGTCAAGGACTGGAAGACGACTTCGTTCGACCACAACGCGCCGTCGTACAAGGGGTACAGGCTTGAAGGCAAGCACATCACGACCCAGTGCGACAAGTGCCATGTAAAGGGGAAGTACAAGCCGATCCCCTCAGGCAAGTGTCTGGACTGCCACGCGGACCCGCACAAGAGGCAGTTTCCGGGCAAGACATGCGAGTCATGCCACACGGTCAAGGGCTGGAAGACCACCTCCTTTGACCATAACGCGCCTGCGTACGCCGGATACAGGCTTGAAGGCAAGCACATCAAGGTCGATTGCGCGAAGTGCCACGTGGACGGCAAGTACAAGCCGCTGCCTTACAAACAGTGCCTGGACTGCCACAAGGACGAGCACAAGGGGCAGTTCAAGGGAAAGACCTGCGAATCGTGCCACACGGTAAGGGACTGGAAGACGACGTCCTTCGAGCACAACGCTCCGGCGTACCCCGGTTACAGGCTCGAAGGAAAACACCTTCAGACCAAATGCGACAAGTGCCATGCGGAGGGCAAATACAGGCCGCTTCCATACAAGCAGTGCCTGGACTGCCATAAGGACGAGCACAACGGCCAGTTCGCAAAGCAGAGGTGTGAGGCGTGCCATACGGTCAAGGACTGGAAGTCGGCCTCCTTTGACCACAACGCGCCGACGTACCTCGGTTACAGGCTCGAAGGCAAGCACAGCAAGGTCGAGTGCGCTAAGTGCCATATAAAGGGCAAGTACAAGCCTTTGCCGGCGGAATGCGTCGACTGCCACAGGAAGGACGACACACACAAGGACGAGCTCGGGGCTGTCTGCGAGAAGTGCCACACGGCCCTTGACTGGAAGAAGATAACGCTCGACCATAACGCGAAGACGAAGTTCCCGCTCGTCGCCGCGCACAAGACGACGCCCTGCGACAAGTGCCACAGGAACAAGAGCTACAAGACCAAGGCCGAGAAGTGCATCGACTGCCACAAGGACGTCCACAAGGGCAAGTTCAAGGAGGAGTGCAACTCCTGCCATACCCAGGCGGACTGGAGGCCGAGGGCCTTTGACCACGCGAAAAAGGCCGGGTTCGCGCTCTCGGGCGTCCATAACGACCTCGTATGCGGCGCGTGCCACACGAAAAAGGACGAGTACAGGTTCCTGTCGCGCTTCTGCAGCCAGTGCCACACGGACCCGCACAGGAACCAGTTCGGCTCGGAGTGCTCTGAGTGCCATACGGAGCGTTCCTGGGCGCTCAACAAGTTCAAGCACTCGTCGACGTCCTACCCGCTCTCCGGCAGGCACAGGAGTGCCGAGTGCCAGGACTGCCACAGGAACCGCCAGTACAGGGCGACATCGAGGGTCTGCGTCAACTGCCACCTATCGTCGTATTCGAGCGCGCCGAATCACCTCTCCCGCGGCTACAGCCAGGACTGCGCCCAGTGCCACGCTACCAACTTCGTCTCCTGGGTATTCAGGCACTCAACCGCGAACACCGGGTGCTCGTCATGCCACTTAAACGACAGGCCTTCGAGCCACGTGTCCAACCCTTCGTCTTACTCGACGACCTGCGAGCAATGCCATACGTCCACGGCGTCATGGAGCTCGCACAAGCATACGTCGGCGACGACCGGCTGTTCGTCGTGCCACCTGAGTTCGAGGCCGTCTTCGCACTCGTCCAACCCGTCCAAGTACCCGACGACCTGCGAGAGCTGCCATACCTCGACGGTCTCGTGGTCGACGTCCAAACACGTATCCACGTCGACCGGGTGCTCCTCGTGCCACTTGAGCGAGAGGCCAGGCTCGCACTCGTCGGACCCGTCCAAGTACTCGACTACCTGCGAGCTCTGCCACTCATCCACGGCGTCGTGGAGCTCGCACAAACATACGTCGGCGACGACGAACTGCTCGACGTGCCACTTGAGCGACAGGCCTTCGACCCACACGTCGAACACCTCCTTGTACTCGACGACCTGCGAGAACTGCCACAAGTACCCGACGTGGACGTATTCTCACACGGCTACGACGAACTGCTCGTCGTGCCACCTGAACGAGAGGCCTTCGACCCACACGTCTAACACCTCCTTGTATTCGACTACCTGCGAGAACTGCCACAAGTACCCGACGTGGACTGCCTCTCACACTGCAACGACCGGCTGTTCGTCGTGCCACCTGAACGAGAGGCCTTCGACGCATACGTCGAACACGGCAACGTATTCGACTACATGCGAGACCTGCCATAAGTACCCGACATGGACCTGGTCGCACACCGTGACGACCGGCTGTTCGTCGTGCCATACGTCAGACGCGCCTTCGGCGCACACGACCTACGCGAGCGCCTTCGGGACTACGTGCGAGACCTGCCACACCTATCCGACATGGACCTCCACGAAGATAAGCCACTCGTCGCTCACTACGTTCCCGTCCACCCACAAGGGGTATTCACAGTGCTCGGACTGCCACCCGTCCATGAGCTACGCGACCGGCAACTGCATCAACTGCCACAAGTCCGTCGGCGCCGACACGCACAATACGACGTCTGACTCGGTATGCCTGAGCTGTCATCCGAAGGGCAATTAAGGGGAAGCGATGAAGACCGAATATCGAAAAATAAGGCTCGCGTCGTGTCTGGCGCCGGTCTTTGTTATGCTCCTGGGCGGCCAGGCGCTCTCAGCCCAGACAAAGGGGAGCCTCTCCATCGAGGACTATTACCTTAATGACACGTCCGACGACGGCTATCAGCACCTCTTAACGACGCGGCTTAAGCTCGACATGACGAAGCTTGACAAGAGCGGCGCGTGGGCCCTGCACTTTGACGGCAGGGAGCGGCTTAACCTCGGCACTTACGATAGCTCCAGCGAAGACGCCCGCGTGGACGTACTTAACTTCGACTACACCGGAAAGTCGGTCTACGTCGCCGTCGGCAGGGTCTGGCCGAAGGAGCTCTCCACCGAGCGCGTGGATGGCGTGAACGCGGTCTATCAATGGGACAAGTACGGCCTCGGCTCGTTCCTGGGCCTGCGCCCGGACCCGTACTCAGAGATGTTCACGACGGAGTTCGTCTCCGGCGGCGCGTACGCGTATTACAAGACCGACTCTCTTTCGACGAACGCCGCATTCACGCACACCATGTACAAGGGCGCTACCGACAGACAATACCTCTACAGCCAGACTACCTATGTGAAGGAGAAGATCACTCTCCTCGGTCTCTTGACAGGCGACATCAACCAGAGGACAAAGGGCCTTTCGCTCACGAACGGCCTCCTTGACCTCTCCTTCAAGCCCGCCCCGAACAAGGGCGTAAGCGTCGGGTACAACCAGTTCAAGTCCGTCCAGCTCTACGCCTCGACTGACGAGGAGGTCGACCCAGGCTCCGAGCGCTCGTACTACCTTGCCTTTAATTACCGCTTCAGGGACAAGTACAATCTGTTTGCGAGGGTTGAGAGGCAGAACCGCGATTACGCGAGCCTTGAGGACGGCTATAAGGACGGGATGGCGTACAAGACCGGCGTGAACATCGACGGCCTACTCAAGACCGGCGTGAACCTGAACCTCGGGGCGTCCCTGAGCGACGGGTTCGGCGGCGAGTACAACTCTTACGATATCGAGGCCTCAAGGGTCTTCAAGGAAGTATTACAGCTCGTCATGAATGGCTCTTACAGCCTGAGCAGGTACACGGACTCAGATACGACCCGGATATGGGCTTACGGCCTCTCAGGCTACCTCTATATGTCGAAGAGGTGGACGTTTACGCTCTCTTACAATGGGGAGTACGCGGAAGACTACACGGTCAACAGCCTCCTTACCCGCCTCGCGATCAAGTTCTGATTCGTTGACCCGTTGTTTTATGGCGCCTCGCGTATGAGGCTTATTTGAGGCATGGATAAGCGGTGATCGCCGTCTTCTGTTTTGATGAGGCGTGAAAGGTATAGAGGCAGGTTTTATTGATGGTCTTTACTCGGTCCCGAACTTCTTTTCGATCCTGACGCCTATGGAGAGCAGGAACTCGTTCGGGAGCTCTCCGCCGGCGAAGATATAGACGTAATCGTTATTGATAAACGCCTCCTTGCCTTCCGTTTCGATCCTGACGTCCTTTTCGCGTATCTCTTTTACATTTGAGTTGAGTATGACCGTCACCGACTTTTTGGATACTGCCTCGTCGAGCCGCGTCTTGTTCATCGGCTTTATGCGCTTGAAGGAGTCGGAGCGGTATGAAAGGGATACCTTGTTCCCCGGCTGTTTGGCGAGTGCGATGGCGGCCTCGATGGCGCTGTCCCCGCCGCCGACGACGAGGAGGTGATGGTCCCTGTGCTGTTCCGGGTCGAGGAGGCTGTAGGTGACCTTGGGCAGTTTTTCCCCGGGGACGTCGAGCTTTCTGGGCGTCCCGCGCCTGCCTATGGCGAGGATGACGTTCCTCGCCGGGTACTCTCCCTTTGACGTTTTCACCCTGAAACCGTCGGCCTCCCTCGCAAGCCCCGTCATCTTCTCCCCGGTCCTTATCTCCAGCCCGGTCTTTTTGATGACCGAGGTCCAGAGGTCGAGGAGCGCTTCTTTCGTCGTCTCGCGGAGCCGCACGCTCCCGTAGAGCGGGAGCTCGACCGGTGAGGTCATCACTATCTTGTGGCGGGGGTAATTGAAGACAGTGCCGCCGACGTCACCCTGCTCAATGGTCACGAACTTAAGGCCCTTTTTTGAGGCCATCAGCGAGGCGCCGACGCCCGCTGGGCCGGCGCCTATTATGATTACGTCGTACGCCTCGGCGCGCCCCTTGTCCGCCCCGAGCCTGCAGGAGATGTATTCGACGGCCTCTCTCCCCTGGGTGATGGCGTTCTTTATGAGCCCCATGCCGCCGAGCTCTCCGGCTATGAAGATGCCCTTTATGTTCGTCTCGAAGTCGGGGGTGAGGTGCGGGATATCCACGCCGCGAGTCTCGGTGCCGAATACGAGCGCGATAGCGCCCACAGGGCAGGCCTCGGCGCACGCGCCGTGTCCGACGCAGTGCGAGGCGTTTATGAGCCCGCCTTTGCCGCCTATTAGGCCTATGATGTCCTTTTCAGGGCAGGCCTTCACGCACGCGCCGCTTCCGATGCATTTGGAGGGGTCTATCTTCGGGTGGATCGTCGTAGGCTCGCGGAAGCCGTATTCTTCGGCGAGGGCGACCTTCTTCTTTACCTTTTTTGATTTTCTGGAGATGATGCTCAGGTAAAGGGCTATGGCGAGCACTATGAGCGCGGCTGAGATGATGGAGGTCAATTAATGGAGGCTCCGGTAAGGGTTTGTTTTCTGGGATTCCGCACCGAGAGGGGCGCCGCAACATGTCTTTTTAACTGTTTGTCTTGGTAAATGCCAATACATTTTACGGTATTTTTTTTCGTAGCGGCGTGACCTGAGTCACACTGGGCCTCTCTTGCCAAATCGCTCAGTAGCCGGTAATCTCTTATGGTTTGACTGCGAGGCCCCGTTGTGGTAGTTGATAGCCATGTGCCGGATTGACGCCGCCAGGACCCCTTCGACGGACCTGTCTTTACGCCCTGCTCAAACGAGCAAGAAAAACCGAATTTCAAGAGGATCGTCATGAGCTCCGGCGCACTCGCGCGCGATTACCGTCATAAAATAGCCGAGGCCGTAGCCGGACTCGGCTACGGAGACGCCTCGGCCCTCTTCGACGCCCTCGCGATGGATGCGCGGAAGCGCGGCTTCACCTACCAGAGGGCGGGCGGCCTCGTCGAGGCGATCCGCCTCATGCTCATACCCGCGGTCTTTACGGCTGAACAGTTGAATCATCTAAGCGTCGTCGCCCACGCGATCCACCGCGGCATGGAGGCCGTAAGCAGGGCGTGGAGCGAAGACGACAGGCTTCGGAGGATGCTCCCGTTCGAGGAGGAGGAAGGGGCGTGGATAAGGTCCGTAAGAAGGGACCCGAAGTCCCCGGACCCCCTCTGGTACAGGCTTGACGCGCACCTGTCGATGGACGAGCCGGACTGGCGCAGCCGCATCTCCATATTCGAGATAAACGCATGCGCCGTCGGCGGCATACACTACGGCCCGATGGCCGAGAGGCTCTTCCTCGATGAGATAGTCCCGTTTTTGAATTTGAAAAAGAGGCTCGCCCTCCTCCCACGCGTCACAAGGGGCCCGGACGCCAGAGACCTCCTCGGCCTTCTCGTTGCCAGGCACGCGAGGGCACTGGGAAGGACCACGCTCAACTTCGTATTCTCCGAGGACACGACCGCCGAGGAAGGGATAACGGAGGGGCCCTACATTGTAGAATATTTGAGGTCAATCGGCGTTAACGCCCTCCTTGCCGACCCGAGGGAGTTATATGAAAAGAGGGGCGAGGTCTGGTACAGGGACACGCCCGTGGATATCGTATACAGGAATTTCGAGGCGAGGGAGATAATCGAGATGGAGCGGGAGGGCGGGGATACAAAAGGCATAAGGCTCGCCTTCGAAAAGAACCAGGTCATCTCGTCCCTTACGGGCGACTTCGATCACAAGGCCATGTGGGAGGTCCTCGCTGGAGGCGAGTTCGACGCGTATTTGAATCCAACGGACGCCGCTATATTCAAAAGACACCTCCCGTGGACGAGGATCGTAGGCGAAAGAAAGACCCTCGGCCCCGACGGCCGCGAGGAGGACCTTGCGCGCCTCTTGAGAAGAGAGAGGGAGTCGCTTGTCCTGAAGCCCGACCGTCTCTGCGGCGGCTACGGCGTAACCATAGGCAGGAACCTCTCCCCTTCCGAATGGGAGAGGGCGATAGACGAGGCCATACGGGGCGACTGGGTCGTGCAGGCGTACTCGCCTCCGGAGATAACGAAGTTCCCGGTGCTTGAGGACGGGGCCTTAAGCTTCGAGGACCATAACATCGTCTACGGGCTATCATCGACGCCTGACGGCACGGCGGTCCTCGGCAGGGTGTCGAGGGAGGGTGTAGTGAACGTCGCACAGCAGGGCGGCCTCATGCCGGTCTTGAGGCTCTCTGAAGAGGGCCTTAAGGACGGCGTAAAGGGGCCGCTTTCCGGTACATGGGCATGAAGGGGATATTCGTTTCCATACTCGCGCGTCTGAAAAAACTCGGCGTGGACTACGCCGACATAAGACACGAGCGTATAATGACGGAATCCATGCAGGCGCTCGACGGAGAGGTCGAAGGCTTTTCGACCGACACTTCCGCCGGGGTCGGCGTAAGGATCCTATACAGGGGGGCCTGGGGTTTTGCCGCGACGAACATCGTAACCGAGGAGAGCGCCATGAAGGCCGCAAAAGAGGCGCTCGCGATGGCAAGGGCGTTCTCGGCCGTGAATACGGGAAAGGCGCGCCTCTCGGTGTCGGAGCCGTTCGTCGAGAGCTATTCAACGCCATATGAAATCGACCCCTTCAGCGTCGCCTCTGACAAGAAAATATCTTTGATCGCCGGGGTCACCGGCGCGGCGCTCCGGGAAAAGGGGATATCATCAGCCGAGGCCTTCCTTGAATTCTCCAGGGCCGAAAAGGAGTTCTGCAATACCGATGGCGCCTTCATTTCGCAGACCATACTGACGAGCGGCGGCGGCTATCACGTCATAGCCGGGGACAACGACGACGCGCAGGTCCGTTCGTACCCGGACGGCCACCACGGGCTCTTCGCCACGCGCGGCTACGAGCTGATAGAGGAGCTCGACTTCATGGGGAGCCTGCCCAGGGTCACTGCCGAGGCCCGCTCTCTCTTATACGCGCGCGAGTGCCCGTCCGGCGTAAGGGACATCATCATAGACGGCCCACAGCTCGCGTTACAGATACACGAGTCGTGCGGCCACCCAGCCGAGCTCGACCGGGCGCTCGGCGCCGAGCTCGGCTTTGCCGGAGGGAGTTTCCTTACGCCTGATAAACTGGGAACGTTCAGGTACGGCTCCCCGATAGTGAATATATACGCCGACCCGAACGAGCCCGGGGGGGCCGGGAGTTACAGGTTTGACGACGAAGGGGTGAGGGCGCAGAGGGTCGATCTCGTAAGAGACGGCGTCTTCACCGGTTACCTTACCTCCCGCGAGTCGGCCCTTGCCGTCGGAGGCGTATCGAACGGCTCGATGAGGGGCGAGGGATGGGGAGGGCTCCCCTTGATAAGGATGAGCAACGTCTGCATAACGCCGGGGCAAGGTACGCTCGACGACCTCGTCTCCGACACCAAAGACGGCATCCTCATGTCGGTGAACAGGAGCTGGTCGATAGATGACAGGAGGCTTAACTTCCAGTTCGGGGCGGAGATAGCCTGGGAGATAAAGAACGGGAAGGTCAAAGAGGCGTTCAGGAACCCCGTATATTACGGCAGTACCCCCGGGTTCTGGGCCTCCTGCGACGCCGTATGCGGCAGAAGCGAGTGGAGGTTGTGGGGGCTGAACAGTTGCGCGAAGGGAGAGCCGATGCAGGTCGCCCATGTAGGCCACGGCGCCTGCCCCGCGCGTTTCAGGTCAGTGAAGGTGGGGGTGGGAAAACCCTGATGGACGGACTGCTGAAAGACAGGCTGATTAGTGAGGGGGAGAGGATAGCGGCGAGCGCGCAGGCGGATTCAATCGAGTTCGTTGCGAGCCGGGAGTCGTCCTCGACCATGCGGTTCTCCTCGTCGCGCTTCCACCAGGGCATATCGGTAACTGACGCGTCTTTCCATATAAGGGTTTTGATAGGCAGGAAGATCGGGGTCGCCTCGACGAACTCCATTGAGCGGTCCGCGTTGGACAGGTGCCTTGACGAGGCCCTGGGAATAGCCCGCGCCACGAGAGAGGAACCGTTCCTGTTGAAACCCCCCGGGCCGTGCCGCTATGCGCGGGTGAACTCCTTTTTCGAATCAACGGCACGCGCCTCTTATGACGAGAAGGCTTCGCTCGTCGCCTCCGGGTTCAGGGAGGCCCTCGTGTCTGGCGTCAGCCTTTCCGGAGCGCTCGCTACCGTTGTCGGAGAGGCCGTTATCGTGAATTCCAGAGGCCTAAAGGCCTACCACCCGTATACCTTCGCGCATTTAAGTTCCGTAGCCTCCTCAGGCGACGCCTCGGGGTTCGCGTCCGCCGTATCGAACGATATCTCCAGGATAGACATAAAGGGCCTCATGCGCGCCTCGGCGGAGACGTGCCTGAGGTCGTCTTTCCCGAAGGAGACGCCTCCCGGCGTATACCGCGTGCTATTGGAGCCCTCAGCCGTAAGCGAACTCGTCCATTGGCTCTCATACACGGGTTTCGGCGCGAAGTCCTTCCATGACAAGACGGGCTTTTTAAGCGAGAGGATCGGAGAGGCCGTAACAGGGGAAAAGGTGACCATATACGACGACGGGCTCGACGCGAAAGGCATGGCGATCCCCTTCGACTTCGAGGGCTCGCCCAAAAAGAGGCTCCCTCTCATAGAGAGGGGTGTCGCTTCCGGCATAGCCTACGACAGCCTGACGGCGTCAATCGAAGGGAGGGAATCGACCGGCCACGCGTCCTTCCCCGGTGACAATGAGGGGCCGTTCCCCGATCACCTGTTCATGGAAGGGGGAGACGTCGCGGCCATTGACATGCCCGGACTCCTCGGCGACGGCATACTGGTGAAGTCGTTCCATTATGTGAACGGGCTTCTGAACCCGAGGGAGACTTTAATGACCGGGATGACGAGGCACGGGACGTTCCTCGTAAGGGATGGCGTTGTAAAGCACGCGCTGAGGCCCATGAGGTTCACCGAGAAGGTCCTCGAAGCATTCGGAAGGATCGAGGCGGTCTCAAGGGAGACGGCCGTATACCCGAACGGCGCCTTCCCGTTGAGCTCTGTAACCGTCCCTTACATCCTCATAGACGGCTTTTCGTTCACGTCTTAATATTATTGACAGCCCGATACTTTTTGTGAAAAAGTGATATACTAAAGCAGGAAGGCGCATTCGGGGGAACATTAATGGCGATAAGGTCCAAGAAGATACTTGTCGTGGATGACGACGAACTCATCCGCGATTGTTGCGTGGATATCCTCACAAACAGCGGGTACACGGTTGAAACCGCGTCAAACGGGATGCAGGCTATCGAGCGGCTCTCCGCCGAGACCTACGACCTCGTCATATCCGACGTAAACATGCCTCTTCTCGACGGCATCGGGCTCTTTCTCTCGGTCATGCGCGAGTTCCAGTACCTCAAAGACAGGTTCTTCTTCATGACAGGGGATATCCCCGGAGGTGCCGAGGGGCCGGTCCTGAAAGGGCTCGGCAGAAAGGTCATAGCAAAGCCGTTCAGGGTAAAGGAGCTTCTTGAGACTGTCGACGAATGCCTGAACCCTCTTGCGTATTCAGTATGCAGTTGGCCGAAGAGGATGAGCGAGAGGTTCGCGTTCGTAGCTGACTGCACGGTCGAGTTCGGCGAAGGCGCCGTAAGGCTCTCGGCGCGGGTACTCGACATCTCGGAGAGAGGGCTCAAACTCAAGTACCCGGGAGAGCCGAAGGGCGCGGATGTGGACGCCGGGGTCTATATAAAGGGGCTTGACCTTAAAAGGACCGGGCGCGTCAAATGGTCCCGCTCGGCTGAAGGCGCGGTTATCTCAGGTATAGAGCTTACAGAGCCCCTGCCGGTCTCCTCGGTCCTGGGTAAGAGGTAACTCCCCGGTCTGTCCGGTTCTTCTTTCATAACCAGCGGGTGAAAACATCCGTTTTCCTGCAGGTCCCTCTTTATGTCGCATCCTAAGTCTGCTAAAGTACATATCGTCTGGACGGTAAATTCCACTCATCCGGGACCTTCATGTCGATATCGTTGCGGACCAAGATCATCTCGAGTTTTTTCATCGTCTTCGCGCTCCTCTCCTTCCTCGGCGCCCTCTCCCTTTACAATAGGAACCTCATCTACGACGGCATGATGGAGGTGGAGGACGCCTCCCGCGATCTGAAGTACATATCCGACTTGAAGCTCTCCCTTGACATGGCGGTGATGCCGGCGAACGACTATCTCATAACCGGCGACCCGGCCGAGAAGGCCAGGTTCGTCGAGCTCGTTAAGGATGTTGAGGAGAGGTTCTCTCTGCTTAAGGGCGCGGGGATGTATGACGAGGGCATAAAAACAGCCGAAACGAAGTTCGGTCTCCTCAAACAGAAGTCCATGCATGTACTGGCAAGCCTCCCGGCTGTGCATAACAGACGCGACGCGGCCCTGATGGAGGAGATAGACGCCCTCGCCCTGGACATCATAGCCAACCACCTCGACAGGGTATATCTGGGCAAGAGGGATGAGATGTCTTACAGGGTAGAGGCCGCCTCTTCCTTGAGGCACAAGGTCGACGCCATACTCTTTGCCGTGGCGGCCGTCTCTTTCCTCGCAATTATCGGCGTCGCCGCGTACCTCTTCCGTTCGATATTGAGGCCCATAGACGAGCTGACGCGGGGCGCGGCGATAATAGGGAACGGCGACCTCGGCCACAGGGTCGATATAAGGGATGGCATCGAGATGAACCTCCTCGCCGATGAATTCAACCGCATGGCCGGGAGACTCGGCGAGTCCTACGCGGAGCTCGAAAAAAAGATAGACGAGAGGACAAAGGAGCTGAACGAGGCGAACGGGCGCCTGAAAGCTCTCTCCATAACCGACGGGCTCACCGGGGCGTACAACCACAGGCACTTCGCAGAGAGGCTTGAAGAGGAGTGCAAGCGCTCGGCCCGGTACGGGAAAAGGCTCTCCCTCATAATGTCCGATATAGACCACTTCAAGAGCTACAACGACCTTAACGGGCACCCGGCAGGGGACGCGGTCCTCGCAGGGGTCGCCGAGTGCCTTAAGGACGGGATAAGGGGTCAAGACCTCCTCGCGAGATACGGCGGAGAGGAGTTCTCGATAATACTCCCTGAGACGGGTAAAGAAGAGGCGTGCCTCATGGCCGAGAGGATAAGGGCGAGGGTAAGGGATAAGGTCTTCCCTAACGAGTCGGGACAACCCGGAGGGGACCTTACCATGAGCTTCGGGGTCGCCTCTTGCCCGGAGGATGCCGCCAGCGCCGAAGACCTCGTGAAGAAGGCCGACGCGGCGCTTTACAGGGCCAAGGAGGCTGGCAGGGACAGGGTCGAGTGCGCCTGAAAATGGCAAAAGTCCTCAATCCCGCATTTAATAAATTAAAACCGCCCGCCTCAATCCACCATGTATGTGCCCTTCATAAGGCCTTGACGTAAAACATGTTTTAGGGTATTACTATTGTAAGCATTGCTTTAAATGGCTTTCCAGGCATAAGCGGTCCTGACGGCGGGGCGGTCTTATGCAGGGGGTGGACGCGTAGCTGGCGTCCCATACAAACAAACCACCATGCAAAGGATGGGACATGATGGCGTGCCCCATTGTACTGCGAGATGGATGGAAAAAGGCTGAAACTCATATCGGGGCTTGTCTCCGAGGCGACGGGACTGCGCATACGCCCTGACGATTATCCCAATCTCTTGAAGGCCGCCTCCGAGAGGGCGCGCCTTTCAAATATCTCGGTCGAAGACTATATCGACCTCATCCGATCCCCGCTTTTTGACCGGAAGGAAAAAGAGGCCTTGAAGGCACTGCTTTCCGTGCCCGAGTCCTTTTTCTTCAGGGACAAGGGGCAGTTTGATCTTATCCGTGCAAGGATACTCCCCGAGATCGTCGAAAAAAGGCGCGCCGAGAGGCGCTTAAGCCTCTGGAGCGCCGGTTGCTCCTCAGGCGAGGAGCCCTACTCGCTCGCGATACTCGTAAGGGAGGCCCTGCCGGACTATAAGTCATGGGATATCACCATACTAGGGACCGACATAAGGGAAGACCTCCTGGAAAAGGCCCGAAAGGGGCTCTACGGAGAATGGTCTTTCCGCACTGTGGAGCCCGAGGCCAAGGCCGCATGGTTCAGGAGGTCCGGTGCGTACTGGGAAATAGACCCGTCGATAAGGGAGATGGTGGAGTTCAGGAAGGCCGACCTCATTGGCGGCGATTGCCCCGAGGGCATGGACTTCATACTCTGCCGGAACGTATTCATTTATTACAGTAAAAAGGCCATAGCAGGGATGGCCGGGAGGCTCGTCTCGGCCCTTGCGCCCGGCGGATACCTCTTTACCGGACACGGAGAGTTCTACGGGGTCAAGGTCGAAGGCTTGAAGACAATGACCTTTCCCGAATCCGTAGCCTACATGAAGGCGTTGCCCGAGGAGGCGTTTTCGGTGAGGCCCGCCTCAGGCGCGCCGGAGAGAGCCCCGGCCAGGGCCGCAAAACTGGCCCAGAAGGGCCTCAATAGGTCCGGAGCCCCTCCCGTTGCCGGGGGTCCCGGCGGTACCGCAAGCAGGGCCGAGGCCGCCGGGCCGCTCATACTCGCCGCCTCGGTTTATGCGGACGCAGGAGAATTAAAGAAGGCCTCCGAGTGCCTCCTGAAGGCGCTGGACGCCGACAAGTTCTCGTTAGAGCCGTACTTCCTCCTCGCCCAGATAGCCGAAGAGAGCGGGGACGTCGAGGACGCGAAGAGGTGGCTCAAGAAGGCCCTGTACGTCAACCCGTCTTTTGTCCCGGCATACCTTGAGCTCGCCTCCATCTACGACAACGAGGGGCTCATCGAGAGGGCGGAGAGGATGCGTGAAAGCGCGCTTTCGATCCTCTCCTCCATGCCCCCGGACGCCCCGATAGAGCATTATGAGCAGACCAACGCCGGAGAGCTCTCCGGGTTCCTGAAAAAGACGGCCGAGGGCGGCCGGAAGAAATAATCGTTATGGAAAAAACGGTAACCCCATTCGTGGTATTCAGGCTCTCCGGCTCCCTCTACGGGGTGAAGGCCGAGAGTGTCAGGGAGATGCTCAAGCTCCCTGAGCTCGTCCCGCTTGAGGAGGCCCCGTCCTATATACCTGGTTTTTTCAACCTGCGGGGCGGAATCGTTCCTGTCATGGACCTCGAGATGAGGTTAGGACACCCGTTTCACTGTTATTCCATAGACGACGCGCTGATAATCGTAGATGAGGGCACTCTCATGGGGATAATAGCGAGCGAGCTCCTCTCGGTCGAGGATATCCCGCCCTCAGCTATCGAGGCCCTCTCGCCCATTCAGAAGGAAGGCGCGCGCCATCACTTCATCGGGGGCGAGGCGAGACGCGGCGAAGACATCGTGATGCTCCTGGACCTCGAGGCCGTCGTCGATCACGGGACCGGGCCAGGGGTCGACGAGGGGGCGTTGCGCGCGTTCTGGCCAGAGGCCTCCGAGGGGCAAAGGGAGGTCCTCAAAGAGAGGGCGCGGGTCTTAAGCGAGCCTTCTTCAGGGCTTGAGGCCGAAGGGGTCATGCCTTTCGCGGTCATCGTGCTCGGGGGCGAGCGCTTCGCCATAAGGTGCGAGAGCATCCGCGAGTTCGCGGAACTTAAAGACCTTACGCCCGTGCCGTGCACGCCCGCCCACATACTCGGGGACACCAATCTCCGGGGCGACGTCCTGACGGTCATAGACATAAGAGGGCGCCTTGGCATGTCCCCGGCGGCTCCGGGGCCCGGCTCCAAGGTGGTAGTCGCTGAGGCCGGCGGCGTAAGGGCCGGTGTGCTTGCCGACTCCGTCGAGGAGATAGCGTATTTGAGCCCTGCGGAGATAACGCCTGCCCCGCTCTCGTCAAAACAGGCGGAAGACGAGTACCTGTTGGGAGCGGCGCGGAGCGGGGAGAGGATGATAGCGGTCATAGACCTCGAGAGGATGCTCACTAAAGGCGGCCTCCTTGTAGACGAGACCGTATAGCAATGAAAAGGAGAAGATCGATATGCGAGGAATGAAGGTAAGGACCGGGATGCTCCTCGGGAACCTCATAGGCGCGGCGCTCTTTGTAATAGTAGCCATCGTCGTGCTCGTAAGCGCCAACACCGTATCGAGGTCGATAGATGAGATCGCCGCTTCATCGAGGGACCTCGACACGGCGAACGAGCTCAACGATTCCGTGAACGAGATGGTGAGGGCCGTAAGGGACTATGCGATAGCCCGCGACAAAAGCGTGCTGGATGCCTTTGAGGAAGGCGTAAGAAGTTTCGAAGCGGTCTCGGAAAGGGCGAAGGAGATACCGGACCCTGTCCTGCAGGGCCGCATGAACGAGCTCATATCCCTGGGCAGGCAGTATTACGGGATCGGCAAAGAGGTTATAGAGATCGTGGACAGGGGCAGGCCGATAGAGGCGGCTGTACCTGTGATAAAAAAGGCAAGGCCGGTCTTCGAGAGGATGAAGCCCATCATGAGGGAGTTCCACGAGAGGACCGATTCCGTTTTGAAAGCAGACGAACAGGCCGCGCTCTCCGCGGCCAGGACCCTTTACACGGTCTTGATAGCAGGCGTTATCGTCTCGATCGGCCTTGCGGTTGGAGGGGCCGTCTTGATTTCGTCATGGATAGCGAAGGGCGTAAAGGAGTCCACCGGCGCGGTCTCTGCGGCGACAAGCGAGATAGCCTCGACCGTCGCCGAGCACGAGAGGACCGCCTCCGCGCAGTCGGCGTCTGTCACCGAGACCGCCGCGACGATGAACGAGCTCGGGGTGTCTTCAAAAAAGGTTTCGGAGCAGGCGGAGAGCGCGACGGAAGGCGCGAAGCATGTCATGTCCCTCGCCGAGGAGGGATTGAAGACCGTCGAGCAGACGATAGAGGGGATGGCTACTATAAAGGAGAAGTCGGGGACCATAGCCGGTGAGATACTCAAGCTGAGCGAGCAGACGGCTCAGATAGGGTCAATCGCTAACCTCGTGACCGACATATCCTCGCAGATAAACATGCTCGCGCTTAACGCCGCGGTCGAGGCGGTCAGGGCCGGAGAGCACGGAAAGGGCTTCAATGTGATAGCCCAGGAAGTGAGAAAGCTTGCCGACCAGGCGAGGAAGTCCGCCGAGCGAGTGAACGGCATCGTCGTCGACATACAGAAGGCGACGAACGCCGCTATAATGGCGACCGAGGAGGGCACCAAGACGATAGAGGAAGGCGCGAAGCTCGCGGAGAGGACGACAGAGGCCTTCAGCGGCGTGAACGCCTCCATAACCGCGGCGTTCGACAGCTTCAGGCAGATATCTCTCAACATCGCCCAGCAGGCCGCGGCGATAAAGCAGGTCATGGAGGCTGTGAACGCCATAACAGCGGGCTCGAAAGAGACCGCCGCCGGCATAGCCCAGACCAAGGTGGGGATAGACAGGATAAACGAGAGGGCGCGGGCGTTGAACGAGATGGTCTAGGACGAGGAATTGTGGATAGAAGCAGACAGAGGGATCTCGCCATACTCATAATCGCCTTCCTGGCCTCGATTGCGATGTCGGCGGCGCTCGGCCTCATGGAGCACGCTCTCTGGCCGAGCGAGCCGCTCCATTCCGCGATTGAGGCCTTCGGCGCGTTTGAGGCGGTAACCCTTGGAGGCATAATCCTCCTCTTCAGGGGCCGGAAGGGCTCGGCCCTCGGGAACGCGTGGGTGGCCGCGGGGCTCCTTTCCATGGGCGCACTCGACGTTTTTCACGCGTCCGTGCGCCCTGGAGCGGCCTTCGTCTGGCTCAGGTCCTGGTCGAGCCTCTTCGGCGGGCTCTTTTTCTCGCTCGTATGGATAGAGGCCGCAGGCGCGTCCATGAGGAGGGCGGTCCCTGCCTCGGCCGCGGTATTCGCAACGATCTTCGGCGTCTTTTCCATCGTGTTCGCCGGAGGCCTTCCGTTGATGAGCGTAAAGGGTGAATTCACGGCCTTATCGGTCGGGATAAATATCGCCTCAGGCCTTTTATTCCTCGCGGCGATGCCGAAGTTCTTCGTGAGCTGGTGGAGGCACGGGACGAGGGACGATTTTCTCTTCGCCTTCATCTGCCTCCTCTTCGGGACCTCGGGCCTCCTATTCAAGTTCTCCCAACTGTGGGACCAGGGCTGGTGGTACTGGCATTTTCTGAGGCTTGCGGCATACGTGATAGTCCTCTCATATTCTCTGCTCATCTACAAGAGGTTCATAGCCGGCATTACAGAGGCGGTTTCGGGCATCTCGTCCACTGCGGCAGAGATCGCCGCGGCCGTGGAGGAGCACGAGAAGACGGCCTCTGCGCAGGCGGCCTCCGTAGCAGAGACCACCGCCGCCATGGACGAGCTTTCATCGAGTGCGGCCCTTTCAAGGGAGCAGGCGAAAAGCGCCTCCTCAGGCGCCGAGGAGGCCCTGAAGATATCGAAAGAGGGAGTCGATACCGCCAATAAGGCGCTCTCCATCATGGAAGGGCTGAGAGAAAGGGTGGACGCCATAGCGGGCCGGACAACTGATTTGAGCGAGCGCATAGGGCAGATAAGCGGCATATCCTCATTGGTTGCGGACATTGCTTCCCAGATAAACATGCTCGCTCTAAACGCCGCGGTCGAGGCGGTGCGCGCAGGGGAGGCGGGGCGGGGCTTCGGCATCATAGCCCAGGAGGTGAGAAAGCTCGCGGACGAGGGGAGAAAGGCCGCCGAGAGGGTGAACTCCATCTCCTCGGAGATAAGGAAATCCGCCGCCTCGACCGTCGCGGCCACGGAACTCGGCGCAAAGGCCGCCAGGGACGGGGCGGCGCTCATGAAGAGGAACTCGGACGCCTTCAAGGCCGTCGATTCCTCTGTCGCGGACGCGTACGAGCGCGTAAGGCAGATACTCCTTAATACGGTCCAGCAGGCCGAGGCCGTGGAGCAGGTATTGAGGGCCATGAACGCAATAAACTCCGGGGCAAGGGAGACCGCCGCGGGACTCAAGCAGACGAGGGGCGGGGTAGAGGACCTGAACGGCGCGTCGAAACGGCTTTTAGATATCACATGACGCGTTGCGGAGCAGTGCATGATAGAGGATAAGGAACTGCGCGACCTCTTCAAGGCAGAGGGCGAGGAGCACCTTGCAAGTCTTGAACGGTCCATACTCGCGCTCGAAAAGGCGCCGGATGACAAGTCCGTCGTCGAGGAGGCGTTCAGGGAGGCCCATAGCCTCAAGGGCGCGGCGAGGATGGTCGGCGCAAAGGACATAGAGCTCATCGCCCACAGGGTCGAGGACATCCTCGGCGCTATAAGAAAAGGTGAGAAGGAGTTCTTCCCTGGGCTCGCCGACCGCATATATCAGGCGCTCGACGCGATCCGTCCGCTCTTGAGGGAGGCGACCACAGGCGAGGCCGCCGGGGTCGTCGTCTCCGAGGTCATAAGGCCCCTCGATGCCGAGGAGAAGGGGAAGGAAAAGGAGACGAGCGCGGGCAAGGCGGCGGAAAGCCAGCCTGAAAAGAACGAGGCCGCGCCGCCTTCGAGCCGGGAGGCGGCCGTTTCGGGATCGCCCGGGACCGAAGGAGGGGGGCGGACGGTCGAGCCTCCGGCGGTACATGGGGATGAGCCTGCCGGGAGGGCCGAAGACGTCGATAAGGAAGGGCATAAAGACGCCGCCAGGGCGCACGGCGACTACAGGATAGAGACGATACGGGTAGAGACGAGAAAGCTCGATGAGCTCATGACCGGGGCCGGGGAGCTCACGGTCATGAGGACGAGACTCTCCCAGAGGCTTTCAGAGACAGAGGCGCTATCCGAGACCTGGGACGAGCTCTCGAAGCGGCTGAGGGGCGGACTCTCCACGAGGGGCCCCGGGCTCGATGACGCCCTGCAGGGGTTCTCATCCACCATCGAGAGGCTCCGGTCCTCGCTCTACGACGATGAGGCGCGCCTTTCGTCCCTCTCTGTTGCGATGGAGGAGGGGATAAGGGAGGCGAGGCTGATGCCGTTGTCCACGCTCTTCAACCTCTTCCCGCGCATGGTGCGGGACCTCGCCCGCGAAAAGGGGATGGAGGTAAGTCTTATTATCGAAGGCGGCGATGTAAGGGCGGACAAGCGCGTCATAGAGGAGATGAAAGACCCCCTCATGCACATCATAAGGAACTCGATAGACCACGGGATAGAGGGGGTATCCGAGCGCGAGAGTGGCGGGAAGCCGCGGGCGGGGACCTTGACTTTAAGCGCCTCCAGGAACGAGACGAGCATAGTAATAGAGGCCTCGGACGACGGCAGGGGCCTCGACGACGAAGCTGTAAAGAACACCGCCCTTAGAATGGGGCTCGTCGCGGAGCAGGAACTCCAGGCCATGACGCTGTCCGAGGCGCGCTCGCTCATATTCGCACCGGGGCTTACCACGAGCCGGGCCGTCACCGAGACCTCGGGAAGGGGTGTGGGGCTGAATATCGTGAGGGTGAATGTCGAGAGGCTCAAGGGCTCGGTCCGCGTGGAGTCCGCGCCGGGCAAGGGGATGAGGACGATAATAACCCTCCCTGTCACGCTCGCCACGGCGCGCGTGATATTAGCCCTCCTAAAGGGCAGGAAGTACGCGATACCCGTCGAGAGCGTCCATTCGAGCAGGAACCTTACGTCCGGAGAGGTCTTTACGATAGAGGGGAGGGACGCGGTCCTCCTCGACGGGGCCCCTGTATCGGCGGCGAGGCTCTCCGACATACTCGGGTTTCCAGGCGAGAAGGGGAAAAACGGCTCAAACGGGCGAGACGGGCTCGCCTGCGTCTTCCTCCGGTCCGGGGATGAGAGGTTCGGGGTCATAGTCGACGGGCTCATCGACGAGGAAGAGGTGGTATTGAAGCCTCAGAGCGCGCTCCTTAAAAGGGTCAGGAACGTTTCTGGCGCGACGATCCTGGGTAGCGGCGAGGTCTCGATGGTATTGAACCCGGACGACATGCTGAAAACGCTCAAAAGGCCCGGAAGGCCCGCGCCCGAGGCTCGTCCGATGTCGCCCCGGCGCAAAAAAACGGTCCTCCTCGTCGAGGACTCGATAACGACGAGGACGCAGGAGAAGCGTATCCTCGAAGGCGGAGGCTACGAGGTCACAACCGCGGTCGACGGGCTCGACGCGCTCGCCAAGCTCTCCGCGCGCTCGTTCGACGCGGTAGTTTCCGATATAATGATGCCGAACATGGACGGGCTCGCGCTCACGGCCCGGATACGGCAGGACAAGAGGCTTAACGAACTTCCCGTGATACTCGTAACAACTTTGTCGTCCGAGGAGGACAGGAAGCGCGGGCTGGACGCCGGGGCGAACGCGTACCTCACAAAGCCGGCCTTTGACCAGGAGGTATTCCTGGAGACGCTCGGCAGGCTCGTCTGATACGGGGCCGATGAAAGGGTTATCATGATCCGCAACAACGGCAAGAAGATAAGGGTCCTGCTCGTAGACGACTCGGCGCTCGCTCTCGCCGTTATGAAAAGGATAATCTCCTCGGCCCCGGACATCGAGGCCGCCGGGGAGTTCAGGTCGGCGAAGGAGGCCCTGAAGACGCTCCCCTCGATAGACCCGGACGTCATATGCACCGACCTCCACATGCCGGAGATGGACGGGCTCGAGTTCACGCGGCAGGTGATGGAGAGGTTCCCGAAGCCGATACTGGTGGTGTCGGTATCGGTCGAAAGGTCGTCGGAGAACGCCTTCAGGCTCCTGGAGGCCGGGGCCGTGGACGTATTCTCGAAGCCCAGGGGAGAGATGGAGAGCGGTTTCCGGGCGCACTCGGACGAGCTCTTGAGCAAGATCCGCATCCTCTCAGGGGTGCATGTGTTCAAGAGGTTCTCAAGGCCGCGCGGGCCTCAAAGCATGCCCGCCCCGGCATCGAGGCCCGGCTTGCGGAGGCCCGAGATAGTCGCCATAGGGGCCTCGACCGGCGGCCCCCAGGCCCTCTTCCTCATACTCTCGGTCCTGCCGCGCGACTTCCCTGTACCCGTGATATGCGTCCAGCACATAAGCGACGGCTTCCTTAACGGTCTCATAGAGTGGCTCGGGGGCGGCTGTGCCATAAAGGTTTGCAAGGCCGTGGAGGGAGAGAGGCCGGTTGCCGGGCGCGTCTACTTCCCGGAGGAAGGATACCATCTCGTCATAGACAAGGGGGGGGCTTTCGCATACTCCCGTGAGCCCGCCAACCCGCACAGGCCCTCCATTACCGTGACCTTCAACTCGCTCGCGGACCATTACGGGGCAGGGGTCATCGGGGTGCTTTTGACCGGCATGGGCTCTGACGGGGCAGAAGGCATGCGCTCGATCGCCTCGGCGGGCGGCGCTACGATAGCCCAGGACGAGGCGACGTCCGTCGTCTTCAGCATGCCTAAAAAGGCGATAGAGCTCGGCGGGGCCTCCGAGGTCCTTCCATTATACGAAATATCACATTCGATACTCTCCAGGGTATCTTGAAAGAAAGGCCGTCATGACGGAAGATATCGCGGATAAAAAAGAGATACTCATCGTAGAGGACAGCGACGTCCAGGCGTACATGCTTAAAAAGTTCCTTGCTGACAACGGCTACTCCGTGCGCGTTGCCAGGAACGGGGCCGAGGGGCTCGTCGCCATAAAGGAGAGGGCGCCGGCTGTCGTCATAAGCGACATAGTCATGCCTGTCATGGACGGCTACGAGATGTGCAGGCGCATGAAGGACGACAGGGCCTTCCGGGGCATCCCGTTCATACTCCTCACGACGCTCACCGATACGGAAGACATCATAAAGGGGCTGAACGCCGAGGCCGACAGCTATGTCACGAAACCCTACGAGCCGGGGTATCTCCTCAAAAGGGTCACGGCACTCATCGAGACCCCGACGCAGTACAGGAACAACCCGGACGAGAAGTCCGTGGAGATATTCTACAACGGCAAGGCCTACTCGATCAGGTCCGGACGCGGGCAGACGTTGAGCCTCCTCCTTGCCACTTACGAGAACGCGATACTCCAGAACAGGGAGCTCAACAGGACGCAGGAGGAGTTGAAGGCGCTGAACGACCTCCTGGAGGAAAAGGTCAGGGAAAGGACCGCGGAGCTTACCGCCGAGGTCTCTGAACGGAGGAAGGCCGAGGCGGCGCAGAAGGAGAGCGAGGAGAGGTTCCGCTCCGTCGTCGAGACCGCGAGCGACGCGATCATCTGCGTGGACGAGAACGGGCTCGTCTATCTCTGGAACAGGAAGGCCGAGGAGATGTTCGGGTACGAGGCCGGAGAGATGATCGGCAGGGACATGCACGACTATGTCGTCCCCGAGAGGCTCCGGGAGAGGGCAAAGGCGGCCTTCGACGTGTTCAGGCAGACAGGCAGAGGGCCGGTAATCGGGAAGACCGTCGAGCTCGAGGGTCTTAATAAGGACGGGACCGAGTTCCCTATCGAGCTCTCGATATCCGCCATGAACATAAAGGGCAGGTGGCACTCGACCGGCATCATACGCGACATAACCGCGCGCAAGGCCGCGGACGAGGGGCTCCGGCAGAAGATAGAGGAGCTCGAGAGGTTCAAAAGCGCGACGATAAAACGGGAGCTCAGGATGAAAGAGCTCCGCGTAAAGATAGAGAAGTTCGAGAAGGGGAAGTAGCATGGCCTCGAGGATAAGGGCAAGGCTCCTCAAAAAGATGTCGCTCGCGATCATCCCGCTCGCCGCGCTCGCGATTTTAAGCCTCTACAACCAGAGGTCGATCTACAAGGCAACCGTCAGGGTGAACGCCGTCTCGCGCGAATCCACGCTCGTCAGCAATCTCCAGCAGGCGCTCGACAGGGCGATCATGCCTTCCAACGACTACATCATAACCGGCAAGGGAGGATACGCGGTCGAGTTCAGAAAATACTCGGAGGAGATGGAGCGTCTGCTCAAGGAGGCCGGTTCGATCCACGACGCCTTTGACGGCTCGGACGAGACCGTTGCCGAAGAAAAGAGGATATTAAAGGGATTAAAAGAGTCTTGGGGGAACGTAAGGGATATTTCAGCGAGGATATTCTCCATACAAAAGCCCGTGGGCAACAGGGACGCCGCCGAACTCATGGAGGATATGGATTACAAGTGGGGCGCCAACGCCATAGCCCTCCTCGACAGGTGGCACAGGATAGACGAGAGAGAGCGTGCTGAGGCCTTGCGAAATGCCGAGGCCGCGTGGCGGAACGCATGGGTCATCATAGGCGGGGGCGTGGCGGCTACCGCGCTCCTGACCATGTTCCTTGCGTATTACTATTCGGGCGTCTTTGTAACACCCATAGAGCGCCTCCGGGAGCACTCCCTTAAGATAGCCTCCGGCGACTTTGCGTCAAAGGCCGGGTTAAGGACCAATGATGAGCTCGAAGACCTCTCGGAGTCGATGGACAGGATGTCCTCGGAGCTCTCTGCACTTTACCGTGACCTCGAGCGCAAGGTCGAGGAGAGGACGAGGGAGTTGAACCACGCCTACTCGGAGATGAAGGAGAATGAGGAGCGATACAGGGCCCTCTTTAACGGGACGAACGACGCCATCTTCGTCCATCCGGTCCCCGGTGGAGGCGGGCCGATGAAGTTTATTGACGTGAACGAGGTCGCTTGTTCTCGGCTCGGGTACTCGCGCAAGGAGCTCCTGGAGTTGTCTCCGGAGCTTATCGACGCCCCAGGCCATGAGGCCGGGCGCGAGGCCGCCATACGGGAGATAGCTCAAAACGGGCACGCCATATTCGAGATGGCCCATGTTGCGAAGGACGGGAGGGTTATACCCGTGGAGATAAGCTCAAGGGTCTTCGTTCTCAAGGGCGCTCAGCAGGGGCTTTCCATAGTAAGGGACATATCGGAGAGGAAGATGGTGGAGGAAAAGGCGCTGAGAGAAAGACGCCTGAACGAGTCGATAGTCAATTACATGCCTGCCGGTGTCGCCTTTCTCGACAACGGCTTCATCCTACGGAAGTTCAACGCCTTGTACGCCGGGATGATAAGAAAATATACGCCGTATACGCCTGATGAGGCGCTCGGGATGTGCTACTTCGATTATGTCCCGGGGTCAAGGGAACAGGTAGAGGGGTGGTTCAAGGAAGTCAGGGACTCGGGGGAAAGCGCGGACAGGAAGGGCTTTGAGCTGAAGATTGGCGCCGGGGAAGACGAAAAAGCGACATATTGGGATACAGCCGTCACGCCTGTCTTTGACGAGGCTGGAAAGGTCGAGGGCATACTGATACTCACGCAGGACATAACGGAGAGGAAGAGGTCCGAAGACTCGCTCAAGGAGCGCGTCGAGGAGCTCGAGATGTTCAGGAAACTTACGCTCAAGCGTGAACTCCGGCTCAGGGAACTCAAGGACAGGATAGAGGCGCTTGAAATGGAGCTTAAAGGCGCAAGGGCCTGAACGGCTCTGCATAAAGGTGAAAGACCATGCCGGATGAGGAAAAAAAATTACAGGAACGCGAACAGGAGATCAGCCTCCTGAAACGCGACATTTCGCTTAAGGATTCCGAGATAGCGCGCCTGAAGGAGGCGCTCCGCAAATTTGAGGAGCGCGAAGGCGAGCTCGAGGACGAGAGAAAGGCTATTATCTACATGCTCGAGGACATCAACGAGTCGACCTCGAAGATAGAGACGGCCCAGAAGGAATGGGAGGCGACCTTCGACGCCATCTCCTCTCCGCTCTTAATTCATGACGAGGGCTTCAGGATCGTGAGGGCGAACCGTGCTTACCAGAAGATAGCGAACATGCCTTTTAGAGAAATAATCGGGAGGCCCTATTTTGAGATATTCCCCAGGACAGGCGGACCGCACCCTGTATGCGCCTCGTTCAAGGAGAGGCAGGAAAAGGGTGAGGGCGCCGATGCCGACGTCGAGGCCGAGGTCGCCGTGCCGGAGTGTGGCAGGGTCTTCAAGGTCAGGTTCTACTCCATAAATAAACAGGACTCCGAAGGCTACGACGCCGTCCACGTGATGGAGGATATCACCGAGGCCAAGAGGGCGGAGGAAGCCATAAAAGAGGAGATGGACGTCACCGCGCACCTCCTCATGATATCCGAGGCTACGGCCATGACGACCGACATCGACAAGCTCATGGAGGACGTCGTGCGCTGTAACTGCGGGATCATGCGCGCGGACGCAAGCATGTCTTACTTATGGGACGTATCCTCAGGAGTATTCAGGCCCTCGCAGGAATACGGCCTTGACCGCGCGTTTCTGCCTTTTTTCAGGACCGACAGCCTGAACGCGGCTGAGGGCATCGTAAAGACCGTTGTCGAGACCGGCGAGCCCGTGGCCGCAATGATCCAGCAGGGAGGGATCGAGATCAAGGGCCTGCCTCTCAAGTGGATAAAGGACGCGAGGACCGTCGCCGTAGTCCCGCTCATTAGCGCGGGGCACAGCCTCGGGCTCATCATATCCCTTTACCTGCAAGAGAGGGGGTTCACGGAAAGGGACATGCGCGTCATGAAGGGGGTCGCCCATCAGGTCTCGACCGCGCTCGAGCAGGCCCGCCTCCACCGCTACTCGGTCGATAAGGCGATGGAGCTCTCCCACAAGATAGAGACGATACAGGTGATGAACGAAATAGACCGCTCGATACTCTCAACCCTTGAGCCCGGGGAGATACTCGAGACGGCGGTAAGGATGGTCTCAAGGCTCATGACCGCGGACAGGGCCACCGTCGCGCTCGTTGACATGGAGCGCCAGGGGTTCATTTTTACCTCAGGCTTTGGCGTCACCTCAGTCCCAAAAGGGGCGTTCACACATTTCTCCGATACGGATGCGACGGACGTCATCTTCTCCGGGCGGCCGCAGTATGTCCCGGACTTCTCCGAGTCCAGCCCGCTCCTGCCGCTTGAACAGAAGCTCCTGAAAGAGGGCTTCCTTTCACACATAAGGGTGCCGCTTGCGGTCAAGGGGGAAATAATAGGCATCCTGACGGCAGGGGCGAAGAGAAAGGCCGCGTTCACGCCAGAGGACCTCCAGACGCTCGAGAAGCTCGCCTCCCAGATAAGCGTGGCGCTCGATAACGCGAGGCACCTCTCCGACCTCCAGGAGCTCTTCCTCGGGACCGTCAAATCCTTATCGTCGGCCATAGACACGAAGTCCCCGTGGACGGCGGGCCATTCCGAGAGGGTGACAACTTACGCGCTTGCGATAGGCAAGGAGATGGGTTTTTCAGAAAAGGATTTGAAGGACCTCGAACTCGCCGGACTCCTCCATGACATCGGCAAACTCGGCACCTATGAGACGATACTCGACAAGCCCGGAAAGCTCACCGACGAGGAGATGGGGATAATGCGCGAGCACCCTGCCAAGGGCGCGGCGATACTCGAACCGATAAAGCTCCTCAAGAACATCAGGCCCGCCATAAAATACCACCACGAGTATTACAACGGGACCGGGTACCCCGAGGGCCTCAAGGGCGAGACTATCCCGCTCTTTGCCCGCGTCCTTACCGTCGCCGACACCGTAGACGCCATGGCCGCCGACAGGCCTTACAGGAAGGGGAGGGCCTTGCCTGATATCATGGCCGAGCTCGAAAGGTGCTCCGGGACCCAGTTCGACCCGCAGATAGTAAAGATATTCAAGGGCCTCTACGAGAGGTCGGCGATAAGGATAACCCGCTTAAACGTCCCGGAAGGCGCGATATAGCCTTTTTAAGGAGACATCCGTCATCCGTCAGGCGCCATTTCATGAAAATCGCAGATATTGACATCCCGCCCGGGTTCATGTATCCTATTTTGCCTTGCATAATTGTAACGCCTCGGAACCCTTTGTTTTGTATGGAATATAACGGGGCTAAGGCGGTATAATATTCTTATCCTTATCCAAATCGAGACTGCCGGCTTCACGCAGACCTAAAGGAGGACAAAAAGTGGGAAAGAACGTAGCGCAGAAATTGGTAGACAGCCACCTGGTATCCGGTGAGGCAGAGCAGGGCAAAGAGGTAAACATCAGGATAGACCAGACGATCACTCAGGACGCGACCGGAACCATGGCGTACCTGCAGTTCGAGGCGATGGGCGTGCCGAAGGTAAGGACGAAGTTGTCTGTCAGCTACGTCGACCACAACACGCTCCAGTACGGCGGGTTCGAGAACGCCGACGACCACAGGTTCCTGCAAACGCTCGCCTCAAAGTTCGGCATCTACTTCTCAAGGCCCGGCAACGGCATCTGCCACCAGGTACACCTTGAGAGGTTCGGCAAACCAGGGCAGACGCTTTTGGGGTCTGATTCCCACACCCCGACCTCAGGCGGCATAGGGATGTTAGCCATAGGCGCCGGCGGCCTCGACGTCGCCGTCGCCATGGGCGGCGGGCCATTCAGCCTCACTTACCCGAAGGTCGTGCTCGTAAGGCTCAAGGGCAAGTTGAAGCCCTGGGTTTCGGCCAAGGACGTGATACTTGAGCTTCTGCGGCGCATGACCGTAAAGGGCGGCGTCGGCAAGGTAATCGAGTACGGCGGGGATGGCGTAAAGAGCCTGTCCGTCCCGGACCGCGCGACCATCACCAACATGGGCGCGGAGCTCGGCGCGACTTCTTCCGTATTCCCGAGCGACGAGACGACGAGAGAGTTCCTCGCCGCGCAGGGCAGGGAAGAGGATTGGACCGAGCTCAAGGCCGACGAGGACGCGAAGTACGACGAGACGATAGAGATTGACCTCGGGAAGCTCGAGCCGATGATCGCGAGGCCGCATATGCCGGATAACGTCTGCAAGGTCTCCGAGATAGAAGGCATGAGGGTAGACCAGGTATGCGTCGGGAGCTGTACCAACTCCTCTTACAGGGACCTGATGCTCGTATCCGAGACCTTCAAGAAGGGCGGCTTCAGGGTCCACCCAGAGGTCTCGATGACGATATCCCCCGGCTCCAAGCAGGTCCTCGACATGCTCGCGCTGAACAAGGGACTCTCCCACATGATAGAGGCGGGCGCGAGGATATTGGAGGCCACATGCGGGCCGTGCATCGGGAACGGCCAGTCGCCCCCGTCGGCCGGCGTGTCGCTACGCACCTTCAACAGGAACTTCGAGGGCAGGAGCGGGACCAAGGACGGCAAGGTATTCTTGTGCAGTCCAGAGACGGCGGCCGCCGCGGCCATCTACGGCGTCATCACCGACCCCAGGAAGCTCGGCAAGTACCCTAAGATAAAATTCCCCTCGAAGTTCCTTGTGGATGACTCGATGGTAGTGCCGCCGGCAAAGGACCCATCGAAGGTGACGGTAGCCCGTGGGCCTAACATAAAGGAGCTCCCGAAGCAGGGCCCGCTCGGCGACACTTTGAAGGGCAAGGTCCTCATAAAGCTCGGCGACAACATCACGACCGACGACATAACGCCGGCCGGCACGTGGCTCAAGTACCGGTCGAACGTTCCGAAGTATTCGGAATCGGTCTTCTCGGCGATAGACGCGAAGTTCCACGAAAAGGCGAAGGCCGCCGGCGGCGGCTTCGTCCTCGGAGGAGAGAACTACGGACAGGGGTCGTCGCGCGAGCACGCGGCGCTCTGCCCCATGTACCTGGGGATAAAGGCGATCATAGCCAAGAGCTTTGCCCGGATTCACAAGGACAACCTCGTTAACTTCGGCATATTGCCGCTGACCTTCGCGAACGCCGCTGACTACGACGGTGTTGAGGACGGGGACGAGCTTGAGTTTACGGGTCTTAGGGGCGCTCTCGCATCAGGCGATACAGTTACTCTTAAGAACGTCACAAAGGGCAGGGAGATAAAGCTCAAACACGGGTACTCCTTGAGGCAGGTCGAGACGATCCTCGTCGGCGGCACGCTCAACTACACGACCGCGAAGGCGAAGTAAGGCGCGTTTTAAAACGAACTAAAAAAGGGCTTCCGGGAGACCGGAAGCCCTTTTTTGTTTTGATTTTCTCCCCTCCTTAACAAGGAGGGGATGGGGGAGGTCGCTTTGGCATAGTGGCATGTTGGGCTCCGCGTAGCGAAGCCCAACATTAAGGGTAAACCTGAAAAATTAGAAAGTCGCACAAAGCCTTTTTATGTGTTCTCCCGAAAAGGTCTTTTGCGCCCTGCCGGGCTTTTTTTCGGCATGGGGCTTCGCTCCCTGCTCCTCCCCAGCCCACCGCTCGGCGCGGGGCCAACTTCAAATCGGGTCGCTTAAATCAACCTGATGCACAGCCGTCCGATACGGATTTGCCCGTCCGGCCAGGACCGCTCGCCTCCTCTGAGCGCGCTTCGCGTCTATCCTTCCTCCGGCTCGCGCGAGCGGGTGGGGGTGGAAGAAAGCGCTTGGAGCCATCGCCGAAAGCGCGCGGAGCGCGCAAAAAAGCTCGATGAACTGCGAACGATAAATGAGTTTTGGTTTTAAAGGAATTCAGCACTACTTGCCCCTCTCCTCTTGCGGGATATGGGGAGAGGGAGGGGGTCTATTTATTTGAAGACTTTCAGCAGGGCCTCAGGGAGTTCCGGTAAAATATCTCCGGCGGGTGTATACGGGATATCCGCGAGCACCGGCGCGTACCTTTCTATTTCCGAGCGATTGTATTTTACGCTCGCGTCATCGGGCCGTGGCGCGGGGTGGTTGAGTATCACGCCTGCCACGTCTATCCCCAGCGCCCTCGCGCACTCGCAAGTCATAAGCGTGTGGTTGATTACGCCGAGACGGGAAGGGGCTATTATCAAAAGCCTCGCCTTTAGGCGCACAACGAGGTCTGCCATATTCTGATCATCGTTCAGCGGCACGAGCAGGCCTCCTGCGCCCTCGACGATGATTATCTCGTGAACGGCTGAGAGCATTTTGAAAGCAGTCTCTATCTTGATTAGATCGATCTCAACGCCTGAGAGCCGCGCCGCGACATTCGGCGAAAGGGGAGGAGAGAACCTGTACGGGTTTATGAGGTCGAGCGGGTCGCCTGACTCAGCCGCCTCTTTCAACGCTACTGCGTCCATTGGCACGAGCGCACCGTCTTTCACCGCACAACCTGTCTCAACGGGCTTCATTACGCCGATGTCAATCCCTCTTGCCTTCAAAGCGCGCGCGACAAGGGTTGCCACGAAGGTCTTCCCGATATTAGTATCTGTCCCGGTTATGAAGAAGGCGCGCGCCATCACTCTTCAGTCACCTTCCTGACGCTGTCGAATACTGTCTTCAGCATCTTTTTTATCTCAGCCTCCTTGACGCTCAGCGGCGGTATGAGGACGATGACGTCGCCAAGGGGCCTTATGATGAGGCCGCGTCCCCGCGCCTCCATCGCGACCCTGTGGCCGATGCGTTCGCTGGGCGGAAAGGGTTCTTTTGTTGCCCTGTCCTTCACGATCTCTATACCCGCGACAAGCCCCATATGCCGCACGTCTCCGACATGGGCGAGTGTCTCGAATTTTTTTAGAAGCTCTCCAAAAAGAATCGACTTCGGCTTCATCTTTTCAAGCACGCGCTCTTGCTCGAATATATCGAGGTTCGCGATCGCCGCCGCGCACCCGAGCGGGTTTCCCGTGTAGGTGTGACCGTGGAAGAATGATTTGTATTCGTCGTATTTGCCGAGAAATGCCTTGTATACCTTCTCCGTCGTAAGGGTCGCCGCAAGCGGCATGTACCCGCCTGTTATGCCCTTTGCGAGGCAGAGGAAATCAGGAGAGACGCCTTCTGTATCGCACGCGAACATCGTGCCGGTCCTGCCGAAGCCGACGGCGACCTCGTCGGCTATGAGGAGGACATTATATTTTTTAGTGAGCCTGCGCACCTCTTTCAAAAATCCGGGTGGGGCGACTATCATGCCGGACGCGCCCTGTATTACAGGCTCTATTACGCACGCGGCGGTTTCATGGGAGTGCTTTATTAAGAGCTCTTCGAGTGCCTTCAGGCACTCTGTCCTGCAGTCTCTCTTGTTTTTCTTGACAGGGCACCTGTAACAGTAGGGGTAAGGGGCGCGTAGCGTCCCGAAGAGGAGCGGCTTGTACTTTTTTACGAATATGTCTATCTCGCCGACAGACATGGAGCCGAAGGTGTCTCCGTGGTACGCGCCTGTGAAGGCGATGAACTGGCGTTTTTTGTCGGAGCCTCCGTTCGCCTGTTCCCAGTACTGGAAGGCCATCTTCAAAGCTATCTCGACGGCGGTAGAGCCGTTGTCAGAGTAGAAGACGCGCTTGAGCCCCCTGGGCGCGATACTGACGAGCCTTTCGGCGAGTTCGATCGACGGCACGTTTGAGAGGCCGAGCAAGGTCGAGTGCGCGATATTCCCGAGCTGTTTTTTTATGGCGGAGTCGATTCTTTTATGCCCGTGGCCGTGGAGGTTTACCCAGAGCGACGAGGCGCCGTCGAGGAATCGAGAGCCGTTTATGTCGATAAGGTAGTTGCCTCTACCCTGCTCGATTATTAGCGGATCGCCAGCCTCCCACTCGCTCATCTGCGTGAACGGGTGCCAGACATGGCGCTTGTCTATCCGGGAGAGCCTTTCGTACCTCGCGCCTTTCTTCATCACACCTTCCTTCTCGCGGCGATGTATATAAGCTCGTAGGTGGCCCTTACGCCTCGGCCGTCCACCGCGAACCTCCCGGCATATTCCGTTTCCGCGTCTTTGAGTAGCGGGCTTCCCGGCCCCTTGCAGTCCTTTGAGACCGGAGAGGCCCCGATATGCTTCAATGTGAGGAGGAGGTCGCGTAGCGTCGGGTAAGATTTCATAACGGTATTCTCTTCGGAGAAGACCGTCTCGAACCCGGAGGATTCCAGGAGGCAAAGGGTCTCGTCCATGGATGTGAGGCGCGCTGGCGCGCCTGTGCCGAGACACTCTCGGAGCTCATGGAGTGTGGCAGGGCCGAGTGTGGAGAAGACGAATAGCCCGCTCGGCCTCAATACCCGCGAGGCCTCGGCAAACGACAACTCCGGCGCGCTCCACTGAAGGGCGAGCGATGAGGCGACGGCGTCGAACGAAGCGTCTTTGTAGGGCAGGGCTTCAAGGTCGCCAGCAGAGAGTCTCCCGCCTGTCCACGGCAGAGACGCGCGCGCGCACTTAAGCATCGGTAGCGCGATGTCTATGCCGAATATGCGAAAGCCGTCGTCTTTTATAAGGGCGGATAGCGCTCCGGTCCCTGAGCCCGCGTCGAGGATAGAAAGAGGGGGTATAGATTGCGCGCCGGTAGTCGCGCCTGCCTCCAGCGTTACAAGGGCGGCCTCCCTCATAAACCTCGCTAATAAAGAGGCGACGACCCCCGCAACCTCCCTCTGGAGCGTCGCGTACACGTCATAGGTCCGGGCGGCGCGGCCGAACGATTTTTTTGTCGCTGACTTATCTGTCATAAAATTGCGAGAAAACCCTTAAACGCGCGGTTGAACCTCTCCGGTTCTGTTATAAAAGGCGCGTGGCCGGAGTCTTCGAATACGGTGAGGGACGCGACCTTCATGCGCGATTCCAGGAATCTGGATGCGCCGATTGGCGTAACAACGTCCTTTCCGCCGTGGATGAGCAGGACAGGGACGCTTATCTCCTTTAATATCTCCCTCAGGTCGGTATTGTATAGGGATTCGAGCGCCGTCGTTATCCCGGCGTAGTCAAAGGCAGGGAAGCACCCCGGCACCTCCCCCGCGCAATCCACGGGGCCGGGGAACCGATAACGCTTTATGAACTCCTCCGCGGCCTCTGTCTTAGCCTCCTCCTCCGTAAAATTAAGTGGGTGGAACCTCTCAAGCGTCGAGGAGGCGTCCTTCTTCATGTCGATGAGCATCTTTTTTACGAGCGCCCTCGGTTGCCCCCAGGGGAAGTCGTCTTTTTCGAGGAAGCAGGGGGTGGCTCCTACGAGCACAAGGGCCTTGAACTTTTTCTTCTCAATTGCGGCCATTGAGAGAAGCGCCTGCGCGCCCAAAGACCAGCCGACGCCTATTATAGAGCCGTCTGAGAGCCCGGAGGTGTACAGCGCAATCTCATCTATCGCGGGCCTCAACGACGGCTCGTACCATTTGAGCCTTCCGCCGTGGCCGGGGAGGTTCAGGTTTACTACGCGCGCGCTATTTAGCGCGGCAACTGTCTTGCCCCAGATCGCACTGTCCGTCGCCCAGCCGTGTACGAAGATGATGGTGTCAACCATTAAGGGCGTCCTTTATAGCGTCTATGGCGAGGTCGAGGTCTGCTTTTGTGTGCGTGGCCATCGCGGTAATCCGGAGGCGAGAAGACCCGGCAGGCACCGTAGGCGGCCTTATCGCCTGCATGAATACGCCGGCCTCAAGGAGCCTCTCGCTTGCCTTTACGGCCTTTTCCGCTTCTCCTGCTATCACAGGTATTATCTGCGTTGAGCCGAGCGTTTGAAGCCCCTGGGCCTCAAGCCCTGCTCTAAGATATTCGTAATTAGTCTTCAGTCTCGTCCTCCTATCCGGCTCTTCTTCGACAATATTGATCGCCTCGATAGAGGCCGCGCATATCGCGGGAGGGAGCGCCGTCGTGAATATGAAAGGGCGCGATTTTGATATAAGTAGGTCGATGAGCGCCTTCGTCCCTGCCACGAACGCGCCGAACGAGCCGAGGGCCTTGCCAAGAGTCCCCATCTGGATGATGGATGGGTGCGTAACGCCAAACTCCTCAAGCGTCCCCTTGCCGCGTGCGCCGAGCACGCCTGTTGCGTGCGCGTCGTCGATTATGAGTGTGGCGTTGTGTTTATCGAGCAGGCCCGCGATATCATTTACAGGCGCGATCGTCCCGTCCATGCTGAATACGCCGTCCGTAACGATAAGCTTCCTCCTGGCAATCGATTTCCTCAAGAGACCCTCGAGTGAGCCGACGTCCCTGCTCCTGTATCTCTTGACCTTTGCCAGTGAAAGCGCGCATGCGTCGACAATCGACGCGTGGTTCAGCCTGTCCGAAAATATTTCGGTATGCCTGTCGGAGAGCGCCGTTATGAGGCCGATGTTGGCCGAGTACCCTGAGTTGAAAACGAGCGCGGCCGCAGTCCCCTTGAACCTCTTTATCCTGTCCTCAAGCGCCTCGTGCATGGCCGTGTTGCCGGATACGAGGCGCGAGGCCCCGGCGCCGACGCCGTATTCGTCTATCGCCTTTTTTGCGGCGTCTTTTAGCCTTGTGTGGTTGGCGAGGCCGAGATAGTCATTCGAACATAGGAGGAGAAATTCCCGCCCATTGATGATAACGCGCGGCCCCTGCGGGCCATCGACCGTCTTAAGTGTGCGCTTAAGGCCCGCGGCCTCTATCCTTGAGAGTTCTTCGATGATATCTGTCTGCATCATTGTTATTTTTCTATGATAAGAGGACCCGTCTTTTCTAAAGAGGGGTTGGGTGAGATTATAAAACCTCTTTAAAGGCCCCTGGGTTTGAGGCCGAGATCTGTAAGCATCTGGAGGTCGTCCAACGGGTCCCTCCCCGGGGTCGTGAGATAATTACCGACCATCATCCCGTTCGCGCCCGCGGCGAATATGAGGGGCTGGAGGTCTCGGAGGTTCACATGCCTCCCTCCGCAGACGACTATGTCTTTTTCCGGGAGCATCAGGCGGAGGAGCGCGATGATCTTCAGGCACTCGATGGGCGTGAGGTTTTTCGCGTTCTCAAGCGGCGTGCCTGGCCTGGGGTTCAAAAAGTTGACGGGGACGGAATCGACGTCGAGCTCTTTTAAGGTTGAGGCGAGCTCAATCCTGTCCTCCCACGCCTCGCCGAGCCCGAATATCCCGCCTGAGCAGACATGGAAGCCGAGCCCCTTTGCCACGCGTACGGCCTCTACGTCGTCGTCATAGTCGTGCGTTGTGCAGACATTGGGAAAAAAGCTTCTACCGGTCTCAAGGTTGTGGTGAAAGCTCTCAAGCCCGGCGTCTCTGAGCCTCTTGAGCGTTTCTCGCTTCAATATCCCAAGTGAAGCGCACCTCTCCATGGCGACGCCGTCTTTCATGGAAGAGAGTGCGTCGATCAACGCCTCGACGTCCTTGTCCTTTTCGACCCTTGTGCCGCTCGTTACTATCGAGAACTCCCGCGCGCCGTAAGTTTGCGCCTCTTTTGCGGCGTTTACAATCTCATGAGGAGGCCTCATCGCGTATTCGTCTATTCCGGTAGAGTACTCGACCGACTGGGAGCAGAACGAGCAGTCCTCCTTGCAGAGGCCGCTCTTTGCGTTCACTATCGCGCAGAGGTTTACTTCATCCCCCTTGTGTCTTCTCCTTACAGCCTCGGTGACCGCTATGATGGAGTATATTTCCTCATCAGGCAGTGAGGCGAGGGTGCGGGCGTCGTCCGCGCCCAACCCTTCACCGCTTAAGCCGCTTATAAGCGCTTTTTCAAGTATCCCTATGCTCATCTTGACACCCTTTCGTTGAAATCCTGTACATAGCTGAATAACATGGGTAAAAGGGGATTGTCAACAAGAATGAAAGTTTGGTTAACAATGCCGGATCATAAAGGCGTTCCCCGGCATTGTTTTAGAAGACGGAGATTCGCGGTTTGCGACAGTCTCTTCAGGCATAGATTTTTTGCGCGCTGGCCGCGCATTTTTTCGGCATAGGGTTCACTCGCTTCCTTCCTCCACCATCCGCTCGCGCGCCCCTTAGAGCGCTTCGCGTCTAAGCTACCCCGGCGCGCTCGCCTCTTCCTCCCTCATGCTTCGTTCACCTATGCCGCTGGTTTTTTTTAAAAGAAAAGCGAGGATTTTCTTACCCAATTCATAAATATGCCCAAAGCGCTCGGCAGGGAGCTAAACTTTTTTGCGGAAGAGGCATTAAGTTTAACTCTACAGGAAGGCAACGAAGGATTACAAAATTGTGGCTCAGGTTTGTAACCTGAACCCGCACGCACTCTCTACCCCTTCTTCTTTTTCATCCGCTCGTCTATCTCTTTTTCATACCCGCGCTCTGACGGCTTGTAGTATTTTTTCCCTTTGAGCATATCCGGCAGGTAATCCTCTTCCACATACGCCCCCTTGTAGCTGTGCGGGTACTTGTATCCTTTGCCGTAGCCGAGGTCCTTCATGAGGCGGGTCGGCGCGTTCCTTATGTGCATGGGGACAGGGAGCGCCCCTGTCTTTTTGATGTCGGAGAGCGCTTCGAGATAGGCCATGTAGGAGGCGTTCGATTTCGGGGCCGTTGCGAGGTACGCGACCCCCTGCGCGAGCGGTATCCACCCCTCGGGCATCCCGATGAAATGGACGGCGTCCTTGACGGAGATTGCGACGGATAAGGCCCTCGGGTCGGCGTTCCCGATGTCTTCTGAGGCGAATATAACTATCCGCCGGACAATGAAAAGCGGGTCCTCGCCGGCCTCTATCATGCGGGCGAGCCAGTAGAGGGCGGCGTCCGGGTCACTCCCGCGCATCGATTTTATGAAAGCGGAGATGACATTGTAGTGCTCTTCTCCGGCCTTGTCATAGAGGAGCGCCTTCCTCTGCATCGCCTCTACCGCGACGTCCATAGTTATATGGCGTCTTCCTTCCTTGACGAGGTCCGCTATCATGTACGCGGTCTCCATGGCGTTAAGGGCGCTCCTTGCGTCGCCTTGCGCGCTCCCGGAGAGAAAATCGATTACACCTGTGTCTATTGTGGCCTCCATCGACCCCATGCCACGGTCTTTATTGGAAATCGCCCGGTTAAGGATGTTCTTAATTGAATCGTCGGAAAGCGACTCAAGCACAAGCACCTTGCATCTGGAGAGAAGCGGCGCGTTTACCTCGAACGACGGGTTCTCGGTCGTCGCGCCAATGAGCGTTATCGTCCCGTCCTCGACGCTATGGAGGAAGGCGTCCTGCTGTCCCTTGTTGAACCTGTGTATCTCGTCTACAAAGAGGACGGTCCTTTTGCCCCTCTTAATATTAGCCTTCGCCTCTTTCTCGACCTCCCGTATCTCCTTTACGCCTGAGAGGACCGCCGAGAGTTGTACGAACTCGGCCTTCGAGGCCACGGCTATGATGCGGGCGAGTGTCGTCTTCCCTGAGCCAGGGGGCCCCCAGAGTACGAGGGAGGGTAGCTCCCCTTTGGCGATGACGCGCCTCAGGAACTTCCCCTCTCCGACGAGGTGCCCCTGCCCTTCGAATTCGTCGATGGTCCTAGGGCGCATCCTTTCGGCAAGGGGCGCGGCGGGTGGCTGTACCTTTTCGAATTCAAATAGTTCCATACAATAAAGTCTACTATAATAGAACGGCGAATGGAAGGGGGAGGGGGGAAATCAGGCCCGCCTGCTTTATTTTTTGAAATACCCAGGGATAGGGCGAGCGAGTTGGATGGGGAGGGCGACGGGAGCGAATCCCTATCCCGAAAAAAGCCCGGCAGGGCGCAAAAACTCTTTTATTGAAGAGACAGTGAAGTCTTCACCCCCCCCTATCCTCTTTGGCTTGACTTTCCTCCCTTGTATGGTTAGCATGAATTCACTACACCCACGGGGCAGGACCAATGCGTATTGCGATAATGGGCGGCACATTCAACCCCATACACTACGGGCACTTGAGAATAGCCGAGGAGGCGCGTGAAGCGCTCTCGCTCGATAAGGTAGTCTTCATGCCCGCAAACATCGCCCCGCACAAGACCGAGTCCCCGGCCTTGCCTGAAGCGCGGACTGAGATGATAAGATTGTCGATCGCCGGGAACCGGTTCTTCGAAGTATCGGATATCGAGATAAAAAGGGGTGGGCGGTCATTCACCATAGACACCCTGCGCGCCCTCAAGGAAAATGACAAATCGCTCGATATAAGCCTTATAATCGGCAACGACTCGTTCAACGACATCACGACGTGGTGCGAGTACGAATCCATCTTTGAACTTTCGAGCTTTATTGTAGTCGAGAGGCCCGGCTATCCGGTCAAAAAACCGGGGGAGGTCCTCCCGGTTGAATTGGCCAGAAAGTTCTGGTATGATGCGGGTAAAGGGATGTTCCTCAATTCCTTTGGAACAACCCTTACTTACCTTTCCACGACGCTTATGGACATCGCCTCGTCGGACTTAAGGGCGAAGGTCAGGGAAGGCGCGTCCGTAAGATACATGCTGCCAGACCCTGTAATAGAATACATACAAAAGACGGGCCTCTACAAATAATGGGCCCCAAACGAGGAGAAAGAAACTGGACCCCAGGAAGAAGGCGCTCGAAATAGCGAAGTTAGCCCTTGAGAAGCAGGCGGAAAAGGTCGTAATCCTTAACATCAAAAAGCTCTCGTCTGTATCCGATTACCTGCTCGTCTGCAGCGCCGGGTCGGAACGGCAGGTTCAGGCCATAGCCGACGCGATTGAAGACGGGCTCAGGAAAGACGGGGAACGCCCGCTCGGCAGAGAGGGCGTCACCGAGGGCAGGTGGGCGCTCATCGACTTCAACGACGTCGTGGCCCATATATTCCTTGAGCCTGTCAGGGTCTTCTACGACCTCGAAGGGCTGTGGGCAGAGGCCCCTGTAACAGAGGTCAAGGACAAGCCGAGGGGCAAGGCATCTAAGGCCGGTACCGCGAAGGCCAAGGCCCCTAAGGCCGAGTCTCCCAAGGGCAAGGCCCCGAAGGCCAAGTCCCCTAAAGCCAAGGCTTCGAAAGCCAGGGCGCCCAAGGCCTCCAAGCCAAAGACCCCGAGGAAGAAAAAGGGAGAGGGGTAGCCGAGGCTTCGCTTGAAGATAACCTTTCTCGCCGTCGGCCCCATAAAGAAGCCCTACGCGAAGGACGGTGTCGCCGAGTACGTTAAGCGGATAGGCAATTACACGCAGGTAGAGACCTTCGACATAAAAGAGGAGAAGTATTCCGCAAAGACCCCGCGTGCGGAGATACTTATGCGCGAGGGTGAGAGGATACTCGCGAAGGTGAAGCCGTCGGACTTTCTAATAGTCCTCTCGGACAATGGAACGGGCTTCAGCTCCGAGGCCTTCGCTACAAAGATAGGCGAGGTTATCGGAGGCAGGGCGGGGAAAAAGGGGATGGCGTTCGTCATCGGCGGCCCCTACGGGCTCTCAAAAGAGGTCGTCGATAAGGCCGACCTCCTGCTTTCCTTGTCGAAGATGACTCTGCCGCACGATCTGGCGAGGCTCATTCTCTCAGAGCAGGTATACCGGGCGTTTACGATTTTAAAAGGCGAGCCGTACTCTCATTAGGGAACCCCAATGTACACAAAGATACTCCTCGTAGTAGTCATCATAATCTTAAGCGCGTTCTTCTTCCTCCACACGCAGAACCCGGGGACGGTGACGTTCGTCGTGACAGCCGAGCACACCTACGTAGTCCCTGCTACCATGCTGTTATTCGCGGGGTTCCTCGCTGGCGTCGTGCTCGCCGTCCTTAATTCGCTTCTCGTCGACGCGAAGAGGGCGATAACCGAGATGAGCGCGCGCAGAGACAAAAAAATCACCCTCCAGGCCGATGAGAACTTCAGGAAGGGGAACGAGCTCCTCGTAAAGGGAGACACCACGGGCGCGAGGGAGTCGATAGAGAAGGCTCTTAAGGCGAGACCCTCGGACACCGGCATGACCATAGCGCTCTCCGAGACATATACGCGGGAGAGGAGGCCCAAGGAGGCGATCTCGGTGCTGGAGAACGGGCTTGCGGCGAACCCGTCGTCCATAGGCATACTCATGGCCATAGCCAAGTGCGCGAACGAATCCAGTGACGCGTTCAGGGCCGCGCGTGCTTATGAAGACGTCATAAAGATCGACCCCCGGAACGCGTTCGCGTTAAAGAGGCTCCGCGACCTCCGTGTCTCTGAGAAAAGGTGGAATGAAGCGGCCTCGCTCCAGAAGACCGTAGCGGACTCCGAACGCGACGGCGCAAATGAGAAGGAGAAAAGACTCCTTGCCGGTCTCTACTTTGAGGCGGCGGACCAGTGCGCGGCAGAGGGGAAGCTGAGCGACGCGGTCCTGAGGCTGAAGGACGTATTGAAGGCCGACGATTCCTTCATGCCCGCGCATATCCTCCTCGGCGACATACTCTGGAGGCAGGGCAACCCGGGAGGCGCGATAAAGGTCTGGGAAAAGGCATACGCGAAGTACCCGAACTCCGAGCCGCTCTTGCTAAAGCTCGAGGATATATACATAAAGGAATCCGCGCCTGACCTGATACTCGAAAAATACAAACGCGAGATCCTGGCGAGGCCCAATGATACGAACCTCCGGTTGCTCCTCTCGAGGCTATATCTCAGGCTTGAGATGGTGGACAACGCCATCGAGGAGTTAGAGAGCCTCCACCTCGAAGGCGAGGACTCCTACTACCCGCAGGTCTTGCTCGGCGAGGCGTCGCTCCGGAGAAAGCAGAACAACAGGGCCGCGCACCTCTTCCATAAGGCGCTGGGGCTGGACAAGGAGTTCCTGCCGCCTTTCACATGCTCGAACTGCTCGTTTGACGTCAAGTCCTGGGCCGCGAGATGCCCGTCTTGCGGCGAATGGAACACGCTTGCCATGTCCGCGCCGCCCGCGAAGACGCAACAGCCAAAGACGCAGGCGCAACTGCCCCTGCTCCGTTAATTCTCCTCAGGAGAAACCCCCGAATGAAACGAGTCTGCCTTATCGTCATGGACGGCTGGGGCCTTAACCCTTCCTCCAATGGCAATGCGACAAAGCTTTCGAAACTCCCGAACCTCACAAGGCTCTTAAGCCTCTACCCCTCGACCACGATAGACACCTCCGGCCTCTCCGCCGGGTTGCCCGAAGGCCAGATGGGGAACTCCGAAGTGGGGCACCTCACAATGGGTGCCGGCAGGGTCATTTACCAGGAGCTTACCAGGATTGGGAAGGCTATCGAGGACGGGGTTTTCGAGAAGAACCCCTTGCTGGATGAGATTTTTTCGTTTTTGTCGGACAAGGGAGGCGCTCTTCACCTCATGGGGCTACTCTCAGACGGGGGCGTCCACAGCCACATCTCGCACCTCTTCGCCATACTCGACGCCGCGAAGAAGAAGGGGCTTACGAAGGTGTTCGTCCACGCATTCCTCGACGGCAGGGACACGCCGCCTTCAAGCGGCGTCCATTACATGGACGCGCTCGTCTCGCATATCAAAAAGAACGGCACGGGAAGGGTCGCGACGGTCTCAGGCCGTTTCTACGCGATGGACAGGGACAACAGGTGGGAGCGCGTCGGGAAGGCGTATGAGGCTATCGTAAAGGGGCAGGGGAGGCACAATGAAGACCCGGTCCTCGCGATAAAAGAGGCGTACTCGCTTGGTGAAACAGACGAGTTCGTGACACCCACGGCCATCGTCGAGAACGGCCTGCCCGTAGGAAAGGTCGAGGAGAACGACGCCGTCTTTTTCTTCAACTTCAGGGCCGACAGGGCCAGAGAGATAACGAGGGCGTTCGTGGAGCGCGACTTCGACGGCTTCGAGCGGGGGCAGAGGCCCGCGCTCGTCTCCTTCATCTGCATGACGGAGTACGACCAGAGGCTCAACCTCCCGGTCCTCTTCAAGCCCCAGGACATAAAGAACATCCTCGGAGAGGTCCTCTCACGGGCTGGGGTTAAGCAGTTCAGGGTGAGCGAGACGGAAAAGTACGCGCACGTGACTTTCTTCTTTAACGGCGGGAAGGAGACGCCTTTCCCCGGTGAGGAGAGGCTCCTCATTCCGTCGGTCAAGGACGTGCCGACGTATGACCTTAAGCCAGAGATGCGCGCGCAAGAGATAGCAGAGGCCGCTTCAGACAAGATAGCGGCCGTGGCGTGTTCGTTCGTGCTTATGAACCTCGCTAACGGGGACATGGTCGGGCATACCGGGGTGATAGAGGCGGCGATAAAGGCCTGCGAGGCGGTGGACAACGCGGTGGGGGTCGTAGCGGACGCGGCGCTAAAAAACAACTGGGCCGTCATCATAACCTCGGACCACGGCAACGCAGAGCAGATGATGGACCCGGTTACCGGCGAGCCGTTCACGGCGCACACGACGAACCTCGTCCCGTTCATCCTTGTGGACGACGATAACAGGGGGGCGAAGCTCAAGTCCGGCGGGCTCAAAGACGTCGCGCCGACTGTCCTTAAGCTCATGGGGATAGATATCCCGCCTGAGATGACCGGCGAGCCGCTGTTCTGAAAAGACATGACGTCCTCGCCCGTTGAGAGGTAGAGTTTTCTTATCTCTTTGAACACATACCGCTCCTCTTAATATTGTCCTTGTTTTCCAACATGCGGTCAAGGGATAATCGGCGTTTTTGGCGCGTATCAGCGGGTTTTTTGTTATGAGAGGGGCTTGACATCGAGGCGCGGAAGCCGGATAATACAGGGGTCCGCAAGGAGGGGGCGTCTATGGCGCAAATATCTTCCTATAGTTATCTTACCTGCCCGATGTGCGACGTCGAGGTCCCGATGTCAGGGGACGAGAAGGTCGGGGAGCAGGTCTATTGCCCGTACTGCCAGACCCCTCTCGCACTCAGAAAGACAAAGACGGAAGAACTCTACCTTGAAGAGGACTACTGAGGGTCTAAGGCCGGTCGGATTTTTGGAAGCCTGTCGGCGGTTTTTTGCTTTTCAGTCGTATCCTGTTACGCTCTAAATGCAAAAAAAGAGGAGGCCTTTTGGCCTCCTCTTTTTTATTCTCTCTTGGAATCTCTAACTACCTGTGGTTTGCCGTGCTATTTAAATCACACCCCTTGACGGCGGATGCTGGGTGGGGTGCCAAAATTTTACAGTCCCCTCCCGTCAAGGGAGGGGATGTTAATGAGGCAAAGGGGTGGTTTATTCGAAAGATTCAATCTATCCCTTTACGCAGACCATCGGCCTTAAGCGAGCGACCTTCCTGTTGACCCCGGCCCTGTGCATGATTTCCACGACCCTGTCCACGTCCTTGTACGCTCCCGGGGCCTCTTCCGCGAGACCGGACATGGACCCCGACCTTATTATTATCCCCTTTTCCGCAAGCTCTTTTAAGAGCTCTGCGCCGCGCCACTGCCTCTTCGATTGCACGCGCGACAAAGATCTCCCGGCGCCGTGGACCGTCGAGCCGAAGCACTCAATCATCCCCTTTTCAGTCCCGCGCAGTATGTATGACGCCGTGCCCATCGTGCCGCCGACGAGGAGCGGGTGGCCGACAGAACGGTACGCCTCCGGGACCTCCTCCCTGCCGGGGCCGAAGGCGCGTGTTGCGCCTTTTCTGTGGATGAGGACCTTTTTTTCGACGCCGTTAACGGTATGGGTCTCGAACTTGCACGTATTATGCGCCACATCATAGAGCATCCGGACGGATTCGGGTCTTACGCCGGTAACACTCGCGAACGCCCCCCGCGCCAGATGCGCTATTGCCTGCCTGTTCGCGAAGGCGCAGTTCATGCCTGCGTTCACCGCGCTTATGTACTTTTTCCCCTCGGTACTCGTGATGGGCGCGCATACGAGCTCCCTGTCCCTTATGGGTATCCCGTACTTCCTGCTCGCGGCCTCAAGCGTTTTAAGATAATCAGTCCCTATCTGGTGGCCGAGGGCGCGGCTCCCGCAGTGTATGGATATTACGACCTGCCCCTTGGAGAGCCCGTAAATCCCGGCGGCAACGAGATCGTATATCTCCTCTATGTACTGGACCTCAAGGTAATGGTTGCCGGACCCGAGCGTGCCGACCTGCTTGAACTGCCTCTGCTTGGCCCTCGAGCTTACGTTCCTCGGGTCCGCGCCTTTGATGCATCCGCCCCCTTCCGTGTATTCGAGGTCTTCGGGAAGGCCGTACCCTCGCTCAACGATAAAGGGCGAGCCCTTGACGAGGAGTTCGTCTATCTCGGATTCTTTTAGCCGTATCTCGCCGGTCGAGCCGACGCCGGAGGGGACGTCCCTGAAGAGCTGGTTGGCGAGCGCTTCCTTTACGGGCTCGATTTCATTCCTCGTCAGCGGGGTCTTAAGCACCCGCACCCCGCAGTTTATGTCGAAACCAACGCCTGCCACGCTCACAACGCCTTTTTCCGCGTCGAAGGCCGCGACCCCGCCAATGGCGAAGCCGTAGCCGGGGTGTATGTCGGCCATCGCGATAGAGGCCACCTGGATGCCCGGGAGTGTGGCGACGTTCGCGACCTGCACGAGCGCCGGCGTGAGCCCTCCGGGCTTTCCAGAGGCGGCCTCTTTCACAAGCGGCGCTATGGTCTCTTCGTCGGCGTAGATGCGCCCCGGCACGAGCATGTCGCCGGTCCTGGGTATTTCCCAGACGAAGTCGGAGATTTTTTTGACCTCTATCCTCATCTCACTCCTTTAGACGTCGAGTACGCATTCGAGCGCGTGCGTGCCGTTTGCGCCGTGGTTGTACTTAAGGCCCGAATACGTCGCGCCCTTGACCTCGGTCCTCACCCCGTGCCTCGTTCTATCGAATTTTTCGCCGAAGGCGATTCCTGAGTACCTGAACCCCCCGGCGGTCCGCTCTATCTCAAACGTCTCGATCCTTTTGAACGCGAGCTCGTCCAACCCCTGTATGGAGAGGACCTCGTTCAGGACCTCGACGAAAAGCGTCTCTATCTCCGGGGCCTCGGCAAGGATTTCGCGCACCTCGCCTTCGCCTATGGTCGAAGTGTCGAACATTACGTTCAGCATGGCCGAGACGCCCTCGTTGAAGGCGCTTTTGAGGTCCGGCCCTTCGGCGCGGATGCCTATGTCTGAGACGTGCTCGCAATAGCTGTATGGCATCTGTTACTCTCCGACGATAGCGATGAAACGATTCTATCACCCGCATGGGGATTTGACAACCGCCGGACCTCTGCCGGATAAACGCGCCAACTGTCCCTTGACCCATATTGGTTTGTATGTTAGCTTTTACGCATGAAGATTATAGTCACTGGCGGCGCGGGTTTCATAGGCTCCCATCTGGTCGGAGAGCTCATTAAAAAAGGCGAGAGCGTAGTCGTCATCGACGACTTCAACGATTTTTACGACCCCGGCCTTAAAAGGGATAACGTGGCCATGTACGATCGCGAGCCGCGCTTTAAACTCCGCGAGATGGATATAAGGGACAGGGCTGGGGTGGAGGCGATTTTCAGGGAAGAGTCGCCTGACGCCGTCTGCCACCTGGCCGCGCGGGCCGGGGTCAGGCCGTCGATAAATGACCCGTTCCTCTATGAAGAGGTCAATTGCCTCGGCACCTTGAACCTCCTTGACGCCGCACGGGCCGTGAATGTCAGGAACTTCGTATTCGCATCGTCGTCGTCCGTCTACGGCATAAACAGCAAGGTCCCGTTCTCGGAAGAAGACCCGATCACGTGCCCCATCTCCCCCTACGCCTCGACAAAGAGGGCCGGGGAGCTCATGAGCTACACATATTCCCATCTCTACGGGCTTAACGTCACGTGCCTGCGTTTCTTCACGGTCTACGGCGAGCGGGGGCGCCCCGACATGGCCGTCGCCAAGTTCACGAAGGCTGTCCGGGAAGGCAGAGAGATAGAGGTATACGGCGACGGCTCGGCCAGGAGGGACTTCACCTACGTAGGCGACATACTGGACGGCGTAATGAGGTCCATTTACACGCCTTCGAGGTATGAGATAGTAAACATCGGGGGCGCTAACATGATAGACGTCAACGGCCTCATCTCTCTTATCGAGAAAAACCTCGGTAAAAAGGCGGTTGTAAAATACTCCGAGACGGCGCCGGGCGACGTGCCCATTACCTACGCCGACGTTACTAAGGCAAAAAGGCTCCTGGGGTTCGCCCCGAAGGTGAGGATAGACGAGGGGGTCGCGAGGTATGTTCGCTGGTTCCTGGAAAGGGAGGGCGCGATAAGCGCCTGAAGAGTATATAAAGTGAAGAAGACCTTCATAAAGGATTTAAAGGAAAAAGAGCAGGTCTCGGGCGCGTTCCTCGTAACCAAGAAGGAGTCCGGGGTCAGCAAGTCGGGGAAACCATATCTGAACATGAAGATAATGGATTCCACCGGCGAGTGCGAGGCACGGGTCTGGGAGGCCGCCGAGGAGATCGGCAGGGTATTCCAGAAAAACGACATCGTCTCCGTCAAGGGCTTCGCCGTCGCGTATCAGGGCGGGCTCCAGGTGAACATAACCTCCGTCTCCGCGCTCCCGGAGGACGCATACTCCATAAGGGACTTCCTCCCGGCATCGAAGAGGGAACCCGTTGTGATGGTCGTTGAGCTCGAATCCGTCATCAACGGGATGACCGACAGGCACCTTAAGGCGCTCCTCCACTCCATCTTCAGCGACAAGGATATCCGGGACCGATTCATGACCGCCCCGGCGGCGAAAGCGATGCACCACCCGTATCTGGGCGGGCTCCTTGAGCACGTCCTTTCCATCTGCGGACTGGCGGATAAGGTCGTCGGCCACTATAAGGAAGGCATAAACAGGGACCTCCTCTTGACCGGCGCCATACTCCACGACATAGGGAAGATCTACGAGCTCTCCTACAAGAGGGGCTTCGACTACACCGACGAGGGGCGGCTGCTCGGCCATATAACCATCGGTGTCGAGCTGATTGATGAGCGGATAAGGCTCTTAAAGGATTTTCCCAGAGAGACCGCGGTACTACTTAAGCACATGCTTCTGAGCCACCACGGGCACCTTGAGTTCGGCTCTCCAAAGAGGCCGAAGACGATAGAAGCGATCATACTGTACTACCTCGACGACATGGACGCGAAGATAAACGCTGTAAAGACGCTCATAGATGATGAGAGGGACTCTTCCAACTGGACCCCCTACCAGAGAATCTTCGAGCGTTACATCTTCAAGGGCGAGTTCAGGCCGGACGAGGCGCCGGTTGGGCCGCTTGAAGATAAGCGGAAAGATGAAAAACCAGGGGATAAGGCCGAAGGCGTCAAGAAGGACGACATCCCGAGCCTCTTTTAAAGACCCCTCCGGTCTTCCTGGCCCCGCCGTTCGGATACAAGCAAATGACAAAAGAGACCATGAGGCGCTCTGTCTGCTCGCGCCTGTATTATGGATACCCAGGGCCGCCAACAGGCTTAAGGCCATGAGTGAGAGCGTTCTGGCGTATCCATTTAGACAAGCTACGCGCCTTTTCTTCATGGACAGGCTCAGGCGGCCTGCAGACCGGGGAAAAGAGGCCGCGATTATCAGGCGCGCAAGGAGGGTCCGCTAGGGATATGCTTCAGATGAAGGGGATATTCAGGAACTGGCGGACGATTTCGGTCTCCACGGCCCTCTCCTGGTCGATGAAGGCCCTCATGGTCGCGCTCATCCCCAACGAGATATACAATGGCCAGTACCTTTTTTCCGCGGCCGCGGTTGCGGCCGTCTGCCTCTCGCTCGTCCCGTCCATTGTCCAGCGGAACTACCGTATAACGCTCCCGTTCGAGCTCGACTTTCTCATAACGCTCTCCCTCTTCCTCCACACCTTTCTGGGCGAGGGCATGGACTTCTACCAGAAGTACGAGATATGGGACCAGCTCCTCCACCTTTACGGCGGCGGGGTCGTCGCGCTCCTCGGCTTCGTCATTGTCTACACCCTCCATTACACGAGGAAGGTCCGCCTCTCCATTCCGATGATAGGATTTTTCACGGTGATGTTCGCCATGGGCGTCGGCGGGCTATGGGAGATAGGGGAGTACTCTATCGACACGGTCTTCAACAAGCACACGCAGGACGGCCTCGACGACACGATGGTGGACATGATAGACGACCTCATAGGCGGGCTCGTAATAGCCTTCATCGGCATGATATACGTCAGGTATTCGAGACCTGAGGCCCGTGTAAGGCTCGCCAAGCCCCTGGGAGAGGTCTTCGGCCTCGGCTCCCGCATAGACAGGCTCATGCGGAGGATCACAAAGGCCGAGGAGAGGATAAGGAAGGCGAAAAACGGCAACAGGTACTGACCAAGCGCCCTTGGCGCGCCAGGCGGGCACACACAATCTTTTTTAATCGAAAAAACTTTTATCAAAAAGACGATCGGAGGCATGATGGAGACCTATTATAATCCCGAAGACCTTCAGAAGTTCTCGACCATATCAGAAGGGGCCCCTCTGCTCTGGAAAAAGTTCAGCGAGTGGTACGGGGCGGTATTCGCCGAGGGTGCGCTTACGGAACGGGAGAAGGCGCTCATAGCGCTCGCCGTCGCCCACGCCGTCCAATGCCCTTACTGCATAGACGCCTACACTCAGGCGTGCCTTGAGAAGGGGTCGAACAAGGAGCAGATGACAGAGGCGGTCCACGTCGCCGCGGCCATAAAGGGCGGGGCCGCTCTCGTGCACGGCGTGCAGATGAAGAACGCCGCTGACAAGGTGGGGATGTAGATGGAGGTTTCAGAAGCTTACAGGGACGCGCGGGACCCTTTTGAAAGGTCTCTTTCGGAGTCGAACCTATTCCCTCTGTTGAGCGAAGGGATATCCGTCTTTCAGATGAACATGGGCAGGGTCTGCAACCTCTCCTGCAGGCATTGCCACGTCGGCGCCGGCCCCGGAAGGACGGAGTCCATGCCGCCGCGCATAGTGGACGAATGCCTCCGGGTAATTGAGAGGCAGGGATACCCCACGCTCGACATTACTGGCGGTGCGCCTGAGATGAACGGGAACTACAGGAGGCTCATAGAGTCGGCGGTGTCTTTAGGCGTCAGTGTAAAGACGAGGACGAACCTGACCATACTCGTGGAAGACGGCTACAGGGATTTACCGGCTTTTTTCGCGTTTAACAGGGTAGAGGTCGTGGCGTCGCTCCCGTACTTCAGCTCTGAGACTACCGACAGGCAGAGGGGGGCCGGGGTCTTCAACGCGTCCATTGAGGCGCTACGCGCCCTCAACTCAGTCGGCTACGGGGTAGAAGGGAGCGGTCTTAAGCTTTTCCTCGTCTACAACCCGTGCGGCGCGTTCCTGCCGCCGTCACAGAGGGCGATAGAGGCGGACTTTAGAAGGGAATTGAAAAAGAAGTTCGGGGTCTCCTTTACCGGCCTATTTACCATAACCAACATGCCTGTGGGCAGGTTCCTCGACTTCCTGAACCTCTCCGGGAACTTCGTCAGCTACATGGAGAGGCTCAAATCCTCGTATAACCCCGAGGCCGCGGCTAACGTAATGTGCAGGAATACGATATCGGTTGCGTGGGACGGATCTTTGTACGACTGCGACTTCAACCAGATGCTGGGGTTGAAGTGCGCATCCGGCGTACCCGACCATATAAGGGACTTCGACCACGAGAGGTTATCTGTAAGGAGGATCGTGACCGGCCTCCACTGCTACGGTTGCACCGCCGGCGCCGGGTCGAGCTGTACCGGCGCGGTAGTGAAGTGAGCGCCTCTTTCACCAAAAATACAAAGTGCCGGCCATCGGCAACGAGCGTCAAGGCAAAAAAAAAGAGGCTACACGCCTCCTCTTGCGATATTTATAGCCTCTTTTTCTCTTCCCTGTCCTGGATGCTTAAAAGAGTACAATCCCTCCGATAAGCATCGCAAGCGTCAGGATGATGGTAATTGCGAGATGAACTTCATAGCCATGTCTCATCTCTGGGTCATGCCAGTTAACGGTCGCCATCGTCGTCACCCCCTTCTCTATTCATTATAGCACAAAGGCTGGATCGATTCAGGGGGAGGGCTGTAATAAAAAATAATTAAAAATCAAATAGTTACAAGGATATTATTGTTGCGGGTTTGACGGGCTGGAACAGTCCGGCAGGGAGAGCGAGCCATTCGGATGGATGGACTGAAGGCAAGTCAGCGGCAAGGCCCGGATAAATCAGCAGGTCAGGCCTGTCCCGCATTCGCGACGATTACCATGTCCCTGCCGTTGGTCTTTGCCGAGTAGAGCGCCTTGTCAGCCGCCTCGATAAGGCCGTCAGGGGAAAGGCCGTTCTCGGGATAGGCCGCTACCCCCATAGATAAAGACACCGGCCCGAGCGCCTGCCCGTTGTGGCGGAGGTTCAGGTACTTGACCTCGTCCCTGATCTTTTCCGCCCTCTTCCCCGACATCTCAAGCGAGGCGTCCGGGAGTATTATAAGGAACTCCTCTCCGCCGTACCTGCAGACCACGTCCTCTTTCCGGGTCTGGTTCTTTAAGAACACGCCAAGCTCCCTCAAGACCGAATCCCCGGCGTCGTGGCCGAATGTGTCGTTGAAGTGTTTGAAGTGGTCGAGGTCTATCATGACGAGGCCGAGCGGGTTCTGGCGCCTTGCCGCCCGGTGTAGTTCCCTTTCGAGCGTGACCCCCATGTAGCGCCTGTTGAAGAGCCCGGTGAGCGGGTCCCTTACGGACTGCACGCGGAGTGCCTCCGTGAGTTTGAGGTTGGCGAGCGCCAGAGCCACCTGCTTCGAGGCCGTAAGCGCGAGCTGTCTTTTGGATTCTGTCAGCCTGTCGCTCTCGAACTGGAGGAAGTAGACCCCGAGAGCCTCGCCGTGCGCCTGCAAAGGCACGCAGAGGTAGTCGCCCTTGCCTGCCGAAAGGAGGCTCTTGCACGGGAAACCCGTCTTGTCCTGCTTGAGTATGTTGACTTGTCCACGCCTGAGGGTCCAGCACTCCTCGGGGTTGCAGGCCTCGGGCCTGCAGGCGGGCTCCCGGCCGCCCCAGTTCACGGAAGTTTCCGAGAAGTTCCTCGATGGCGAGAGTATCATGAGCGAGCCGGAGGAACCCGGCAGGAGGGCCGTCGAGGACCTGCCTATTATCCCGTAGGCCTCCTCGAAGTCGCTGGAGCTCTGGAGGAGGTCGTCCATCTCTGCTAATAGCGCGCTCGCCCTGCTCTTCTCCTGGAGCTCGTCCATGGCCTTTAAAAGCTCGGCGTTCGAGACCTTCAGGGAATCCTCCGCCTCCCGGCGCTTCTTTATGTCCCTTATGAGGGGGCTGAAGATCGAGTAGTGGAGGACCGGAAAGACGAGGAGGCCGACAAGGAGCGAATCCACCACCGCGCTCGCGTAGAGCCCCATGTCAGGCAGGCGCGGTATTACGAATATCATAAGGAGCGACTCTATCGCTATGATGTACGCGAGGGTTATCGCAAGGAAGTGGTGTGGTTTATATTTGGAGGTGTTATTTTCTTTCAAGGCTGAAGGCGTTCTCCACGGCGCTGCGGACAAATTTACATTTTTTCGGGGAGGATGTCAATGGTGAGACGGGAACTGGAAAGGAATAATTAAAAAAGGCAGGCTCGTTTTCAGAACTTCGCGTGCTTGTACTTCCCTATAAGGAACCTCTGCTCGGAGATGATGGTCTTGAAGGGGATGCGCGTCTTGAAAAGGAGGATGAACTCCGCCCCCGGGCGAAAGAGCCTTGTCACGTCGCCTATGACGGGCGAGGCTATTCCGCAGGTGAGCCTTATGGTGCCTCTCAACTCCTGGCCCAGCTCGATCGTCATTGCATTGCCGCCGACGAGCTTCGCGCTCTTCTCGCTTATGTTGAGGACCTTGTATTCGGCCTCCCCGCTATTGAAGACCGGGAGGTCCTTCGAGGGGTACTCAATCCTGTAGCACTCCCTCGAATTTGATCCTTTGTAGTCGGACATTGGGACCCTGTTTTTTTTATTCGCGACATTTATATCATAAAATTGTTCGGAAAGTAATACTAAAGAATCGAGTACCATTCCGGCAACCGCGCCTGAAAGGCGGCCCGTCTCATCAGCCCCCGCGCGCTACTGTTTCAGGGCCGTGCCATCTTCCCTTATCGCCTCCACCTGGATGAGGAGCCTTACCTCGTCGCTGACGGCTGGTATCGCGTAAATCATCCCGAACTCCGACCTCTTAAGCGTGGCTGAGGCGTCCGCGCCGCATACGTACTTCTTTGTCATCGGGTGGACCCTGCAACTGAAGGACGAGATGGAAAGCGTCAGGGGCCTGGTTACGCCCAGGAGGGTTATCTCGCCTTCGACGCTCTTGAGGTCCTCTCCCTTGAATGCGACGCTCGTCGATTTAAAGGTTATCTTCTGGAACTTCTCCACGTTGAAGAAGTCCTCGGCCCTCATGTGCTTCTCAAGCTCGGCAAGCCCCGTGTTCACGGTTGTCGCGTCTATCTCAAGCTCGACCGAGCCTGTTTTAGCGACGCGGTCGAGGGTTATCTTACCGCTCGTCGAGTTGAACCGCCCCCTCTGGGTCGAAAGTCCCATGTGGCTCACTTCGAAGCTCGGGAACGTGTGCCTGGGGTCGATTGTGAAGTCCTCGGCGAACGCGGGTGTAGCGAGAAACAGGACGGAAAGACAGAAGAGCAGTTTTTTCATAAGACCTCCTTTGGTCATTTTTTTCCCGTAGCCGTAAGAAGGAGCCTGAAGCGCACCTCTACCTTGTCGTCAACTGTGCCGGTGTCGGCCCAGGGGCCTTCGCCTATCGAGAAGTCGAGACGGTTTATGGCGAAGGCGCCCTCGAAGAGCCAGAGGCCGCCTTCCTTTTTGACTGTAACCGGGGCGATGACGTCGCGGGTCCGACCCTTTATCGTCATCTTCCCGGCTACCTCGTATCTCCCTGGGCCGAGTTCCTTCAGGGACGTTGACAAGAACCATGCCTTCGGGTGGCCTTTCACGTCGAACCAGGGCTTGCGCTTTATCTCGACGGTCCCGTCGTCGGACCCCGCGTCCACTTCGTCCATGTATATGGTTATGGAGGCGCTGCCTTTTCCGGCGTCCTTAGGGTCGAAGCGTACGTCGGCGTCGAACCTCTTGAAGCTCCCCGCAACGGGCACGCCCATCTGCCTTGTAGCGAAGCCTATCGAGCTCTTATCCTTGACGACAGGCGCGGAGAAAAGCGCGCCGGGGATGAATATGAGCATCGTCAGGACGAGCGCAACGAGCCGTTTCACTTGCGGCCCTTGAGGCCTATCATGCGCCTCAGTATATCGTCTTTGTCGATGAAGTGGTGCTTCATCGCCGCGCCGGCGTGGGCTATGACCAGCAGGAGGAGCGCGTGGTTAAGCTGTTCGTGTACCTCCTCAAGGAGTTCTGAGAGCTCATTGTTTTTTGCGAGGAGGTCGGGTATGGGAATGACCCCAAGGTATATTGTCTGGAAGCCGTGGGCAGAGCTTCCAAGCCACCCCGCAAGAGGTATTATGAATATGAGCGCGTATAGTAAAGCGTGCGCGGCCTTTGCCGCGAAACGTTCCCAGGAAGGCATCCCGGCAGGGAAAGGCGGGGGCGCGTGGAAGGCCCTCCAGGCGAGCCTTATTATCGTGAGCGCGAAGACCGTAACGCCGAGCCACTTGTGATAGGAGTAGAGCCGGAGCTTCATTGGAGATACGGCGAGGTCCCCCATGTACTCACCGAGCGCGAAATTGGCGACTATAAGCGTTGCTACCACCCAGTGGAGAAAGATAGCCGTCCACGTCCACCTGTCGTTGCCCACATGCCCTCCATTGGCGTCTTTCATAGACAAATAACCCACAGGACGGCCGATTTTGTCAAGTTGATTGTTTTATGCGCGTGCAAGGCAAACAGGCACGGCAAAGGTCTGGGGATATCATTCGACAGCGCATGAAAGCCGCGCCTAAAAGGTGTATAATATGGGTAGAGATTTTGCAGGCCGGTTTTTCACCTCGGAAGGGGGTGGGGTTATGATAAGGGCTACCGGCTATATCCATAAAGTAGAGACTTCGGGGGAAAGGACGATTTTTGTACTGACGGTCATGCTATTGGCCGCTGTGCTGGCCCTCCCGATGTGGGGTCTTTTCGTTCTCCTGCTCGATTTCACCATCGTCTTTCTGCCGGTTCTCGCGGCCTTCGCGCTTGCTGTTTTGATTGCGAGGGCGTTAAGGCGGAGGGCAAGGCATGTCTGACAAGCAGGGTGTGGCGAAGCCTTAAGCGCAAAGGGGAGGGGGTTTTTGTCTCCGAAAGGAGACGGAAATCTCGTGGGGAGGAGTTTCTTATCCATTTTGCTCCCTTCGCCTCTTCGATGCGCTCGCTTTGAGTTTTGGTGTGCCGCAGACCCTGCTACCTCCCTTGAAACCTGCGTATTTAGCCGCAGGTCCTTATATACAGGCAGTGACTTAAAATGCAAATCGCGGGTTTAAAGATTTGCGCGCGCCAGGCAATGGAGGTGGCTTGGCCGCCCAACCCATTTATTTTAGAGCAAAAAACAGCTGTTCATGTTATATTTAATGCATCGGCTTAAATAGATCCGCGGCAAAGGCTGGGTATCCTGCGGGGTATTGTGACCGCATCAATTATAAGTTGTACTTGACTCAAGGGCGTTTTAAGTGGTGTAGTAAAGGGTAATGTGTGAATTTCAAGGTACCATTCCCCGGTTTTCTCTTAGAGAAGAGCGGTCATGCGCCTATGATAAATACGCAAAACAAGAAAAAATGAGGGAAAGATGAAATTCGACAGTTTAGGTTTAAGCCCCGATATCCTGAAAGGGATACAGGACGCGGGGTTCGAGCATTGCACGCCGATCCAGGAGCAGTCGCTCCCGGAGTGCCTCGCGGGGAAGGACGTAATAGCCCAGTCGCAGACCGGGTCGGGAAAGACGGCGGTCTTCCTCCTCTCCGTATTCAGCAGACTGCTCGCCGCCGGGCCGAACGACTCGAAAAAACCGAGGGCGCTGGTGATGGTCCCAACGAGGGAGCTTGCCTCGCAGGTAGTCGACGACGCCGTGAAGCTCGGGGCGCACATACCTTTCAGGTCGGTCGCCATCTACGGCGGGGTTGAATACGACAAGCAGGTGGGGGCGCTTAAAACAGGGGTAGACCTCGTCGTCGCCACCCCGGGGCGCATGATAGACCTCTACAAGTCCAAGACACTCTCCCTCGACGACATGGAGATATTCGTCATAGACGAGGCGGACAGGATGTTCGACATGGGTTTCGCACCGGACATAATGTACATAGCCGGAAAACTGCCTAAGAACAAGCCGAGGCAGACGATGCTCTTTTCCGCCACCATCGATTCCAACGTCCGGAGGCTCGCCTCGCGCTACATGAGCCCAGAACCGGTGATGATAGAGATAGAGCCGGAGCAGGTGACGGTAAATTCCATTGACCAGAAGATCATATACGTCTCGAACGAAGAGAAGTACCCGGTGCTCCTGACGCTCCTCCGGAGGCCTGAAGTCGAGCGCGCCTTGATATTCACGAACATGAAGTCCACCGCGGAGTCCCTCGGCAAGAGGCTTACCGCGAATAACGTCCCGGCAAAGGTCCTTACCGGGGACGTCAGCCAGGAGAAGAGGTCCAAGATAATAGACGGCATGAAGTCCGGGAACCTGAAGATTGTCGTCGCGACGGACGTCGCGGCCCGCGGCCTCCACATAGAGGACGTCTCGCACGTATTCAATTACGACCTCCCGGACGACGCCGCGAACTACGTCCACAGGATAGGCAGGACCGCGAGGGCCGGCAAGAGCGGCAAGGCGTACAGCCTCGCCTGCGAGGACCACGTACTTAACCTCCCGGAGATAGAAAAATACATTGAGCGCAAGATCGAGAACGAGTGGATAGAGGATTCCGAGCTGGCGAAGGACGCCGCGCCAGAGCCTGAGCGGAGGCGCGACGGCAGGGGAGGGAAGTTCGGGGAGAGAAGGCCGTTCGGAAGCAGGGACAGCGGCAGGCCCCCAAGGGACGGAAAGAGGCGCCCGCATGACGACAGAAAAGCGCGGACCCACACTGAGAAAAAAGAGACCGGGATAGAGGCTGAAAAGCGGGTTATCCCGGAAAAGGCCGAGGGTGACAGGGGCGGCGTTGATAAGTCCGCTCGTCCCCCGAGGCGGCAGAGGGGGACCCGTCCGGTAAGGAAAGAGGGCGCGCAGGGTGGGGAGAGGCCGAAAGAAGGCTCTAAGCCGGAAGGCCAGAGACCCGAGAGGCAGAGGACAGAGGCACAGAGGTCTGAGAGGCAGAGACCTGAGAGACATAGAAGTGATATTAGCAGGACCGACAGGCCGCGTACCGAGAGGCCGCGGCCCGGTGAAAGACGCGAGAGACATAAACCCGAAGGGCATCAGAAGGAGCAGACCAGGGAGACGGTTGCGCCTGTAACCGCATGGTCAGAGGAAAAGCCGAAGCACCAGCATGCTGAACGTAAAGAACCGGCGACCGAGCCCGTCAAGGAGAAGGGCGGGATACTCAAGAGGATATTCAAGAAGTTGCTGAAAAAATAGCTCAGGCTTTAAATAAGTCCATCTGCTTTGTTGGCATCAAAGCTCATAACTGCGGCGTACATAAAAAAGTACGCCTCGTTCCTCTCAGCCTTGCATCTGGAGCTTTTTAGAGCAACCGGACAAGCCGCCTCGCGCTTTTAGAGTTTTCAGCAACCTTTCAGGTTTTTATCGTATGACTTTTCTCCTCGCCTCTATCGCGTCCTCATATATCCGCAAGAGCCTCGGCAGATAGACCTCCATCGTGTAGTGTTCCTGCACGCGTCTAAAGCCCATTATCCCCATCGCCTTCGCCGCCTCCTTGTCTTTCAGCACCAGCTCAATCTTGTCGGCGAGGTCTTTGACGTTCCTGCACTCGGCGAGATACCCGGTCTTTCCGTCGACGAGCCAGTCGGGGATGCCGCCTGTGCGGAAGGCCACGACCGGCTTCGCGTTCGCCATCGCCTCTATCCCCACGAGACAGAACGACTCAATCCACACCGAGGGCACGACGACGACGTCGGCCATCGCGTAGTAGTCCCTCGTCTTCGCGTATGATTGCACGCCCGGGACCTCGACCTTTCCCTTGAGGCCGAGCCTCTCTATCTTTCCGTGTATCGCGGAGGTCTCTGGGCCGCCTGTCACGAGGTAGAGCTTGAACGGGACCTTTATGTGGGTCGCGGCCTCGAGGAGATAATCCACGCCTTTTTCGAACGAGGCCCTCCCGACGAAGAGGATGGAGTTCTCATCTTTCCTGTCCAAGTCTTCTATCCGCCTCATCACCTCGTCGAAGTCAAAGGTCTTCGTGAAGTTCGGGAGAAAGGCTATCCGGGCATCGTCGTATCCGTTCTGGAGGACGCAGGCGCGCATCGCCTCGCTCTCGACGATGAGCTTCTCCACTTTTCTGTGCATGAGATAGGAGGCGTACCTGGGTATCGCGCACCTGCCGTCTGTAGTGAAGGCGAGGAGGTCCGGCCAGAGGCACCCCTCGGTCACGCACTTGTAGCCGAGCGGATAGGGGCATATCTCCTTCGTCTTTCTCAAGATCCGCCAGTTGTTGAAGCAATACAGCCTGGGGTCGTGTATGGCGCGGACAGTCGGGGCGGCCTTTATAGCCGCGCTTATTGAGAACGGGTTCTGCAGGTTGTGTATGTGGATGACGTCCGGCTTCTCCTCTTCGATTATCCGCCGGAGGGCCTTCCCGGCCTTTGCGCCCCTCAGGAAATAATCGAGGTAGTTCCAGTTGTACGGATATATGTCGAGGTCGTGGACGATGTATTCCTTCCTCTTACCGGTGGCCTTGTTCTCAATATAGTCATGGGTGGCTATGACGTTCTCCACGCCGTTCTTCTCAAGCGCGTCGAGAGTGTCGAAGAGGAGTTTTTCGGCGCCTCCTATTGGGCGATAATGGTCGCAGAGGTGGAGTACCTTCATTGATCCTTGTCTTTTTTCATATCTTTAAGCTTCGGGCCTTGGGGTGTGAACTCGACTCTTTTGCCGTCTCTCTTGAAATACATGAAAAGCCCGAAACCGATGACAGCGAGCCTTAAAAAAGGATAGGCGAGGATTGAGAGGGAGAGCCTGGGGAGCGTGAAAAAGAGCTCCCGCGCCCGTCTCCGTATCTGCGCCTTCACCTCGGGGTCCTTCATGGTCATGAGCTTCGCGCCGTCTTCGCCCTCAAGGTAGAAGACCTTCGGCCTGACAATAAGGAGGAACGGCGGGAGGAGCATCTGTGGCGTCCCTATGCTGAAAAATACCATGTCGTAGCCGCGCTTTCTGAATATATTGAAGAACCTGAGGAAGATCTTTATCCTCCCGGATGCGTAGGGCGTATCCACATAGACGTGGAGGTCCGTTATTTTCCATTTTGCCCTGTTCTTGAAGTAGTCATCGCTCCGGGTCTGGAAGCAGAAGACGTCGAGCTCATAGTCGTCGAGGAGCCTTGAGAGGTTCTTCGTGAACCGGGAGGCCGGGGAGAAGTCGAAGTAAAGGATGCGCCCCGGCTTTCTGCCGTATTTTTTCTCGTATGAGTCTATCGCCTGATAGAGCTGCTGGAACTTGGCGAGGTAGAACGCCTTTTCCATATCTTGGCGCGAGAACCCCGGCATCTCGAATGGGATGGTAAGCTCGGTCGAGAAATGCGAGGACTCCTTTATGTCCATGAGCATCTTGCCCTCGCGCTTCACTATGTCGTAGACCTCGGTGTAGGGGTAGGGGTTCAAGACCCCGTAAGTGTAGTGGTCAAGGCCGAGGCTCTTCTGGAATTCTATCGTCCTCTTTATCCCTTCGAGGGAGTCTCCGGGCAGTCCTATGATGAAGTAGCCGACGGCCTTCATCCCCGCGGCCTTTATGCATTTGACCGCGTTGACTATGGCTTCGAGCGGCTCGCCCTTCTTTATGCTGTCGAATATCGCCGGGTCGCCGGACTCTACCCCGAGCGCCACGCTCGTGCACCCGGCCTCTTTCATGAGCCGGGCGAGTTCCATGTCGAGCTTGTCGGCCCTGATGCCGTTATGGCAGTACCAGCTAAGGTTAAGGCCGCTCGCTATCAGGAGCCGGCAGAACTCCTTGGCCCTTTCAATACGGAGCGTGAAATTGTCGTCCAATATCTCGAACATGGTTATGCCGTACTTTTCTTTCGCTCGCTTCAATTCATCGAGGATGTTCTCAGGCGAGCGCGCCCGCCACTTCTTGCTGGACACGACGCCTACGCAACAATATGTGCAGGGGTATGGGCACCCTCTGCTCGTTATCATCGGGTAACGGAAGTCCTTGAAGCTGAACCCCTCTATCGCGTCCATGCCGGGGTAGGGGATGGCGTCGAGCTCTTCTATGTATTCACGCCTTGTGGTGACGACCTCGCTGTCTCTCCGAAAGGCGATGCCGGGGATGTCGTCGACCGGGAGGCCCTTTTCTTTTCGTTCGACGAATTCGATCAGGCTCCGCTCGGCCTCGCCGAGGAAGCAGTATTCTATATCCGGGTTCTGAATAAGGCTCTCGCCGTAGGCGAGAGTAATATGCGCGCCCCCGGCGACATGGACGGCGCCAGGGTAGCGTTTCTTGATCGCCTTTGACAGGAGGAACGCGGCGTTTGCCGTGGAGGTCTTGAGGGAGAAGCCTATTATGTCGGGCGCGTACTCGCGGGCCTTCTCGGCCACTGCGTCAGGGGAGGCGTCTGTCGCGTTGACGTCGAGTATCAACGCCTTGTGCCCCTTTGCGGCGAGGGATGAAGCGAGATAACAGAGCCCGAGGTTCGTCGAGCCCTTTTGCCATCCCGGCGGGTTTATGAGCAATACCTTCATTTATTGCCGCTCCTTCTTGTTAAAGATGCGAAGGTCTTTATTACCCTGCATGGGATGCCTAAAGCCGCGCCAGCGAGCGCTTGTGCGGTCTTTAATGCGCCGGGCGAGGTTATCTCTTTAAGGTCGTGCTGAGGCTTGTAGCCGAGGACCGCCTTTGCCTTTGTAATGTCGAACTTGGAGGCGGGGTTGCCGGAGGCGACGTGAAAAACGCCGTAGCCGATTGCGTCGTTGTCGATTGCGAGCCTGAACGCCTGCACGACGTCGTCTATGTGGACCGCGCCGAGCCAGTGCCTTGCGAGCGGGTTGGCCGGGGCCGTTACCTTGTGCTGGGGCACGACCATCGCGGTCCGGAGCGCTATTATCCTGATGCCGCGTGTTGCGGCGTAGCACTCGCAGAGTTGTTCGGAGAGATATTTGCTGTAGCCGTACATCCCGTCGCTCGGCTCGCATCTGTCGGTCTCCATGATAAGCCTCGGGGTTGCCCTGAACCCCACTGCGCAGACGGAACTGCCGTAGACGACCTTTTTGACGTTGTTTCTTACAGCGGCTTCGAGCAGGTTGAAAGTGCCGACGGTGTTAGTCTGGAAGTACTCATAGTCGCTTATTCCGGTGCCGTCGGTCGTGGCCGCGGCGAGGTGAAGCACGGCGTCCACGCCTTTCATCGCGCGTTCGATGTCGTCAAGGGACTTTATGTCGCCCTTGAAGAAGTCAAACCCTTCGACAGGGGTCCTGCCGAAGACCCTGAACTTGTAGTCGCGGCCATGGGCCGATAGAAAGGCCTTGCCGACGTACCCGCTTGCGCCTGTGATGAGGATGGTCTTCATCGTCCTGTCAATCCGACTTCTTCTTGGTGCAAAAGAATTTTATCAATTTCAAGGTTGAAATTTTGTGTCTGTTAAAGCGGGCAAACAGGAATTTAAAAACGATGTCTCTATATATTAGAAACAGAATATTTCTTCGTTTAAAAAGCTTGTTGGCATACTCGTCAGCGAATACCACTACCCAATTGATCGGGACATATCCGAAGTTCCCATTTATTACCATGATTATCTCCCTGTGTATCTCAAGCCGCCTCGACATGGTCTTGGTTTCGGGGTAGACCCTGAAGTTGGCCATGGGAGCTGACGTATATCCTATTTTGAATCTCTTGCCTATCCTTATCCAGTACTCGTAGTCCATGCAGTAGTGGAGCTCTTTGTTCAGGAAACCTGTCTCGTCAAGGACGCGCCTCCTTAAAAACACGGTCGGCTGGAGTATATAGCAGACCTCGGCGAGCCTCGCGTAGTCGAACGGCTCGGTATAGTACCTGTCTATCAGTTCCCCGTTTTCTTTTATATGAAAGCCCTCTCCGTAAACCATGATGTCTTCCTTGTGGGCTTCGAAGTGCTTGAGCGCGTTTGCGAACGCGCCGGGACAATAGGTGTCGTCGGAATTTATCCAGCCGAGGATCTCGCCGGTCGAGGCCCTGAACCCCTTGTTGACCGCGTCCGCCTGCCCCTCGTCCTTTTCGCTCACCCATTTGTAGCTTATGCCGAGGCATTTTACGGGCCAGCTCTTGTCATTGAGCATTTGCTCATACTTTTTTATGATCTCGACGGACTCATCCTTCGAACCGCCGTCCATGATGAGGTACTCGATATGGAAGTCCCCGGCCTGTGAGATGACGCTTTTTATCGTCTCCTCTATGAACCGCCCCTGATTATATGAAGGCGTAACCACGGAGATCGTCGTGTGCCTCTTCATCTAAGACTCTCTTTCATAACCATGCCATTTTTCAAAAAATAATTCTCGTTTAAGCCTTACATGACCATAGAATCACAATCCAATTACAAATTCCCTGTACCAGTCTATGGTCTTCTTAAGCCCTTCCTCAAAACCTGTCCCGGCCTTGAAGCCGAACTCTTGAGCGGCCCTCGAGACGTCGAGGCACCTCCTCGGCTGTCCGTCGGGTTTTGAGGCGTCCCAGATTATTTCTCCCTTGAAACCTGTGAGCCTGACAATCAGGGTCACAAGGTCCTTTATCGATATCTCAAAGCCCGCGCCGAGGTTCACCGGGTCGGATTTTTCATACCGTTCGGTCGCGAGCACGATGCCTTCTGCCGCGTCCTCTACATAGAGGAACTCCCTTGTAGCCCTGCCAGTGCCCCAGACGGTTATCGACGGCGCACTTTCTTTAATGGCGTCAAAACACTTTTTGATAAGGGCCGGTATGACATGGGATGAGGCTGGGTCGAAGTTGTCCTTAGGGCCGTAGAGGTTGACGGGCAGGAGGTAGATGCTGTTGAACCCGTATTGCTGTCTGTAAGACTGCGACTGGACGAGGAGCATCTTTTTGGCGAGCCCGTAAGGGGCGTTGGTATCCTCCGGGTAACCGTTCCAGAGGTTCTCTTCCTTGAAGGGGACAGGCGTGAACTTCGGGTACGCGCATATCGTGCCGAGGGCGACGAACTTCTTGAGGCCATGGAGCCTTCCTTCTTCCATGAGCTGGACCCCCATCATTAGGTTCTCGTAGAAGAAGCTCCCAGGGTTCTCCCGGTTTGCGCCTATGCCGCCGACCCTCGCCGCGAGGTGGATAACGACATCCGGGTTGAAGTCTTTGTAAAGCCTCTTGCAAGCCTCCTTTTCAACGAGGTCGTAGTCGGACTTTCTCGGGACGAAGACATTTTTGCAACCGCGTTTTTTAAGTTTTTCGACTACGAAAGAGCCGAGGAATCCCGCGCCGCCGGTGACGGCCACTTTTGAGCTTTTAAGGTCCATAGAAGACCCCTCCTGTTAAGATTTAAATATCTCAAAAAAGTACGATTTTATTATATCTCGTCGGTCCGGCTGGAGCTATTGAGGTTTTTTTTGAAGTCTTTGTTCACGAAATGAACATTAACATAATTGAAGAGCCGCGGTCAAGAGTTTTGTTCAAATTATGAACAGGTGGGAGGAGCGGACGACGGACCCATGTCAAACGGCGCTCCAAACGAGCTGTTCAGAATCTGAACAAACCCCTTGACCTCGATATCCGTCATGTGCTAATGTTCATTTCATGAACACGAGAGATGAGAAGGTAGACCATAACTCGCTCCTCCTCCTCGACGAGATTTCGAGGAACAAGGACCTGACCCAGCGGGATCTAAGCAGTAGTCTCGGGGTCGCGCTCGGCCTCGTCAACTCCTACATAAAGACGCTCATCTCAAAGGGTTATGTGACCGTTTCCGGGATACCCCGGAAACGGTGCACCTATTATCTAACCCCGAGCGGCTTTTCCGAGAAGGCCCGCCTCTCGTACCGGCACCTCCAAAACCTTACGAACCTTTACCGGGCCGCGCGCGCGGACTTTTCAGCACTTTTCAAAAATATTGAGGCGACGCACTCCCGGCGCGTCGTCTTCTGCGGGGCGGATGAGATAACGGAAATAGCGTACCTGTCTTTGAAGGAGACTGGGCTTGAGCTTGTCGCCATCGCTGATGAAAAGCGCTCGGGCGAGGACTTCCTCGGCCACAGGGTAGCCTCCATCGGTGAACTCGTTGTAATGGACTTCGACCTCGTCGTCATAACAAGCTTTCAGGACGGAGAGCGTCTGAAGAAGGCGCTCGTTGAGGCGGGCATAGATGAAAAAAAGATAGCGGACGTGAACGCCACAGGGTGGCTCGGGAGGATAAGCGCGAGAGGTGCTTGAAATGAAAAGAAATACGACCTCCCCAAGCCCCTCCTTGGTAAGGAGGGGAGCTGAGACGGACGGCCTGTGGTTGTGTGTGCTTTATCTCCTCCCCTTAACAAGGGGAGGTAGGGAGGGGTCGTATTAATAGGCTCCTTCTCCTGAAATTATTGTCATTCCGCGCGTTAAAAGCAGAGATCCGGTATCGCCCTCCCTTGACGGGAGGGGATGAAGGGGAGGGTGAAGTTTTTCTCTCCCGGTAACTTAAAGAAATACGACCTCCCCAAGCCCCTCCTTGGTAAGGAGGGGAGAAGGCACTGATGGACGAACGAGACGAAATAATAATAGAGCCGGGAAAATCCGCCGTATCAATGGGCCTCGGAGGCCTCTGGAAGTACAGGGACCTCCTCTACTTCCTCGTCTGGCGGGACCTGAAGGTCAAGTACAAGCAGACCGCGCTCGGGGTAGCCTGGGCTATCCTCCAGCCCGCGCTCTCGATGATCATCTTCTCTTTTCTCTTCGGCTCTCTCGCGAACCTCCCGTCAGACGGCATACCGTACCCGGTATTCGTCCTCGCCGGGCTCCTTCCGTGGAACTACTTCGCCTCGGTCCTCGGCCAGTCCACGCAGAGCCTTGTGGCAAACGCAAATCTCATAAGCAAGATATATTTCCCGAGGGTCATAATCCCGGTAAGCTCGGCCGCCGCCGCGCTCATGGATTTTGCGATCGCCTCATGCGTGCTCATAGTTATGATGTTCTGGTACGGCGCGTCCATAAGCGCCGGGGTTGTCCTCATCCCCGTCCTCGTCCTCGTCACCATGATGACGGCCGTCGGCTTCGGCGCGTGGCTCTCGGCCCTGAACGTCAGGTACAGGGACATCCAGTACGCGGTCCCGTTCCTTATTCAAGTCTGGATGTTCGCGACACCTGTCATATATCCCCGGAGCCTTCTTGGCGAAAAATGGGGCTGGCTCGTCTATCTGAACCCAATGGGCGGCGTCATTGAGGCGTTCCGTCCGGCGCTCTTCGGCAACCGCGAGATACCCTGGGGAGGGCTTTCCATTTCGGTCGGGGTTGGTTTTTTTGTTTTCATTACCGGCATGGCGTATTTTAGAAAGGTGGAGAGGCATTTTGCCGATATCATTTAGGGTTGTGAAGGGTTGTCATTGCGAACGAAGTGAAGCAATCTCATCTTTTACGGCGTATCAACGCCTTGAGATTGCTTCGTCGCCGCCGCTTGATACGGACTTGCCGGTCCGGCGAGGACCGCTCCTCGCAAAGACAAACTAAGGATTAGATGAAGCCCATCATTTCCATACAAGGCGTCTCTAAGCGCTACTCCATAGGAGAGAAGTCGTCTTACGGGTCGCTCCGCGAGGAGGTCATGGACGCGTTAGCCGCGCCATTCAGGCGTGTCCTTAAAGGCGAGGCGAGGCGCGAGGAGCCGACCGTCTGGGCGATAAAGGACGTCTCGTTCGATGTGAACGAAGGCGACGTCGTGGGCATCATCGGCAGGAACGGCGCGGGCAAATCGACGCTCCTCAAGATACTCTCGCGCATAACCGAGCCGACCGAGGGGCGCATCACAATGCGCGGCAGGATCGCGTCCCTCCTTGAGGTCGGCACTGGCTTCCACCCGGAGCTGACGGGCAGGGAGAACATCTTCCTTAACGGCGCGCTCCTCGGCATGACCGCGAAGGAGATAAGGGCCAAGTTCGACGAGATAGTCGCGTTCTCGGAGATAGAGAAGTTCCTGGACACGCCCGTCAAAAGATATTCAAGCGGCATGTACGTCAGGCTCGCCTTTGCCGTAGCCGCGCACCTGGAGCCGGAGATACTTGTGATAGATGAGGTGCTGGCGGTGGGGGACGCGGCCTTTCAAAAAAAATGCCTCGGCAAGATGGGGGACATAGGAAAAGAAGGCAGAACAGTATTGTTCGTTAGTCATAACATGACAGCTTTAAGGAGCCTCTGCAAGAGCGCGGTATTGATGGAGAACGGGAAAAACACGGATTACGGCGAGTCTGGAAAAATAATAAATAAATACCTGAGCTTTAATTCCGAAGTAAAAAAACAGATTTGGGATAGCCCTGATTCCGCGCCCGGGAACGACCATGTGCGTCTGCATTATCTTTCGATAACGCCAATATTGCAAAGCGATGAACTGATTACCGTAAAAACACCGATTCGATTTACGGCTGGATTCTGGAACTACCTGCCTGGGACGGTTCTGAATTTCAGCGTAGTGGTTTACAATATCGAAGGGGTCGCGATATTCAATACTGTTTCACGCAGTCAGGCTTGTACGGAGCGCATTGTTTGGGGAAGTTTTGACATACCCGGAAATTTTTTAAACGACGGCACCTACACGGTCAGGTTATTAATAGTAAGGGATGAATCCGTTGTGCTTTTTGATAAAAACAATCTCTTGATATTTGAGGTTCATGATATTGATCGAGAGGGTGTCTGGCACGGAAAATGGATCGGCGCCATCAGGCCCAAATTTGATTGGGAGTTGAAATAAAAAAATAGAATTCCTTTGTTACTGAGGTAGCGCTTATGGTTCAAAATTTAATTGATAAATATGCAAAGTCATTAATAAGAACAATTTCATGTTACAGATATATGGGAGTCAAGTATCAATGCTCTGCTTGTGATAGCCGCGTCAGAACTTTTTTGCCGATACCCAAATTCTATTCCGATAATGCCACAAAACATGGGTTTCCATATGGCGAACAAGAATATGAGACATGCAATATTCGGAACTACTCTTGTCCTTTTTGTGCGGCAAGTGACCGTGATCGTTTGATTGCTTTATATATAAAAAAATGTCTTAAGAGTGCAATAAAGGACCGGGTTATTAATATCCTCGATATAGCTCCATCTCCTCCGCTATCGCGGTTTATAAGAAATCTTAATTTGGAAGAGCATGATATTTTATATCGAACAGCGGATTTATTTGTAGAAGGTGTTGATGACAAGGTAAACATTACAGATATGCATGTCTACAAGGACGATCAATTTAATTTTTTCATTTGTTCTCACGTCCTTGAGCATGTCGTTGAAGACAAAAAGGCACTTCGTGAGCTTTATCGCATTTTAAAGCCGGGCGGACGAGGGATTCTCATGGTTCCCATTGTCCTTGGTATTAAGGAAATTGATGAGGATCCTTCCGTCGTGGATGAGGCCGACAGATGGAGACGCTTCGGTCAATTCAATCACATACGCCTATACTCAAAAGACGGCTTCATCGATAGAGTGAAAGAGGCCGGGTTTCGGTTACACCAATATGGAAGTGAGTTCTTTGAGGAAAACACGTTCGTCAAAACTGGTATCGCCGCACAAAGCGTATTGTATGTGGTTGAAAAGTAGTAATGTAAAATTTTTTTGGAATACGTCCAAAATTTATAGAGGTTAAAATGAAATATTCAAAAATACTAGTAGTTACAGACAATATTTTTCTATATGAAAAATTTAAGGCAATTGTAAAAAATCAGGGGGTTGAGGGACTATTTGAATACAGGTATAGCAAAAATAACCATAATTTTAAAAAGATCTTCGAAGATAATGCCGAATTCAGACCGATTGATATTACGAATGAAATTGTTGAGCTGTGCAAGTTTGATCTTATAATTTCAGCGCATTCTAAACAGTTATTCCCGGCAGAGCTGGTTAAAAGGATTAAGTGTATAAACATACATCCCGGACTCAATCCATATAATAGAGGTTGGTTTCCCCAGGTATTTTCTATTTTGAATAAATTACCTCTTGGGGCAACAATACATGAAATTGATGAACAGATAGATCACGGGCCGATAATCGATCAAATAGATGTGCCAATATATTCATGGGACACATCGTTGACTTGTTATAACAGGGTGCTGGAAGCAGAATTGACGCTTATTGAAAAAAATCTAATGAAAATTATTAACGGTACTTATTTGACGAGGTTACCCTCTGAAGAGGGCAACCTGAATTTAAAAAAAGATTTTGAAAATCTTCGCAGAATAGATCTTGAAGAAACAGGAACCTTTAGGGATTTTCTGGATAGATTAAGGGCTTTAACGCATGGCAATTATCAGAATGCCTTTTTTGTAGAAGAAAATGGTCAAAAGGTTTTTGTAAGAATACATATGGAGCCTGAAGAGGAGAAAGATAATGAAGATCGTTAAATCATTTTCAGAGCCAATTCACATAACACGTCCACTTCTGCCTGATTTGAATAAAATCACCGAAAAACTCCGTGAGATTTGGAAGGCACAATGGCTTACAAACAATGGTCCACAACACAGTTTTTTTGAATCAAAAATCAAAGAAACTTTGAAAGTGCCATACGTCTCATTATTTAATAATGGTACAATCGCATTAATCGTTGCCTGCCAGAGTCTGAGAATTTCAGGTGAAGTTATAACTACACCTTTCACTTTTCCGGCTACCCCGCACGTGCTGACTTGGAATGGCGTTAAGCCGATTTTTTGCGATATAGACCCGGTAACGATGAATATCGATGCGAATAAAATCGAAGCCCTGATAACACCTCAGACAACAGCTATTTTGGCAGTGCACGTCTTCGGCACGCCTTGTGAGGTTTTTAAAATTCAGGAGATTGCCGATCGATACGGACTAAAGGTTGTCTATGATGCCGCTCACGCATTCGGAGTTGAGATTGGCAATACTGGCATTGGTGATTTTGGAGATATCTCAATGTTTAGCTTTCATGCCACAAAACTATTTCATACCGCTGAGGGAGGTGCGTTGACTTTTAAAGATAAAAACCTCAAGCAACGGATAGATCTTCTTAAAAATTTTGGAATAAAAAATGAGGATGAAGTCGTGATGCCGGGGATCAATGGAAAAATGAACGAAATCCAGGCGGCAATTGGCCTGGTTGTTCTCGAGGAAATAGAGGTCGAGAGGGTGAAAAGAAAAAAAATAAATGAAAAATACATCGAATGTCTTATGGAAATCGAAGGCATAAAATTCCTCAACGAAAAAAATATTGGAATAAAAGAAAGCTATCAATATTTCGTAATAAGAATAGATGAAAAAAAATTCGGACGATCGAGGGATTACGTTTATGACAAATTTAAAGAATATAATGTCTTTACGAGAAAGTATTTTTATCCTTTATGTAGTGATTATACATGCTATAAACACCTCCCATCGGCATCGTCCGCCAATTTGCCTGTCGCGAATAAGATCGTGAAAGAAGTTCTCTCATTGCCTTTTTACGGAGGACTCACATTAAATGATGTTGAAATGATTTGCTCTATTCTTAAGAGCTTTCGAGGATAATAATGAGGTTGAGCGTTTTAATGATTACGTATAATCATGAAAAATTTATTTCTCAGGCCGTCGAAAGCGTTCTAATGCAGGAAACAGAGTTTGAGTATGAGTTGGTAATTGCTGAAGATTGCTCCACTGATAGAACCAAGGATATTCTATTGGAATATAAGAATAGATTTCCTGAGAAAATCAAACTTATTGCGAATAAAAAAAATGTGGGATTAATCAAAAACTTTATTAATGGCTATAAGGCGTGTCAGGGTAAATATATCGCCTTAATTGAAGGCGATGATTATTGGACTGACAAAAATAAATTGCAAATGCAAATAGATTTTATTGAGAGGAATCCTGCCCTCTCAATGTGTTTTACTGATTGCTCCGTTATGGACGAAAATGAAATTGTATTAAGAGACAGGGTTCCTTTAGATAAAAGAAAAAACCTGACCCAGAAAGAAATATTATCAGGCTACTGTCCACCTTTTTTGACTAGTCTCATAAAAAAGGACCTTATTGATGAATTTCCGCATGGTATTTATAAAATAATCAATCTCGATTTTTTTCTTTTTAATTTGATCACTGATTTCGGTGACGCAGGTTATATCGATAAGAATACCGGTAATTACAGAATTCATGAAGGAGGGATCTGGTCAAGGAAATCGGAATCTTATTATTTGATGAATAATCTAAAAGTAAGATTGGCTTTATTGGATTATTTTCCAAAACACAAGCAGGTTCTCTTGCCGGTCGTCAATTCTTATTATTCCCAATTGTTGATGCATTATGCGAAGAATAGATCAATCAGGATTTTGCCGCTGTACTTTAGGCTGGTATTAACAGATTTAAAATTCCTGGATTTTAATTTTATTAATATCCTTGCTCATCTTCTTCGGAATATCCTGTTTTTGAAATGAGGATTCAATAGGAAACCATTATTTATGGGTATTAAGAATTTAGTAAAAAAGATTCTGCCGTCGTTCGTTGTCAATGCCTGTGCGTACGCGCAGAGTCAAAGAGCACAGAGGACGGCCCTGAAAAAAAACTGCAAGATGATAAAAATGTTGTTGAAGGGCAACTGTCCCATTAAGCTCGAGCTCGGGGCCGGGCAGGACAGGGGCATGGAAGGCTGGACCTCGGTCGACATGAACGACAGCTGTCACCTGAACCTCGACCTTACAAAACCGCTCCCGTTTCCTGACAACTCCGTTGCGATGATATATTCCTCGCATGTGTTGGAGCACTTCGATTTCAAGGACTTGACCAATCTGCTGAATGAATGTTTGCGGGTTTTGATGCCTGGAGGCGTGTTCAGCGCGTCAGTGCCGAATGCGAGGATATATATCGAGGCGTACGCCAATCCAACTGATTTTAGCCCTGACAAATATTGCGGACACAAACCGGCTTATCATTATAATTCGAAAATTGATTATCTCAATTACATGGCTTACATGGACGGGCATCACCGTTATATGTTCGATGAGGAAAATATTTTGATAATCCTACGCAAGGCTGGGTTCAGGAATGTTCGCCTCAGGGCCTTTGACGCGGCAATAGATATCAAGCAAAGAGATTTTCAGTCCATCTACGCATACGCGGAGAAATAAAACAAGATGAAGCTCGCCACGCCTGTTGCGCTGATGATTTTCAATCGCCCGGACACCACGGAGCGGGTCTTTGCCGAGATAGCGAAGGCCAGACCCGGCGTTCTTTTGGTTGTTGCCGATGGCCCGCGCGCTGGCCGGCCCGGTGAAGTGGAAAGATGCGAGCAGGCCAGGGACGTAATCAAAAAAATAGATTGGGACTGCAAGGTGATTACGAATTTCTCCGAGGTTAACCTGGGGTGCCGCAAGAGGATGTCGAGCGGCCTTGATTGGGTATTTGATAACGTGGAAGAGGCCATAGTCCTTGAAGACGACTGTCTGCCGAGCCAATCCTTTTTCAGGTTCTGCCATGAAATGCTTGAGAGGTACAGGGACGACGACAGGGTCATGCAGATCTGCGGCTCGAACTTTATGCGAGGCTGGAGAAGGAACGAGAACAGCTACTACTTTTCCAAATACGGTCCGATCTGGGGCTGGGCCTCATGGAAGAGGGCCTGGAAACTCTATGATGTGAATATGAGTCTCTGGCCGGAGGTAAGGGACGGGAAATACTACGAGGATTTCTGCTCGACCCTTGAGGAGGCCGAATACAGGAGGACGATCTACGAAAAAGTCTGTTCTGGCGAGATTGATACCTGGGATTATCAATGGGGTTTCGCCAAATTGATAAATTCCGGGCTGTCGGTCATCCCAAATGTAAATCTGGTCTCGAATATAGGCTTCAGGGCAGACGCGACCCACACGACCGGCTCGGATGTGTTTGCGGACATCAAGAGCGAGGAACTTGTTTTCCCGTTGAAGCACCCTGATTTTATCTGCCACGATAAGGTTGCGGACAGGAAGTTTGTGGAGGAGTTCATGTTCAAGCGCCATCTATCAAAAAAGTTTTCCCTGACAGAGGTCTGTAAAAAATTGTGCAGATTGTGAACCATATTCTGCCAAGGATATATTGCTAAAAAATTTTGTCAGCTTATCCCTTAAGGAAAGCCATATAGATGAAAATAGGCCTCATAACCACACTCAACACCAACATAGGTGATGACTTCATAAGGGAAGGTATCCGCCATCTGCTCGGCGATGCGTTTAAGGGCAAAAAGGTTGAGTTTATACCAATAAACAAGCACAACCCGTTCAGCGTCTATCCTGCATGGCATCCGGCCCGCCTGGCCCATCGCTTTTCGGGTGTACCGCTCGCCGGCCGTCTTCTTGGGAAGCATGCCGAAAGGCTCGCGTCAACCCTGGGCAGGAGTTTTTTTGATGATTGCGGCCTGATAGTACAGTGCGGCGCGCCTGTCGTCTGGCCGGATTGCCATAAAAGCGAATGGGCCGGGCCTCTCTGGACCCAGGTCATCGGGCGTCTCTTCAATAGGGTCCCCGTTTTAAATCTTGCCGCGGGCTCATGCTACCCGTGGGAAAAACAGCCGGACAGACTTGATAACCGGGGCGACCTGAAGTTCATAAAAGAGATACTCGGGTATTGCCGTCTTACGACATCGCGTGACAGGCTCGTACAAAGGCTCTTTGCCTCTGCCGGTTCAGATACGCAGTTCATCCCGTGTAGCGCGTTTCTTGCCGCTCGGAACAAGGCGGAAAAAGGCGACCTCATATTGATAAATTACATGAAGGGAGCAGGGCATTATGATTGGGCGCAGAGCGTGGACGCGGATAAGTGGGAAAAAACCGTAATCGGGCTGATAAACAGACTCGGCGGACGCCATAAACTCGCCTTTATCTGCCATAATGAGGCCGAGATGGAGGAGGCCAAAACCCTTGCCCCGGATTTGCCGAGACTGTTCCCTAAATCAATTGAAGAATATTTTTCTGTGACAGCCAATGCAAAGGGCGCTCTATGCAACCGCATGCACGCCAGCGTGGGAATGGCGGGCCAGGGCATACCGAGCATAGCCGTTGGAACCGATACAAGGCTCCTGATGGTAAAGGCATTGGGGCTTAATGCCTTTTACGTCAAGGATGCGGACATAGACATGCTGGAGCAGAACCTTGAGACGATGCTCTCGCTTGGAAATAGCGAAAAAGAAAGGCTTCTGAGCCTGAGAGCGGAGACGCGGAAAAGATATCTGGAGGCGATAAAAGGCGCATTATAAGCAAAGTGCCGGATCGGAATGTGAGAAAGTTAATCTCTTGCGCATTAGGGGCTATTGCCTGGATAATATCGCCGAAGACCGCCGTTTTGCTCGGCGAGCCTCTTTTTTATTTATTAGGCATGAGAAAAAGCGCGGCTGGCATGTCGCTTCGGTCAGTCAAGAATGTGCTGATAGTGAAGCTTGACGAGATTGGCGACACTGTTTTGGCGATACCTTTTATAAAGGAACTCAGGAATAATGTCCCTGGCGCGCGGATAACGCTTGTAGTGAAACCTCAAGTATTAAACCTGATGGAGCTTTGCCCATACGTTGACGAAGTAATTGCATTTGATTGGAACACCAGCGGTGTTTTCGGAGAATATAGACGGCATTGGCGAGCGCTATGTTTAGCGATATCGAAGTTGTGGAGCAGACGTTTTGATCTGGCTATTATTCCGCGATGGGATAGCGATCACTATCACGCTTCATTCGTTTCTTATTTCAGCGGCGCGAGATGGCGGGTAGGTTATTCCGAAAAGGTTATAGAACACAAAAGGATTGCCAACAAGGGGTATGACGTACTCCTTACCCATGCGATTGAAAAGAGCGGATCAAGTCATGAAATCGAACACAATCTGGATATTTTAAGATTTTTAGGCGGCTCGGTTCGGGTCCCATCGCTTGAGCTATGGTTGAGTAATGAAGATGAGGTCTTCGCTTCTAAACTGCTTGCGGATTATGGAATAAAGGATGGAGACTTCCTGTTAGGAATATGCCCGACAGGCGGAAGCTCTGTACTGAAACAGTGGCCTATGTCTAATTTTATCGGGCTTTCCGCCTGGGCCATTGAAGAATACAACGCAAAAATTATAATAATCGGCGGCCCAAACGACAAGCCCCTCTCTGAAGAAATAGCAGAAAAGCTCGGTAAAAAGGCCGTAAATGCATGCGGCGAGACAACACTGAGGCAAATGGCGGCCCTTATTAAAAAATGTCGTGTTTTTGTCAGTAATGATACTGGGCCTATGCATATCGCGGCCGCAGTCGGTATTCCTGTTATCGCGTTGTTCGGCTCAAGTTGTCCTCATCGTTTTGGTCCGGTAAGCGAGTCGAGTTTTATTATCCAAAAGGAGATGGATTGTAATCCGTGTCATGGATCTATCCATAAAGACAGGTGCTCCAGTTGTATTTATAAAAAACCTGAATGCATGGTTGAAATCTCCGTTAATGAAGTTATACGGGCTGTAACTGAGTTATCCGCAATTTCAGAATAAATCGAACCCGCAGGGGGATAGGACCAAAAATGGCTTCACACGGATTATCGTTTCTGAAATCCATAAAGGGTTTTCTGGCAATACCCGAAGACGAGGCCTGCGCCTACGATGAGGCCAGGGCAGTCGTAGTGCCTTACGGGTTAGAGGCCTCGGTAAGCTACGGACACGGCACAGCAGAGGGTCCTTTGGCTATCATCAAGGCCTCTTATCAAGTCGAATTGTTCGATGAAGAGTTCTGGTGCGAGCCGTTCAGGGAGATCGGCATAATGACCTTGAAGACGCCGCCCGTCAAAAAGAACATCAAGGCGGCTCTCTCAGACCTGGAGCGCATCACGGGCAGGCTCCTCGACGACGGAAAGTTCCCCATGATACTCGGCGGCGAGCACTCGATAACGGCCGGCGCGATACGCCCTTTTGCGCAGAGATACCCAGACCTCACCATACTTCACTTCGACGCGCACGCGGATTTGAGAGACGGGTACGAAGGAGAGCCTTACTCGCACGCCGCGGCCATGAGGAGGTGCCTTGACCACAAAAATATTTCGCTCGTCTCCTGCGGCATAAGGAACATCTCTGCTGGAGAGATACCGTTTCTGGAGGCGAACGGAGACCGAATCCGGATATTCTGGGCCAAGGACAAGCGTAATTGGGATATCGATGAAATTGTATCGCGTCTGCGCGGCAAGCCCGTCTATGTATCGTTCGACCTCGACGGTTTTGACGCGAGCCTTATGCCCGCCACAGGCACTCCGGAGCCGGGCGGCATGATGTGGGACGACGCGATGAGGATACTCGGCGCGGCCTCAAAGGTGGCGCGCTTTGTCGGCGCGGATGTGAACGAGCTGGCCCCGGTAAAGCAGATGCACTACTGCGATTTTTTGGCGGCGAAACTCGTCTACAAGATACTCTCTTACGCGTTCAGGAAGTGAGAAAAACAAAAGGCGAGGTCGGAAGACCGCGCCTTGAGTATAACTGCCGAAAATAAAGAGGTGGGCGGAGCCCACCCGACAGGACTAATCTTACCAACCTTTTTAACGCACGGCGGATTTGCCGCGGCAGATGCGGGTATACGGTAAAATGACGAAGATTCCCAGAAGTCTGAATCCATTTTACCTGGCCGTCATGGCAGTACTGATCGCAATCGTTTTTTCCATGTCATTTACAAGGATTTTCGATCCGGATGAGTTTTTCTTCTCGCACATATCATGGAAGATGTTGCATGGAGAAAAATTGTACCTTGATTTCCTTGTGCTCCATCATCCGCTCATGAATTTTCTTATCGAGCCGATAATCGCCTTTTTCGGGGAAAAAGCATCCACCCTCCTCGTCCTCAGGGTCGGCATGTTTCTGACATTTCTATTGATAATAGCGGTAACATACCGGATTGCTGAGGAGGCCTTCAACAGGGAAACCGCCGCGATAAGCGTAATACTGCTTTCAAGTTCGGTATTTTTCGTGACAAAGGCGATAGAAATAAGGCCGGACGTGCCTCAGACCCTTACAGGCCTTCTCTCCGTATTATACCTGCAGAGGTTCCTGGCGAAAAAAAGCAGGGCAACCATTGTCGCCGGGGCCTTTTTTCTGGCTCTTTCTTTTTTATTCCTCCAGAAAACAATATTCCTGATGTTGCTCATGACTGGGTTTATGGTCTTGATGGCGGCAAAAAAACAGATCGCCTTCAGGGATTGCCTCTTTTTCTGGGCCGTTTTTGCCGTATCCATCCTGCCGTTCTATATTTATCTCGTTTTTACCGGCGCCCTCAGTAATTACATCCTTTTCAACTGGAAGATACATATGAACCTTCTGGAGCGGGTCTCGGCCTCGGCATGGCTCGCAAGGTCTTTCAAGATGAATGCCTTTTTCTGGATATTCTACGCGGCAGGTCTGATATGTGCGGTAAGGACAAGGGCTTATTGGATTGCGTCCTTTTCAGTTGTGCTTCTTGGTTCTCTTTTTCTGGTCAAGACCCAGACCCCGCAATATATGTTGATGGCAATGCCGTTTATGGCGATAATCTCGGCTTATTCCCTGACCAGGATCATTTCGGACAAGCGTCTGCTTGGGCTGTTGATCGTCTGCGGGATCGCATACCCTTCCTATCTGCTCGCCGCCAATACAATAGACAACCGCAGACAGCTTGAGAAGATAGATTACATAGTGTCATTGACCGGCCCTGACGAGTATGTATACGACAGCAACGTAATAGTAAACCTGTTCAGAAAAGACCTCGATTACTTCTGGTATACTGGCACCCCTCAGGCGGGCGTCCTTGCCACGTATCAGTCCATGACCGGGTACAGGTATGATAAATATGAGCTGATCGACGAAAAAAAACCAAGGGTGATAACCAGCAATTATATTGAAAACATGGATGACGAAAGGATAACAGACCACTACGTGCGGTCTGACGTTTACAGGGATTTGTTTGTGAGAGGACGGCAGGAAAAGTGAGTTTTAAAAGCGGGGGTAGTCATGAAAAGCGTTTACAGGCCAAGGGTGGGCTCCGCCCACCTCTTAAAGTATTACCCGGCCCTCTCTACACCCTCACATACTTTTCACCCTTGACCCCGCAGATGGGGCATGTCTCAGGCGGCGTGCCGAGCTCGATGTGGCCGCAGACAGGGCAGAGCCAGGCCTCTTCCTTAATGTCCTGTCCTTTTTCCGCCGCCTCAAGCGCCTTCCTGTAAAGCTCGGCGTGGACCTCCTCGGCCTTGACCGCGAACCCGAACATCCGTTTTGCCTTGTTATTTTCGGCCTCGGCCTGAGCGAGCATCGGCGGGTACATCTCCGTGAATTCGTAAGTCTCTCCGGCTATCGCTGATTTGAGGTTGTCAACCGTCGAGCCGACCCCGTCGAGCGCGTTGAAGTGCCCCTCGGCGTGGATGCGCTCCGCCTCTGCGGCTGTGCGGAAGAGCAGGGCAATGTTGGGGAGCCCGTCCTTCTCGGCCTTCTTCGCGAATGCCCGGTACTTCTGGTGCGCCTGGCTCTCGCCGGCAAAGGCCTCTTTGAGGTTGTCGTTAGTCGTTGGCATAAGGTAGTCCTCCTTAAAAATATCTGGATTGTAACAGGGGATAATCGGCGCCGAAGGTCGGGTTCAAACCGACACGGGTTTAAAGGCCACGGCTAAAGACTGCTGCTGATTCTAATACAAAATCAATGCAATTTCCAGCGCCGCTTCATCTTCCTATCGCGTGTCCCATCCAACGTAGCCTTAAAACTCATACCGTACCTGCACGTACATATTGTCGTTCTCATCAAGCGACCCGAACTGTGTAGTATCCTTTTCCCCGCCGAAGATATTGGCGCCCAGGGCCGCCCAGACATGGTCTGAAAAATTGTATCGGGCCTCCGGGTTTAAAAGATAGTCCCTGTCCGTGGGAGACCAGAAGGAGAACCACTGCAACCTCAAGTCCTGATGCATGAGAAGGTATGTCATCCGTAGCGATGTAAGTTGCCTGATCATCGAGGCCTTTGGAAAATCCCCTATGGTTCTTTCGTATTCCGAATAGTCATGCATGTATTCGGTGTAATACTGGACCGTTACGCTCAAATCCTCGATTACCTGCCTCTGGTAGCTTAAAAGAAAACGCGTCTGGGAATTCGGGATAAGCGGGTCAGCCCCGCCCCTGTCGTCCAGAGAATCATAATAGCCCGCCTCAAGGCCTACGACCCCGCCCAGCGCGCCCCTTTGCAGGCTCGCCCCGTAGACCGAGAGTTCAGGGTATATGAGTTCTATACGCGTGGGAGAGGTCATGCTGTCCGGGGCCATCGAAGGCTCCCTGTTAAAGCCTTTATAAAGGTATATGGACGCGTCGAGCCCGGCTATATTACGGTAAATTCTGAGCGCCGCCTCCGTATTATCGATGCTTGAGGCAGGCTCATTTTGGACCCTGTTCGTCACACTCGGCATGGGGTCGAACATCCAGAACCTGTTTGAATCAGGGAAGTTGTTCGGCTCAAAGAACGGGATTACCACAAGCTCGAAAGAGGCGATCTCCGGGTAGAACCCGGCCTTGACCGCGTCCACGCCAATTTTCAGGTACTCAAGCGGCCTTCCTGAAAAGAACGCCTCATAGTCCTTCGGGAATACGTCGTTTATAAAGATGAGGTCGCCGACGCCCCAGGTGACTATCTGCCTGCCGATCCTTAAGTCCCATTTTTCCCGGGTGAGATCGATGTACGCCTCTCTCAGCTCGACCTCAGAGTCATCGTCCAGATGGTCAAGGGATATATCGGTCTTAAGAAAGAAGCGCAAAGGCTCTCTCTCTCCTTCGGCCTTTAACTGCACTCTCTCCTCGGCCCACTTGAGGTCTCCTCCGTCCGGGTTCGAGGTCCCTGTCCCGAACGAATAGTCGCCCTGCAAGAACCCGTTGACCGAGAAATCCCCCGCGTAAGACTTCTGGCCGAGGAAAACCGCCGCTAACAGGAATGCCCATAAATGAATTTTTCTCATGGTTCGACGCTGTCCCTCGCTCAAGGCGTTCTTATTCTATCCACTTCCTGGGCGGCTGTTTTAAGTACCTTTCGGTAAAAAGGCTGTCTTCAATCCCCATGTTGTAGTCGATCGCCGTGAAGGTCGACTCCGTCGAATGCCCGCTATGGAGGTCCTTCATAGTCCTTTTCACGACCGTCGGGAACCCCTTTATCTCCTTGACCTCGTCGGCGGTAAAGACCTTGTACAGCGCTCCGCGCTTGTCGTAGTACTCCTCTTTCAAGGGCAGGAAGGTCTTTTTATCTATCCATGAGAGCTTATGCAGGTAGTCGGTATCCACGGCTTTGGGTACGCTCTTTACGACAAGGCAGTCCGCCTCTCCCAGTTTTTCTTCTTTTAGGACCGTATGCGTGTCGTCGGCGATGTCCCTGCCGGAGACGTCCTCGTACGTAAAGTCGGAGCCCACGAAGCTTGAGCGCCTGTCCTGCGCCGCTATCCTCCTTACCATGTTGAGGGCCGGGACGAAGAACCACCGGTCGTCGTCCCGGCCGGGGTATTTGTAGACCATGAAGGCCATGTTCTTTACGTCAGCGGGCTGGTAAAAATACATGAAGTACTTCTGGTCGCCCCCGGTCTCCCCGTAGTTTTTCCTCAGCATGGTAAGCTCCCTCGCCCTCTCAGACCCTGACTTGCTTATAAGTCTCATCACCACCCTTGCCTTGAAGTCCTTACCCTGATATAGGAAGGCGGCCTGCGAGTTTTTCATCGCCTCTTCAGGCGTGATGGCGAACGACTTGAGAGGAAGCAGGAGCGCGAGCAACAAGACCAGATATTTAAGCATGGACAACCTCCGTTTTTTTTGCAGAAACCTGATACCGGCCATACACAAAAAGGCAATAGTGAATATTTCAATCGCCCCCAAAAAGCCTGCGCCTGAAAAGCACGATCAGGGCAGGGAGATAGATCATGGTAAGCACAGAGCTTAATAACATCATGGACACGATAAAGGCCCCCACGGTTATGTATGGCGTAAGGGGCGCGAAGAGCATTACCGAGAACGCCGAGGCGAAAAGAACGGCGTTACGCATTATGCCCTTGCCGGGCCGGGCCGCGGTCCACAGAAGCGCGTCGGCAAGTGATTCGGAGGAAGGGGCCCCGGCTTGTATCGTCTCCGAGAGCCTCTGCCTGAGCCTGCTTATGAAGTGTATGGAAAAATCCACGGCCATGCCGAGCGACAGACAGCTTAAGACGGCTATCGGCATGTCGAAGTCCTTGCCCATATACCCGACGGCGCCGTAGATAATGAGTATCGTGAACAGGAGCGGGACATACCCCACGGCCGCCCATTTCGCGGAGCTGAAGGCGAACGCGAGGATAACGAATATCACGACGAGGGCTATGGCAAACCCCTTGAGCATGTCCCAGAGGACCTCGTCGTTCCAGACGAGGTTGAAGTACGCTATTCCGGCCGGTTTGAATGCAAGGGCCCCCGGGTTTGAAGCCTTGTATTCATCCACAGCCCTTATGACGCTCCTCATCGCTTCGACGTCCCAGGTCTTCAGTTGCACCCAGATGTTGGCCTTCCTGAACGGGTAGTCTACGACGTTGTCGAGGTCTGAGGGCTTTGCGGACATGCTGAAAAGGAAGAGGTACTGGCCTATCTCTTCCTTTGAGGAAGGGACGATATCGAACCGCGGGTCGTCGTCGTGGAGGACCCTGTTTATCCTTTTCACGTAATCCACGACAGAGCTGGTCTTTCCGACCACGGGGAGCTTTTCAAGGTGCCTCTGGAGCCCCTCTATCCGCCTCATCGCCTCCGGGGTCTTTATGTACTCGTCCTCGTCGGATAAGGCTACCACATAGCCGAGGGATGTGCCGCCGAGGGCCGTGTTCAGGACGGAATCCGCCGTGCGTATGTCGCTGTCGCTCTTGAACCACTCGACCATGTTGTTATTGACGACTATCCTCGATACGCTGAAGACCGATATGCCGAAAAGGACAACCCCTATGAGGGCCGTGGCCCTGGGGCTATGCGCCCCTAGAGCCGCAAGTCCCCTCAGGAAACCGGACGTCCGGCCCGTGGATGTCTCCTCGCCCGCCGCAATCTTTTCGATATTTTTCTCATTTACAAAGGTGAACATCGCCGGGATGAAGCTGAAGCTCAAGACCCTCAAGGCTACTGTGCCGAAGGCCACCAACGCGCCGAAGACCTTTACCGGGACTATATCCATGAACATCAGCACACCGAAGCCCACGGCGGTCGCAAGCGCCGTATAACGGACAGGCCTTCCTACGGCATGCATCGTCTCTATTATGGCGGCCTTCTTGTCCTTTTTTTCCTTGTAGCGGAAGTAGAACTCGTTGAATATATGTATGCTGTCCGTGGCTATGGCCATGAGGAATACCGGGGCCATGGAGCTCATTATATGGACCGGGAAGCCGAGGGCGATGAGAAGGCCCATTGACCAGACGATGCTTATCATCGCGTCCATCATGAGCGTGACTGAGAGAAAGAGGTCCTTGAACATGAGGTACCTGGCGATGAGCATGATGGCGCCTGCTATGGGGGCGAAGACCGCCATGAGCTTGAACATCTCGGCCCCGAAGGTGTCCCTCGCCACCGGGTCTCCCGCCACATAGTATCTCTCAGGGCCGCCTTCCTTCTTTACAATCTCCTTGACCCTGTCGGCTATTGTCTTTCCGTTGGCGCCTTTCTCAAGGGGGATGTAGATCGCGGTTGTCTTTCCGTCGTCGGATATCACGCGGCCCCTGAAAAGCGGGTTTTCAAAGAGGTCCTTTCTGAGGCCTTCCATTCCGGCCTGCGTCTTCGGGACCTCGGCCATGAGAGGGGCTACCCTTAATGTCCCGGCCTCTGCCGTAACGTTTGTAATGGTGGGAAGCCCGTTCACATCCCTTGCTGAGACGCCTTCGATCCTCAGGACTTCGTCCGTGATCCTCAGGACCTTGCCGAGCGTGCGCTCATTGAGGACGCCTTCATCGCTTACCACGCCGACAACTATCATGTCTTCATAGAGACCGAAGGTCTCGTCCACCTCGTCGTTCCAGACCCTTACGTCAGACGTCGGCGGGAGCATGTTCTTGGGGTTCGTGTCCGTCTTTATCTTCGGGAACTGCGTAAGGAAACCGAGCGTGATAAGGGCGACGATTACTACAACGAGCTTCGGATGTCTGACGGAGAATTCGACAAGGTAATGTTTTTTCATGCGATACCCTACTGACAGGATTTAGTTTGCTTCGGACTTACGCCTTTATTGCAATCGCGGCCGGAAACGCCGCGCCTTCGGGTGGAAAATCGTGAGACATAAGGGCCTCCGTCAAAACCGGGTTTTTCTTGTGAGCGATTGCTTTTCGTTAAGGTATTCAAAGAGCACCTCTTTCATTATATCGCAAGCAATGACGACCTTTGGGTTTGCAATGGAGTAGTAGGCGCTGACGCCTTCGCGCCTGCTTCTAAGTATACCCTTGTTGCGCATAATGGCGAGGTGTTGAGAGGCGTTCGCGCTGGAGATGCCTATCTTTACGGCGATCTCAGTCGCGGACAACTCCTTGTCCCGCAGGGTGTTTATGATCTCAAGACGCTTGGGGTTGGCCAGGCACTGGCAGATGCCTGCGTGTATCTCGTAAATCTCTTTTGGTATCGAGATTTTTGGTTTCATGGGGTGTTCAGTCTGTTTTTCATATAATTAATTACTTAATAAGTTTCTTAAATAATAAACCTGATTAACCCTGTAAAGTCAAGCGAAAAAAACCAACGCAGGGCAAGCTGTCGGTTTTGACGGACATTATCAGGGAATTCTGGTTCGAATTCAACTCGCGTTGGTTTAAGAATATAATTGGTGCCGGAGGTCGGGCTCGAACCGACACAGGGTGTTAGCCCCCCGGGATTTTAAGACCCAAGGGGCCGTTCAAAAGCACTTGCAGATTGTTTATTAAGTATTGCACTATCATACGTGAGGGTATTCCCCATGTGCGCATTTAATGGCAATATTGAAGATGATGCTGACTGCCTGGAGCCGCCCGCAGGTTTTCTGTTGACACGTTGGCCTTACAATTGTAAGATAGTAATTGATTACTATCTTTATTGGAGAGACCAATGCAAGGCAGCCCCAAACACCTTCCAGCAGACGAACGAAAGGCTGTTACGGTAGAGGCGGTCGTTGAACTGGCCGCCGAGCAGAACCCGAGTGAGATCACCACGGCTGCCATCGCCAAGCGCATGCGTTTGACGCAAGGCGCTCTTTTTCGCCACTTTCCGAGCAAGGATGCCATATGGCAGGCGGTGCTGGAATGGGTGGCAGACCGGCTGCTGGCCCGCACTGACAAGGCCGCTCAAACGGCTGGAACGCCGCTGGCGGCCCTGGAAGCCATGTTCACTACGCACATCGACTTCATTGCCCAGCACCCTGGCGTCCCAAGGATGCTGTTTGGCGAACTTCAGCACCATGATGAAACACCAACGAAGCGTATGGTGCAAACCCTTATCAACCGCTATCGCGACCGTCTCACCGTACTGATAGACAAGGGCAAGTCTGAGGGAGAACTGAATCAGGACATTGACACTAAAGCCGCGGCCACACTGTTCATCGGCATGATACAGGGCCTGGTCATACAGTCGCTTTTGGCAGGAAACCCCCGGCGCCTCCGCGAGGACGCACCCGGGGCATTTGCCATATACCTCAGCGGCATAAGGAGAACCCGATGAAGCGCCTGCCAATAACTGGACGAACGCTGGCCTTTGTTGGAGTGCTCGTACCATTACTTGCCTTATTCATTTACGTTGCCCTGCGTTCCGGGCCGCTGGCCCCGGTCCCTGTTACTGTCGTGGCTGTCGAAAGCCGTTCCATCTCTCCGGGCTTGTCCGGCATAGGCACTGTCGAGGCCCGCTACACCTACAAAATCGGGCCGACTGCTGCCGGACGGGTAAGGCGGGTCGATGTTAATGTTGGTGACATGGTAAAGGCAGGCCAACTGCTCGGCGAGATGGACCCCGTTGACCTCGACGACAGAGTCAGAGCGCAGACTGCCGCGTTCAAGCGCGCAAATGCCGCAGTGTTCTCAGCCGAGGCACAGGTGCGGGACACTTCGGCCCGGTTTGCCTACGCCGACTCTCAGGCGAAACGCTATGAAGAACTGCTGCGGAAAGGCTCTGTGGCAGTCATGGTGGCGGAGGCCAAAGCGCAGGAACGAGAGGTGGCCGAAGCAGGCCTCGCTGCCGCCCGCGCCAACCTTGACGCCGCGCGTCAAGACATGGCGCGAATCAGCGCGGACAGCGCCGGCCTGGGCAAGCAACGCGCCAATCTGCGCTTAATCGCTCCGGTAGACGGCCTTGTCGTTGCGCGGGAAGCTGACCCGGGCACTACGGTCGTCGCGGGTCAGCCTGTTATCCAGGTTATCGACCCGGAGAGCCTGTGGGTCAATGTCCGTTTCAATCAGCTCGGCTCCTCAGGCTTGGCTTCAGGACTGCACGCCCGCATAGTTTTACGTTCTGATTCCGAACGGCAGATGGCAGGCAAGGTGCTCAGGGTTGAGCCGCTTGCTGATGCGGTAACCGAGGAGACGCTGGCCAAGGTTACATTCGATTCAATGACGGATGCCGCGCAGGTCATAGGTGAACTGGCGGAAGTCACAGTGGCCCTTCCAGCCGCAGGAGCCGCGCCTGTCGTGCCGAACGCCAGCGTTCAGCGGGTCAATGGACAGACCGGCGTATGGCTCATCGATGACGGCGGCTTGAGATTCGCTCCGGCCAGGATAGGCGCGGCAGACATGGACGGCCTGGTGCAGGTCCATGACGGATTAAAGGCTGGCGATAAGGTGGTTGTCTACAGCCAGCAGGCGCTCAAAGCCAAAAGCCGGGTCAAAATCGTTGAACATCTGCCGGGGATAAAGCAATGATAAGTCTCGCCGGGCGCGACATACTGCATGCCTGGGGCAAGTTCGTCTTTACCGGGGTCGGCCTCGGGCTCCTCATAGGCGTAACGCTAACCATGGCAGGGGTCTATAGAGGCATGGTCGACGATGCGAAGGCCCTGCTCGATAACAGCGGTGCAGATCTCTGGGTAGTGCAGAAGGATACCCTCGGCCCATACGCGGAATCATCGAGTATCTACGATGACGTCTATCGCGGGATACTCGGCATGCCTGGAGTCGAGCGCGCGGCCAATGTAACTTATCTGACCATGCAGGTGCGCCGCGGTGAGAGCGATGTGCGCGCCATGGTAGTCGGCGTCGTGCCCGGCGGGCCGGGAGAACCCGGACAGCCCGGCTATCTGGTGGCCGGACGAAGGATTACTCGTGGCCATTATGAGGCCGTGGCCGACATCGCGACCGGCTTCCAACTCGGCGAACAGATACAGATACGCCGCAACCTTTATACCGTGGTCGGGCTGACAAGGCGCATGGTCTCCTCAAGCGGAGACCCGATGGTCTTCATACCTTTGAAAGACGCGCAGGAGGCCCAGTTCCTCAAAGATAACGACGCTATCGTCCAGCAGCGCCGCCGCACGGCAGAAAACCCGGCTTTCAATCGTCCCGGCGTACCCGGCCTGCTCAACGCGGCTATCGCTTCGCAGAGCGCCAACCCGTATGTGAACGCCGTGCTCGTCCAGATTGAGCCGGGATACTCGCCAGATGACGTTGCGGAGCCAATCCGCAGATGGAAACGGCTCCAGGTCTACACCAGAGAGCAGATGGAGAAGATACTTGTCGGCAAGCTTATCGCCACATCCGCAAGGCAGATAGGCATGTTCCTTGTGATACTCGCGATAGTCAGCGCTGCCATTGTCGCCTTCATCATCTATACGCTGACGCTGGGCAAGGTCAGGGAGATCGCCGTCTTGAAGCTTATCGGCACGAGGAACCGCACCATAGCATTCATGATACTCCAGCAGGCCGTGGGCCTCGGAGTCATCGGCTTCGTGGTGGGCAAGATCTCAGCGACTTTCTGGGCCCCGATATTCCCCAAGTATGTCCTCCTTGAGCCAGGGGACGCGGCGCGCGGCTTTGTCGCGGTGGTTGTCATCTGCGTCCTTGCCAGCGTGCTGGCCATACGCGCCGCGCTCAAGGTGGACCCCGCGGAGGCGATAGGCGGTTGACATGCTCACAAAAGGGATACGGATAAACGGTCTGAAAAAACGCTACGGCAAGGGAGAGACGGCCGTCGACGCGCTAAAGGGCGTTGACATGCAGGTCGCTCCGGGAGAGGTCGTCGGCCTCATAGGCCCGTCGGGCTCAGGCAAGAGCACGCTCCTTAAATGTCTTGGCGCGGTCATTGAGCCGACAGCGGGGCAGATGACGCTGGGCGATGAAGTCATCTACGACGACGGCTGGAAGATAAGCGACCTGCGCGCCTTACGCCGCGACAAGATAGGGTTTGTCTTCCAGGCGCCGTACCTCATACCATTTCTCGATGTCACGGACAATATAGCACTTCTGCCGATGCTGGCCGGGCATCCTAACAATGAGTCACGCCAGAGGGCGCTCGAACTTTTGAAGGCGCTCGATGTGGCGCACCGGGCCAGGGCCATGCCCTCGCACCTTTCCGGAGGTGAGCAACAGAGGGTTGCCATAGCAAGGGCCTTGATAAACAGGCCGCCGGTAATCCTTGCGGACGAGCCGACGGCGCCACTGGACAGCGAGCGCGCGCTCGCTGTAATCCGCATCCTCAACCAGATGGCCCGTCAATACGAGACCGCAGTTATAGTCGTCACCCATGACGAGAAGATAGTCCCGACTTTCAGGCGCATATACCATATAAGGGACGGCCGCACTAACGAGGAGGCCGGAGAGGGACGGGCTTTTGAGTAGGGGCGTAAAAATTCACTTCAGGAGGCGTAAAATGAGAGCAATACGGTTTGCGAAATTGATGCTGGTAGGAGGGTTGCTGTTCGCGGCAGTAGCCGGCGCGGCGGCGGAAACAGGCGCTGAGGCGGCCAAAGAGCTCGCGTTGAAGAAGATCATGAAAGACCTGGGCGGCAATCTGCAGGTCGTCACAGACGCCATCTCGAGGGAGGATTGGGCGCTTGTCGAGAAGACAGCCCCGCTCATTGCTGACCACCCCCAGCCGCCGATGACTGAAAAATTGCGCATTATTGCTTTTATGGGTACAGATATGGGCAAGTTCAAGAATTATGATGGCGAGGTACACAAGGCCGCAGAGTCCCTGGGTGAAGCCGCCAAGGCAAACGACGGACAGGCTGTCATCTCGGCGTTCACAGCGGTCCAGACGGCCTGCTATGGCTGCCACCGGGACTTCCGTCCTCAGTTCCTGCGTCACTTCTACGGGACGCGCTGACGCCCATCCCCGAAGGGAGCGCTGAAAGAGCATCCGACGCGAAAGCTATTGCGAAGTTGGTGAGGCCCGTGAGTTTTATCCGGCTATCAGGAGTTCTTTGGATACCATCGTAGATTGCTCAATATCAGCAGGAGAAAGCAAGTTACCTGACAGGTAAAGTGCGAGGCATAAAAAATCCAGCGCGGGAAGAAGTGAGTTAAGATGAAAAAGATAACCTATTAATTATAAAGAGGAAAAATTTGGTGCCGGAGGTCGGGCTCGAACCGACACGGGGTGTTAGCCCCACGGGATTTTGAGTCCCGCGCGTCTACCAGTTTCACCACTCCGGCGTTTGTGGAGAGGTCTCAAAAACGTAACACAGGGGCAAACCACTGTCAAGGGGAAGCGGCCTTGTCATCGGTTTTTCCCAGGGCCATTTGCTTTTTTCGCGGGTCTTTATAGCCAAATGTTTTATAATAGCCCCGTACGCGAATAACCTCGGGACGATTGCCATGCAGGTTAACGACCCTAAAGGCGTAAACGCTCCGGTCCTTAAGGACTTTCAGGCGCCGCCCAATGCGGAGAAGATCTCCGTTAAGGAGATATCCTCTCTTACCGACCTCCTCGCCTCACTCCTGAAAGGTCATCCGCCCTCTCAGGATATCCAGCAACAAATAAAATCCACAATAGCCGTACTGATGGCCCGCCTTGTCGAAGGAAGCATCACCGTAGACGGGCTCCTCCGGCTCCTCAAGGCCTCGGGTGTGGACTTGAAACTCTTTACAGGGGAGGTCGAGAGTTTCCTTTCGCAGATTCTTTCGCCTGAAGAACTGAAAGAGGCCTTGAAGGCCATGCAGGATGACGGGCTTAAGGGGCTTATGAAGTACCTCTCGTCAAGGGCGCACGGCAAGGGGGAGGGCGCTGAAACGCCTGCTGGGCCGAAGGTCCAGGATGTAGTCTCCTTGACAAAGGGGATAGACGCCATATTCAAGTCCCTGGGTCTTAAGGAGGGCGTTGCCGCGACACCGCTGAATATCCCCGGCGGGGCCGAAAGCCCTCTCTTCGCCATGCTGATAGCCGAGGGTATAACGCCGGGGCTCGCGTTGAAGCTCAAAAAGCTTTATTCGAGGAGGCCAAAGGGCGGCAAAGGCGGGAAGGACAAGGACCGCCAGAATGAGACGCATAAGGCGTACGATAATCCCACTGTCACGATCGAATCAGAGGGGGAGATAAAGACCGCTGACGGCAAAAGGGCGCACTGCGTTATCCTTATGGAGCTCGACACCGGCGCGAAAGACCTCTCTCCCGCCAAAATAACCCTCGCGCCAGTCGAGATAGATTACGGCGGCGCGGCAGAGGATTTAAAAGACCTCTCGTTTTCGTTCGATATAGAAAGGGCGTCTGGGTCGTCCTCTGGCCACGGCAGGGCGCTCATTATCATCGACCTCATCGAGGTCGGCACGGACGAAAACGGCGCACCGATTTACGGGGTAGGGGAGGACGAGGGGTGGGGGGAGGAGGGGGTATAAATGTCCGGAGAGGCGCGCATTTCAATGAGAGGAGGGTGTTGTTTTAAGCTTTGGTGCGCATCCTTGAAATCTAAGATACAGGCTTAATACCGGCCAAATCACGTAACTCCTGAATGGCTCTTCTAATTTCTGATTTTAACTCATCAATGTCTGTCTGGTGTGTAATGTATGTTCGATTATGTGCAGCTGTATCGCCCAATTTTTTTATTTTCTCCATCGCTGTTGAAGTATTGCGTCCAAGATGTATCTGAGTATGACTAGTTATTTCTGTAATTAATTTGTCTAACATTAAAAAAGATTCATTAACCTTTATTTCGCTTGATAATTGCTTATGTATGAATACTTCTATTATTAGGGATTCCATAAGTCGACGAATCAATACAGCACAAGCATCATAAAATCCATGATCATAAGAACCATTAATCTGGGTTACGATTTTTTCAAGATAGGTTCTGGTTCCCTGAAAGAATTCAAATGGCATTACAGAGGGCATGATTTTTACGTGCTTAATGTTTAGAAGAGGCTCATATGTCACATTAAGTTCAGCAACGTATTTAGTATGTAATTGAAATGTCTTCGGCCGTTTGCCCTTGACGGTTTTTTTGCAATTGCTTAAATCCATCTGCAATCTGGTTACATTTGGGCGGCCTAATCCTACATTGGCTAAATCATCAGCCAGTTCTGAGACTGTGCGCTCTCCATAGGCTTGAGTGTAACGATAAAACCATAAAAAGGCGACAGCTTGCTCAAGCCTTGTCAAATCCATTATGCTTAATTTTTCTGCAAACTCTTTAAGGTTATTCAACTGCCTGTCCTTTAATTACGGAGCTTATATATTTCATACCCAGTCGCGAAAGCCGATAACGAACGGCTTGGCCTTTAGCTCTGATTTTATCGCCTATAACATACTTTGACGCAGTCGAAGAGAGTGTCCTTGCGACATTCGATTGAAAAATTGTTATTCCTAACTGAGAAAAAATCTTTGAAATTTCTCCTGATGTTAAAGGGAACTTGTCATCGAAATCCTTATGCAAAATATATAAGGGTAGCAAAACACGATCAATGACTATAGACCGATCCAATACATTTTTCTCTATAAGTTTAATTTCGTCTGACGACTTTAAAGTGTTTACAAGAGTTGAGATGTCGACTTTAGATTCCTTTTCTATTTTTGAGATATGATTTTTGTAGTCTTGCTTTTTATTAATATGTTGCGGTCTAGTGACGATTTCTGGACTATATAAGGAAATTATTTTCTGAATTTCATCTACACTTCCCTCGACCAATACGGTCGTGCCATCAGGCAATGTAAAAGATGCTTTTGCCATTGGAGTCTCCTTATAGAAGTTTTTTGAAGTGAGCACTTAAAAAACATATTCAGTCAGTTATAGATAACTCTTTACTTTTGACAAGCATACGTTCTACAGCTTTAATACCTTCAGTTGTTAGCTTATATGATTTTCTGGCCTGTTTTGTGCTCCCAGATTTTCGGATTTGTAGCGCCAACCGTGGAGACTTACTGATAAGCACATCGAGATCGCGTGTAATATTAGTCGAAGGGTGACCTAAATGCCTCAGTTCACGATTTAATGAGGCAGAATCAAATTCGTCATTATTTTGTACTACCTGAAACCAATAAGCTGCAACCAGCGCTTTTTCAATCGCTATTTGAGGATTGGTAGCATCATAGAGAGAGGCAAAGTCAGTAAACTCATCTCTGGCAATTTCTCTTTCCTTTGCTCCCTGCGACACACCTGCGGCAGAAGTCGAGTTCTTGATTTGATAGCGATCCATTGCCCATTTTAATACACGGCTTATTGCTTCTGGCTCCAAAGATGATAATGCATTAGCTACTTCCGACATTGCTTTAATTTCGGGGTCTTTCTCCATTGATCTCCTCCTCATTGCATGAATTTGCATTAACTCATTATGCACATTACCTAAAGAATTGTCAAGACTCAATCGGCCATGAATTTTTATTTGCTTAAATTTTATCATTTAGGTCAGAACGTGTGATCCACGAGGCCTAATATTTTGTAGATACCGTTTTGACTGTAGTCTAAATTGATGCCAATTAAGGATTAAATAGTGGGATTAGCCACCATTCGAGTTATTGCTTAAAGGCACCCCGAAATGCAACAAGGGGTTAGCTTTCGCTAACCCCTTGTCATTAATATGGCTGGGGGACCAGGATTCGAACCTAGATAAACGAGTTCAGAGGACTTTATCTGGACTTTCCCGTAGCTTCACTAAACCGCATAAAACCCTTGACCTATCAATACGTTCCCTGATATTATCTTTCCTAAGACTTACCTTGAAGCCCCCTTGTTTCAGCTAAAAAGGTTGTACAGGGGTTGTACAAACAAACGGAGGGCTGAAAAATGGGACAGTGGATTAAGACCAAAAAGACGGGTATCAGATACCGCACACACGCTACGCGAAAACATGGGATGGCCTTTGACAAGTATTTCGTTATGACCTATAAGCTGGACGGCAAGACCAAAACCGAGGCGTGCGGCTGGGCGTCTCAAGGCTGGACAGAAGGCAAGGCTGCCCTGTTATGGGCCGAACTCGCCGAGAACCGCCGGAGAGGTGAAGGGCCTCGAACCCTTGCCGAGAAGCGCGCCATTGCCGAGGGAGACCGTCAAGAAAGGGCAGAGCAAGCGGAACAAGAGGCTAAGGATCGCCACACCTTCAAAGAATATGCCCTGGGAGCTTACAAGCAGAGTAGAGATGCGAAGGTTTGGATTAGAGAGGAACAGGTTATTAGGCTATGGCTCGAACCAGTCTTAGGCGCGCTATCCTTAAAGAGCGTGGCGCCTTTTCATTTTGAGAAGGTAAAGGCTAATATGACAAAGGCCGGGCGCGCTCTTCATACGGTCCGTTATGTTCAAGGGGTTGCCCGACAGGTTTTTAATCACGCGATGGAGGACGGATTTTTTAGTGGACGGAATCCTGCCAGGATTGTTAAAAAGGGTAAAGGAAAAATAAAGCTGCCGGACAATAAAAGGCTCCGTTTCCTCACCCGAGAGCAAGCGGACGCGCTCCTCGCCGAGCTTAATACAAAGAGCCTGGATGTTAGGGACATGGCCCTTGTAAGTCTTCATACAGGTTGCCGCGCCTCTGAGGTTTTCAGCTTAACATGGGCAGACGTGGACACCGACAAGGGGCTATTGACATTGAAGGACACCAAGAGCGGAAAGAACCGGGCTGCGTTTATGACTGAGGCCGTGAAAGAGGTTTTTAGGTCCAAGGAGCGCGGCGCGCCGTCCGAGCTTGTCTTTCAGACAAAGAGCGGAGAGAAGATAAAGCAGATAAGCCTCACCTTTGCACGAGCGGTTGACAGCCTCAAATTGAATGAAGGCATTAAGGATCGGCGGCAGAGGGTGGTTTTCCATACCTTGCGCCATACATACGCGAGCTGGCACGTGGAGAATGGAACGGACCTTTACGTAGTCAAGGAGCTTTTAGGCCATTCAGATATATCCATGACGCAAAGGTACTCTCATCTGAGTGAGAGCGGCCTTCAGGCTGCCGTTAAGAGGCTTGAAAGCACGTTACCGGCTCCGTCTAAAGTTATTGAGATGGTAGTAAAGAAGGGATAGACAGCTTCCCGGCATAGCTCGACGGAGCGAGAAGCCGCAGTGGTCCCCAAAATTTGGACAGTGTGATAAGGTGTAAAGCCGCACACTGAAGGAGGACCACCGATGAGCAAGTCAAAGAGGAACCGGTATTCAGCTGAGTTCAAGGCCAAGGTTGCCCTGGATGCCATCAGGGGCGAACAAACATTGTCCGAACTGGCCACCAGATACGGCGTGCACCAGAATATGATTGCCACCTGGAAG
>Ga0154409_112_pt1 | contig 152940 bp, 143 predicted proteins | sample RifGroB2_FD_115913 | JGI IMG/M metagenome (GOLD analysis project Ga0154409, IMG submission 115913) | Deltaproteobacteria bacterium GWB2_55_19
AAATTTTGTTCATAGTGAGGTGTAGATGTCCAAGAAAGAGTAATTTTAGATCCGGAAGGGAGCCTAATGAAAAGATGGGCGGTTTTTTGCGTGTTTTAGCCGGTGCAGGTTAAGCTTAAAAAGCTCAAAAAAAAAACACCATAAAAAACAAAAAGGTTGGACATGGGTTGGACAAATTGGTAATTAAAGAAAAAAGGCTACAGGGTAAGACCTTTACAAAACCCTGTAACCACTTGATTTTATCGGTGCCGGAGGCGGGGGTCGAACCCGCACGGGATCGCTCCTACGGGATTTTTTAGCCCTTCATTTTTATGACTTTAGCCGCCACCGGCTTATCAAGTCCAACTATCAGCCGGAGTTTCTTTTCCCACTTCTTAAGGGCATCTCGCTTTTCCTTGTCATAGCCGTGCCGGTTGTAGACGGCCAACATCCCTTGAAGCTTGTGCCCAATTACCTTTTCGGCAACTATGTCAGATACCCCAAGCTCGGCAAGCCGTGTGCGAAGGGTTCGCCTGAGATCGTGTGGGGTGAAGGGCTCCTCTATGCCCATTATTTTCCAGTGACGAACGACGGCGCGGGATAGGGCCGCTCGGGTCACTGGTGAGGCGTCCTTGTAGGAGCTTCTAAATACATAATGGCAGTCACTTGAAAATGTCTCGGCCTCCTCTATTACCTCCCTTGCCATAGGGCAGAGCGGGACCGTGTGAGTCTCTGCCTCTTTCATCCTCCCTGCCGGTATGGTCCAGAAGCCATCCGGGGTGAGTTCTTCCCATGTCATACCGCAGACCTCGCCGGACCTCTGTCCGGTAAGTAGAATCGTTTTAAGGGCCAGTTTTGTAATAACGTATATGTCGACTGCCTTGTTTTTAGTATCCAGGGCAGCCCATACCAGCTTGATCTCCTCATCCGATAAGACCCGGCTTCTGGATTTCTCTTTAGGCTTCCTGATACGAGTGCAAGGTGAGTCCTCGATAATGCCGCGCTCGGCAGCGAAGTTGAACAGCCTGCTAAGGACGCTGTGAACGTGGTTTCTTGTAGATTTTGAGCGCTTCTCGATATTGTCAAGAAGAAGGACTATGTCCCTTCGTTTGATATCGGCAACCCTGCGCGTGCTCCATACCGAAGCTACATCCTTTTTTAGAATTCGCCGTCTATCTGCGCCTGATTTTTGTTTGCTTAGTTCAACCTCCCAAAACTCCTCGATGATTTCCTCGACGGTATGGGTTTTCTCCCGCCGTGCAGCGTTATCGAGGTCCCGCTTTTCTCTTAAGGTTCTCGGCCCTTCACCACGGCGCTTATTTTCAACAAGCTCAGCTCGTAAAGTAGCCGCTTTAATCTCTGTCCAACCCTCCGAGCTCCAACCAAGACCCTCCTCAATTGACTTTCCGTCCACGAAAAGTCGTATTATGAAATATCGGTCCGGCCGAACGCCATGCTTACGAATCGGGTGCTCGCGGTAACGAACACCCGGATGTTTGCATGACTGCCTCTTTGATATTTGTTTATCTCCAGTTTTATATTGATTGCCGTTTTGTCCCAACTCTGTCCCAAGTTTTTAAGTGAAAGAAGGGGTTTTTAAGGGAAGCTATGGGAAGCAATATATCGGGGAACCTATTGTTATGTCAAGAGTTTTGTGAAGTTTAAAGAAGGTATGGGAAATAACTTAAAAGTTTATGGGGTGCTAGTGGTCGGAGGTTCGAATCCTCTCGCCCCGACCAGAATTAAAAAATGGGAGTTGGCTGTTGCCAGCTCCCATTTTTAATTTCAGGTGGCAGGATACGAAAGCATCCGAGCCGAGCAAGGGATAGAGAGGAGCGACGCTAAACCCCGGGGCTGTTCGAGAACTCGAAGACCTTGCACAGCACCATCGATCTGCTCTTTACGCCGAGTTTTCCCATTATTTTTTTTACATGGTTCTTGACCGTATGCTCGCTCAAGGAGAGCGCCGAGGCTATGTCGTGGTTGGAGCCGCCTTTTATAAGCTCCCCGACGACCTGGGTCTCCCTGTCGGTAAGCCTGAATGAGTCTTGGATCCGCGTCATGTCGACGCCCCCGCGCTTCCTCTGCCTCTCGACTATGACCATCAGGTGGGAGGAGCCCGAACCCTTCAAAGACGCCCTGTGGAGGTCTACGGTCCTCGTCATCAGCAACTCTCCATGTAGGACGAAGCTTGAGGCAACGGAGCCGGTCTTCCCCCTCTTGCCGGAGAAGGATAGTATCTCGCGCGGCAGGGCCGCCTTTATCTCCTCTGGAGGGGCCTTGAGTATCTCTCCGGCCTCTCTGTTAAGGAATACAAGCTCGCCTTTGGCGTCGAATACGAGTATCCCCGGAGGCCTCTTCCTCTGGATTATTGGATCGAGGTCCATGCGATGGCCTTTGGCGAGGTTAGATTTCACAATATATTCAATCTATGCCATGATGGATGTTGTGTCAAGGAAAACCCCGACTCACGGATTGACATTTCAGGCAGGAAGTAATATAAACAACAGAGATGTGAATGCGATCCCTACGGCGTTGCCTGAGGAGGGCGATTGAAAAAAAGGGCGTTTCCCCGCACCGAATATAACAGAAAAGGGCTCTGCGAGACCGGGCAGGGGGCTGATGTCTTCGAGACCGAGATAATCAACTTGAGCCAGGCCGGGGCCTGCATCAAGGCCGACAGGGACCTCGCTCCAGGCACCGTCGTCCGCCTCATGCTGACGATAAAAGATTCCGTCATCCAGTACCCGTGCCTCGCCGAGGTGAAGTGGGCGAGCCAGGGGCGAGGATGCACGGCCGGGCTCGAGTTCCTCATATAGAATCGGGTCCAAACCTGGTCCGCCTGTTGCTTGCTAATAAAAAAGCAGTGCCTTTCGTTTTTATTTCCTCTATTCATTTGATAATACCTGTCAAAGGCTATCTGAATTTTCCATCCATCGAAGTGAGCGTGAAGTCTTCTTCACACCTGCCCGGCCTTTAAGCCCTCCCTTTCTGCGTTAGTGCGCCTTGTCCCCGGCCTTGACCCTCGCGTAGTTATAGTGTTAATATTTTTCGGCTCTTACGCCGATTGCACCTGTCATACTCAGATAAGGGAGGGGGCAGCGGATGCCGGGGGGACCTCGGTCTCCAGCCTTTAAAATGTCCAAGCGAAACCACATCCTGAATGCCGTAGCGATAGCCGTCATTTTTATCGCGGGGGCGTGCATACGCCTCATCCCGTGGGATAACTTCGTTACCAGCACTGGCATTTACTTTCTGGAAGCCGACAACTACGAGCACTTCAGGAAGGTCCGCGTCCTCTTAGAGCAGTTCCCGAGCATACCCGATCATGACTTCTACATGGGCTTCCCAATCGGCACCGGCAACATCTGGGCCCCGCTCACCGACTTTTCCTTCGCCGTCATAATAAAGCTCTTATCACTGCTCCCGTCAATAAATGGCGACATAGCCTATATCCTCGCTGTCCTGCCGCCTTTCGTCGGCACGCTCGCCGTCATCCCGCTCTATTTATGGTGCAAAGAGACGTTCGGGTGCAAGGCCGCGCTTATCGCGTCAATCATATTCATATTGCTCCCGGCGCACATATTCACGACTGTCGTGGGGAGACCCGATAACGAGCTATTCGAGCCGATATGGGCAGGTATAACCTTCTGCCTCTACGCGCTTTCCGCGTCGGAAGCTGAAAAAGGAGAACCCTCTGGGAAAAGGCTCGTCGTATTGTCCGCGCTCGCCGGGCTCTCCGCCGCAGTCTCGCTCTTGTATTGGAGGGGCGCCGTCATCTGGTGGTCGATACTCGGCCTCTATTCGGTTGCAATGGTATTCGGTTACTCATTCAAGGACGGGAAGAGGTGGGTCGGTTTCTTTATATCAGGCGCAGTCGCCTTCTTTACAATGGCCTTTGTTATAGCATTCGTCCTCGTCTTCAACCCGTTCAGCCTGAAGGGCGGGACAGAGTTTAATGTGGTCTCGTGGTTCCATGTCATAACCGCGCTCCTTGCCGTAGCGTCATTGGGCGCGCTCGCGCTTGCGGTCTACCTTAAAAAGGAAAGGTCAGCCGGGCTTGGAAAGGCCGCGGTTGCAGGGATAGCCCTCTTATCCGCCGTCATTATAATATTCGCCTTTGTCGCGCCTTCCTTTTTCAAAGGCATAACCGAAGGGCTCGGGGTCGTCGGAGGCGGAAACAAGTGGACCTCGACTATCGCGCAGTACAAGCCGCTTCTCTTTGCCAACGGACGGTTTGGCATAAAGGAGCCGCTGGTATTCTCGACCATATTCCTCTTCATTAGCCCGATAGCCCTTTTCTCGCTCTCCAGACAGTGGAGGCGTGCCTCCGCGGCATCTCTGTTCTTCGTCTTTGCCGGGTGGACGCTCCTTGCGGTTACGCTCATAAACGGCAGGTATGAGAACGTCTACACTTTGATTGTAGCGGGCGCTGGCGGCGTCTTCCTAAGCTCTGTCGGAGGATTGATCGAGGCGCGTGTGGACGGCGCAAAGGGCAGGGCCGCAGGGACGAGCGCAATCGTTGCGCTTGTCATAGTCGGCCTGCTACCGTCCGTCTCATTCTACAAGGGCCTGCCGCATACCGGACCGTTCCTTATCCAGGGGGACCTCGAAGATACGCTCTTCTGGATCAGAGACAACACTTCTGCGACAAGCAACTACCTCTATCCCCAGGAGAAACCAGAGTACGGCGTCCTCGCCCAGTGGGAGTTCGGGGGCTGGATAGAGGCAATGGCAAAGAGGCCTTCCGTCGCGACTGTGATGGGGACCGAGACCCACGGCATGAAAGAGTCCGCCGGGTTTTATCTCGCTACCGACGAGCGAGAGTTCCTGAAAATTATCGACGACAACGGCGTTAAATATTTCATCCTCTCAAAGACGCTCGCTGACTTGCCGGAATACGCCGCTATCATCGGCGAGGACCCGACTGGATACGTGAACAGGAAGGTCCTGCCCGACGGCTCTGAGACAATAGAGACAGGGCAGAGGTTTTTCGACCTCTTGACGACGAGCCTCTACCTTAACGACGGGCAGAGGGCGGCGTCTCCGATACCGTTTAGAAGCGTGCCCGGCGTAAGGCTCGTATACGAGTCCAACGGCCAGTCGGATTTCAAGGGCCTGCCTCAGGAGGTCAAGAAGTACAAGGTATTCGAGCGGGTCAAGGGCGCGATAGTAAAGGGCGCGGCGAGGCCCGGCGAGCCGGTTGCGATGGCCGGGCTCGTTATGACCAACACCGGCAGGAAGTTCTTCGTCACAGGCGATACCTCGGCCGACAGCGAGGGCGTCTTTTATCTCAGCTTTTTTTACCCTAACGTGGATATGAGGGCCGGCAAGACCGGCATAGTAAGCGGCTACGTCGTGCAGGTCGGCAAAAAAAAGTACGACCTGCAGGTTTCTGAAAAAGACATCCTTGAGGGGAATGTGATATTATTCGGGAAGTAATGCCGTAAAGATTTCCATTTTATAATCCCCCTTTAGAAAGGGGGGGAGGAAGAGACATCGGACGCTTATGCCGCTTAAAGACCAGACATTCGTAATAGGCCACAAGAACCCCGACACGGACTCGATCTGCTCGGCCATAGGCCTCGCTGAGCTTAAAAGGCTCGAAGGCCATTTAAACGTATGCGCCGCGAGGGCCGGCGACATAAACCCGCAAACGTCCTTCATACTCGATTACTTCAAGGCAGACGCCCCGAGATACCTCCCCAACGTATACCCGAAGGCCTCGGACGTCATGTCGACCGGTGTCGTTAAGGTCGGAGGTGCGACGCCGCTCCTCAAGGTCATGGACCTCATGAGGGAGGAGAAGATAAGGTTCATCCCTGTTGTCGACCCTGACGGGAGGCCCGAAGGCGCGCTGACGCTCATGGATCTCGCGAGAAAACACATGCTGGAAACCGACGGACAGCGGGAGGTGACTACCACGCTCCCCAACATCGCCTCAACGCTCGACGCCGAGATAGCGCTCGACTTCATAGGGAGCGAGGACCGGACCTTTTCCTTCTTTGTCGGCGCTATGGGTGTGGAATCTTTCCTCAATATCCTCGGCAAGAGCGACCCGAGGGGTTCCGCCGTTATAGTCGGAGACAGGGCGGAGATACAGCGGACGTCCATTGAGAAGGGCGTCGGCCTACTCATCATAACCGGCGGGTTCAGGGCAGGCGCCGACGTACTCGATGAAGCCCGCGCCAAAGGCGTAAGCATTATAATAACGCCTTTGGATACTGCTACGGCGGCCCAGCTCGTGCGCCTCTCCACCCCGGCGAGGAGGGTCGTCGGAAGATACGAGAGCGCGTCACCCGACGAGCTCGCAACCGACCTTAAACTCAGGCTCGGAAACTCGACAGGCATAATCGTAGTAGATTCAGACGGCAGGATGATAGGGATAGTGACGAAAACTAATATTCTGCGCCCGCCGTCCTTGAACCTCATACTCGTCGACCATAACGAATTATCGCAGGCCGTCGACGGCGCCGAGACCGTCAACATCATAGAGGTCATCGACCACCACAGGATCGGCAACTTCCACACGGTCCACCCGATACCATTTATCTGCGCGCCGGTCGGCTCGACCTCAACGCTCGTAGCCGAGCTCTTCAGGAGAAAGGGCCTGTTGATAAGGAAGGAGATCGCCGGGTTGCTCCTCGGAGGCGTTCTCTCGGATACCGTCATACTGAAATCCCCCACTACGACCCAAAGGGACAGGGATATAGTCGGATGGCTTGAGGATAAAACAGGGCTCGACCACAGGGCCTTCGGGACCGCCATATTCTCATCGACCTCGAGCCTCAAGGGGAGAGGCGCCGAGGCGGCGGTTGGAGGGGACTTCAAGGTCTTTGAGGCGAAAGGGCGCAAGTTCGGGATAGGCCAGTTCGAGACCATAGGGTTCGAGGAGTTCCATGAGGAGAGGCTGAAACTAAAGGACGAGCTCCTCAAAATCAAGGACAAGAAGGACCTGAAGCTCTCGGCCGTGCTCGTAACCGACATAGTCATGGGCACTTCCCTCTTCCTCGCCGTAGGCGAAAAGGAGGTTATGCTGAAGCTCGACTACCCGAAGGTCGACGACGGCGTATATGAGCTTAAGAACGTCTTATCGAGAAAGAAGCAGGTCGTGCCGCACATCCTCGGCGTATTCAACGCGGCCTATTGATTGCGTTCTCGCGCCGGAGGCCCGATACTCAAGTCACATCCGGTTAATCAAATCCTTTTTATAATCGCATGGACTGTGCTATAAAACCCTTAAAAATCGACAGGCTAGCTGAACCGTTCATTGATGTCAAACGACCTTACGGCAAGGCAGAGGATAATCGAGGCGCTCAAGGGCGGGATGCTGACAGCAAAGGACATCTCGAAGGCAGTCGGCCTTAAGGAGAAGGAGGTCATCGACCACCTCCCGCACGTGGCGAAGTCCGTTGAGGCGAGGAAGGGCGAGTGGGGCTCATTTGTTGTCGAGCCAGCCAGGTGCCTTGACTGCGGGTTCGTATTCAGGAAGAGGGAAAGGCTTAAAAGCCCAGGCAAATGCCCTATATGCAGAGGGGAAGGCATAGCTGAAGCGCGCTACGGGATAGTCGATGAGGAATAGGGCATCTTTAAACCTTAAAAAGGAGAGTTGGATGAGACCGGGTCCAGGGAAGCTTCTACTGCCAATAGTCTTATTTTTAGTCTTCGCGACGGCCATGACCGCCTCGGCTGAAATAAAGCCGGAGTTCAAACTGAGCGCCGGGTACAGGTCTGACGAGCTTATGTGGAATATCTCAGGATACCCCTCAGGATGTTGTCCGAACATACTCTCGGAGTTGCAGTGGAAGGACCTCCAAAGCTTTAACGTCAAGGCCTCGATGAACGCCGATATCGGGAAACTCTTTTACGCGAGGGCCTCAGCCGACTACGGGTTCATGTTCGCCGGAGACAACCAGGACTCCGATTACGACGGCGACAACAGGACCTTTGAGTTCTCGCGCTCGGACAACGGAGCCGATGCCGGCAGTCTCTACGACCTCTCAGCCGGTGTCGGATATGTAATAAGGCCGAGGAAGTCCGATACCGCGTTCATACCGATGATAGGGTACTCCTATCACAAGCAGGACCTGACCATTACCGACGGGTATCAGACCCGGCCTCCGACCGGCTCGTTCGCGGGCCTTGAGAGCTCATACGACGCGCGCTGGAAAGGCCCCTGGGCCGGTATTGACCTGATATTTTATAGGGACAGGTGGACGATATCAACGGCCTTCGAGTACCACGTCATCGACTACTACGCCGAGGCGGACTGGAACTTAAGGGACGACTTCGAACACCCCGTCAGCTTCGAGCACGTGGCCGACGGCGACGGCTTCGTAGCCTCGATAAACGCTGATTACAAACTCTCCAATAACTGGTCCTTTGGAGGCGCCTTCGACTACCAGGACTTCCAGACTGAGCCCGGAGTAGACAGGACGTTCATGACGGACGGGACTGAGCCGGAGACGCGGCTTAACGAGGTCGTCTGGTCCTCGTACGCGCTCCTCATGTCCATTAAATACGCCTTCTGAGCCTTTTGAAAAGGAGGATATATGAATAACGCTTATCTGTCTGTTTTTTTTGCCTTAGCGTTTGCTGTCCCTGCTGTCTCATCTGCGGCGCCTTTGATAGACAAGGCCTCTGCCGAGTGCATGGGGTGTCACGAGGAGGTAGAGGGTGATTTTGAGCATACAGGCGGCGCCGGCCACGCGGTAGGCGACGACTACTCGCTTGCGGCCTCAAAGAACCCAGGGCTCGTAAAGCCGTCAAAGTTGAGCGCGTCCATCAGGCTCGTCGGAGGCAACATCTCCTGCATAACCTGCCACATCGCCTATGACGAAGACACACACGAGGCCCTTGCCGCCCAAAGGGCCTCTTCAGCCGTAGACCCGATGCTCTCGGTCGATAATACGGCAAGCGGGCTTTGCGCCGCCTGCCACGCCAAGTGACCCTCCGGCGGCGTTCAAATCAAGTGCGCCGCATTCCACATTGAAGCCTGACAAATCTAGGGTGTCAGGCGGCACGCTCGATTAAACACAGGCTTGGATAAAAGGAAAAAAAACTTGACACGCACCTGATCTTATATTATAAGTCGTAATACAACTGAATATTGGATTCTTATCCAGAGTGGCTGAGGGACTGGCCCGGTGAAGCCACAGCAACCGATACTTCGTGTATGTCAGGTGCTAAATCCAGCAAGGCGTGTAGCCTTGGAAGATAAGACAGGAAACGTAACCTCTTCTTAGCTTCAAAACAGAAGAGGTTTTTTTTTGCCCGGACGCCGGGGCGGTTTCCGGGCAGTTGCAGAGGATGTTTAAGCGTTTGTTAAGCGTAAACGACGCATTCAAAAAGAGCTTAAGGTATCGATCGAGGGAGGTTTAAGCGATGAGCTACATGAGGAGTTTGAAGTGCAGGGAGTGCGGGAAGGAATATCCGAAGGAGGCCTTGCACGTATGCGAGCTCTGCTTCGGCCCGCTTGAGGTCAACTACGAGTACGACAGGATAAAAGAGGCGCTCACAAGGCACGCGATAGAGAAGAGGGCGCCGAACATGTGGCGCTATAAAGAACTCCTGCCGCTCGACGGCGACCCGTCGGTCGGCGCGCAGGTCGGGTTTACGCCGCTCATCCGGGCCAAAAACCTCGGAAAGGCCCTCGGCGTAAAGGAGCTCTACATAAAGAACGACGCCGTCAACTTCCCTACGCTCTCTTTTAAGGACAGGGTCGTTTCGGTCGCCATCTCGAGAGCGAGGGAGCTGGGCTTCCAGATAGTCGCCTGCGCCTCGACCGGGAACCTCGCCAATTCGGTTGCCGCGAACGCCGCGGCCTGCGGCATGGAGAGCTATGTCTTCATCCCCCACGACCTTGAGCAGTCTAAGGTGCTCGGGACCCTCGTCTACGGGGCGACGGTCGTCAGCATAAAGGGCACCTATGACGAGGTCAACAGGCTCTGCAGCGAGATAGCCGGCAAATACGGCTGGGCCTTCGTTAATATCAACATACGCCCCTATTACGCGGAAGGCTCCAAGACCTTCGGGTACGAGATAGCCGAACAGCTCGGATGGAAGCTCCCGAAACACATCATCGTGCCGATGGCCGGGGGTTCCCTCATTACGAAGATATCGAAGGCCTTCAAGGAGTTCCAGAAGCTCGGGTTCGTCAAGCAGACGGATACGAGGATATACGGCGCGCAGGCGACCGGTTGCTGTCCCATCATCAACGCGGTAAAGGAAGGGACCGAGCTCATAAGGCCCGTTAAGCCGAACACCATCGCCAAATCGCTCGCTATCGGCAACCCCGCAGACGGGTACTACTCGGCGAAGGTCATAAGGGAGAGCGGCGGATGGGGCGAGAGCGCCTCTGACGAGGAGATAGTATCGGCTATGAAGCTCCTCGCGGAGACCGAGGGCATATTCGCCGAGACCGCCGGAGGCGTCACGCTCGGCGTCACGAAAAAGCTCCTCGAGCAGGGCCGTATCCCGAAGGACGAGTCCATCGTCATCTCCGTAACCGGAAACGGCCTTAAGACCCAGGAGGCGCTCCACGGAAAGTTGAACGAGGTAACGGTTATAAACTCGCGCCTCGCCGAGTTCGACGAGCTCGTAAAGGCGAACGGCAAGGAGTACGCGCTCAAGGCTTAAGTTTAAAATTCACTACCAGAGGCTTGTTGTTTTCTGGTAATATAAGGTTACCTCTAAAAATTGTTATTTTTAGAGGTGGCCGTAAAAAAGACCGCCTTTGACGGATACTAACGAAGGGAGCCTGGTATTTCGAGATGACCGACCATTTTATAGAGGACAAGACGACAAAGGTAAACGTAAACCTGGAGACGATCGGCGAGAGGGTTGATTTCAACGACCTTAAATCCGGCGGCTTCATAAAACAGAGACAGAAGGACCTCTTTACCGTGAGGCTCCGTTGCCCCGGCGGCAGGATGGAGACGAAAAAGCTCGTCGAGATATCGAAGATAGCGGACAAGTACAGCAAGAAGGGGGTCGTCCACTTCAGCTTCCGCCAGTCGCTCGAAATACTCTACGTCGACTATAAGGAGTTCAGGAACATAGTCTCTGAGCTTGAGAAGATCGGCCAGAAGGTCGCCTCCTGCGGCCCGAGGGTCAGGGTCCCTACGGCCTGCGGCGGGTGCGAGTACAACCCTAACGGCCTTACCGACACACAGGGTATGGCCGAGATGGTCGACCAGAAGTTCTTCGGGACCCCCACCCCGCACAAGTTCAAGACTTCCTTCTCAGGATGTCCGATAGACTGCTCCAGGACCAAGGAGATGGACTTCGGGTTCCAGGGCATCGTCGAGCCTGTCTGGGAAGACCCGCTCTGCACAGGGTGCACCATCTGCTCAGAGGCCTGCAAGGAGGACGCGATAGTATCGGACCCGGACACAGGGAAACCGATATTCGACCCTAAAAAATGCATATTCTGCGGGGACTGCATAAGGGCCTGCCCGACTGAGGCGTGGAAGGCGAAGCGCTACGGCCACATAGTGAGGATCGGCGGAAAGCACGGCAGGCACCCGATGGAGTCTATCGAGGTCTCCACGTTCCTTCCCGACGACAAGGTCGCCGATGCGATACAGAAGACCGTTGAGTGGTACAACGCCAACGGTAAGCGCGGGGAGAGGATAGGGAACACCATAAAGAGGGTCGGGATACAAAAGTACCTCGACTTCATGGAGCCTGTATTCAAGCACGGCTCTCCGGTAAACTACCTCGCGCCGGGGGTCTAAGGGGCGGGGTTGTCATTCCCGAGGGCTCTTATCGGGAATCCATGTTGTTACTGTTATCAAGCACGGCTAAAGGCACTGGGTCCTTGCTTGAAGCACGCTGGGATGACGGATTTGATCTGCATATGTTGGTTATAGGTTGTCAGGCCGGTAAAAAGGAGCCTTATGGGAGAGGTAAAAGCAAACGCGCACCTGGATCTTCGGGGGGTCATGTGCCCCATAAACTTCGTAAAGGCCAAGCTCAAGCTTGAAACGCTTGAGGCAGGCGAAGTACTCGAACTCGTACTCGACTCAGGAGAGCCTATCCAGAACGTGCCCAAGTCCATAAAGGAAGAGGGGCATAAGATTCTGGAAGTCAAAAAGGAAGGCGAGCACTTCCGGCTGAAGATTCAGAAAGGCTGATTTTTCAAAACATACATAAGGATTCCGAGGAGGATTGGAAAGATGGCGATAAAGGTAAGGATCCCCACACCGCTCCGCAAACTTACAAACGGCTCAGACGAGGTCTCAGCTGAGGGCAGGAACATCTCTGAGATTATCGAGAACCTCGAGAGTAACTTTCCGGGCCTTAAGGAGCGCATATGTGAGGCCGACGGCAAGCTCCGCCGTTTCGTGAACATCTATCTGAATGATGAGGACATCAGGTTCAAGAAGAACCTCGAGACCGAGCTCAATGAAAACGACGAGCTCTCGATCATACCCGCGATCGCCGGAGGCGCGTTTTGAAGAAGAGGATCTATCTCACCTATCCGAAAGAACAGGTCAAGGAGCCGCTCCTTTACCACGTCGGCAGGCTTTTTAAGGTCGTGACCAATATCCGCCAGGCCTCGGTCTCCGATAAGATCGGCCTCGTGGCGCTCGAGCTCGACGGTGAGCCTGATGAGATAGACAAGGCGATAAAGTACCTGATAGACAAGGGCGTCAAGGTAGAGCCCATAGAGCTCGATATAATCGAATAAGCCGGTACTTAAACACCCCATTTGCCCCGCCTCCTCTGGCGGGTTTTTTTTTACAAAACCTCTAGATAATAAGGTTATTCTTGTGATTTCATGCCTCAAAAAATTCTTGACAGGTTCACTAAGGTATTATAAACTTGATTAGCTTACTAAGGTATTTTTTGTGTCCTGAACACGGGCCAAAGGGCGTGCTACCGAAGGGCCTGACAAAAATTTTCATATCGTCGGAGACAACAGCATGAGAGGACATAAATTCCTGGATGCCGCGGAGCCGGATAAGGCCCTTGTATCCCCTGTGAAACGCTCGGTTTTGGACCTCGTCGGAAATACGCCGCTCGTAAGGATAAACAACATCACAAAGGACCTCCCGGCGGGTGTCGAGATATACGCGAAGCTCGAGGGCTACAATCCAGGCGGGTCGGTCAAGGACCGCGCGGCGCTCTCCATGATACTCGACGCCGAGAACAGCGGGAGGCTCACAAAAGACAAGATAATACTCGATTCCACCTCCGGCAACACCGGCATAGCATACGCGTGGATAGGGGCGGTCAAGGGATACAGGGTCGAGCTCGTCGTTCCCGCCAACGTGAGCGAGGAGAGGAAGAAGATACTCCACGCCTTCGGCGCGCACGTCATATTCTCCAACCCGCTTGAGGGCTCGGACGGCGCCATACGACTCGCCTGGAAGTTATACGTCGACTCACCCGACAAATACTGCAAGCTCGACCAGTACAACAACCCCTCCAACCCGCTCGCCCATTACAACGGCACAGCCGCCGAGATAATCGAGCAGACCGAGGGGCGCATAACGCACTTCGTCGCCTCTATCGGTACAGGCGGCACGATCATGGGCACGGGCAGGCGCCTTAAGGAGCACAGAGAGGATATTCAGGTAATAGCCGTGGAACCGGAGAACGCGTTCCACGGCCTTGAAGGCTTGAAGCACATGGCCTCATCGATCGTACCCGGCATCTACCACGAAGAGGAGCTCGACTCCAAGGTGCCGGCCCCGACCGAGGACTCCTACAACATGGCCAAGAGGCTCGCCAGAGAAGAGGGGCTCCTCGTCGGGCAGTCTTCCGGCGCGGCCATGTGGGGGGCGCTCGAAGTGGCCAAGAAGCTGAAGAAGGGCGTAGTCGTAGTCATCTTCCCGGACGGCGGGGACAAGTACCTCTCCACCCGGCTCTGGGAGATTTAAATAAATTACCCCCTCCCGCCCTTGACGCGGGACAGGGGATGGGGATTTAAGTCTATCCGCCGGGCATCAGACCATAAGAAGAAAATACAAAAACGAAGGGGATTGTAATGGCGCTTTTCGGACTCGACAAAGTTCTCAGCAAGCCCACCATAAAGATATCGCAGGCGATATACGACCAGATCGTAGAGCACGCGAAGGACTCGTACCCGGACGAGTGTTGCGGCATACTCATAGGCGCGACGATGAGGGTCAGGTGCGTCCTCTACATCCACCCGACCGTCAACACGAACAAGGAAAGGTCGCAGGACCGCTACATCATCGACCCCCGCGAGATCTTCCTCATGGACAAGGAGGCGAAGGCCCAGGGCGCGGAGATAGTCGGCTTTTATCATTCGCACCCGGACCACCCGGACAAGCCCTCGGCGACCGACAGGGAGTGGGGCCAGGCCGGGTACTCCTACATGATAGCCTCGGTGAACGGAGGCAAGGACGTATCGGTTAAATCGTGGATATTCCACGACGAGAACGAGGCCTTCAAGGAAGAGAAGATAAAGATATCCGAGTAGGGCCTTGAGATTATCCCTTTTCAGGACCGGCAAAACCGAAGGATTCCATCGAACGCGGAATCATTGCCCCTTTTCCGAAGGGGCTTCTTTTTATCCCTGTTTTTTTGTTGGCATGCAAGGACACTTGAAAAGATAAGCGCGAGGAGGGTTGCAAAGCCGTATGGATTTCACAGAAGAGCAGATAGAAAGGTACTCAAGGCACATAATACTCCCCGAGGTCGGCGGCAAGGGGCAGGCGAAGCTCTTGAAGGGCAGGGTCTTTGTCCTCGGCGCCGGAGGGCTCGGCTCCCCGTCTCTGCTTTATCTTGCCGCGGCGGGTGTCGGTACCATAGGCATCGCCGACGGCGACTGCGTGGACTTGAGCAACCTCCAGAGGCAGGTCATACACAATACCGAGAGGATCGGGAAACCCAAGGTATTATCGGCTAAAGAAACGATAAACGCCCTTAACCCCGACGTTAATGTCGTCGCCCACCACGGAAGGCTCACCGTCGATAACATCAGGGAGATAATCCGCGACTACGACGTCGTGCTCGACGGTAGCGACAACTTCCCGACGCGGTTCCTCATGAACGACGCCGCGTTCTTTGAGCAAAAGACGCTCGTCTCAGGCTCGATGTTCAGGTTCGACGGACAGGTTGCGGTATTCAAGCCCGCGAAGGGTCTGCCGTGTTACAGGTGCCTGTATCCCGAGCCGCCTCCGAAGGGGCTTGTCCCGAGCTGTCAGGAGGCCGGCGTCCTTGGGGCGCTCGCGGGCGTCATAGGCGTACTGCAGGCTGTCGAGACCGTAAAGGAGATACTCGGCATAGGGGACTCCCTTGCCGGGCACCTACTGATATTCGACGCCCTCAAGATGGCCTTCAGGAAGGTTAAGGTCAGGAAGGACCCCGAGTGCGCGCTCTGCGGCGAGAACGCGACTATTAAAGAACTCGTCCAGTACGAGGAACAGGCCTGCGAGTTAAGGGCGCCTTCGGCGTGCGAGCGGTGAGCTAAACTAAAGGCATACGCACTACCTGAATAGCGGCGTGCGGATAAAGAATGCCCTTGTTGTAAGAGCCAGCGGGTTCAGGTCTGCAAACCTGAACCCTAAGAGATCCAATAAATGAAAAAAAAGAACTACCTCCATAACCCGGCTACCCTTAAGATCGACCTCATGCTCCGGGGCACGCGCATCGACGACCCGGTTGTGAAGGCGTGGGCGTGCGGCTCATCGGGCGTTGACATAATGCTCCCTGAAAAGACGCTCGTGAACATCCCGTGCAGTGAGGAGTTCACGAGGAACTCCCCTTACCTCATAAAAAAGAAGGGGAGCGGGTATCTCATAACCGACGGCGCGTCCGAAGTCGAGGTCTCGCTCGTCGAGCGCCCGGCCTTTTACAACAGGCGTACTGCTTCAGGCGTCCCGTTATCCAGCATAGCGGTCGTCCACGGCAGTTATACGGTCATTACGCCGTCTCAGAGGTGCGATTTTTTCAACAGGTCGATAGAGTGCAAGTACTGCGCCGGGAACTTCAACGTAACGGGCAGGGACGGCGTCGTCTATTCGGTTGAAGAGGTTCTTGAGGCGGTCGAGGCTGTCCTGAAGGAGAAGGCATCCGAGATAATATACTTTTCCATCGGTTTCAGCGACTCCGACGACGGCGGCATAGAGTTCCTGAAACCCTATATCCTCGCCGTAAAGAAGAACTTCAACTGCCTCGTTGCGGTAGAGGCCCTGCCGCCCAAGAAGAACCGCTGGATAGACGAGACATACGCCCTCGGGGCTGATTCCGTCCTCTATAACCTTGAGATATTCGACAAGGAGCTCTTCGAGATAATATGCCCGGGGAGAGCGACCCTCATCGGGCATAAGAGGTATCTGGAGGCGCTCGAGCACGCGGCAAAGGTGTTCCCGAGCGGCACGGTCGCCTCCCACCTTATCGTCGGGCTCGAACCCCCTGGCTCTACCTGCATGGGCATAGATTACCTGACGGGCATCGGGGTCGTGCCGATACTGCCGATATACAGGCCGTCGGCTAACAGGGCGCTCCGGATAGAGCCGCTCGATACCGAGATAATACTCCCGGTCTACAAGCACCTGTACAAGTCGATAAAGAAGAACAGGATAAACGTCAACTGGGTCCGGGACATAAGCATGGTGACGACCCCGGTCGAGCTGAAGGCCATAGTGAACGGCCCCAGGCAGAGGTCTATCGTCGACGGGTTCTACAAGTCAAGGCTCGGGAAAAAGACCGCCTGGGGCCTGGCCACGCTCCGGAGGAAGCTCCGGGTCATAGACAGGGAGGACGACTCTGAGTAGGGCTTTTTTAAAAAAAATCGTTACAGGGGCGCACGGTGTCCGTTGAGATAGACACAAGGCCCATATGGGTGATACTCCTCCTTAAGGCATCGAGGCCCGCTTTTTATCTGGCGGTCGTTCTTATCTTCTGGGGCCTCATAGCGATGCCGACGCCGGAGGGGCTCTCAATCGGGGGCCAGAGGGCGATTGCGATATTCGCGGTCTGCCTCATCCTCTGGGTCTCGAACATCGTGCCGCTCGCGATAACGAGCCTCTTCGCCATCGTGCTCGTGCCGGTACTCGGGGTGTTGCCAAAGAAAGAGACTTATGCGCTCTTCGGCAACGAGGCGGTCTTTTTCATACTCGGCGCCTTCATACTCGCCGGGGCCGTCATGCATTCGGGGATATCCAACAGGGTAGCCCTGAACATAATGAAGAGGTTTGGCGGCTCTCCGAGGACGCTCGTCATCTCGATATTCCTGTTATCCGCCTTTCTATCGTTCTTCATGTCCGAGCACGCGGTAGCGGCGATGCTCTTTCCCATAGTGCTCGAGATAGCCAAGGGCCTCGGCTTGAAGCCCGGAAAGTCCAACTACGGCAAGCTCCTCTTCTTCGCGCTCGCCTGGGGGTGCGTCATAGGCGGGGTCGCCACTTTCCTCGGAGGCGCGAGGGTCCCTCTCGCCGTCGGGATGCTCAAGGAGACGACAGGCGACTCAATCGGGTTCCTTGAGTACTCGGTAGCGGTCTTTCCGCTCGTAGTCATACTGCTTGCCGCCGGCTACCTGATATTGACGAAGTTCTTCCCGATAGACATAGAAGGCGTGGGCTCGGCCAGAGCCGTGCTCGAACGGAGGATCAAGGGGCTCGGCAAGTTCTCGATCAACGAGTACGCGACAGGCACGGTCCTTTTATTCACCATCATCGGCTGGATAGCGTTTGGAGAGGGCTTAGGGCTCGCGACTGTCGCGCTTAGTTCCGTCGTCGTTTTATTCGTATTCAGGCTCGTGAAATGGAAGGACATAGAGGAGTACGTCAACTGGGGTATAATACTTATGTACGGAGGCGCCATCGTCCTCGGCGCGGCGCTCGATAAGAGCGGGGCCGCCTCGTGGCTGGTGAAATCATCGGTGGGCGACTGGGCAGGGTCCCCCTGGATGGCCTTCGCGCTCTTTTCGTTCCTCTCTATACTCCTTACGGCGGCGATGAGCAACGCGGCGGTCATAGCGGTGCTGTTGCCTGTGAGCCTGGGGCTCGCCTCCAAGCTCTCGATGGACCCGGTGGTCCTCACCTACGCCATAGCCGTCCCCGCCGGGCTCGATTTTATGTTCCCGATGGGGACCCCCGCGATCGCGATAGCCGCGTCGTCGAACTACATTAACGTAAAGGAGTCGGCCAAGGGCGGGTTTATCATGTTCGTGACCGCATGGGCCGTCTTCAACCTCGTCGCGGCATGGTGGTGGCCGCTCTTAGGCATGGGGTATTCGCGATGAAAAAGGTGCTGATAGTGCTCTCGACCTCCGGGACCTCGGAGGAGGCGATTGACTACGCGGTAAAGAGGGCTAAAAAGGACGGCGCAGGGCTCGTCGCGCTCTACCTCCTTGAGATGGGGCTCGCCAGCGAGATCTTTGACAAGTTCTCTGACATAGGCTTTATCGGCGACAAGCCCTCGACGCAGTTATCCGAGTCCATAATGAAGGAGTACCGCCAGAGGGGGTACGAGGAACTCGGCAAGGTGCAGATAAGGGCGATGGAAGAGGGTGTTGACTTCGAGCCCCTGATGGAGCAGGGCGACTTCATGCAGAGGGTCCTCTCCCTTATAAAGACTATGGACGTTTCGACCGCCGTGTTAGTAAAGAGGCGGAAGAGGAGCTTTGTAAAGTACTTTTCCAGGTCCATGGCCGACGAGGTCAAGGAAAAGGCCTTGTGCGAGGTCGTGCTCTTCGAGGAGGGTTAGATGGATAAGGCTTGGACTGAAGAGGAATTGAAAGAGGTCAACGCGTCGCTCGAGGGTAAGGGGCCGGAGGCCGCGATAAAATGGGTCGTCGAAAATTTCAGGCGCGACGAGTTCGCGCTCGCCTGCAGTTTCGCGGAGCTGACGCTCCTTGACATGATCGTCAAGATAAAGCCGGACGCGAGGATATTCTACCTCGACACCGGGCACCTTTTTAAGGAAACGCTTGACGTCGTAAAGAGGGCTGAGGCGAAGTACGGGATAAAGGTCGAGAGGCACACGGCGTGTATCTCGGCAAAAGAGATGGATGAGAAGTACGGCCCTGAGCTCTGGAAGACCGACCCGGACAGGTGTTGCGAGATATTGAAGGTAGAGCCCTTGAAGAAGGTGTTGTCCGGGCTTAAGTGCTGGATGACGGGCCTCCGGCGTACAGAGGCCTCTACGAGGGCGGGGGCGCCAATCGTCGCGTGGGACAGGAAGTTCAACCTCGTAAAGGTGAACCCCATAGTCGACTGGACCGAGAAGCAGGTCTGGGACTATATCGCGGCGAACGGCGTCCCGTACAACAGACTCATCGACGAGGGATACCCTTCTATCGGGTGTGAGCCCTGCACGAGGCAGGTCGCCCCGGGAGAGGACCCGCGTAGCGGCAGGTGGGCTGGCAAGAAGACCGAATGCGGCCTGCATAAATAGGTCATGGGACTTATTACCCTCGCAAAAGAGACGCTCTTAATTGCGCTGAAGGCCGGTGAAGAGATATTAAGGGTCTACGAGGGGGGCGACCTCAAGACGACCTGCAAGGAAGACAGCTCGCCTCTGACAGCCGCAGACGAGGCGGCGGATAAGGTAATAGGCGAGGGGTTTAAAAAAATCACCCCTGGTATCCCGGTCCTCTCTGAAGAGACGAAGGCCGAGCCGTATGAAGTGCGCAAGTCCTGGAAGCGCCTCTGGATAGTAGACCCGCTCGACGGCACAAAGGAGTTTATAAAAAAGAACGGCGAGTTCACGGTGAATATCGCGCTCATCGAGGACGGAAGCCCTGTATTAGGTATAGTCCACGCGCCCGCGTTCGGCGTGAGCTACTGCGGGATAGTCGGCGAGGGGGCGTTCAGGATTGACAAGGACGGCGAGACCGTGATAAGGGTCGCGGATTACAGGGGGCAAGGGCTTAAGGTCGTGGGCTCGCGCTCACACGCAACTCCGGAGCTTGGGGAATTTGTAAAAAAAATCGGCGAAGCGGATTTTATCTCAATGGGGAGTTCTCTTAAGTTCTGCCTCGTCGCCGAAGGGAGCGCGCACCTGTATCCGAGGTTCGGCCCGACGATGGAGTGGGACACGGCCGCGGCCCATGCGGTGGTAAAAGCCGCCGGCGGGTCTGTTACAGACCTGGAGGGCAGGGAGCTTGTTTATAATAAGGAATATCTCTTGAACCCGTTTTTCATGGTCACCGGGTCGCCGCCGTTCCCGTGGCAGGGGTATCTAAAAAATAGTTAAAATTTAACATAAATAATGGCTCCCTCTAAAAATTAGGGATTTTTAGAGGTGCCTCAAATAGGAAAAAGGAGGATTTGTATTGTGTCGAATATCACCGCGCCGCATGGAGGAGTTTTAAAGGAGTTGATCGTACCCGAAGCCGAGGCCGAACAGCTTAAAAAAGAGGCCCGCGATTTCGCGTCCTGGGACTTAACCGAACGCCAGCTCTGGGACATAGAGATGCTCTTGAACGGCGGGTTCTCTCCGCTCGACGGTTTCATGGGGAAGGCCGACTATGATTCCGTCGTAAAGAAGATGAGGCTCGCCTCAGGCACTGTCTGGACGATGCCCATAACGCTCGACGTGACAGAGGCGTTCGCGGAAAAGATCGGCGCCGGCAAAAACATCGCGCTCCGCGATCCAGAGGGCGTCCTCATCGCCGTCATTGCGGTCTCCGACGTCTGGAGGCCGGATAAGAAGGATGAGGCGTTGAACGTTTTCAAGTCCGACGACGTTGTCCATCCCGGTGTAAACTACCTCTTCAACAGGGCACACCCGGTATACGTCGGCGGAAAGCTCAAAGGCGTGGAGCTCCCGTCCCATTATGACTTCAAGACTCTAAGGAACACGCCGAGGGATCTGCGCGAGAAGTTCAAGAAGCAGGGCTGGCACAAGGTCGTCGCCTTCCAGACGAGAAACCCCATGCACAGGGCGCACCAGGAGCTTACCTTCAGGGCCGCGCAGATGGTCGAATCCAACCTCCTCATCCACCCGGTCGTCGGCATGACAAAGCCCGGCGACATCGATCATTACTCCAGGATCCGTTGCTACGAGCACCTCGTTAAGCAGTACCCCGAGCAGACTACGATGCTCTCGCTCCTTCCGCTCGCCATGAGGATGGGCGGGCCCAGGGAAGCCGTATGGCACTCGATAATAAGGAAGAACTACGGTTGCACGCACTTTATCGTCGGCAGGAACCACGCCGACCCCGGCAAGAACTCGAAGGGCGAGGAGTTCTACGGGCCGTACGATGCGCAGGAACTCCTCGGCAGTCTCCAGGCCGAGATTGGCATTCAGATGGTCCCGTTCCAGGAGATGGTCTACGTGGAGGAGAGGGCCCAGTACTTCCCGGCCGACGAGATAGAAAAGGACATGACGGTGCTTAACATCTCCGGGACCGAATTCAGGAGGAGGCTCATGCTGGGCCTCGACATACCGGAGTGGTTCTCGTACTCCGAGGTGGTGAATGAGCTCAGGAGGACACATCCGCCGAGGCACAAACAGGGCTTCACGGTATTCTTTACGGGACTCTCCGGATCCGGCAAATCCACGATAGCCAACGCCCTCATGGTTAAGCTCATGGAGTCCGGCGGAAGGCCGGTAACGCTCCTTGACGGCGACCTCGTCAGAAAAAATCTCTCGAGTGAGCTTGGTTTTTCCAGGGAGCACAGGGACCTGAACATCCAGAGGATCGGGTTCGTCGCCGGGCAGATAACGAAGAACGGTGGGGCCGCGATATGCGCGCCAATAGCCCCGTACGCGGGGACGAGGAAGGCCGTAAGGGAGGAGATATCGAAGTCCGGCGGCTTTATCGAGGTCCATGTCGCTACTCCCATAGAGGTCTGCGAGGAGCGTGACAGGAAAGGCCTTTACGCCAAGGCGCGCGCCGGCATCATAAAGGAGTTCACCGGCATAAGCGACCCCTACGAGGCCCCGGAGAACGCGGAGCTCGTCATCGACACACGCGATTGCTCCCCTGACGAGGCGTCGCAGAGGATAATCTTGAAACTCGAACAGATGGGGTTTATAAAGTAGCTACTCTAAAAATTGTTATTTTCCCCGGATTTTTAGAGGTAGCCACTGATTTGAAGTTAAGGTCCCGAAGGGGGGATTAACGAATGCAGTCATTGCGAGCCGAGGCGAAGCAATCTCATCTTTAGATTAATCATCCGGCTTGAGATTGCTTCGTCGCCTGCTCGGAGCGCGGCAAAAGCCTAATCTGTGCAAGTAGCGTTTTCCGGGCACAGCCGCTTGATATGGATTTGCCGGTCCGGCGAGGACGCTCCTCGCAATGACAGATGACAGAATGCCCATGACTAACCTAAATGCACTAAAAATAGAGTTCATCGCCTCAGCCGAATCGCTCAAGCCCGGGATACTCGACTTGAGCGACTCAATCTTCAGGAACCCGGAGCTGGGGCTTAAAGAGTACAAGACCTCTTCCTCGATGCAGGCGCTCCTTAAAGAGGCGGGGTTCGTAGTCCAGGCCGGCATAGCCGGGATGGAGACGGCCTTCAGGGCGGCCCTCGGCTCAGGCGCTCCGGCTGTCGCGCTACTTGCCGAGATGGACGCTTTGCCAGGCATAGGCCACGGGTGCGGGCACAATATCGCAGGCATGGCGTCGATCGGCGCGGCGATCTCCCTCGCCCCGCTCCTCAAAAAGCATCTTAAGTCCGGAGACGGCTCCCTCGTCGTACTCGGCACGCCCGCCGAAGAGCTCGGCAAGGGCAAAATAGAGATGGTGAAGCACGGCGTCCTCGAAGGCATCGACGCCGCCATGATGGTCCACGGGTCGTCCAGGAGGACGGTCGTAAAGCATTTTCTGGGGCTCGTCCGCCTGAACTTCGTCTTTCACGGGAGGTCATCCCACGCCTCCGCCTATCCAGAAGAGGGCGTAAACGCTCTCGACGCCGTCATACAGACCTTTAACGCCATATCCGCCTTAAGACAGCAGTTACGCGGCGACGTCAGAGTCCACGGCATAATAACTGACGGCGGAAAGGCCCCGAATATAATCCCGGAGAGGAGTGAGGCGAGCTTCTACGTGAGGGCGAAGGACTTGGATGAGCTCGCCTCTGCACGGGAGCGCGTACTGAACTGCGCCAGGGGTGCGGCCATCGCCGCCGGTTGCACGCTTGAAGCGAAAGAGGTCGGCGATCTCAACGCCCCAATGAAGTTGAACGACGCCTTCGCTTCCGTATACCGGGACTCGCTCGCCTTCCTCGGCCTTGCCGAAGACTTATCCCCGGTCGAGAAGAACGTCGGGTCGTCGGACGTAGGCAACGTCTCCCAGGTAGTCCCCACCATCCACCCGCATGTGCCGATAAGGGACGGCATCAACATCCACACGAGAGAGTTCGCCGAGGCGACCGTCACCCTTGACGGCCACCGCGCCCTCATGGAAGGCGTAAAGGCCCTGGGGCTTACCGCCGTCGACCTCATGTTTGATAAGAAGAAGCTCGCCCTCGTAAAGGCGGACTTCAAGTCCTCGGCCTTCGGCCCCTCTTGATAAAAAGGCCGTAATCGCATATGATTTCAACCATGCGGCTGTGTGCGTTCACTCACAGCATTTCCCGCGCCTCCATGCGATCATATGCAGCCGCGGTCCTCGTCCGATTTTACGTCCGGCTTCTCATCAAGGCCGGACCTTAACGAAATTGAGAACGGAGAGTGTTGATGGCGTTTACCCGCAAAAAGATCATCATAAACCCGTACCAGATAAGGCTCGCCATGAGCCTCTTCATCTACATCATCGTATATTCGATAATACTCGGGTTCATAATATTCTATCCGCTCTATCAGGACCTCAACTACGCGACCGGCCTTGAGGAGCAGACGCGGATATCGGCGACCGTCCTTTACCTCCATAAGCGCGTCTGGATCGGGCTCTTTGTCGCCGCGGCGCTCGCCGCCGTCCACGCTATATTCTCCTCCCACAAGGTCGTCGGCCCGGTGTACAGGTTCGAGATAGCGCTCAAGGACCTTATAGCCGGGAATTACAGCTCGCGTGTAAGGATAAGGAAGGACGACGAGTTCAAGGAGATGGAGGGGTTCTTGAACGAGCTTTCCGCCGCTTTGGAGCTTAAGAGGAACAGGGACGCCCAGTCCTTCGAGGACACAAAAAACAGGCTCGAAACCGTCCAGGCCATGCTTGACGCCGAGGGCGCCAGATACCCCGAGGACGTCAAGCTCCACATCAGGTCCATAATAACCGGATTGAACAGCAGGGGATTCCGGAAATGACGGTAAGCCGTCCAGGACTGCCCCTCAAAGGGGCTTTAAGCAAAAGGGGTTTTACGGTCGTGGAGCTCCTTTTCGTCATGGGCATACTCGGCATACTCGCGGTCATTGCCATCCCGGCGTACACTTCCTTCATACAGAAGGCGAGGGAGACGGCGGTAGTAACGACGCTCTCCAAGATAAAGAGGGGCCAGGAGGTGTACAGGCTCGCGGATTCCGTGGGACTTTACACGGGCGACTTCCAGGCCCTCGTCGCGACAGGTGTTTTGTCGCCTGCGCCGGGGGGTGCGACGCGCGACGAGCACGATTACAGGTTCACGCTCGCCGCGGGCGTATCAGGCGGCGTTCCTTACTGGACGGTAAACGCCAACCCCCTCGATGCAAGCGCCTCGGCCAAGTGGTTTTACATCGACGACGCCGGTGTGGCGAGGTTCGAGACTGGCGCCCCAGCGAACTCCGGGAGCCCGTTGTTCTGACCGTCGCCTGCGATGGACTTGCGTCTGGAAATGTGATATATACTCCGTAACGAGGGCCGTTGCCAGGGTGAGCGGGACCATCGCCGACCAAAGGCCAAAACATTACGGAGGTCTTATGCAACACGGGTCCGAAAGGCCTGCAAGTCTCCTTCTTAAACGCGCTTCACTCGTCCTTATACTGGCAATACTCGCCTCCTTCTCAATCACATACGCCTCGTTTGCCGATGATGCCGGCGAAAGGACCGTTGAGTCTACCGGCATAGCCTCTGTCTCAGGCGGAAACCTCGCGCTCGCGAGGGACTCAGCCATTGCCGACGCTCTTAGGAAGGCCGTCGAGCAGGCCGTGGGCACGCTCGTAGCCTCTGAGACGCTCGTTGAGAACTACCAGCCGCTCCGGGACAACGTCTACACGAAGACCGCCGGGTACATCCGCTCTTATACCGTAATACGCGAAGGCCAGTCCCCTGGGCTCTATCAGGCGACTGTAAGCGCGGTCGTGGCCATAGGCAACATAAAGGACGACCTCGGGGCGATGGGGCTCCTCCACGCCAAGGCCGAGCGCCCGAGGGTCCTCTTCATGATAGCCGAGAAGAGCATCGGCAGGAGGTACTACGCCTTCTGGTGGTGGGGGAGAAGCGAGTTCAAGGGGGAGGCCATAGACATGTCTTCCGCCGAGGCGTCGCTCAAAGAGAGGTTCCTAGAAAAGGGTTTCAATGTGGTCGACTCATCCGCAGGCACCGTCGTCATACAGGACGCCTTCAGGGTGGAGGACCTCTCCAGAGAGGGGGCCGCGAGGGTCGGGAGAGACCTTAACGCCGAGGTCGTTGTATTCGGCAAGGCGTTGGCGACCGAGGGCCCTCGCATGTCCGGGAGCGCCGTCGGGTCTTATATCGCCGACATCACGGCGCAGGCCGTCAGGGTGGACGACGGGGTTGTCCTCGGCTCCGCGAAAGGCCACGGGGTCTCAAGGCACATTTCAGAGGTGACGGGCGGGACAGAGGCGTTGTCAAAGGCGGCGATTGATTTAAGCGACAAGCTCATCACCCAGATAGCGGCGAAGTGGTCGCTCGGGCCTCAGCCCGTGACCTTGAAGATAGACAACATAAACGATTACAAGAGGCTCTCGGATATCAAGAACGCCCTCAAGGGCAGAGTCCGCGGGGTCTCCGGGGTCTACCAGAGGAAGTTCGAGGGCGGCTCGGCCACACTCGAACTCGATTCCAGGCTCACGGCCCAGAACATAGCGGACGAGATATCCAGGCTCGGGCTGAAACTCAAGGTGACGAGGACGACCGCTAACACGATTGAAGCCGCGTTGGAAGACGAACCGCAAAGGCCTTAAGAACGTGGCAGGATTTTTGCTGGCAATAAGGGAGTAAGTGATGAGTAAGAGGTTTTTTGTCCTGTTAGCGATACTGCTATTCCTCGCGGCGGCCTGCGTAGCGCCGCAAAGACGCGTGCGGCCTGACCCGTCGAACCCGGTCTATACGGTCGCGCTCCTTCCCATGTACAACGCGACTAACGACGTCGACGGGCCCAGGGCCGTGAGGGAGGCGTTCTTCAAAAGGCTGGATAACATGAACTACCTGCCGAAGGCCCTCTCCGAGGTCGACCAGACCCTCATGGACAGGATGGGCATTACCCTCGGGAGCCAGCTTGAGATGACAAGCCCCAGGGAGCTTGGAGAGACGCTCGGGGTAGACGGCGTTATATACGGGTATCTCCTTAATTTTGACGATGTGACGACCGGCCTCTATAATATGAAAAAGGTAAGGGCGGCCTTTAAGCTTGTGGATGCGAGGACAGGCAGGGTCGTCTGGGCGCGGGCGCTCGGCGTTAAGAGCGGGCTCGCCGGCGGCGATGTGGGCGTTGGGGTGACGCTCCTTAAGGAGCTGAAAGGGGACGGCCTGGAGGATTTGAAAAACATAAAGGGGCTCTCTGATATCCCGGGCCTTGCCGACTGGCATCTGCTCCGGGCCGGGAAGACCGAGAAGGTCGAGGACGCCGCCATGCTAGCCATAGGGGAGAAGCTCTTCTCAAAGGCCCTCGGCGTGCACCTGAAATTCGAGACCGATGAAATGATAGACAAGCTCATGGCCGGCTTCCCGGCAGGCCCTGGGACGGCAAGTAGAGGAGAGCCCGCAGTGGCGGACGAGGCGAGGCCGAGGTACAGGGACCCCGCGCCTCCTCCCCCGGGAAGGCCCCTCCCGCCGCCGTGGAGATGAGGCTGGCGGAGACCGAAAAAACATGGCAAACGGAGGCATACCTATGATAAAAAACCTGAAGGCCGGCTATGCCGCGCTCTTCGCACTCGCCATATTGCAGACGCCGTTTCTCGGCGGTTGCACCCCGACGACGACAGGCGCTGTAAAGGACGACGTAAGCATCACGGGCCAGACGCAGAGGCTTGAAGCGACAGGGGGTTTATATCGCGGCCCCGAGTACAACATAGCCATACTCCACTTCGATAACAGGACGCCGTCGAGGGTCATAGGCGTGGGAGAGGCGGCGGCCGAGATATTGAGGACCATCGTCAAGCAGTCGGGGCTGGAACCCGTGACGCTTACACGGGACGAGATGCGGGCGCAGGAGAGGTTGATCGAACTACAACAGTCCGGCGCTGTGAAGACCGGCAAGAAGGACGCGGCAGAGGGTTTCGCGTCCGTGGACTTCAGGATCTCCGGCGCGATAACCTCGTACTCTGAGCTTGAGGAGTCCTCCGACGTGCTCCTGGCGCAATCCAAGACACATGTGGCGCGCGTGCAGGTCGATTATTCTCTTGTTGACGTCGCAACCGGCATGAGCCTCGTTTCCGAATCCGGCGTGGGCGAGTACAGGAAAAAGACCGGCGGCCTCCTCGGCCTGGGGTCGAGGTCCACTTCCGACGCGTCGCTTCGCGACGGCGCGTTAAGGGACGCGCTCTCCAAGGCCATGACGAAGATGATAGAGAAGCTCAACGCCATCCCCTTTACGACAAGGGTTGTCCTTGTCGAGCCGGGCGCAATCGTCATAAGGGCCGGCACGAAGTCCCGCCTTGAGCCGGGGACCGTCCTCGGCGTATACAGGCCAGGGGCCGAGCTCATAGACCCGGATACAGGCAGATCCCTCGGCAAAAGGGACAGGCTCATAGGCGAAGTGATACTCACGATGCACCAGAACGAGAAGATATCTGAAGCGTCCGTAAAGTCCGGCGCTGGGTTCCAGGCCGGTGACATAGTAAAGGCCCTAAAATAGGAGGTTTTGATGAAGAAGCTCTTGGCCGCATTTTCACTCCTCCTGCTCTCCGCCTTTGTTTTTTCGGGGTGCGCGAAGCAACTGCCGAAGTGCGACGGCGTAGAGGACAACCCTATCCACCACTACCGTATGGGCATGGAGTTGCTTGACCAGAAGAAGACCGACGAGGCGGCCTCTAAATTCGAGCGCGCCTCCTATTGCGACGATAATTACGGGCCCGCGCACGCCGGGCTCGCCATAGTGGAGGCTATGAGGGCCACAGCCAAGAAGGACAACTCCTACAAGAAGGTGGACGCCGAGCGCGCCAGCGAGCACCTGAAGGCCGCGTACAAGAACGCGTCAAGGCCCGAGGACGAGTTCGCCTATTACCTCGCCTCCATGCGCGTGTTCACGATACTCAAGGCCTCGAAGGGGTGGCTTGGGGAGGTCGAGGACGACTACAAGGACGCCATGAAGCTCAAGGTGGATGAGAGGAAGCTCATATATTACGACGGCAGGGAGGCCGCGAGCTACTTCATGGGCATCGCCTTTCTCGAGGCCCGGGAGTTTCAGAGGGCGCGGGACATGTTCGGAAACGTCCTTGGCGAGAGGGCCGAGTCCAAATGGGCCGCGCGCGCGGACAAGGCATGGAAGAAGGTCGATAAGATCGTAAGGGCCCTTGCCGGGATCACATTAGGCGACGTCGGCAGGGAAATAGCGGTAAAGGATTCCGTCGGCAGGGCCGACATGGCCGCTCTCCTTATAGACGAGCTTAAGGTCGACAAGCTCTTCGCTGGCAGGATACCGCTTGCGATGGCGGATAAAAAGAAGGCCGAGTTCGTCCCGGCCGATATGCTCAATAACCCGTTCAGGGAAGAGGCCGAGACCCTAATGAAGTGGAACGTCAGGGGCCTTGAGCCGATATACGATGAAATGACGAAGGCCTACCTCTTCAAGCCCGATAACCAGGTGACGAGAAAGGAGCTCGCCTTCGTAATCGAGGACGTCCTCATGAAGATAACGGGTGACGAGGGGCTGGCAACTGCATACTTCGGCCACGAGAAGTCCCCGTTCCCGGACGTCGCCCCGTCGTCGGCATGGTACAACGCCATCATGAACGTGGCTACGAGGAACATCATGGAAGGTGAGCTCTCAGGGGAGTTCAGGCCGAACGACAGCGTCGACGGGGCCGAGGCGATCCTTGCCGTACGCGTCCTCAGACAGCACCTGAACATACATTAATGGCTATCTCAAGGGCTACCTCTAAAAATTCCTTATTTTTGGAGGTAGCCCTAAAGTCACTGAACAAATCCAGGTTTGAGGGTATAAGCCCTGTTAAGGAGGAAGGATGAGAATACTCAAGGTCCTTATCGTACCCGTGGTCCTGTTCCTTTTTGCCGTCGTTGCCTGGGCCGAGGTCATGCCGCAGGTGACGACCGACCAGAGGCAGGCGTTTGTGACAGGCTCGATAGTAGTAAAAGGCGAGGCTGTCGCTGACAGGGCCCTCCCTGCCGGACAGAGGAGGCTCATGGCCCTTAGAGGCGCTAAGGTCGTGGCCTTCAGGGAAGTGGCGGAGATAATGGAAGGCGTGACCGTCACTGGCGAGACAATGGTTGTGAACATGGCCGCGGAATCCGATACCATACGCTCTACTGTGCAGGGGATAGTCAAGGGGGCGCAGATAGTCAAGGAGGGCTATGACCCCTTAAGCGAGACCGCCGTGGTATATCTCTCGGTGCCGCTGACCGGCCCCAACGGCATCTTCGCCCAGCTCCTTCCCCAGGTGGTGCAGATGTTGCCGCCCCCGGCATTCCTCCCGTACCAGCCGCAACCAGACGTCATGCAGGCGAGGCACGACGGCCTCATAATAGATTGCAGGTCGCAGGCCTTCAAGCCCGCGCTTATAAACAGGATAGTGACGAAGAACGGAGAGATGATCTACGACCCGGCGCGGGTCGCGCAGGAGATCCTTGTCGAGAGGGGCGCGGCAGAGTACACGAACGACGTGGGCAAGGCCAAGGCGCTGCTCTCCGAGCGGGGCTCTTCGAACCCGCTTGTCGTGAAGGCCGGGGGCGTTGTAAAGGGGACCGACGTCGAGGTGGCGCCCGAGGACGCGTCACAGATATTCTCATCGAACCAGTCGGCCAATTACCTCGAGGGCGCGAAGGTCGTATTCGTCCTCAGATAGGGGCAGGCCGTCTTTTGACACTCCCTTTTTATCTGACGGGAGGGGATAGCCGGGGGCGAAGTCTTTCGCCATCGCCAGCCCTTCCCCCATAAAGGGGTAGTGGATTAAGGCCGCGGCAAGCCGCGGCGCATCAACCTTGAGAGAGAAGCAAGATAAATCCATTCCGGAGGTGTATGTGAAAAAGTTTCTCGCGGCTTCTTTGGTCTTTGCGGCAACACTGGCTACCGCCGCTACCGCTTCGGCGGTAGTGGACGTAGAGGGCAGGTACTGGTTTACGAACATGGACGGCACGGTCCAGGTCTCGAACGGGGCGGTCGGCACCGAACTCGACATCGTCGACGACCTCGGCATGGAGGACAAAAACTTCTTCGAGGGCAGGGTAACGCTCGAGCTCGGGAGCCACAAGCTCAGGTACGGGTACATGCCGCTTAAGTGGAGCGGATCAACGACCTTAACCGAGTCCGTCACCTTCGCCGGGCAGACCTACACCGCCAGCGCCGACGTGGATTCCGAATTGAACCTTGCGTACCACAGGCTCGGGTATGAGTACGACTTCATAGACCTGCTTAACAACAAGCTCGGGGTGATAGTGGAGCTTAAGTACTTCGACGGCGACGCCTCGCTCGCCTCCGCCGCACTCGGCCTTGACGAGTCGGAGACGTTCAAGCTCCCGATACCGACCGTCGGCGTCGCCGCGCAGGTAGGCCTGCCGATGATATTCTCCGTAGGCGGCGAGATCACCGGCATATCGCTCGGGTCCTCGGCGTATCTCGTAGACGCCGAGGCGGCGGTGAATCTAAAGCCCGCGCCGTTTGTCATAATCTCCGGCGGGTACAGGATATTCAAGATGCACGCCGAGAGCGACAACGACCTCGCCGAGGTCTCTCTATCCGGCCCGTTCTTGTCTTTAAGGGCGGACTTCTGATCCTTTGACCGCCAGTTTTCAGGCTGGGGTAAACGAGGGGGGACTTCCGCGTCAGGGAAGTCCCCCTGGAATTTTTTTATAGGACTCTCCCGGAGCCCTTCTGCTTCGCTGGAATCAAGGCCCTGGGCGCAGGCGTTCAGGATAAGGACGCCGGATTAACATCGCCTCTCGGCGTCTCGCGCCCGGCGTTTATTTGAGGCCCGGGTGATTTTATGGTTTTTGAGCGGCCTGTCAAGGCAAAAAAAATGAATGGAAACGCTTAAAACGTTAGGCAGGGAGCTCCTGGAGAGGGCGAAGGTCCTCTTTGAGTTCTGGAAGATAATCGTCTCAACGGCGGAATCCGTCCTTTTCCGGTTCAACCTCGGACGCAAGGCGACGCTTGACGTCCTCCTTAAGCAGGTCTATTTCACGGCCTTTGAGGCGCTCCCGATAATATCCTGGATAGCCCTGATCATCGGGCTCATCATCGTCACCCAGGCCTTGAGCATCCTGCCGAGGCTCGGAGGCGAGGGGCTCATCGGCGAGATACTCGTCTGGGTACTCATAAGGGAGCTCGGGCCCGTGTTCGCCTCCGTCATAGTGATTGCGAGGAGCGGCACCGCCATGGCTTCCGAGCTCGGGCTGATGAAGAGCTCGAATGAGGTCTCGGCGCTCGAGGTGATGGGCATAGACCCCATGCACTATCTAATCGCGCCGAGGGTCCTCGGGACGATGATAAGCGTCTTTGTCCTCACCTTTTATTTTGAGGCGATATCGATACTCGGCGGCTACCTGCTCGCCGGTTTCGGAAAGAACATCGCCTTTTCCGTCTTTGTCGATTCCATCATGCAGGCCATGGGTTTTGTCGAGGTCTCGGTCTCGCTCCTTAAGAGTCTCCTCTTCGGGCTGATTATCGGGACCGTCAGCTCTTATTACGGCCTGAGGGTTAAGAGGTCGATAACAGAGATACCGCAGGCTACCACGAAGGCGGTCATGGGGAGCCTCAGGCTCGTTTTCGTAACCGACGCGGTCATAACCATCCTCTTTTTCATCTGAATATTATGGGAACGCTTGTCGATATAAAGTCCGTATCCTGCTACAACGAGGCGGGCCGTCCGCTTTTTGAGGACGCGAGCCTTTCTTTCTCAGGCGGGGAAAGGGTGCTCATCATCGCGCCCGTGGCCTCTGGAAAAAGCGTCCTCATAAGGATGCTCGCCGGACTCTCCATGCCCGATAAGGGTACGGTCAGGGTCTTCGGCGAGGATATCGCTTCGCTTACGAAGGACGGGCTCAATAAGCTCAGACAGAGGATGGGGTTCGTCTTTCACGACTCCGTCCTCATAAGCAATTTGAAGGTCATTGAAAACGTCGCGTTGCCGCTCATATATCATCGCGCCGCGCTGTCTTATGAGGATGCCATGCAGAAGGCGGCGAGGCTCCTGGAGGGGACCGGCTTCAGGGGCGACCTGTGGGGCCTGCCTGGGATGCTCCCGCTTTACGCGAAAAAGGAAATCGCGCTCGCGAGGGCGCTTGTCCTGAGGCCTGAGATAATCGTCTGCGAGAACCTCTGGGACGGCCTTACGGACACGGAAAAGACGGGTCTCTCGTCGCTCCTACTCCAGTACCATAAGTCGAACCCCGGGGGCCTCCTTGTCTTTACGGCCCTGTCCGACGCGGACGCGCCGCACGTGCGGCCCCATCGCGTAATAAGAATAGAGGGTTGCATGATATCAGAGGAATTAAGGGCTTAGGATGACGATAAGGCAGAAAGACCCGAGGTTTAAAAACCTCGAGATCAAAACCGGAATAATGGTCGTGATAGCCATTTTGGGTGTCGCGCTCGTCATGGCCTTCATAGGCCTTGAGAAGGACCTTTTCTCAGCGAAGTACAGGGTGTATTTCATATCCGAAAGCGGGTCCGGGTTTGTCGAAGGGATGCCCGTAAAGCTCTCAGGCTTCAGGATCGGAAGGGTTAAAAAGATAGAGCTCACCGAGGACGCGAGGGTCAGGATAGTCGCTGAGCTGAACAGGAAGTACGAGCGCTGGATAAGGGACGATTCAGTCGCGCGCCTTTCCAAGGAAGGTCTGATAGGAGACCCGTACGTCGAGGTAACGGCAGGCAACGCGGAGCGGCGCATGCTCGTCAACAACGACGCGATCCAGTACGTAAAAGAGGGCGGGATGGAGGAGCTTGTAGAGAAGGCGAAGCCTGTGCTGAACGAGATAAAGGACATCATACATTACGTCAACGACCCCGATGGCGACATAAAGGTGATGCTCTCGAACCTGAAGGAACTCTCGGTAGAGGTGAGGGAGACGAGGCGGGCGGTTGACGCGACACTAAAGGACGCCGGAAAGTCTATAAGGGACGCCGACAGGCTCGTACTCGACTTGAACGACAGGACGAAGTCGCTTATTGATAACGCCGACAGGACCATAACGCGTCTCGACCCGGTCATAACGAGGATAGAAGACGCGGCCGGCAAGGCCGGGGCCGCAATCGACAGGTTCCCTGAGACGATGGAAAAGGTAGAGCGCATAGCCGACAATGTGAGGCTCTTGACCGACGCGCTCGCAAAAGAGACCCCGAGGATACGGGAGATGCTCGTCAACGCGGATGAGACGCTCTGGGAGAGCAAGGAGATGGTAAAGGGCGTAAAAGAGAGCTGGCCCGTGAGGCTTATGATCCCTCCGGCGAAGGGGCCGGAGCTCGTCCCTTTAGACGGCTACCTGCTTAACAACGGCAAGTCCGCGCCGATGAAAAAGGCCGAATGATGAAGTTTAAGAAGTTTATGGTGTTGATGTCGGCCGCAGGCCTCGTCTACGGGTGCGCCCCGCGCGTGGAGGACGCACGCCTGGCGTCAAAGTCCGCTGAGGCGAGGATGAAAGGGGTGGCCTGGTACGCGGATGGGGACTACCCCCGCGCGCTCGCGCGGTTCAGCGAGGCCTTGAGCATGGACAGGGCCTCTGACGACAGAAAATCCGAGGCCCTTGACCTCGTGGACATAGGCAGGGTATATATATCGGTCAACGACGCGGTGTCAGCCAGGCGCTTTCTCGGCGAGACTGTGAGGCTCTCGACGACCGAAGGCTTCCACGAGGTCCTCTCAGAGGCCTATGCGACGCTCGCCAAGGTTGAGCTCATGGAGAACGATAGGCCCTCTGCCATGAAATACATCGATGAATCGATTAAGACGGACGCCTCGCTCTCAAGGAAAGAGTCCGGCGGAAAGCTCAACCTTAAGGCATCCATAGTTTTATCCGATGACAGGGCGGGTGAGGCCGTCGCGCTCTTTGAGAGGGCGCTCTCTATCAATGAGTCCGCCGGCGACGATGGCGAGGCCGCCAACTCTTTACGGGGCCTCGGGGACGCCGCGTTCGCTTCAGGCGACCACGCTGGCGCGTTCAGACACTACGAGGCCGCTTACTCGAAGGACAAAAGGCTCGGCCTCTCGACCAGGATAGCGCGAGACCTGTACGGTATGGCTGAGGCCCAACTTGTAATGGGCAGGAAGGACGAAGCGCTTTATCTCCTTGAGCGCTCCTATTACGTCAGCCTGAGCGGAAAGGACGCGGCCTTCGCGGCGAAGAGCCTCGGGGGGATGATATCCATCTTGGAAGGCTCCGGCGACATTGAAAAGGCCCGCGGTCTCAAGGAAATAAAAGACGGGCTTGAGTCTAAAGAAAATACGGGCGAAACTCTCAGATGAAACCAAGGGTACTTGCGGTAGACGACGACGAAAGAAACCTCTCGCTCCTCTCAGCCAAGCTCGAAAGGGAGGGCTACGAGGTCACGAGCGCGAGAAACGGGATAGAGGCGCTCGCGAAGGTCAGGCAGAACCCGCCGGACCTGATCCTCATGGACGTCATGATGCCGCAGATGGACGGGTATGAGGCCTTAAGACAGCTCAAGTCCCGCGAGGATACGCGCTACATCCCGGTAATAATGCTCACGGGGAGGACCGAGATAGAGGACAAGGTCCTCGGCTTCGAGGTCGGCGCCGAGGACTACATAAACAAGCCTTACAGCCTCCAGGAGGTGGCGGCGAGGGTAAAGTCGCTTCTCCGCATGAGGGCGCTTCAAACGCGCCTGCGCGACACCGAGAAGATGGCGGCGCTCGGAGGCATGGTCGACGGAATAGCCCACGAGATCAGGAACCCGCTTACCGCCATAGGCGGCATGGCAAGGCGGCTCTTTGAGGGCGAGACCGACCCCCAGCACAAGGAGTACGCCCAGTGGATCATAAAGTCAGTCGAGCGCCTTGAAAGGATGCTCCAGAGGATAGACGAGTACAAGCGCATACTCTCATCCACGCTCTCCCCCGGGGACGTTAACAAGGTCATAAACGACGCGGTAAAGGAAATAGAGGAGTTCATCGAGGTCAAGGGCAAGGACATCAAGGTCTTGAAGCTCCTCATGCCTGATCCGCCGGTTGTGAAACTCGACTACGGCAATTTCAAGAGCGCCCTTTACAACATACTCCAGAACTCGGTGGAGGCGATAGACAATAAGGGAGAAATAAGGGTGGAGACCCTGCCGTCCCCGGACTCGGTCCTCGTTATCAGGATAATCGACACCGGAGGAGGCATAAGCCCGGACGATATCAGGAAGATATTCAACCCGTTCCAGTCCTCGAAGTTCGAGGGCGCGGGGCTCGGCCTCACCATCACCTACAGGATAGTAATCGACCACGGCGGCGACATAGAGGTCGAAAGCAAGAAGGGTGAGGGGACGACCGTCACGATAAAACTCCACCCGGTCCCGGCGAGATAGTCTTGTAAGGTGCGCACGGCGCACCCTACCCGGCTACGGCTTCCTATCAAATCAGGCCTTCGTGGGGTGGGGGAGCCGGAGGACCGTGTCCTTGAGGAAGTTCGCGTCGTCCTTCTCCGGGTAGTCGATGTTGTAGTGGAGGCCGCGGGACTCCTTCCTCAGCCGCGCGGACTTTATGATTAGCTCGGCGACGGTTGAGATGTTCCTTAGCTCTATCAGGTTGTTCGTAATCTTGAAGTCCCAGTAGTAGTCGTTGATCTCGTCCTTTAGGAGATTGATCCTTCTTTCCGCCCTCTCAAGCCTCTTATCCGACCTTACGATCCCGACGTAGTTCCACATGAAGCGCCTTATCTCGTCCCAGTTCTGGGTGATGACTACCGCCTCGTCGCTGACGACAGCGCCGCCAGGCTCCCATGCGGGTATCGAGGGGACGGCGTCTTTCGTCGCCTTTACGACCTCTCCGGCGTGCCTGGAGGCCCTCTCGGCTATGACGAGAGATTCAAGCAAAGAGTTCGAGGCGAGCCTGTTCGCGCCGTGCAACCCGGTGCAGGCGCTCTCTCCGGCGACGTAGAGCCTTTTTAAAGTGGATAGGCCGTCTGCGCCGGTCACAACCCCGCCGCAGGTATAGTGGGCGGCCGGTACGACCGGTATCGGCTCCTTTGTCATGTCGATGCCGAATTCGAGGCACTTGGTGTGGATGTTGGGGAATCGATCCCTTAAAAAGCCCGCCGGCTTTGATGTCATGTCGAGGTAGACGCAGTCGTCGCCGCTCTTCTTCAACTCGAAGTCTATGGCGCGGGCCACTATGTCCCTCGGCGCGAGGTCGGCCATGGGGTGGTGCCTCTTCATGAAGGGGTCGTTGTCCTTGAGCCTTAAGACCCCGCCTTCGCCTCTAAGCGCTTCTGATATAAGAAAGCTCTTGGCCTTCGAGTGATAGAGGCAGGTCGGGTGGAACTGGATGAACTCCATGTTCGCTATGTCCGCGCCGGCCCTGTATGCCATCGCGATGCCGTCGCCGGTCGCTATATCCGGGTTGCTGGTGTACAGGTAGACCTTGCCCGCGCCTCCGGTTGCGAGTAGCGTAGCCTTCGCGAGAAATGTATTCACCTCGCCCGTAGTTTTATCGAGCGCGTACGCCCCCCATATCCCCTCCTCGTCGGTAGGCCCGACGAACTTGGCGTGGGAGAGGAGGTCGATAGCGATGTGGTTTTCAAATACCTTTATATTGGGGTTAGTCTCGACGGAGGCGACGAGCGCTTCCTCCACTGCCTTGCCGGTAAGGTCCTCTGCGTGCACTATACGCCTCTTCGAGTGGCCGCCCTCTCTTCCGAGATCGAGCTCGCGCTCGTGCCCGTTAACCCTGCTTGAGAACTTTACGCCGAGCTCAATGAGCTCGTGGATGCGCGCCGGCCCGTCTTTTACTACAAGCGCGACTATGTCCTCGCGGCAGAGCCCGGCCCCGGCGTATAAGGTGTCTTTTATGTGCGAATCGAAGGTGTCTTCCTTGCTTATGACCGAGGCGATGCCGCCCTGGGCGTAGAAGGTAGCGGATTCCCTTATGGCGCGTTTGGTTATGATTGACACGGTCCCGTTTTGGGCGGCCTTGAGCGCGAAGCTCAATCCCGCGATGCCGCTCCCGATAACCAGAAAATCGCTTCTTTTCTCCACATCCGCCCCTTAAAAGAGTAAAGTCGACGCCCGATACATCCGATAAGAATACGGGGCCTTATGAGAGATTAAGACAAGAGGTTTGCTTTGTCAAATTTTTATTACAGGGACGGCCGATTATGCCCTGTTCCTATGTGCGGCGTGACTTAGGTGCTTGCCAAATCGTGTAATAAGTAATACACTTTAGTCGGGGAGAGTTCCTTTTGATGGAGTGTCTCCAGAGGGTGTTAAATGTTTAAGAGAATGATAACCTCAGTTTTTTTCGCGGCGGTCGTTGTATTCATGCTCTCCGGCGCCGCATCGGCGGACTTTTACAGGTATGTGGATGAGGACGGGGTCGTGCATATAACGAACGTCCCGACCACGACCAGATACAAGTGGATGATGTCAGAGAAGAAGCCTAAGGCGGGAAACTCAACTGAATCCGCCTCATACAAGAAGACCGCCTATTCGACGAAGATACCCGTAAACGGCAAGTACGAGGATATCATCTATAACGCCGCACAGCGCTACGGCATAGACCCGAAGCTCGTAAAGGCGATAGTAAAGGCCGAGAGCGATTTTGATTCCGCCGCCGTGTCTGTCGCCGGGGCCAGGGGCCTCATGCAGTTAATGCCTGAGACGGCGAGGATCATGGGGGTGCGCGACGTCCACGACCCCGAGGACAACGTCGAAGGGGGCATCAGGTACTTGAGCAAGCTGCTTAAGATGTTCGACTGGAAGATACCTCTGGCCGTCGCCGCGTACAACGCGGGAGAGAACGCTGTATTGAAGTACGGCACGATCCCGCCATATTCGGAGACGCAGACCTATGTGAAAAGGGTGCTCTATTATTACGGACAGTATAAGGGGACAGGGGCTTAAGGCCACAGAGCGCCGGAATACCGCATACCAGTGTAGCTCCCCGGCCTTGTCGTAGCGCTTATGTCCGTTGTGTCCTGACGTCCTGTATTTTTTCTGTTTAACTTTTAGATAGACCCCATAAATCAGAAGATTTATGGGGTTTTTTTAGTAGTGCGGGCTGTGTTAGTGTAGCGTAACCCGACTGTGATGCCCCTCGGACGCGCTAAACAATTTTGATAAAATACCGGTGAAAGGACGAAAGTGGCTGAAAAGCTGAAAGAAGAATTCCGGTTCCTTAACCGTTGGGCTATCCCTCTGCTTTTGTTGTTCATCGCCTCGCGTTTTTTATGGCTCCTTAATTTCCCCATATTCAACGACGAGGCCCTTTACATCAACTACTCCCAGCTGATGCACGCGGATTGGGACGGCGCGAAGTTCATCTCTGTCGCAAACCCGAACCATGACTGGAAGCCGCCGCTCCTGTACTGGTTTTGCGCGCCTTTTATCGGATCGGCCGGAGACCCGTTGCTCACGGCGAGGCTGGTCTCGGCATCTGTCTCTGTAACAGGTTTTTTGTCGGTATATTATTTCGCGGGATATTATTTTAATGATAAAAGGGCCGCCTTCTGGGCCGGCCTTCTCTGGATACTCAATCCGTTGGTGATCTTTTATGACAGGGCGTTTTTAGCCGAGACGTTCGTCTATTCATTTTCAGCGGCGGCCCTCTTATTCACATATCTTGCCGTCTCAAAGAACAGGATATTCATATTCCTCGCAGTGCCTTTCGGCGCTTTCGCGCTCTTATCCAAGCAGTCTGGTCAATTAACCGTCATCTCGCTATTATTTCTCGCCTTCCTTGATTTCAAAAAAGCGGATACCGGGCATAAAGGCCGCCTGAATATAGACTTCAAGAGCGCCCTCCTGGCCGCCATTGCCGCTCTACTCGCATATCTTCTCTACCGGGCGATAATACCCGCGGAATATTTCAGCGATTATGGGGTGTTCATCGGGAGATGGACCTTTTCGCTTGCGGATTTATTAAAGTTTCCGGTTGGAAGCTGGCTGAACAACCTTGGAATGGTGTATCTGCTCTATTCGCATTATTACACCTTTATTGCGTTGGCCGCCGTGGTGTTGTTTATCTTCTGCGCTTATGGCGGAGGCAGGCGTCATCTGATACTCCTTGCCCTGTTCCTCTTTAACTCCTTTGCGGTCATATTCGGTATGAGGTCCTTCAACGAGTATATATACAACACTTCAAACGCGGTCTATCTGACGCTTATACTCGGTTTTTCAGCCGGCCATATTATGGGCTTCGCCGAAAGGAGAGGCAGGCCTCTCTTTAAATATATTTGCAAAAGTTCCGTGGCCGTATTGCCGGCCCTGTGGATATCCGTCTTACCCTGGTACTACGGCCCGGCTGAATCCTATATCGATAAATACGGCACGCCCTGGATGAAAGAGAATTTTCTTCTTGGCTGGCCAAGCGGCTTTGGGGTAAAAGAGGCGGTTGCTCTCCTGGAAAAGGAGAGCGGCAAGACCGTCTATCTCGATCCTCAGCCTGGAAACCCCCGCACGGCCATACTTGTTTACAGGCAGAGATACCCTTCTCTGGAATTCGTACCAATAGACCGGAACGTGATCGACGGCCTGTATGAAATCGACGCGAAGAAGGCGATATTCTTGTTCAGAAACAGGCCTGGACTCGACTGGTCTGATAAGGTATTAAGGCATGATGTCTGTAAGGAAAAGATTATATTCAAAACGGTTGACCGGCAGGTCCCGCTCGTTTTCTGTAAAGGGGAATAGGCAGTGGTAGTGGTAAGTTGGGCTGAGCGCAGTGAAGCCCAACAATCAAAAAGACCAGACCTGCAAGACCGTTGGGTTACGCTTCGCTAACCCAACCTACCCTGCTCACCCATGCCTGGGGAGTTTTGAAAAACAAAAAAGATGTTTTCGTTCTGTCTTTACAAACACACCGGCGCATGGCGGAGAGCGCCTAAGGGAGGGAGAGGCGAGCGCGCCGGGGTAGATTAGACGCGAAGCGCCGTCGGTGCGCGCGAGCGGGTGGAGGAGGAAGAAAGCGCTAGGAGCCATGCGAATGAGCGCGCGGAGCGCGCAAAAGGGCTTTAGGCAGAGACTAATATGTCACGAATTTAATGGGTTCAGGTTTGTAGCCTGAACCCGCGAAACTTCACACCCTCCCCTTAATCCCCTCCCATCAAGGGGGGAAGATAATAAGTGGGGCTCAGTTGCCCCTTCCTCCCTCCATTCCCGTTTTTCCTTGAATTCCCGCCGCTTTTTGGTATAAATAGATTTTAAACAAAGTGAGACGGAAAAGCCGTGAGCCAGATATTAAACCTGCCAAATAGCCTCTCCTTAGCGAGGATCGGGGCGGCGCCAGTCTTCGCCTTCCTCCTCCTCTATCCGGGAGAGACGATGAGCATCGTGACAGCGGTCATCTTCATACTGGTGTGCATCACCGACTGGCTCGACGGCTACTTCGCGAGAAAACTGGGGGTCATCACCACATTAGGGAAGTTCCTCGACCCTCTGGCGGACAAGCTCCTCATAACGACGGCGTTTATCATGCTCATACCGCTCGGAAGGGTCCCTGCGTGGATCGTTGCGCTCATGATATCGAGGGAGATGGCTGTAACGGGCCTCCGCGCCATCGCTTCGAACATGGGGGTCGTCATATCGGCGTCGAAACTCGGCAAGCTCAAGACCGTCTCCCAGATCGTATGCATCGTCCCGCTCCTCCTGCACTATCCCTTCATGGGTTTCGACTTCCACCTCATCGGCACGGTCCTCCTCCTTGTGTCCTTCATGCTCACCATCTGGTCCGGTGTCGATTACTTCTGGAGTTTCTTCAGGAACTACAGCCTCTCGGGCAATTGACGGAATCCGCGCTGTAGGGTAATATTTAAGCGGCCTGCGCACCGGGGACCACTGCCGACGATAAGCTGTCGCCGGGATATTATCCTTAAAAGGCATAGGTAAGGATGAGGCTCAAGCTCACCAACAGGTTCGCCATTTATATCGGCGGGATACTCCTTGCCGGCATACTCTCTCTTATAGCCTACGACATATATTCCAGTTCCGTTCTGCTGAGGGACATCGGCAGGAACGAGGCCGGAGAGTTCCTCAATACCGTCTCCGATGAGCTCTTCACCGCCATGCTCTCCGGCAAAGGCAGGGCAGGCAACAGGGCCGTAATCGACAGGCTCAAAAAACGCCCTGGCGTCGACGATCTCCGGATAATCCACGGCCCGAGCCTCGATAAGCAGTACGGCATAGAGGAGGGCGAGATACCGGTGGATGCCATGGACAGGAAGGCCCTCGAAGGGACGCCCGCGTTCGGCCTGGAGTACAGGGACGGGCACAAGGCCGCGAGGCTTGTCATGTCCATAACCATGAAGGAGGATTGCACCGGGTGCCATATCTCCCATCCCGGACAGGTGATCGGGGCGCTCTCTGCCAGCATTTCCCTCGGCAAATTTGAGGGCCTGATAGCCGGGCACACGAGGAAGTTTATTTACTGGGGCGGCGGCATACTCGCGCTTACCTCCATCGCCGCCTTCGTCCTGACGAGGAAAAGGCTCCTTGAGCCGCTGGATAAGCTCAAGGAGGCCGCCCTTTCGATCGCCGCCGGGGACTTGGGCTTCAGGGTGAGGTTGAAAACCGGGGACGAGATAGAGGAACTCGGCATGGCCTTTGACGAAATGGCGGAGTCTCTCTCCGAGGCTACGGAGAGGCTCAAGTACCTGAACGAGAGGCACTCAAGGCTCGTGCAAAGCGCGGCGGACGCCATCGTGTTGAAGGACATCGGGACGAAGATGATAGTGGAGGCGAACCCTGCCGCGGCCGTCCTCACCGGGTATCCCGTGGAGGAACTCCTCGATCTGCCCTCCGAGCGGCTCTACCAGCCGGGGAGACAGGAAGAGTACAGGGCGGTCTTCAAAAGGTGGGTGCATGACGGAAAGGGATACCTCCACGGCGGGGCTATCATAAAAAAGGACGGCTTCGAGGTGCCGATAGAGATAGCCGCCTCCGTGTTGACGCTCGACGGCAGACCCATGATGCAGGAGATATGGCGGGATTTGACCGAGCGCCAGGGTTTCGAAGACACCATCAGGCGGCAGGTCGCAGAGCTCGAGGGGACGGTAAAAGAGAGGACGCTCGAGCTGAACAACTCCCTTAAGGAGCTCGGGGAGGCGTACGGGAAGCTCAAGGAATCCGAACAGAAGCTGATAGAGTCTGCCAAGCTCGTCTCACTGGGCGAGATGGGAGCCGGGATCGCCCACGAGCTCAACAGCCCCATAGCCGGGATATTGTCCATAACTGAGGCACTCATCAAAAGGACCGCCGAAGACCACCCGAACCGCCATCTCCTCATGAAGGTGAGGGAGGCGGCCGTACGCTCCAAGTACATCATCATGGACATGCTCACCTACGCGAGGCCTGCGAAGGGCGCCTTCGCCCCCATGTACCTGAACGAGACGGTCAAGGCGACTTTGGCGCTCTTCGCCTCAGAGATAAACGTCGGCGCCATAACAATCGTAGCCGATTACGACCCGGCGCTACCCGAGGTCTTCGGCAACCAGGGTCAGATGATGCAGGTCATACTGAACATCATAAAGAACGCGAGGGATGCCGCTGGCCCGGGCGGCACCATCTTTATCTCCACGAGGTCAGTGAGCGATGGATACGGCGAGTTCTCCGCAGTCGAGGTCCGCGACACCGGCCCCGGCATAAGGGCCGATGCCAGGGACAGGATATTCGACCCGTTCTTTACTACCAAGGAGAAGGGAGGGGGGCTTAACATCGGGCTCGGCCTCTCCATAGCAAGGTCCATAGTGAAGGAGCACGGCGGCAGGATCGAGTCCTTCAACCATGAGGCAGGGGGGGCGGTCTTCAGGATACACATACCTGCCTATAAAAAGGGGTTGACGGTCTTGTCCTGATGCCAAAGGGTGCTTTATATGTTTTTTAACGGGTTCGGAGCGTTTATCTGAGGAACACCAAGTACCAAAAATTACATATTTTTTAAGATTTCCCCTGATCGTCCGATAAATTAAATATGGCAGGTAGTTATGAGCGGCGTTAAAATAAGAGGCAATGTCCTCATAGTCGATGACGAGGAGACCGTGGGCATCGGTATGTCCGAAATGCTTAAGGACGCGGGATTCCACGCCGTCTATGTGACAAATGGCGCCGAAGCTGTCAGAGAAGCTCAAAAGTCACAGTATTCACTTGTATTTATGGATATGGTAATGCCCGGGATGAACGGGCTTGAGACGTTCAGGGATATCAAAAAGGTAAGCCCCGGGTCGAGGGTCGTCCTTTTCACCGGCTTTTTCATAGACGCCGAGAACGTCATATACCAGGGCATAAGGGAAGGGATGATAGACGAGTTCATAAGAAAACCCTTCTTTGCCGACGAAATAATCACGACCGCGAGGAAGTACGCGTCCTAAGCCTTGAAGGAGAGGCGTTCTCGCTCCTCTATGCCCTTAAAACCATAGCTTTTCCAATTGGTTATCTTGCCTGCCCCGTACATCCGGCAGGGCCTATTTACCTTGACATAAAAAGTTAATTTTTATAAGATAGCCGAAGACCGACAATTTTTGTCACCCATGAAAAGCGGAATTTTAAATGACCGACCGGATAGGCGAGCTTCTATTAAGGGAACGGCTCATTACGCCCGAGCAGTTGAAGAAGGCGATAGAAGAGCAGAAAAAAAGCGGCGGCAGGCTTGGGTTCAACCTTACGAAGCTCGGTTTTATTACCGAGAAGGACCTTACCGCTTTCCTAAGCCGCCAGTACGGCATACCAACCATTGACCTCTCCTCTCAGGAAATAGACCACGAGATAATAAAGCTCATCCCCGAGGACGTCGCCCAGAAGTACCAGGTCATACCCATAAGCAGGACCGGGTCCACGCTCGTCGTGGCAATGGCCGACCCTTCGAACATCTTCGCCATAGACGACATAAAGTTCCTGACCGGCTACAACGTGGAGCCTCTCGTAGCCTCTGACGCCGCCATCAAGACCGCCATAGAAAAACTCTATGAGACGCCGGAGATGGGGCTCGAAGGCGTGCTTACCGAGTTCGACGAGGGCGAGATGGAGGTCATAAAGGAAGAGGAAGAGGTCGATATAACGGACCTTAAGAAGGCGGTCGAGGACGCGCCTGTCGTAAAGCTCGTGAACCTCATCCTCACGGACGCCATCAAGCGCGGCGCGAGCGACATCCACATAGAGCCGTACGAGAAGCACTTCCGCGTAAGGTACAGGATAGACGGTATCCTCCAGGAGGTGATGAAGCCTCCGATGAAGCTCAAGAATGCGATAGTGTCAAGGATCAAAATAATGAGCAACCTCGATATCGCCGAACGCAGGCTCCCGCAGGACGGCAGGATAAAGCTCAAGCTCTCAAAGAACAAGGAGATGGACTACAGGGTCTCGGTCCTCCCGACGCTCTTCGGCGAGAAGGTCGTATTGAGGTTGCTCGACAAGAGCAACCTCCAGCTCGACATGACCAAGCTCGGCTTCGAGGAAAAGCCGCTCAAAGACTTCATGACCGCCATACACAAGCCCTGGGGCATAGTCCTCGTCACGGGCCCCACCGGGTCCGGCAAGACCACGACCCTGTACTCCGCGCTCTCCGAGCTCAACAAGATAAGCGAGAACATTTCGACCGCCGAAGACCCGGTGGAATTCAACCTCATGGGCATAAACCAGGTCCAGATGCACGAGGATATCGGCCTTAACTTCGCGGCGTCGCTCCGTAGCTTCCTCAGGCAGGACCCGGACATAATAATGGTCGGGGAGATAAGGGACTATGAGACCGCCGAGATCGCCATAAAGGCGGCGCTTACCGGACATATGGTCCTGTCCACCCTCCACACGAACGACGCGCCTTCTACCGTAAACAGGCTCCTTAACATGGGCATCGAGCCCTTCCTCGTCTCCTCGTCCTGCAACCTCATACTCGCGCAGAGGCTCGCGAGGAAGATATGCAAGGAATGCAGGGTTAAACTGCCGATTGCCGAGAAGGTCCTCATGGACCTCGGCGTTTCTCAGCAGGAGGCGCAGAAGATGGAGTGCTTCAAGGGGAGCGGGTGCGCCGTCTGCGCCGGCACGGGATACAAGGGCAGGATAGCGCTTTACGAGGTCATGCCGTTCACGGAGTCCATAAAGGAGTTCGTCTTGAACGGCGCCTCAACGGCCGAGATAAAGCGCGCGGCCATAAAGGACGGTATGAAGTCTCTGCGCATGAGCGGCATTACAAAGGTAGCAGAGGGCGTGACAACCATAGAGGAGATATTGAGGGTCACGATGGCGGATTAGCCCGGACGCGCTCACGCGGGGCTTATTTTCGGGTTTACGGCCTTCCAGGCAATGTAACTTTAGTCCTTACGCCTGTCGTAAGGATGGTTTAGGATTTCAGAGGCGCCAGGGTAAGGCGCATGGAGGCTTTAATGGCGGTAGAAGGCGGCAGTCCAAAACTCAGCCTGCAGGAACTCCTAAGGGTTATGGTCGACCAGGGCGGCTCCGACCTCCACATCGCGGCGGGCTCCGCCCCGAGGATAAGGCTCCACGGCAAGCTCTCGCCGATGAACACCCCGGCAATGAACGGGGTCGAGACAAAACAGCTCTGTTACTCCATCCTTACCGACATACAGAAGCACAAGTTCGAGGAGGAGAACGAACTCGACTTCTCATTCGGCATAAAGGGCTTGAGCCGGTTCAGGGGAAACCTCTTCGTCCAGCGCGGCACCGTCGCAGGCGTCTTCAGGACCATACCCTTCAAGATCAAGTCTTTCCAGGAGCTCGGCCTGCCGAACATACTCGACGACCTCTGTAATAAACCCCGCGGGCTCGTCCTTGTGACAGGCCCCACGGGAAGCGGCAAGTCAACGACGCTCGCCTCGATGATAGACAAAATAAACACGGAGAGGGCCGAGCACATAATCACCGTCGAGGACCCCATAGAGTACCTCCACAACTCCAAGACCGCGCTCGTTAACCAGCGCGAGGTCGGCTACGACACCCACGCCTTCAAGAAGGCGTTGAAGTACATCCTCCGCCAGGACCCTGACGTCGTCCTTTTGGGGGAGCTCCGCGACATGGACACCATAGAGACCGCGCTCACCATAGCCGAGACCGGGCACCTATGTTTCGCGACACTGCATACGAATTCCTGCGTCCAGACCATCAACAGGGTCGTCGACGTCTTTCCATCGAACCAGCAGCCGCAGGTGAGGGCCGAGCTCTCGTTCGTCCTCGAAGGTGTCATCTCACAGCTCCTCGTGCCCAGGGCCGACGGAAAGGGCAGGGTCGTGGCGCTCGAGATCATGATACCTAACGCGGCCATAAGGAACCTCATAAGGGAGGATAAAATCCACCAGATATATTCGCAGATGCAGGTCGGACAGACCAAGTTCGGGATGCAGACTATGAACCAGAGCTTCATGAACCTTTACATGAGGAGGCTCATATCGCTCGAAGAGGCGATAGGCAGGAGCTCCGAGCCTGACGAGCTCCGGCAGATGCTCTCGAGCGCGGGCGTATTGAGGGGGGGACAGCCTCCCGGGAGGACCTGATAAATGCCGACATTCGTATATACCGGAAAGACAGCGGCCGGCGAGATGAAGAAGGGCGAACTGCAGGCCGCCAACCTCGCGCAGGCGACCGCGGCGCTCCGTCGCCAGGCGATAGTCCCGGCCTCCATAAACCAGAAAAAGGCGGGGGGCTTCGCCCTTAAGCTAAAGATCCCCGGCCTCGGAGGCGGGGTAAAGACAAAGGACCTCGTCGTCTTCAGCCGGCAGTTCGCCACGATGATAGACGCAGGGCTCCCGCTCGTTCAATGCCTCGACATACTCGCGAGCCAGCAGGAGAACCCCGAGTTCAAGAGGGTCCTCTTCGACGTCAAGGGCTCCGTAGAGGGAGGCTCGACCTTCGCGGACTCGCTCCGCAAGCACCCGAAGGTCTTCGACGAGCTCTATGTCAACCTCATAGCCGCCGGAGAGGTCGGCGGCATACTCGACACCATCTTGAACAGGCTCTCCGGGTTCCTCGAAAAGAACGAGAAGCTCAAGGGCAAGATAAAGGGCGCGATGACCTACCCGACGGCGGTCATCGTCATAGCCTGCCTCGTCGTCGCCGGCCTCCTCCTGTGGGTCGTGCCGATCTTCGAGGAGATGTTCGCCGGCTTCGGCCAGGCCCTGCCGGCGCCTACCCAGGTGGTAGTCAACCTGTCAAGGGCCCTCCAGTTCTACTGGTACATTATAATAGGCGCGATCGTCGGCATCGGGGTCGCCCTTAACCGCACATACAAGGTGCCTAAGGGCAGAAAGGTAATGGACGCCTTGTTCCTCAAAATCCCCGTAGTCGGCGACCTCATCAGAAAAACCGCTGTGGCCCGGTTCACAAGGACGCTCGGCACCATGCTGTCCAGCGGCGTCCCCATCCTCGAGGGCCTGGAGATAGTCTCAAAGACCTCCGGCAACGTAATTATAGAAGAGGCGATCATGAAGGCGCGGACGAGCTTAAGCCAGGGCAAGACGCTCGCCGAGCCGCTCATAGAGACAAAGGTATTCCCGGGCATGGTCACGCAGATGATCTCAGTCGGCGAATCCACCGGCGCCTTAGACACCATGCTCACTAAAATCGCCGACTTCTACGAGGAAGAGGTCGACGCCGCTGTCGACGCGCTCACCTCCCTCATAGAACCGATGCTCATGGCGTTCCTGGGAATCGTCGTCGGCGGACTCGTCATCGCCCTCTACCTCCCGATATTTCAGATCGCCGGCGCGGCGGCAGGCTAACAAAGGCGCTTGAGAATGTCTGAGTCGCCTTTTTAAAAAAAGGTCTTCTCAGGTATTTTCCAAATCTTACAACAAAAATGCTCGTAGCACCGACAAATGCCTTAAGGCAGAAGATCCTGGCCATGATGGTCCTCCGGGTGGTGCTTGCGCTCGCCTTCCTCGGTATAACCACGTGGTTCCAGATAAAGGTCTACTCGTTCGCCCATCTTAACTTCTATCCGCTCTACGGGATAGTCGTGACGGTCGGGTTCCTTACCATTCTTTACGCGCTCGCGCTAAAGAGGGTGGAGAACCACAGCCTCTTTGCGTACCTCCAGGTGACGGTCGACATAGCGCTCGTGACCGTCATCGTCTATGTCACGGGCGGGACCGAGAGCTACCTCCACACGCTCTACCCGCTCTCCATTTTAGGCGCTTCGACGCTCTTGAGCAGGCGCGGCGGGCTCTACGCGGCGTCTCTGGCGTCGATCGCATACGGGGTCCTCATCGACATGGACTTCTACGGGATGCTCCCGCAGAGGTTCAAGGTGATACGCGCGATACCCGTGCAGGGCTGGGAAGAGGTCTTCACAACCGTCGCGACAAACATACTCGCCTTCTTTACGGTCGCGTACCTGACGGGTTATCTGGCCGAGAAGACAGCGAGGGTCGAAAGGGAGCTCGAGGAGAAGGAGATAGACTTCGACGCGCTCGAACAGCTCAACAGGCATATCGTCGAGAACATATCGAGCGGCATAATGACACTCGACGAGAGGCTCCGGATAACGTCTTTTAACCGGGAGGCCGAGAACGTCACGGGCTACGCCTTGAAAGACGTCTATTACAGGCCGGTCGAGGCGATTTTCCCGGGCATGACGGAAGGCCTCATGTCGCCAGGCGCGAGGATCGAGAGGGAGTTCAGGAAAAAGGGCGGGAGCGAGATATACCTGGGGTTCACCATCTCGGAGGGACAGGGCGCCGACGCCTCCTCAATAATCATATTCCAGGACCTGACCCAGCTGAAGGCGATGGAGGAACAGCTCCGGAGGGACGAGAGGCTCAAGGCGCTCGGCGAGCTTTCCGTCGGCATCGCGCATGAGATAAGGAACCCGCTTGCATCGATCAGCGGCTCCATACAGCTCCTCAAAGACGACCTGGACCTCCATGGCGAGGACTTGAGGCTCATGGAGATAGTGCTCCGGGAGACCGAGAGGCTGAACTATCTTATAACCGACTACCTCCTCTTCGCGAAACCGGCGCAGGAGAAGAGGGAGACCGTTGACTTAAGCTCAGTCGCGGCCGGCGCCGCGGCCCTTTTCAGGAACTCGCCCGAGGGCGCGTCAATCGCGCTCCGGACCGACGTAAGGGACGGCATATTCGTCAAGGGAGACCAGCGTCAGCTCGGGCAGATCTTCTGGAACCTGTTTTTAAACGCCGCCCACGCGATGGAGGATGGCGGCGTCCTCGCCGTCTCCTCAAGGGTTGAATGGGGAGACGGGCCCGATGCCGCCAGGAGGCCTTATGCCGTAATAGAGGTGGCGGACACCGGCAAGGGCATAAGCGCGGAGCTCCTGGGCAGGATATTCGACCCGTTCTTCTCGACAAAGGACTTCGGCACAGGACTCGGGCTATCGATAGTCCACAGGATCGTGGAGAGCCACGGCGGGACGATTGCGGTTAAGAGCGTTGTCGGAAGCGGCACGGTCTTTACCATAAGGATACCCGTGGAAACGCAAGGGGCGCTCAGATAAAAGTATGGCGAAGCGGAAGATACTCATAGTAGACGATGAAAAAGACATGCGGGACTTCCTCGAGATCATGCTCCGGAAAGAGGGCTACGAGGCTACCGCTTTTGCGAGCCCCAGGGCCGCGCTGGACTTCTGCAAGTGCGGGAAGGTAGACCTCGTCATAAGCGACATAAAGATGCCCGAGATGGGCGGGGTCGAGTTTCTGAAAGCCCTTAAGGAGCTCGACCCGGACGTACTTGTCATAATGATAACCGCGTACGCCTCCGTAGAGACGGCGATAGAGGCGATGAAGTCGGGCGCGTACGATTACTTCACCAAGCCGTTCAACATCGAGGAGATAAGGCTCAACATCAGGAAGGCGCTCAAACTCAAGAGCCTCGAGGAGGAGAACAGGCTCTTAAAGACCGACCTCAAGACCAAGTACGGCTTCGCGAACATCATCGGCACGAGCCCTAAGATGGCTGAGGTCTATGGGTTTATAATGAGCATCGCGAGGACGAAGTCCAACGTCCTCATAACCGGGGAGTCCGGGACGGGCAAGGAGCTCGTCGCGAGAGCCATACACATGGAAAGCGAACGCAAGGACGGCCCGTTCATAGCCATAAACTGCGGGGCGATCCCTGAGAACCTCCTTGAGAGCGAGCTCTTCGGCCACCAGAAGGGCGCGTTCACCGGGGCCCACGCGAGCAAGGCGGGGCTCGCCGAGGAGTCCGACAAAGGCACTCTCTTTCTGGACGAGATAACGGAACTCCCGCTCCATCTCCAGGTAAAGCTCCTCCGGTTCATACAGGAGAGGAACTTCAGAAGGGTCGGCGGCACAACCGACATATCGGTGGATATCCGCCTAATAGCGGCGACGAACAAGGACCCCGAGGCCGAGGTGAAGGCCTCGCGCTTCAGGGAGGACCTCTTCTACAGGCTGAACGTCATAAGGATAAATCTCCCGCCGCTCCGCGAGCGCAAGGAGGATATCCCCATGCTCGCCCGCTACTTCATGGAGAGGTTCGGCAGGGAGCACGGCAAGTCCATAAAAAAGATAACGGAAGGGGCGCTTAAATGCCTCATCGCGTACGACTACTCGGGCAACGTCCGCGAGCTTGAGAACATAATGGAAAGGGCCGTGACCCTTGAGACCACAGAGGCCGTTACCATGGAGGCGCTCCCCCCGGCGCTTAAGGAGAGGGCGGGCGAGGGCGCTATCCCGGCTGAGGCGCGCCCTGTGGCAGGCGCTGAGACGGCGCCTGCGGGCGCGGTCGACCTCGATAAGACTGTCGCGGAGTTCGAGAAGGCGATAATAATGGACGCCCTCAGGAAGACCGGGGGCGTAAAGAAGAGGGCCGCCGAGCTCCTTGGCCTCTCCTTCAGGTCCATGAGGTACAAACTCAGTAAATATGACATCCCCGAATAGGCCTTTTTCCCGCGCGTTGGCGGCAATTTTTCTCGCGGCGCTCGGCGCGCTCATCCTCGTCATCTCATTCCAGAAACAACACTGGGACTCCGACATCCTCTGGGCGTTGAAGAGCGGCGAGTGGATACTCGAGCGTTTCGAGGTCCCGTTGACCGACCCGTTCTCGTATACGTTCGGGGGCAAGCCCTGGGTGGATTTCACCTGGGGGTTCCAGGTCCTTGCCAGGCTCTTCTACGACTATCTCGGCAAATGGGCAGGGCTCTACGTCCTTCAGGCAGGGCTCATCTCCGCGACTTTCGCCTTCATGTACGTGACCCTCAGGCGGACGATCGAGGGGGTCTGGCCCGCAATCGCGCTCCTGTACCTCGCGTTCATCACAGCGCACACGAGGTTCATCATCAGGCCGCACCTCTTCGAGTACTTCTTCGTCTCCCTTTATTTCATGCTCTTTACGCTCTATGAGAGGAAAAACAGGCCTGTTTATCTCTATGCCCTGATACCGCTTCAGGTCGTATGGGTCAACGTCCATTCAAGCGCAATACTCGGCCTTTTTATGGCCGGCTCTTATGCCGCGGGTGAAGTTATAGACGCTCTGCGCGAAAAGAGGCTCAAGCGCGCGCTTGATGGCGATATAAAAAGGTATTCGTTTATCGCGGCGGTCCTCCCCATAGCATCGCTCCTGAACCCGTACGGGCTAAAGCTCGTAGTATTCGCGTTCATACATAACAGCGTGGACAACAAGGACGCCTTGAGGCACATCGGAGAGTGGACCAAGCCGCACTTGAAAGAGCTGTTTTTTTACTTCTACCCTTTCCCCCCGGACCGCTTCGCGTTTGCCCTGCTCGCGGCCTTAACCGCGATAGCTATTCTGCTGAACTTGAGGAGGCTCAAGGCGAGGTCTGTCTTTCTAATGCTTGCGGCCGTGTACATGGCCGTCTCACATGTAAGGTGGATCGCGCTCTTCGCGTTTTTCGCGGTCCCGGTCATCGCGTTAAATATCGCCGGGGCGCTCGATGAAAAGAAAGACAGGCCGATACTCAAGACAGCCGCCTTTCTGCTCTCGCTTTGTCTCGCTGTCGCGCTCGTCTACGACATCGCGAGCCCTGGTTTCAGGAGGCACCTGGGCCTCGGCCTGAGTGAAGGGCAGTTCCCCTCAGGGACCGTGGATTTCATGAGGAGGAACAATATCAGGGGGAACATCTATAACGAGTACGTCTTCGGCGGATATCTCATTAACGAGTACCCTGAGGTCAAGGTTTTCATAGACGGCAGGACGCCGACGGTTTACTCGTCGTATTTCTTCTGGACCAGCAGGCTTGTGAACGACAGGAAGCTATGGGACAAGGTCGTGGAAGAGCACTCGATAGACATGGCGCTCGTAAAGCTTGACAGCGCGTTTTGCGGCAAGCTCCGCGAAAACGACGAGTGGGCCCCGGTGAGCTTCGACCAGACGTCGGCCCTCTTCCTCAAGAAAGGCGGCCAATTCAAAGAGGTAGTCTCAAGGCACGCCTTCAAGGAGCTTAACCCGTGTTCGGACTCATCCAGGTATACGCTCCCCGATGATATGTCGAAGCTCAAGGCCATAAGGCTTGAGCTTCGAAGGGCTATATCCGAAGGCGCCGACGGGTTCGGAAGGCCCCACAGGATACTCGGGCTAGTGGACTTGAAGCTCGCGGGCGTTTATCTCGATGAAGGGGCCGGAGAGCTTAAAAGGGCCTCTGAGATAGCCAGGGACGCGCACACCTGGCACGACTACGGGACGATCCTCGGTAGGCTCAAAAAAAAGGCGGAGGCGGTTGAGGCGTTCAAGAACGCCATCAGCATCGACAAGGGGTTCAAGGACTCCTACCTCGGCCTCGGGCTCGCTTACCACGACATGAAGGTACACAAGGAGGCGGTCTGCTATCTGTTGAAGTATATCGAGATGGCCGACGACAAGGCTGATTTGGAGGCGTACAGGGCGCTCGGGCTCTCTTACTTCGAGCTCTCGAAGTTCGAAGAGGCGGGTGCGTACCTCAAGAGGGCCGCGTTCCTTGAGAACGTCCCAAAGGAGGCGGGGAACCTAAACTACTTTACGGCGAACGCGCTCATTGAGAGCGGGGAATTTGAAGAAGCGGCCATTTTTTACGAAAAGGCATTGAGGCAGGACCCTGAATACAGGGCTGTTTTCACAAACCTCAAAGACAGGTTCAAGGGGCAGAAAAAGGGCGCGATAATAAAAGGCGTCCTTGAAAAAACCGCCTTGACAGGCAAACGGCCAGATGGGCGATAAGACCCAAGGCAGGCTCGCAAGGTATCTGCCTCTTTTACTCATACCCTTCGGGTTTATCCTTTATTCAAACGTGCTCGGAGCGCCGTTCGTCTACGACGACGAAGGCTACATTGTAACGAACCTCCAGATAACCTCCCTCAGGAACTTCCTCGACTTCTCCGGCACAAGATATGTGGGGTTTTTAAGCTTCGCCCTCAATTACGCGGTGGGCGGCCTCGTGCCCTTTGATTTTCACCTTACTAACATAGTCATACATATCGCGAACGCGCTCCTCGTTTATGCGCTTGTGTTGACGGTCTTCAGGACGCCTGCCATGCACGGCGCGTGGGAAAAGGGCGTGGCGGTCTTCGCGGCCTTTACAGCCTCCGTCATATTCCTCTCTCACCCCATAGAGTCGCAGGCCGTCTCCTACGTGACCCAGAGGTTCACATCCCTCTGTACGTTCTTCTATCTGCTCTCGTTGTTTTTTTACGCTAAGTGCAGGATGGCGCGGGAAGGGGGCAGGGGGTGGCTCGTCCTGTACGTCGCCTCGCTCGTTGCTACTGTCGTTGCCATGAAGACAAAGGAGATAAGCTTTACTATACCTTTTATGATCGTCCTCCTTGATCTCGTTTTTTTCAGTGACGGGTTCAGGGAAGGCAGGTGGATGAGGGTCCCGTTCTATCTTACGCTTCTCATAATACCGCTCTCTGTCCTCGGCCCCGATATCGGCCTCTTTGCAGACCACGGCACGAACGCCGAGCACTTGAGGGGCCTGCAGGTCCGCGACATCGGGAATCTTTCCAAGACCACATATTTACTTACCGAGTTCAGCGTTGTCGTCACATATTTAAGGCTCCTCTTTTTCCCGGTGAACCAGACCCTTGAATACGATTATCTTCTGTCGTATTCGCTCTTCGAGCCTGCGACACTCCTTTCGTTTCTCTTCCTGCTCTCTATCTCAGGGGTTGGTATATACGCGCTCTTCAAGTCGAGAAGGGGTGGTAGCGCCTGGGGAGCCCTCTTCTCGTTCGGCATCTTCTGGTTCTTCCTGGCGTTGTCGGTGGAATCCACGATTATACCGATCCAGGACGTCATCTACGAGCACAGGGTATATCTGCCGTCCATCGGGATAATGATCTCGTTCACGGCGGCGTTCTTTTATATTATGGACAGGGTCTCTTTGAAAATAGGCAGGGAGGTGTCAAGGGTGGCCGCGACTTTTATCCTCCTTCTTATCATCTGCCCGCCGTTATTTACTGCTCTTTATCTGAGGAACCGGGTTTGGACGGACGAGGAGGCGCTTATAAACGATTCGATTTCAAAAGCCCCCGGAAAGACAAGGCTATATTACGCGAGGGGGCTTCTCTATCTTAAGAAGGGCAGGTACGGGGACGCCCTCGTGGACGCCAACGAGATACTTACACGTGAGCCGGGGGTGGCGGAGGCGCACAATCTTAAGGGGGTAGCGTATTCCGGCCTCGGAGACCACGAAAACTCGGCCAGGTCGTTTTCCGCGGCGCTCTCTATCAACCGCGGCTACGAAGTAGTCTATCTCAACCGGGCCATCTCCTACGCCGCCTCAGGCAGGTACATGGAGGCGTTGAAGGACCTCTCAAAGGCCGCCGAGATATATCCGGGGTTTTCGGAGTTCATGACCTCCTCCATGGCCGGCAAGGCCTTCAAGGACCTTATAAGGGAATGCGAAAGGGCCGCCCTCCCCGGCTGTGAAAACCTTTTGACGGTCTCAAATAGTAAAAAGTGACAAAAATTGCCAGCTAATTGTGACAAAAATTGTCAGTATAAGCGCAGGCAAGCCAGCCTCCGATTTTAACCAGTTGAATAGTAAGGATTTTTTACTTTGGCACGCTCGTTGCAAAGTAATACATGCAAGTAATTAAAGTTTTCCAGGTAACTGACGAAAACAATAAGAAAGCTTCTCATCAAAAGTAAAAAGGAGGATGAAAAAATGTTACAGCAGATGCTAAAAAGGATCAAGAGGGAGGAAGGCTTCACGCTCGTCGAGCTCTTGATAGTCGTGGCCATCATAGCGATACTCGCGGCCATAGCCATCCCGCAGTTCACTAAGTACAGGCTCCGCGGCTACAAGTCGGAGATCGACTCTGACGCGAAGAACGCCTACACCGCCGCACAGGCGTATCTTACGGACAACCCGGGCGGCACCGTTGACTCCCTCGCCAAGCTGAAGACCGCCGGGTATCAGAAGTCGACTAACGTCCACTTCGAGTCCGCCACCATGACCCTTGCACTCGGCAACATAAAGTTTACCAGCAACGCGCTCAACTCCGCCGCAAAGGAAAATAACGCGGTGGTCTTCTTCAACGGCAAGCTTAACCTCCCGGCCTCGCCCTGACGCAAGCCTGGAATTTATGGAAAAAGGAGGGACCTCATGGTCCCTCCTTTTTTTTTGCTTCGGCCCGATGGCTTTGCCAATCTCTGAACCTATACGAAGGATTCGGCGTGCGCTGCCGGAGGTTCACTGAAAACAGTTGTCTTATCTTGAGAGATTTATGATTATAAATATGGAAGAGAAAAGGACAGGGGAACTAGGCCGGTACTTACAACCCCGCCGTGTTCTGAAATGTCTATTTGCGCTCCAGGTCTATGTCCTTGATATCAACGGATGTATGCCCGAACTCCTGGAGCCTGTTCGTCTTGACCTTTATGTCGCAGGGGTTGCAATGGCCGTAGACGTGGCAGGGCCTGTATATGTCCTCGATGTCGAAGGCCGGGTCTATGATGTTGCCTACGGGAGTTCTGCCTTCATAGAGGTCGCTGTGGCACCTGTAAACAGAGCCGTCCGAGCCCATGATGAGCTCGGTCGTCTTGCATAGGACGGATTTTTCGAACTCCTTGTCGCAGGCCCCTTCGTATTTATAGGTCCCGTACATCCTGCCGTCGTGCTCGCCAAGAAATTCCTTGAAACGGAAGTCGATGCCGAGCGCCTCGCATTTTTTCTGCGCCTCGCGCACAATTGCCTCCTGGGAAGGGTGGAGCACGCCCCATATGCCTATCGAGTAACCTGCGTTCTGGAGCTTCAAGACCTTCTCTACGAGCGGATCGAGGACCATCGTCTCCGGGTGAAAGCTTACGCGGATGGAGGCGTAGGGAGAGTCTCTTTTTATTCGATTAGGGTCGACATTTTTCATGAACTCGTCCACGTCGAACTGGAGGTTCGTGAGGATGTCGATGTTCAGAGAGGGCTTTATGTGGTTGATAATGTAGATGAAGTCCTTATGCAGGCTCGGCTCGCCGCCCTGGAAGGTTATGGGCAGGTCGTCACGCGAGATTATCCTGTTTATGCCGCGCACCCACTCCTCGCCGGAGAGACGCTTTTTGACGAACCCGTCTCTTCCGAATTTGTTTATGCAGTAAGAGCAGGACAGGTTGCAGGCGAGCGTGAAAAAAGCGGCTATGTAGTTGTAGTGTCCGGGTATCCTTATGGGTTTCAGGTCAGTCATATTCGTCACTCCTGAAGCAGTTTGTCGATTTCAGTCAAGACCCTCTGGGGCTTTATCTCATACATGCACGGCGTTTCCTTGACGCATGTCGTCGATAAGCACGGCAGACAGTCGTATTCCTTGGATGGCAGGAGTTTTACGCCGTTTTTTACATAGACCTCGCTGGAAAGGGTCGGGCCGAAGAGGGCGACTATCTTTTTATCGAGCGCGTGGGCTATGTGGAGGCCGAGGCTGTCGTTCGTGACGAGCAACCTGCACGAGCTTATCCACTCGATGTACTCTTCTATCGATTTAAGGCCCTGTTGCCAGGATATCGTGTACCTGGTCCCTATAAGGGTTTCAAGCTCCTTCCAGTATTCCGGCGGCCATGCCTTTATCGGCCACTTCTCTCCTACATTGTGGTTAAAACCTATATCGTATATCTCCTCAGACGAGGGCCGGTAGCCGATTGTGGGTATCTCGCCCTGCCACTTGGAGCCTATCATCTCAAAGAGGAAGTCTTCCCAGTACTTCTTGTTAGCGAGTTTGTCCTTCTGGCTTAAGCACAGTTCGAGGACATGTTCGCTCCCGTCGTAAGCGAGCGCCGAGCCTGTGTCAGGGTCGAACCTGAAGCCGTACCTCCTCCACGCCGTAAGGGAATCGGCGAAGGCGCAGATGCCCGCAACCTTTTCGAGGTTCACGACGGTATCGAAGCGCTCCGCGCGTAACTGCAGGACGGTCGTCAGGTCATAGGGCATGATCCTGTGGATATAGGGGTTGCCCTTAAGGAGCGATATCGCCTTCTCGTCCACGAGCCACGTGACATGCGCGTCCTTGAACCTGTTAAGAAGGACGGTCGAGCGGAGCACGTCGCCGAGGCTCGTCTTCCTGCTTATCTCGCCTACGAGTGTTTCCGAGTAGCCGAGTTTTATTATAAGGACCCTTTGCACGTTACCCATCGTGAAAACCCCTTCCGCAAAAATTATCTCATTTTTCGGCTAATCCATCCACAATCTTTAAGCGCGATATTCCCTTGAGCGCGTCCTCGTGGACGGCGGCCGGGCGCAGACCCATCCTCTCGAAGCGCTTTTTTCTAATGATGTATTCGATGATGGAGTTCGCCCTGAGCCTGAATATGTTGAGGCGGAGCAAAAAGGCCATATCGCAGATAACGTGCAATACGAGCCCGAGAAAGACAGCGAAGAGGGGCGCAGAGCCAGTCCAGAGAGAAACAACGAAGAGCGCCATGACGAATTCTGCGGTGTGGAACGCCTCGAAGTTAAGGAAGTCGGGCCTCCCCCAGGAGTGCATAAGCGCCCCGTGGTAGCGGAACATCTTCGTAACGCTGAAATCCCTGAAGCCGTTGTGATAGAGGTATTCGAGGTAGTGGTCAACGTCTATGAGTACCGATCCAACGAAAAGGAAGGCCGCGTCCACGCCGATTGCAGGGTACAGGACGACGGAGGCAAAGCCCCCCAGTATCACGTGGTCCGTGAGCCTCATTTTCCCTTGAGGGTTTTAAGCCCCTCATCCTTCGCCAGTATCTCTTCCGAGTGCTTGAAGTTCTCGAGGACGAAGCTCTCATATATGCCGCGTAGCGTATTCAGGAACGAGAACTTCATCGGGTATATCTTTGTCTTCACCATATAGGCCTTCACGAGATAGTACATGAGGAAGTAGAGCCTCGGGAATGGGAGTTTTATGAGGGTGTTCACGATAAAGTCCCTCGTCCACGGCTTCCATAGGCAGACGGTGGAGAGCAGAGAGAGGTTCCTCTGGAGGAGCTTTTCTCCTTCCGTAAAGCACTTCAAAGGCGATGTGGACTGGTAGCTCATGTGGAGCTTGTCGAAGTCCCCGTCGAAGTCGCCCCTTTTTATCGCGTAATTGGCGAGCTCTGTGCCGGGGTAGGGGAAGAAGAGCGGAAATTCGCCCAACGCAACCCTGCACCTCAGATTAAGGTCCAATGATTCAATGTCCTCGGCGAGCGAGGTGCCTGGTATGGCGAAGATGGTGTTAGAGAAGGTCGGGACATTGTACTTATGGCAGAGATCAAAGGCGTCGGTCATCGTCTCCTTCGTCATGTTCCGCTTCAATACATCGTTACGCACCTTGTCGTTCCCGCTCTCAATGGACATCGATAGCGACGCGAGCCCGGCCTTCTTGAGCTTCTTCATGATGGATTCGGTCAAGAGGTTGGCGCGCATGAGGCAGTGGAACGGCACGCCGATCTCCTTTGGGTATCTCTCGGAGAACTCATCGAGCCACTCGTCGTCCTTCAAGACGAATATGTCGTCGTAGAACTTTATGAACTGCGTCTCGTAGTTACTCTTCAAGTGCTTGAGCTCGGATATCACCCTTTCAACGCTCATGCGCGAGGCGAGCGGCCCTTTGCCCTTGTACAGCAAGTTATATTTGTGGTTGAAACAGTAGGTGCACTTGTAGGGGCACCCCCGGCCCACCATGAACGAGCGCATGGGGAAGCGCCCGAGGCGCGTTGAGGAGTAGAAGAGGTCGCGGTCCAGGAACGGCAGATCGTCGAGGGCGCGCCTCCTCTCCCTCATAAAGGGCGGCTGATTCTTCTTGAAGTTGTTCCGGGTTACGATATTCGGAATATTATCAAATGGAGAGCCGCGCTCGATCGCATCCAACAGCTCCGGCCACGCGTCGTCGCCCTCGCCGGTGCAGAGCGCGTCGAATGGGTGCCGCTCGATTATCTCCGGGAAGAATGTCGCGTGCGGGCCGCCTATGACGCTCTTTATGCCGGGCTTCATACCCTTTATGAAGTCGTTTGCCGCGATGTAGTACTTGTGCTCGCCGGTCTTCGCGCTGAAGGCGACGATGTCGGGGGAGAAGCCATTGACCTTCTTTTCGAGGTCGCCGTCGGCGAGTACCGCGATGGCTGTTTTATGCCCCTTTTCCTTGGCGAGGGCAGAGAGGAGCATGATGCCCATCGGGTCTATGTACTCTACATCCTTTATGACAAAGAGTATCTTCAAGTCAGCTTGGACCTTTTTAAGATTTTATTCTCTCTTAGGCTCTAATATAAATCTCCTCCCCCTTTACGGGGGAGGCTGGGTGGGGTGAAAAATTTCACCATCCCCTCCCGTCGAGAGAGGGGAGGTATAAGATAGATGCCCGCGGTCTTTTGCGGGGTAGTGCAGTTATTCAGCAATAACGGCCCTTCTCGAAGGGGTGCCGTACTTGGCGCGCTCGGTTACGCGCACCTCCCAGAAGAGCGCTAAAATGGCGTTGGCAACGCTTAAGATGTTCTTAATTCTAAAGGCCTTGGTCTTGCCCGTCGCCCTTGCGGTTATATCGACCCCGACTTCGACGAAGCTTGAACCTGAGCGGAGCAACCTTACGAGTATTGCGGCCATGTAGGCGAAACCCCAGGTCTTTAACGGGACTTTCTTCAAGAGCGAGCTCTTAAGGAGGCAGGTGCCGTTATAGTACCGGACGTTCAGCCCGAAGAGCGCGTTTATGAAGATTACGAATACCCGCGATATGACGCGCCTCGATAATGCGCGGACCTCGGTATTTGCGGTGTACGGTATTATGCAGTCGGCCTCTCCGGCCCTGCTTATGACGCGCGTTATGGCCTCAGCAGGTATCTCATTGTCGCCGGGGACCATTATTATATAGTCCATCGCGGCCCTCCTTACGCCTTCCGAGTAATTATAGCCGAAGCCCATGTTACGGGGGTTGTGTATGACCTTCACGCCCTTTTCTTTCTTCTTTATTTCCTCGGCGAGAGCGCCTGTGCCGTCGGTCGAAAAATCATTGAATATTAGTATCTCGTAGTCGCTGAACCTCTTCGAGGATGAGAGGGCGGCCTTTATCGCCTCTATCGTCTCCCTTAAGTTGCCTTCTTCATTCAGGCAGGGGACAATGACCGTTATGGAGGGTTTTTTCCCGTTCGCCTTGGTCCCCATCGCTCAACCCTTGTTGACGGCCCTTCTGACGGCCGCGGCGATTTCAAATTTTCCCGGGTAATAGGCCTTTTCGAGCGCGGGGCTCGCAGGCGTGGGCGCCTCCGGGAGGTTAACCCTCTCAGGCGCGCTCTTCAGCGCGCCGAACCCGTCTTCGACGACCCTCGCGATTATCTCAGCGCCTATGCCGGTCTCCTTCCATCCGGTGTCGGCTATGACGAGGCGGCCTGTCTTGGAGACCGATTCGAGTATGAGCGGAGCGTCCAGCGGCTTCAAGGTCCGCAGATCGATGACTTCGCACTCTATCCCTTCGTTCTTAAGGATATCCGCCGCGCTCATCGCCTCATAGACCATGTAGGATACGGCGACGATGGTCGCGTCGCTCCCCGTCCGTCTTATAATTGCCTTTCCAAGCGGCACTGTGTACGGTTCAGAGGGGACGTGCCCCATGTGCTCATATAACCAGCGGTGCTCGATGAAGACTACGGGGTTGCCGTCATAGACCGAGGCCCTTAGCAACCCCTTTGCGTCGTACGGGGTAGCGGGCATTACGACCTTGAGGCCGGGGATGTTAGTGAAGAGCGACTGAAGGGACTGTGAGTGCTGTGCGGCGGAGCCCCAGCCCCTGCCTATCATCGACCTTATCACTATCGGGACCGAGACCTTGCCCCCGAACATATAGCGCCACTTCGCCGCGTGGTTTATTATCTGGTCAAGGGACAGAGGGATGAAGTCGACGCGCATGTGGACGAGTATCGGACGCATACCGGCCACAGCCGCGCCTATTGCGATCCCCGTTATGCCGTTTTCGGCAAGAGGCGAGTCCATGACGCGCTCCCTCCCGAATTTGAGGTGCAACCCCTTTGTCGAGCCGAAGACCCCGCCGGAGTCGTCTATGCCCTCGCCGATGACAAATACCGTCTCGTCGGCCTCGAGCAGTTGGGAGGTCGCCTCCAGGAGCGCGTCTTTATAGGCGAGGCCACGGAGTTCCCTGTTATCCGAGAGGGCGCTTTCGAACTCGGCCTTGTTGCTGTAAACCTTTGTCCACGGCATGGTTAGAGAGGCTCCTTTACCGGAGCGTAGACGTCCGTGAGGAGGTCTGAGAGAGGCGGGTACTCGCTCTCTTTCGCGAATTTTACCGCGTCGTCTATTTCATCAGTTATGGAAGCGGCAATCTCGGCAAGCTCGTCTTTGGTAGCGGCGTTCCTTGAGAGGATGAATTCCCTCATTACCTTTACAGGGCACCTCTCCATCCAGTAGAGGAGCTCTTCCTTAGGCCTGCATCCCTTCTCGTAATCGGCGTCAGGCCCGACGTGCCCCTTCCACCTGTATGTCTTGGCCTCTATGAGGGACGGGCCGCCGCCCTTCCTGGCGCGGTTGATGGAATCCTCTGCGGCCTTGTAGACCTCGATCGCGTCGTTGCCGTCTATGCAGACGCCGTGCGAGTCGAAGGCGGAGGCGGCGTCCGATATCCTGCAGGCGGACTGCCTCGCCGACTGGTGGGAGTTTGTCGCGTAGAAGTTGTTTTCGCAGAAGAAGACGACAGGGAGCTTCTTTAAAGAAGCGAAGTTGAAGGACTCGTAGAGCGCGCCTTCGTCATACGCCCCGTCCCCGAAGAAGATGACCGTTACGCGGTCTTCTTTCCTGATGGATGAGGCGAGCGCCGCGCCGACCCCCATGGGTATGCCGCCCGCGACTATCGCGGAGGTCCCGAGTATCCCGTTCTCGACGTCTATTATGTGCATCGAGCCGCCCTTGCCCCTGGAGCATCCCGTTACCTTGCCGTAGAACTCGGCCATGAGCGGCCTCATCGCGCTCCCCTTGGCGAGCGCGTGTCCGTGCCCCCTGTGGTTCGAGAAGACGTAGTCGTCTTTTCGAAGATTAAGGCAGACCCCCGTCGCTATCGCCTCCTGGCCTATGCAGAGGTGGACCGGGCACTTCATTTCCTGCTCCGGGTAGAGGTCGACGATCCTTTCCTCGAACATGCGTATGCGGAGCATCATCGCATACATGTCGATGAGCGTCTTCCGTGTCAATGTCGGGAGTCCGTATTTAAGGATATCTTCTTTCATGGGGCTAAGGGCGTCCTCAGATGAAGTTGACGTGGAGGGAGGGGTTCTTGAGCTCCCAGAGGTAGCGGTTCACCTCGTCCATCCTGCAGTTCCTCCTGCACTCGGCTGTGTCGAGCTCTCTGGAGGCGAATTCCATCACTTTTTTTCTCTTCTCGCTCTTCCATATCGCCTCAAAACCCTCCTCGTTGATGTTCCCGAGGAGGAAGCGGTCGTCTCCTAAAAACGCGCTACACGCCCATACCCCGCCCCCGGCGTCTATATATGCCCAGAATGGGAGCGCCATGCAGTGCGAATAGCTCCTGCCCTTTTCTTCGAGCTTCCTCATGGCGTTAGACCTGAATATGACATTAAAGCGCTTATCAGATATTTTTTTGAGCTCATCGTTCAAATGCATGTAGTCCGCGTAGCTGAAATCCTCGTACTGGTGAGTCTTGGACTTCAAGTGCTGTGAGTAGGATTTTATCACGAGGTAGTCGGCGCCTATCTCCTTAGCTTTTTTTGCAAGCAGGACCGCTTCGTTCGCGTTCTCCGGCAGGAGTATCATCTGCATCCCGACGGTCGAGGTGAGGTGATTTTCGTCCCTGAACCTCGCCGCCTTCGAGATGTTCCCGATTACCTTATCGAAGTCCTCTTCCTTTGTCCTGTGGACTTTCGCATAGGTCTCCTTTGTGGCCCCGTTTATGGAGACCTTGATCCATGTGATGGAGGCGAGCGTTGCCTCCATCAGTTTTTGCGTAAAAAGCACGCCGTTCGAGGTGATGGCGACGTCTATGCCTGAGGCTTTTGTGTGGTTTATTATCCCGTCGATATCCTTATGGAGGAAGGGCTCGCCTTCGCCGGCGTACATGATCGACTTTACGCCCAAACGCCCCATTTCGGTCAGGCGGTCTTTGAGGATAGCGGCGTCCAGGTGCCTCGGGTTGTATTCCATGTAATCGAGGGCGCAGTAGGTGCACCTGTGGTTGCACGCGCCGATCGGAGAAACCTCCATATATATCGGATAGATATCGGCGCCCTTGAGCCAACTTGCGACCCTGTCGACATGAAATATCAGTTTATGGCTGTCTATCCGGTATTCGTCCATGGAGTGGATATACTCTCCCTTAGCTGGTATAAAGCCCATTAAAAAAGATAACATAGGTATGATACCTTAACAATATCAAAATTTTTCTTAAAATCTCATTAAAAGTTATTAAATGATAAGGGTTTTTAGAGCCGGTAGAAGGGACATCATTGGCGTGATATAATGGGGTTTGACATGGATGAAAAGGAGAGGTAATGGCGATAGACCCGGTATGCGGGATGGACGTAGACCCTGAAAAGGCAAAAGGCGAGAGCCTGTATAACGGCGAAAAGGTGTACTTCTGCGCCCTTCGGTGCAAGGAGAGGTTCGACGCGGAACCTGAAAAATACCTCGTCGGCAGGGCCGCGTTTGAAAAACTTCCGCCTGTAAACGCGCGTCCTTTAAAAGAAGACAGCCATTCCCCCAGAAACATCAAGAGGGTATCCCTCCCGATCACAGGCATGTCCTGCGCCTCGTGCGCAACGAAGATAGAGAAGGGGCTTACCGGATTATCCGGCATAGTAGAGGCCTCGGTCAACTTCGCGGTAGAGAAGATCAATATCTCCTATAACCCGGATGACGTACATGTCTCGGACTTTGTAAAGACCATAAAGGAGCTCGGCTATGGCGCTGGCGTGGCGTCCGTCTCTATCCCGGTAAAGGGGATGTCCTGCGCCTCGTGCGTCGAAAAAGTCACAAAGGCCTTGAATGCCGTCGATGGTGTGGTAAGCGCCTCGGTTAACTTTGCGACTGAAAAGGCGACGGTAAATTTCCTCCCTACCGTAACAGGCGTCGACGCGCTCATAAAGACGATAAACGCGGCGGGTTACAAGGGGCTCGTACCGTCCGACGAGGAAGACCTCCTCGCGAGAGACGAGAGGGAGAAGAAGGAGGAGGAGGAGAGGCTCCATTTTAGATTCATCGTCGCCGCGATAGTCGCTGTACCGGTGATGATAGGGTCTTTCGCGGCGATGATCCCCTGGGTGCCGTCTTTTTTAGGGAACAACTACCTGCTTTTCCTCCTCGCCACTCCCGTCCAGTTCTGGGCAGGATGGCGTTTTTACAGGGGGGCGTTCATAGCCGCGCGACACTTTACGACGGACATGAACACGCTCATCGCCGTCGGCACGTCTTCGGCTTACTTATATAGCGCGGCAATGACTTTCTTTCCGAATTTCTTCGAGGCGCGCTCTCTCTCAACCGGCGTCTACTTTGATACCGCGACGGCCATTATCGCGCTCATACTCCTCGGCAGGCTCCTTGAGATGAGGGCAAAGGCGCAGACCTCGGAGGCGATAAAGAAGCTCATAGGCCTCTCTCCCAAGACGGCAAGGGTTGTGCGCGGCGGCAGAGAACTCGACATCCCGGCTTCCGACGTCGTCGAGGGGGAGATCGTCATCGTGAGGCCCGGCGAGAAGGTCCCTGTGGACGGAAAGGTCTTCGATGGGTTCTCGTCAATTGATGAATCGATGATAAGCGGAGAGTCGCTCCCGGTTGACAAAAAGCCGGGCGACATTGTAATAGGCGCGACGATCAACAAGACGGGCACTTTCAGATACAGGGCCACGAAGGTGGGGAGGGATTCTACCCTTTCTCAGATAATAAGGCTCGTCGAAGATGCCCAGTCCTCGAAGCCGCCGATAGCGAGGCTCGTTGACGTGATAGCGAGCTGGTTCGTCCCTGTTGTCATAGCGATAGCCTCTCTTACATTCATCATCTGGCTCATATTCGGCCCCCCGCCCGCATTCACCTACGCGCTCCTTAACTTCATAGCGGTACTCATCATCGCGTGCCCGTGCGCAATGGGGCTTGCGACCCCGACTTCCATCATGGTCGGGACCGGCAAGGGCGCGGAGAACGGGATACTCATAAGGGGAGGGGAGTCGCTTGAGACGGCGCACAAGTTGAACGCAATAGTGTTTGACAAGACCGGGACGCTCACCAGGGGCGAGCCCGCGATTACGGATATCGTGGTTGCGCACGATGTCACGATAACGTCAAAGGGGCTCTCAATGGAAGAGGGCGTCCTTTTTTATGCGGCTTCCGCCGAAAAGGGCTCCGAGCACCCGATAGGAGAGGCGATAGTCAAAAAGGCGTCGGCAAAGGGGATAGCGCTTTCAAACCCCATAGGCTTTAACGCCCTTCCCGGCCACGGGCTTATCGCGGAGGTAGACGGGAGGGAAGTCGTACTCGGCAATTTGAAGATGATGGCAGACAAAAATATCTCAACAGACGGCCTTATAAAAGACGTGGAGAGGCTGTCTGACGAGGGAAAGACCCCGATCTTCCTTGCCGTGGACAATATTGCTGTCGGCGTCATCGCAGTAGCCGACACACTGAAGGAGAACTCTAAGGAGGCGGTCTCTGCCCTTAAAAAGATGGGTCTCACGGTCGCCATCATTACAGGCGACAACCGGAGGACGGCGACCGCCATCGGGAAGGAGCTCGGCGTCGACAGAATACTCTCGGAGGTCCTGCCAGAGGACAAGGCCAGGGAGGTAAAGAAGCTCCAGGACGAGGGGAAAAAGGTGGCGATGGTAGGCGACGGCATAAACGACGCGCCCGCGCTCGCGCAGGCCGACGTCGGCATAGCCATAGGCACCGGGACGGACGTCGCGATGGAGGCATCCGACATAACCTTGATAGGCGGGGACTTAAGGGCCATCGTCACCGCCATCGCACTCAGCAGGGCGACTATAAGGAACGTCAGGCAGAACCTCTTCTGGGCGTTCTTCTATAACGTCCTCCTCATACCGGTTGCCGCAGGGGCCCTCTATCCGTTCACAGGGATGCTCCTCGACCCGATGTTCGCGGCGGCGGCGATGGGGCTATCGTCCGTTAGTGTTGTTACGAACGCGCTCAGGCTTAAGAGGTTCAGACCCGCCTTGACCTGACAGGTGCCCCGTGATAAAGGAGAGGCAGGAGGCTTGAGACTATGAAAAAAATATCCTTTGCCGTGTTGCTCTGTCTTGCCGTTTCATCCATAGCCTTTGCCGCTCAATCGTTTGCCGAAGACCCGGCATTTAAAAAAGGCGAAGAGGCGTTCAACAAAAACTGCGTAAAGTGCCACGGAGAGAAGGCCTCCGGGACCGATAAAGGCCCGCCGCTCATTCATAAATTTTACCACCCGAACCACCACTCGGACATAAGCTTCCGCTGGGCCGTGGAAAGGGGCGTGCGCTCACACCACTGGGGGTTCGGCGACATGCCGAAGATAGAGGGCGTCGGCAAGGAAGACACCGAGAACATCATTATCTACGTCCGCACGCTCCAGAAAGAGGCGGGTATATTTTAATGGGACGGTTCAAAAACAAGGTCCTCGCAAAGCTCTTGACGCGCTTTCCTGTTCTTCTCGACAGGTTCATCGAGAAGACCGCGTCTGTCGAAGTCTCCGGCATACCCTGGACGCCTGTAAAAAAGCCGTTGGAGGACTCCGTTGTCGCGCTCATAACGACAGCCGGGGTCCATCTTAAATCCCAAAACCCATTTGACATGCTGGACAAGGCAGGCGACCCTTCGTACAGGGAAATACCGTCAGCGACTCCGCTCTCCGAGTACATGATCACGCACGACTACTACGACCACACGGACGCGGACTCTGACTTGAACATCGTCTTCCCGATAGAGAGGCTCCGGGAGATGGATGAGAGCGGAGAGATAAAGGGGCTCGCAAAAAATAATTACAGTTTCATGGGGCATATAGACGGCAGACACATCGCTACACTCATGGAGAAGACCGCGCCAGAGGTGGCTGATTTGCTTAAACGCGAAGGCATCGATGTCGCGCTCCTCACACCCGGGGGAGGTCTCTGCAATCGGTCCGTGGGACTGATACAGAGGGAGATAGAAAAGGCGGGGATACCGACGATTTCCGTATCCATCGTGAGAAAGTTCACCGAGGACGTGAAGGCCCCGCGCGCGGTCTTCGTAAAGTGGCCGATGGGGCACCCTTTGGGGGAGCCTGGTGTCGTCGAGACGCAGAGGGCGGTCTTATCCGCCGCTTTCAGGGCATTAAGGGAGATAAAGGCGCCGGGGACTATAATAGACCTGCCGTTCCGGTGGAAGAGGAGGGAGGACCTCAAGAAGGAGGCGTTTTGAGGTTTTTAGTCGCCTTCTTTTCAAAAGAGGGGTGATTCCGCATTGCGGGTTCAAGTCTGCAACCTGAACCCTTTGATTCGTGACCTGATATGAGTCTGTATTGGGCTATCTCAATTTTTTGCCCAAAGTCCTTTTTCGTGGTCCGCGCGCTTTTGGCGCATGGGCTCTTAACGCTTTCTTCCTTCCCCTCCCACGGCTCTCAGGTCTCGGCTGTTTGCGCGCCGAGCGCAAGCGGTCTAATCCGCCCCGGCGCGCTCGCCTCTGCTTTCCTTAGGCGTTCTCCGCCATGCGCCTGTGTGTTTGTAAAGACACAACGAAAAGACAAAATTTTTCGCGGGTTCAGGTTGCAAACCTGAACCCGCGATAGAGATATCACGCAACGGTATTGTTTTGTATCTAAAAAACCCCGGCGGCATGGTGAGCGTAGCATAAGGGAGGAGGGTGTGAGCGAGGCGAGGGAGGTTAGACGCGAAGCGCTCAGGGGTCGAGCGAACGGGGCAGGGGAGGCGGTAAGCAAGCGAAGCCATGCCGCGAAAGCGCGGGACGCGCAAAAAGGCTTTGGGCAGAAGGTTCGAACAGCCCATAAAAGCGTATGTTCGAATTACGAATTAATGGGTTCAGGTTTGTAACCTGAACCGCATGAGATTATGAAAACTATTTATAATCCCACTCTGTCCCCCTTTATGAAAGGGGGATGAAAAGCGCCCCCCCTACTGCTGCTTCCTTATTATCGCGCCACCGGCGCCCTCGTTCATCGCCTTTGTGTGGCACCTGTTGCAGTCCGCGAACTTGAACGAGACCTTGCCGTGGCAGTAGCCGCAGAAGTTCCCGTTTGACATTTCAGTCATGGAGACGGGGTTTGCCCCGAGAGCTTCCTTGAATATGGACGGGTGGCAGACCGCGCATTTTATCTGCGAGGAGTGCGTCTTGTGGTCGAAGACGACCTTCTTTATGTAGACCATCGGCGGCTCGAAGAGTATGGTGTTATCCCTTATCTCGTCTTTTTGAGCGGCCTTGACAGCCGATTTTAATGGTGAAAACGCCTTCTTCTCCCTCATTAGCGTCCAGTCGATGTTCCCGAACCTGTCAAGGGGTATAGTCTTATTCGGGAGCGCCTCGGGGTTGAAGACCGACCCGAGCCTGTCGGCGGCCTCTTTTACAGCCTTTATATCGACCTTTTTTATGTCCACGAGCTTTTCCGCCTCCGGGAGCCCGGCAGAGTGGCACCGCTTGCAGTTTTCCTTTGAGCTGAAAGCGGTCTTGCCGTTGTGGCACGCGCCGCAGACCTTGCCCTCGTCTATCCTTGCGTGCGTTATGGAGTTGGTCCCGCGCCTCATCTGGACTATATCCTGATGGCAGGCCTTGCACTCGTAGAAGAGCCGGTGGTACCAGTGGGGATAGACGACCGGCGCGAGCCCCTTAGCCTCCATCTCCATGGTCTTTTCCCTCATGACGAAGTTCCCGAGGGTCTTTTCAAACCTGTCCCACTTGGTGAGCTCGGCTACACGGGCCTCTTCTTTTTTTATCTCCGCCCTGATTATGGACTCGACCTCGTTTGCGAGCGCGTCGATGTTGTGCCAGTGCTTGTACATCGAGGCCATGGCGCTGGCGAGGTCGAGCAGTTCCATCCTCTCGGCGTAGCCCTTCTCGGGGGAGAGCGCCTCTTTCATTATCCCCTTTATCTCATCGGGCATTATCGCCTTATTGGTGCGCACCAGAAACCCGAGCGCGTCGAACCTGTTGGCCCGGTAGCTCTCCTCGAACTGCTTCCTGAAGTTCGAGGCCGCCCCGGCGGTAGTTGATAAAAACAAGATAGAGAGTACGAGTAATATGGCGGACCCGGTCTTTTTCATCTTAAACCCCTTAGAAAAGTTTAAACCTCAAAAGTATACCAGTTTTCATCTTCTTCTTAAACCCAATTTCGTTGGACCTTTGCCGCTTATGGACTTCCTCTCTGGTTTATTGTATAAATGGGAGATGTTTCTGAAACTCCGGAGACTATTGCCTGTCGTTCTCATGGCCCTCTTTGCGCTGGTACCGGAGGCCGCCCTCTGCATCTCGGCTGACGAGGGCGAGAATATCAAGGTCTACGAGGAGGCCGGGCAATCGGTCGTAAATATCGTAAGCTCCACGGTCTCATACGATTTTTTCTATAACCCCGTACCGTCTACTGGTTCCGGCTCCGGCGTGATAGTCGACAGGGCCGGGCACATCGTCACAAACTACCATGTCATCAACGGGGCACGGGAGCTCTCGGTCACGCTTTTTGACGGGTCGAAGTTCGCGGCTGTGGCCGTCGGGGCCGACCCTGGAAACGACCTCGCGGTTTTAAAGATAAAGGCGCCCTTAAACAAGCTGAAGCCCGTCTCTTTCGGGGACTCGGCCTCGCTCAGAGTGGGTCAGAAGGCGCTCGCCATAGGGAACCCATTCGGGCTGGACAAGACGCTCACAGTCGGGATCATAAGCTCGCTCGGCAGGACGATGCGGGCGACTAACGGCAGGCTCATAAGGGATGTCATCCAGACAGACGCGGCGATAAACCCTGGCAACTCCGGCGGGCCGTTGCTGAACGGCGACGGGAAACTCATCGGCGTTAACACCGCGATATTCAGCCCTGTCAACGGCTCCATAGGCATAGGCTTCGCCATACCCGCAAACGCGGTCAAAAAGATACTCCCCGAGCTTATTGAGAAGGGCTACGTCAGGCGGCCCTGGCTCGGCATATCCGGGCAAACGATAGACGAGCGGGACGCCGAGCCCCTCGGGCTCGGCTCAGCCGGCGTCCTCATAGCCGACGTCTACAAGGGGGCCCCCGCGCACAAGGCAGGGCTCAAGGGCTCGACGCGTAACGTAAGACTGGGGAATGTCATCATCGCCACAGGAGGCGACCTCATAACCGCCGTAAACGGCATGGCCGTGAAATCGATGGACGAGTTCAACGGGATAATGGACTCGTCCGAGGTAGGCTCGACGATAACCGTGAAGATACTCCGGGACGGTAAGGTGCGCTCCATTACCGTCCGACTCGAAGAGATGCCGCGCGACTAATATTTAAAGGAGAGCAGGTTCTACTATGAAAAACCAGATACGGCCCGTCTTCGTCGGGGTGCTCCTCGGGATATTCAGCATCATATTCGGGATATTCTGGGCGATGTACCTCGCGACCCAGCACGAATCCATTCACAGGACGCTATCCATGAGCGCGCGCTCGTCAATTGAGGGGAAGTTCGTCGTAAGCCCCGGGGGTGGTCACGCTGACCATGCCGTTGGCGGGCATGCCCAGGCTGGCCACGACGCCGTTGCCGGCAAAATGATGAATGCCGAAGGGGACGCGAAGTCGATGCGCTCCATTCACTCCGACGATGAGATGGAAGAGGCCCACGAGAGGCTCACCAGAGGGCACCTCCACGCCATGGGGTTAGGCCTTATCACCATAAGCGTTTCAGTCCTCCTCTCGTTCTTGTCCGCCTCCCATAAGATGAAGACGCTCGCCGCGACCTGCCTCGGCACGGGAGGCTTCTTTTATCCGTTCTCGTGGATAATCATGGGGTACAGGACGCCGGCCCTGGGAGCAGAGAGCGCGGCTCAGTCTGTCGTGCCTATCGCGGGCTTAAGCGCCATACTCGTCCTTGCAGGCGTCTTCTTGACGCTCTTTTTCCTGTTAAGGGACTTCGTCAAGGGGAGGCTTTAGCGGGCCGCTCTAAAAGTCCATCTGCTTTGTTGTCTTCGACGCTCGTAACTGTGGCGTACATACGACAGTACGCCTCGTTCCTCGCTTCTCGACGCCTCGCATCTGGAGCTTTTTGAGCAACCCGCTTCGTGCAAGAGAGTTTTTCTGCAACCTGTTTGGCTTGTCACATTTTTTATATTTTCCCCTTGACAAGGTGCGGCCCTTTAAATTAATATGGCCACACAATATACATCATCTTTCGCGACTGACGGAATCAAGGTGGTTACCACCGGGGAGCGGGAGAATATATAAGTTCTTGTCGACCGTCTGGGCAACAGGTGCAGTAACACTGCCCTCTTATGCCTTGACGGTTTTTTTGTACCATAGCGGCGTCTTTATTGTGAAGCAGTCTTAACTTTTTCAGATAAGCCTTTAAAAATTCTGGATTTTTTGTTAAGATAATAAAAATGGGACACAAGACATTCGACAGGGGCGTACACCCCTCTTACTATAAGGAGCTGACGGCCTCTAAAAGGGTCGAGAGGGCCCCTCTTCCAAAGACTGTTACCATCCCCCTCCAGCAACACCTCGGCGCGGTCTGCGAGCCTATTGTCAAGAAGGGCGACCTCGTCATCGAAGGGCAGAAGATAGGCGACGTAAAGGCCTTTGTCTCTGCCCCTGTCCACGCGTCCATCAACGGAAAAGTGAAGGATATAGAGCTCTCCAATCACCCGGGCGGCATAAGGGTGTTGTCTGTCGTCATCGAGGGCGACGGGACCGCAAAGGAATGGTCCGGGGCCGAGATAGACCTCGGCTCAATTGCGCCTGAGGCCCTCCGGGAGGCTGTACGCGAGGCCGGGATAGTAGGCATGGGAGGCGCTGGTTTCCCAACATCCGTAAAGCTCGCGCCGCCCAAAGGCAAGGCTATCGAAGCCGTCATATTGAACGGTTGCGAGTGCGAGCCGTTTCTCACAGCCGACCACAGGATAATGGCCGAGGAGCCCGGAAAGGTCGTCTGGGGCTTGAAGGCCCTTATGAGGGCGACCGGGGCGTCCAAGGGCTTCATAGGAATAGAAGAGAACAAGCCTGACGCGATCGACGCGCTCAAGAAGGCGGTCGGCGCAACGGGCATTGAGATAATAGTCCTTGAGGCCAAGTACCCGCAGGGCGCCGAGAAGATGCTTATACAGGCCGCTCTTGGCAGGAAGGTCCCGGTCGGCAAGCTCCCGCTCGACGTGGGCGTCGTAGTAAATAACGTCGGCACGGCTGTGGCGATTTACGAGGCCCTGAATTACGGGAAACCGCTTATCGAAAGGATAGTCACCGTGAGCGGCAACGGCGTAAGGGAGCCGAAGAACCTTAAGGTAAGGGTAGGGACGAGCTTCGAAGAGGTCCTGGGCCTCTGCGGGGGGATCACCGGCGAAGGCGAAAAAGAGGTCCTGAACGGCGGCCCTATGATGGGCATCGCACAGTCTACCTTGAGCGTCCCGGTCATAAAAGGGACTTCCGGAATAACGGTCATAGCCTCCGGCAAGATAAAGCCCGAGAAGTACGACCCCTGCATCAAGTGCGCGAGTTGTGTATCCGCCTGCCCCATGGGGCTCATGCCGTACAGGCTCGGCGATTATGGCCTTAAACAGATGCTCGCCAACTTCAAGGACTTTGACGGACAGAGCTGCATCGAGTGCGGCTGTTGCTCTTACGTATGCCCTGCCAAGAGGCCGCTCCTCCAGTGGATAAGGATGGGCAAGTTCTTCATCCGGCGGGAGGCCCAGAGGGCGGCCGCCAAGGCTAACAATAACAAAAAGTAGAGAGTACATGGAAGACAAAACAAACGATAAGACGGAAGTCAAATCAGCGCCCGAGGCCCCGGCAGGCCCAGGCGGCGCGAGGCTCTTTGTAACGTCCTCGCCCCACTTCCTCAATAACGAGTCTGTGCCGAAGATAATGCACACGGTCGTGCTCGCGCTCTTCCCGGCGATGGCGGCATCCGTCTATTTCTTCGGCTTCCGTGCGCTCCTTTTATACGCCATCTGCATCGGCGCGTGCTTACTCACCGAGTACGCATTCCAGAAGTACATGAAGAGGCCAATAAAGATATACGACGGCTCTGCCATCATCACAGGCATACTCCTCGCCATGACGCTTCCGCCGGGGTTCCCGGTCTTCGGAGCGATACTCGGCTCGGTCTTCGCCATAGGCGTCGGAAAACAGCTCTTCGGCGGGCTCGGTTTCAACATATTCAACCCGGCGCTCCTCGGCAGGGCCTTCCTCATGGCCACATACCCGGTCCTTACTACCACTTGGGTGGAGCCCCGGACCGTACAGAAGGCGGTAGACGCGGTATCCGCCGCGACCCCTCTGGCGCTCATGAAGTTCGAGGGAAAGCTTACGCCAATACTCGACCTCTTTACCGGGAACGTCGCCGGGTCGCTCGGCGAGACTTCGGCGATAGCGATACTCATAGGCGGCCTGTTCCTCAGGTACAAGGGCTATGTTAACTGGAAGCTCCCGCTCGGGTATCTCGGGTCGATGGCGATATTTTCCGGCATATTCTGGCTCATCGACCCTTCGAAGTATCCGGACCCGCTCTTCCATTTATTCGCCGGCGGCGCGATGCTCGGCGCGTGGTTCATGGTCACAGACATGGTGACGTCTCCGACGACTGATATCGGCCAGTGGATATTCGCGATAACGGGCGGGATAATGGCCGTTGTCATAAGGCTCTTCGGCGGGCTCCCCGAGGGCGTCATGTATTCTATACTCTTCATGAACGCCTTTGTGCCGCTTCTTAATAAGCACACGAGGCCGAGGGTCTTCGGCGCGATAAAGGCGAAGGCCGAATAGCGTTTTTTTAAAGAGTTTTTGGAGGTCTCTGGTCCTTGAATCCGGTAACTAAAATGTTCATGAACCTTGTCGGCGTCGGTGTGGTTTCCGGCGTGATACTCGCGGCTGTCTTCTACAAGGCAGACCCTATGATACAGGCGAACAAGGAAAAAGAGCTGAAGGAGGCGATATTCGTCGTCCTCCCCGAGGCCAGGGACTATAAGATATTGAAGAAGTCGCTCGGCCAGGAAGAGTTCACGATGTACGCCGGACTTAACGAGGCCGGAGAGCCCATCGGCCTCGCCTTCAAGGCCGACGGCGGCGGCTTCCAGGGCAATATCGGCGTCATGGTCGGACTCGACCTCGATTACTTGAAGCTCAAGGGCATAAGGATCCTCGACCAGCTTGAGACCCCGGGCCTCGGCAACAGGATAGCCAACCCGGAGTTCGAGGACCAGTTCAAGGGCATAGAGATAAAGCCCAAGGTCGAGTACATAAAGAACAGGAAGCCCGAGAAGCCGAACCAGATACAGTCCATAACCGGCGCGACTATCTCCTCGGACGCGGTCGTCAAGAACATAAACAACGCGATAGAGAAGGCGCTCAAATCCTTCCCTACGAAGGAAGACCTACTTGCCGCCGAAAAGGCGGTAAAGCCGGCCTCAGCTACTGTGAAGGCAAAGGAGGCGACGGATGGCGGAAAATAACGGCTATTCACTCTGGTACGAGTTCAAAAAGGGGCTCTGGCAGGACATACCGCCCTTTAGATTGGTCCTCGGCACCTGTCCCACGCTCGCCGTCACGAACTCGGTCATAAACGGCTTTGCCATGGGCATGGCTACCCTATTTGTGCTCCTCGGCTCCAACATCATAATATCTGCTATAAGGAAGTATGTCGCCCCGCAGGTGAGGATCGCGGCATACGTCGTCATCATCGCGCTCCTTGTGACCGTCGCGGACATGTTCCTCGCGGCCTTTTTCCCGCCGGTATCAAAGGCGCTCGGGCCGTACGTGCCGCTCATAGTCGTCAACTGCATCATACTCGGGCGCGCTGAGGCGTACGCGCAGAAGAACCCGGTCGTGCCGTCCATTATGGACGCGCTCGGCATAGGCATTGGCTTTACCATGAGCCTCATGGTAATGGGTTTTATAAGGGAGATACTCGGCTTCGGGTCGCTATTCAACATAAAGCTCATCCCCCCGTCCCTGTTTGAGCCCTGGATAGTGATGATACTCCCGGCGGGCGCGTTCCTCGTGTTCGGAACGCTCATAGCCGTAGTCAATTACATATCGAGCAGGAAGTCCGCCGCATCGGACAAGGCGTAAAGGAGAGAGACCCGTGAAGCTCATAATGATATTCATATCGGCCTCTCTCATCAACAACTTCGTTCTAACATACTTTTTGGGAATTTGTCCGTTCGTCGGCGTCTCCAACAAGACCGAGAACGCACTTAATATGGGGCTTGCGACGACCTTCGTCATGACGCTCACGGCCGCTGTGACCTGGCCGGTTTACACATACATACTCGTCAAATACAATGTCGCGTTCCTCCAGTACGTCGCGTTCATCATACTCATAGCCGCTCTCGTGCAGTTGGTCGAGATGTACATAAGGAAGTCGAGCCCCGCGCTTTACAGGGCTTTGGGTATTTATCTCCCGCTCATCACCACGAACTGCGCGGTCCTCGGGCTCGCGCTCTTCATGGTCTTACGTAGTTATAGCTACATCGAATCCATCATATTCGGCTTCGCCACAGGCGTTGGCTTCACGCTCGCGATCCTCATGATGTCGGGCATAAGGGAAGAGCTCGAGTTCGCGGACATTCCAAAGCCTTTCCAGGGTATATCCATTACTCTTATCGTTGCCGGCATGATGGCCCTCGCGTTCATGGGATTCGCGGGCCTTATAAGGGGTTAGACAATGGCTGGTCTTGGCGAAATGGTCCTCATATCGTTCATATCCATGGGTGGGATAGGCGCCGCGCTCGCGGGCTTCCTCGCGTATGCGGACAAGAAGCTCAAGGTCGAGGAAGACCCGATGGTCGAGGCGATCTGCGGCATACTTCCGAATACCAACTGCGGCGGGTGCGGGTTCCCCGGTTGCAGGATGCTCGCCGAAGCGCTCTTGAAGGGCGAGGCGCCGCCTAACTCGTGCGTCGCCGGCGGATCCGACACGGCGAAAAAACTCGCCGCGGTCCTCGGCATGGACCACACTGACCACAAGAGGACACTCGCCGTCGTACTCTGCAAGGGCGGGAACGCAGAGGCCGAGAGGCGCGCCTCCTACCGCGGAGAGGTCTCCTGCACCGCCGCCAATCTTACGGGCGGCGACAAGAGCTGTACATACGGGTGCCTTGGGTACGGCGAGTGCGTAGAGGCCTGCAAGTTCGACGCGATGGCCATGGACGACAACGGATTGCCCGTAGTGTTTCATGACAAGTGCGTGGGGTGCGGCGCGTGCGCCAGGGCCTGTCCCCGCGATATCATAGAGATGCACCCTGAGGACCACAAGCTCTTCGTATACTGCAGGTCCAGGGACAAGGGCGCGCACGCCAAGAAGGTCTGCAAGGTCTCTTGCATAGCCTGCGGCCTTTGCGTAAAGGACTGTTCTGTCTCTGACGGCATTGTTCTTAAGGATAACCTCGCCGTCGTCGATTACGCGCTCGCCCCTCAGACCGACGAGTCCATCAAGAGGTGCCCGACGAAGTGCATATTCTTCGGAATAGAGGAGAGGGTCACAAAGGCGAGTTTTTTCGCCTCACAGCCGAAGAGGACGGGGTAGGGGGAGGCCAGAAGGCCTGAACCGACCGGCAAAATGTACTTCCGAAGCGGCCCCGAAAGGGGCCGCTTTTTTAATGCCTATTATTTTTTAAAAAAATGCTTTGCGGGTTCAGGTTTGTAACCTGAACCTTTGATTCGTGACCTGATTAGTGCTTACATGGCTATTTGAGTCTTTTAGCCTAAAGCCCTTTTGCGCGCTCCGAGCGCTTTTTGGCGATGGCTCCGAGCGCTTCCTTCCTCCCCCGCCCGCTCGCGCACCCCTTGCGCGCTCATTTCATAGTTGTTTGCGCGCCTAGCGCAAGCGTCTAATCCGCCCGGTGCGCTCGCCTCTTCCCCCCTTAGGCGCTCTCCGCCATGCGCCTGTGTTTTTGTAAAGACAGAACAAAAACATCTTTTTTGTTTTTCAAAACACCCCAGGCATGGGGTGAGCGACCTTAAGGGAGGAAGCCTTATGAGCGAGACGAGGGAGTAAACAGGCCGCGACAGCGGCCCTACGTGGCGAGCGGTCCTCGCCGGACTGGCAAATCCGTATCGGACAACTGTGCTTCAGGTAGACTTAAGTGACCCGATTTGAAATTGGCCCCGCGCCGAGCGGGGGAGGGGGAGGGCGGAGGGAGCGAATCCCCATGCCGAGAAAAGCCCGGCAGGGCGCAAAGTGCTTTTGGCAGAAGGTTCGTATAGTAAATACAGGCGCGCAGTCCGAGTTAAGAATTAACGGGTTCAGGTTGGAAAACTGAACCCGCAAGACCTGAACCCGCGATAAACACAGGTTTATCCCCCCACATCTACACTCCATAAAAATTAACTAATCTCGCCTTAACTTGGTTTTAATCCTTTTTTGTTAATATGGCATTAATTCAAAATCTATTTGAAATTCAATTAAAAAAAGTTTATAAGTAACTATTGAACGCCGATATGTCAAAAATGAACCTGAGACGCGCCGCACCGGTAATCTTCGCATTCCTCACGTTCTTTGCGCTCGCCTCCTGCTCGCAGACCGGGGTCAAAGACGCTTCAAGTCTCCGGGGCGGGGAGACGAGGCCCACCCTTTCGCCTCTCAATTACACCGGAGTGACCGCCCTGGCCTACCAGGCCGCCAGGGATATACCGGAGGTGCTCGACAGCCTGTATTGCTACTGCGACTGCGCAAAGCACTCGGGACACAAGAGCCTCCTTTCCTGCTATGTGGACGAGCATGCGGTCCACTGCGACATCTGCATAGACGAGGCGCTCATGGCATACGACCTCCACAGGCAGGGCAAGGACGCCGTTGCCATCAGGGAGGCGGTAGACGCAAGGTTCGCGCGCGCAAGTCACTGATAAAATCTTCAACGGAGGAGACGCTGTGGTCACAAAGAAGATCCTTATAGGTTTTGCCGCGGCCGGCATTATCGCCGTTGCGGGCTTCACCGGCTGTTCCAAATCGAAGGACGCCAAGGACGCCGCCCAGACCGCGGGTGGGCCGGGCCAGGAGGCCGCCCTGCAGGGGCAGGCCGCCCTGGTGAGCAACGCCGTCATTGTAGAGGACCTCAAGGCGAGGCTGAAGGAAAAGCCTAACGACCCCGAGGTGCTCTGGAGGCTCGGCGACGCGTACTTCGAATCAAAGCAGTTCGCCGACGCCACCGAGTACTACAAGAAGGCCATACAGTACAAGCCCGACGAAACCGACATATACAACGACCTCGGACTCTCCGTCCACTACCTCGGAAAATCCGAGGAGGGGCTCAAATACATCGAGCAGGGTATAAAGAAGAACCCGTACCACCAGAGGATATGGCTCACCAAGGGCTTCATACTCGCCTACGGCGTTGGAGACCTCCAGGGCGCGAAGACCGCGTGGGAGAAGGCCGCCGCGCTTAACCCCGAGAGCCAGATAGGCAAGGCGGCCACCGAGTTCCTCGTGCAGTTCAAAGAGAAGCCGAAAAAGTAAGGGTAAGGGTATAAATAGATGCAGGATAAAGCAAAAGGAACCGGGGCCCAAAGACCCTGGCACAGGGCGGTCGGCTCAAATATCTGGTACTTTTTCAACTCGCTCAAGCTCACGCTCTTCGTCCTCATTACGCTCGCCGTAGTCTCCATATTCGGCACGGTCGTCGAGCAGAACCTGCCGGTCGAGGAGTACCTCCAGAAGTACGGCGAGAAGTGGACGAGCTACATATTGACCGTGCGCATCAATGACATGTACCATTCGTACTGGTTCCTGGCGTTGCTCGCTCTGCTCGCTCTGAACATCATCGTCTGCACCTTTGAGAGGTTCCCTCCCAAGTGGAAGTCATTGCTCAACCACAAGTCCGAGAAGTTCGACGTAAGGCTTATCGATAAGTTCGCCAACCACCACACCTTCGAGGTCGCCGCCTCCACGGAGGCCGTTAAGGAGAGGGTGGTTAACGCCTTCAGGAAAAAGAAGTTCGACATCATCACATCCGGGTCGGGTAGTGAGTTCCGCCTCTACGCCTGGAAAGGGCGCATAGGCAGGCTCGGTTCGGACTTCACGCACATAAGCCTCCTCTTGATCCTCCTCGGCGCGATCGTTGGCAGTTTCGCCGGGTACAAGGACTTCAGGGCCGTATTCGTCGGCGGCGAGATGTCCGTTCCCAAGGCCGACTTCAGGTTGAAACTCGAGAAGTTCTGGATAGACTATTATGATTCCGGACAGATAAAGCAGTACAACAGCCTCTTGACCGTCATTGAGGACGGCAAGGAGGTGCTGAAAAAGCAGATATGGGTCAACGAGCCGCTCTATTACAAGGGCATAAGGTTCTACCAGTCGAGCTACGGCACGGCCTGGAACAAGGTCTCGGAGGCCGAGATAGCGGTCAAGATGAAGGGGAAAGACCAGCACGGCGAGCCCATGCTCGTCAAATGGGAGAAGCTGACCCCGCTTGCCGGGACCAGGTACTCGGTCAAGCTTATAGGATACGCCGCGGACTTCGCCTACGACGAGGGGACGAACCAGGTGTTTTCCAAGTCCGCGGAGTCGAATAACCCCGCCATCCATCTTGAGATATACGACGGGGAGAAGCTTATCGCGACCCAGTGGCTCTTTCTCAAGTACCCGGGCATATTCCCGGCGATACCTAACGCGGATGAGGACCTCGTCTTCACCGGCTTCAGGGGCATCATGTACTCGGGGATCTCCATTAACAAGGACCCTGGCACAAACATCGTCTGGGCGGGCTCCCTGGTAATGGGGTTCGGCTTTATCCTCGCATTCTTTGTCTACCACAGGCGCGTCTGGATAGTCGTGAGGGGGTCCGGCAAGTCCACCGAGGTCAAGCTCGGCGGCATGATAAACAAGAACAACCTTGTCTTCGAGAAGGAGCTCAAGGAAATAGTCGAATCAATCAGTTCTGAAAAAGCGGGGGGTAAGCGATGATCCTTTCTTTGGTATTTTTCACTTTTTCGTTCGTCTTCTATCTGGTGACCGCGCTCCTCTACATAGGCCACTGGGTCTTCAAGAAGAAATGGATCGGCCAGACCGCGACTGCCATGGCCTTTGTCGCGCTCCTCTCAACGACCATGATACTCGTCGCCCGGGCCGGAGAGTCCGGGCACGCGCCTTTCTCGAACCTCTGGGAATCGATGATGCTATTTGTCTGGGCGACTAACGCCGGCTACCTCATACTCGAGTACAAGCACAAGTTCAGGGCCATAGGCGCTTTCGTCATGGGCCTTGAGTTCATAGCCATGATCTCGGTCTCTCTTCTGCCGTACAGGTTCAAGAGCGCAGAGCCCTTGAACCCGGCGCTCCAGAACAAGTGGCACTGGCTGATGGACGTGCTCCGTCCCTTCGGGCTGGAGAAGTACGCGATAGGCTGGCTCGACTTCCACGTCTTCACGACGTTCATCGGTTACGCCGGGTTCGCGATCTCATTCGGCCTGAGCATAATATATCTCCTCAAGGAGCGCTCGGAGGCGAAAGGGACGCAAGAAGGCGTCATGGGGGCCTTCCCTGAGGCGCGGATATTGGACGAGCTGAGTTACAGGGCGATAGCCTGGGGTTTTCCGTTCCTCGCAACCGGCATAGTCTCGGGGGCCGTCTGGGCGAACTACGCCTGGGGCACCTACTGGTCATGGGACCCGAAGGAGACCTGGTCGCTCATCACATGGTTCATCTACGCGGCCTACCTCCACGCCAGGGTCACGAGGGGCTGGAGGGGCAAGCGCGCCGCCTACATTTCAATCGTCGGTTTCCTTGCGGTAATATTCCTGTACTGGGGCGTGAGTTTCGTCCTCCCAGGGCTCCACGCGTACGCGTCGTAGACCGGATGCGGAAAGGGCCCGACGCACGCGCACCGGGCCCCTTCCGTAAATTCCTTTTTCCTTAAGGGGTATAAAGAAAGATGGCTGACAAGACCGACAACGAAAAAGGCCTGCCGAAGATAGCGCTTGTAGTGATCGTCCTTGCCGTAGTCGGCATCGCCGCTTTTATCATATTCGGCCAGAGGCAGAAGTTCGAGCCCGTGGTCGCCGGAAGCGAGGCAATGGATTTCACCCTTCCGGACCTCTCAGGCAATCCTAAGAGCCTTAAGGATTTCAGGGGCAAGGTCGTCTTCCTGAACTTCTGGGCTACCTGGTGCAAGCCCTGCGAGGAGGAGATGCCTTCCATGCAGGCCCTTTACCAGGCCTTCGCCGGTCAACCCTTCGAGATAGTCGCCGTCAGCGTCGACAAGGACGGCCCCGAGGTCGTAAAGGCCTACGCCGCGAAGTACGGACTTACCTTCACCATCCTCCAGGACAGGAAGGGCGCCATTAAGGATGCCTACAAGACGACCGGCGTCCCAGAGACCTTCATCGTGGACCAGAGCGGCGTCATAGCCGAGAAGGTCTGGGGGCCGAGGGACTGGTCCGAGCCGTCGTCGTACGCTACCATTGTGGACCTCCTTAAGAACGGGCCCAAACCCAAAGAAGCCTACAAGACCGTCCGCAGATAGCCTCTAATCTTGCGTTAATATCCGGCGCGGTATGATGTCGCAGGTCCTTTAAAAGGAGTCTACCTATGACTACTGAAGTCAGTCTGCCCTTAGCGTTCTTCGGCGGGATACTCTCGTTCATATCCCCGTGCGTCCTGCCGCTCGTGCCCTCGTACATTTCGTTCGTAACCGGCATATCGTTTGAGGAGCTTACAAACGACTCTGGCAAGGAGATAAAGAAGGTCATACTGAAAAACTCGCTCATGTTTATCCTCGGGTTCTCGACGGTCTTCGTCGTCATCCTCGGATCCTCGGCCCAGCTCTTCGGCTCGCTCTTCATGGAGTACCAGGACATAGTAAGGAAGATCGGCGGCCTCGTTATAATACTCCTCGGCATCCACATAATAGGCATCATAAACTTCAACATACTCCAGAGGGACAAGCGTCTGCACTTCTTCAGGGAAAAGCCGGCAGGGCTCCTCGGGTCTTTCCTCGTGGGCATAGGGTTCGCGGCTGGCTGGACCCCGTGCATTGGGCCGATACTCTCCGCGATATTCGCCGTCGCCGCGACCTCCGAGAACCCCTGGTCCGGTATATCCCTCTTTATAGCGTACTCCCTGGGCCTTGCCATACCGTTCCTCTTAACCTCTCTCGGCATCAACACCTTCCTCAAGCATTTCAATAAGCTCAAGCGCCACATGAGGATTATCTCAGTAATTACAGGTGCTTTCCTCATCATAACTGGGGTATTGATTTTTTCTAACTCTCTTGCTATTATAGGCGGGTATCTGAACAACCTGATGCCGAGCCTGAGTTAGAACGCGGGCGGGGCGGGACCTATGGCCGGGGCGATAATGCCTCCGGCCGTTGGGGCATACGCCTCTTTCGTCCTTTCCGCGTCGTATTAGGACCCCATGACAAAGCCCATCATCGAAGTCTACGCAAGGAAGGACTGTACAATCTGCGACAGCCCCAAGGGTTGCGTCCTCTGCAACGACGTGAAGGACACGCTCGGCAGGGTCGGAGCCGAGATACCCTTCCAGTTCAAGGAGGTCGATATCGACGCGAGCGACGACCTCTTCAGACGCTTCAATCAGGACATCCCGACCGTCTTCATCAACGGCAAGAAGGCGTTCAAATTCAAGGTAGACGAAACCGAATTCAGGAAGAAGCTCAGAAAGGAAATCATAAAGGCGAAGTTGCTTAGTCTCCGTAACCAGAAGGCCGCTACTTAAGCTTCGCGCCCGCATGCATCCGGGGGGCAAGGGGGGCAAGGGGGGCAAGGGGGGCAAGGGGAGGGGCTGGCCGTGGCGACGATATCCGCGCCATAGGGTGACGGACGCGAAACAAACTGTTTTTTCATAAGGCGCTTATAGCGCCTTTTTTTTTAACGCAGTGCCCCACGCTTTTAAAAAACAGTTTAAGATTGATTTTCTGCAAACAGTTCTGCTAATATACGCATTTGATTAAGTATTTGGGAGCCGGGGCTACTCTGCCAGCACGCAGGTTCAAGACCCGGCCAAGGCCCCGGTATCGTCCATGAAGGTCATAGTCATAATCCCCACCTACAACGAGGCGGAGAACATAAGTATAGTTGTCCCCAACATACTCGGGCTCGGGCGGGAGTTCCATGTCCTCGTCGTAGACGACAACTCGCCTGACGGCACCGCGAAGGTCGTAAAAGACCTGATGAAAAAAGACGGACGGGTCATGCTCATGGAGCGCCCCGGCAAGATGGGGCTCGGCTCCGCGTATATCGCGGGTTTCAAGCGCGCGATCAAGGAAGGGGCGGACTTCATCTGCGAGATGGACGCCGACCACTCGCACGACTTCAACGATCTCCCGAGGTTCCTGAAGGAGACGGATAAATACGACCTCGTCATTGGTTCCAGGTACGCAAACGGGATAAGCGTCGTCAACTGGCCTCTGCCGAGGCTCCTTTTGAGCTACTTCGGAAATGTCTATGCGAGGCTCGTAACGGGTCTTAAGACGTTCGACAATACCGCCGGGTTCAAGTGCTTCAAGAGAAAGGTGCTCGAAGCCATAAACCTCGACGCCATACACAGCAACGGATACGCCTTCCAGATTGAGATGAACTGGAACGTGGCGCGAAAGGGTTTCCGCACAGTTGAGATACCCGTCATTTTCTGGGGCAGGTACTCGGGGGATTCAAAGATGTCCGGCAACATCGTCCGCGAGGCCGTCTTTATAGTCTGGAGGTTAAGGCTTGACTCCATATTGAGAAGGTTCGGCCTCAAAGGGGATTGACGCACCGTGCTCCGCGACCTCTTAAATAAAAACGCATACACCGTCGCGCTCCTTGGTCTCCTTGTGGCGCTCTCCTACTATAACGCCCTTTTTACGCCGTTCATGTGGGACGACAAGACGCTCGTAGTCTCGAACGCCGGGCTTAAGGGCGGGTGGGAGAGCCTGCTCGCCGCCTTCAGCCCGCGTCTCTGGGGCCTCCGGGTCGACAACGAGGCGTTCAGGTCGTTTTACAGGCCCCTGCATACCGTCCTTTCGATGATCGATTACAAGATATGGGGCTTAAACCCGTTCGGGTTCCACCTCTCGAACGTAATACTCCACCTCTTCAATACGCTCCTCGTATTCGCCTTTGCATTGCGGCTCTCGGAGGAGAGGGCCGCGGCTTTTTTCGCCGCGGCGATATTCGCCGTCCACCCCGCGCATACCGAGTCGGTAACGTTCATCTCGGCCAGGGTCGATCTGCTCTCGGCGTTCTTCCTCCTCCTTTCATTCCACCTCTACGCATTCCACCCGGAGCCGGGTTACACGAGGTTCGGCCGCGGGTTCGGTATAAGGGACATTCTCTCGATGTTCCTCTTCCTCCTTGCCCTCCTTTCAAAGGAGATGGCCGTAACCATGCCGATACTGCTCGCGCTCTACACATGGTTCTTCGAGAAATGGGGGAGGCGGGCCGTGAGGGTCGCCCCGTATTTCGTCATACTCGCGCTCTACATTCTATTCAGGTTCCTCGGGCTCAAGGCCTTCGCGGGCCAGCACGGGCTCAAGGCCGACTTTTTGACGGTGGCGTTCACCGCCTCTGCCGCGGTCCTCGACTATGTGAGGCTCCTCTTCTTCCCTTATCCCCTGAAGGCCTATTACAGCATCTTCTGGCAGCCGTCTTTGAGCGCGAAGGTCATAGCGGCCTTTGTCCTCATGCTCGTCTCTCTCTTCGCGGTCCTCTGGTATCTTAACAGGGATAAAAAGCTCCACGCCTTCGCGATATTATGGACCTATATCTCGCTCCTCCCGGTCCTGAACATCGGCACGCTCGGAGAGTTCTCGATAGCGGAGCGGTACCTCTATATACCGTCTATCGGGTTTTCGATACTCGTAGGCCTCTTTTTTTCGTCCCTTTTAAAGGACCATCTCGTCGGCAAATACGCGCCATACGCCTTCGCTCTTATAACAGTAGTGCTCGTGGTGTTGACCATATCAAGGAACAGGGTCTGGAAGGACGACGTCACGTTCTATTCGGCGATGGTCGCTGGCGCGCCCGGGTCCGCGATACCGCACGCCAACCTCGGACACGCATACATGAGGGGCGGTAATATCGAGGGGGCTGTTACTGAGCTCAGAGAGGCTTCCCGCCTCTCCGGGGGGAACCCGGTCATCCATTACGAGCTTGGTTCGTTGTATATGAAGGCCGGAAAGCTCTACGAGGCGGTCGGCGAGTTCAGGGCGGCGATAGAGATGAAGCCGGATTTTGTCGAGGCATATAACGCGCTCGGCATCGCGTACGCAGGGCTTGGGGAGAATTCTCTCGCGCTCGATGCCTTCGAGAGCGTGCTTATATACGACCCGTTATCTGAAGCGGCGCTCTCAAACATAGCGAGGCTCAAGGCATCGAAGAGTCCGAAGGCAAGGCGCTGATCAGGCCCTCTTTGCCTTTCTTGTAAAGAATGCCTTCGAGATAGGGCTTATCTCCGCGACCTTCTTGCCCTTCATCGCCACAAGCATCCCGAAGATGAACTTTTTTTTCTTCGTCACAGTGAACCCGGCGGAGTTAAGGAGCTCTTCGAGGCTCTCTTCCGTGAACTTCTGGACGTGGGCCTCTTTCCAGACCTTGCCCTTTCCCTTTGTCCAGAAGTGCCAGATGACCCTGAAGAGCAACGACTGCTCGTTTGGCACGAGCACGAGGATCTTGCCCCGGTCCTCAAGGCACCTGTTTAGCTCTATGAGCGCTTCCCTCGGCTCGTGGAGGTGTTCGAGGACCTCTATGGCGCTTATAAACCCGAAACTGCTGTCTTCGAAGGGGAGCTCGTAAAAGTCGGCGCAGAGGAACTTCGGCCCCCTGTGGGCCTCGTTTGCGTACTTGATGGCCCCGAGCGAGGCGTCTACACCCGCGGACCACTTGAGACGCCCCTTTTCGCTGATCCTGTCGAGGAGCGTGCCGCCGCCGCACCCGATGTCGAGCATCTTGGCGTCCTCGCCTTTAAGGAGGTTTGTAATCGCGGAAATCCTCCTTGAGTGCCAGAACCTCTGAAAGGGGTTTTCCGCCATGGACCTGTCGTAGTAGTCGGGCGGGACCTCGTCGTGAATATCCCGCATCTTTTTTCTGAGATCTTGCCCGGGCCTCTGCTCGACCGCCTCATGCTTGGCTTCGATTTCCGGTAGACGTGCCAGCGATGCTTCCATATGTTTCAGAGCCCTCCTGCCCTTGATATGCCTCCATCTTAGTACCCCGGGGATTAAGGCATTGTTAGAAACAGAAGGGCGTTTTGTTTATTTTTCGTCCGTTACATCCTATCTACATGGCGTCTTTTAATCGCCTATTTCATCTATGCCGCGTAGCGGATCACAAGCGGCAGGCTTGCATTTTAAGGCGGAATTGGTTAATATTTTTTTGGGTTTTCCCCTTACTCCCTATAATTTTCCGTCTTTTTGGTCCGCGTCAGGGTTTCCTTATGAAGCGTCTTCTATCTTTGCTGTTTTTCCTGGCAATAATCATTTTCCCGGCATCGACAATCGCCGCCGAGGCGGCGATCGCCGGGGTAAATGTGGACCTCGACCCTTTGCGGGTGTCTTTCGAGGTCAGGGACGCCTTCACCGTCGATATAGAAGAGGCGGTAAAGAGCGGCCTGCCGACGTCGTTCAACTTCATCGTAAGGCTCTCCCGAGTAAACCCCGTATGGATCGACGAAGACATCGGAAAGTGGGAGTTCAGGCATACGGTAAAGTACGACACGCTTAAGGAAGAGTACGAGGTGAGGCTCGATGAGGGGCTAATACGGGAGGCGCGGACAAAGGACTTCGAGGAGATGAAGTCCTTCATGTCGAGGGGGGAGGCCATCGCCATAACTCCGGCCCACCTCGTGCCCGGAGAGGTCTACGAGCTGTCTATAAAGGCGGAGCTCGACAAGACGGAATTGCCGCCGCTCCTGGACTACATGTTCTTCTTCGTGAAACTATGGGATTTTGAGACCGACTGGCATGTATACAGGTTTTCTCCTTAAAGGCGCGGAATGAAAGATACACAGAGATTGGACGCGGAGCAGAAGAGGCGGCGTAGAGAGTTCGTCATCATACTCGTCCTCATCCCAATCGTCGCGCTCCTTACGTGGACCGAGTCGCACATATCGTCCATAAGCGGCGGGGTGCCGGTGGCGACGAACATACTCCTCCTCGCGCTCCTGAACGTCAATATCATCCTTCTTATCCTCCTCATCTTCCTGGTCCTCCGTAACGCCGTCAAGATTTACATGGAGAGGAGGAGGAAGGTCATGGGCTCGCGCCTCATGACAAAGCTCATCACCTCGTTCGTAACGCTCACCATCGTCCCTACCTTCATCCTCTTCTTCGTCGTCATAGGTTTCATAAACCGCTCCATAGACGGCTGGTTCGCGATTAACATAGAGGGCTCTCTCCAGGAGTCGCTCGATCTCGCGCGGAACTACTACAACGACATGAACGAGCGCGTGACGGCCTCGGCGCGCTCGATAGCCATAGTCGCCTCCAAACAGGGTTTTGGCGCGGACAACGACAGGTTCAGGGCGTACCTGGACGAGAGGGTGGAGGAGAACGATTTTGCGACCGTCGAGGTCTACCACGCCGACGGCAGGAGGGTCGCGTATTCGGTGGCCCAGAGGGTCAACAGGACGACCGTCCCGGACGTCGACCAGGAGGCGGTATTGAAGGCCCTGCGCGGCGAGGCCTCGGGGTTTGTCCAGACTCTGCAGGTGGGGGACGTCGTAAGGGGTGTAGCGCCCATACCGTCCGTCTCCAACCCGGATAAGGTCGTGGGGGCCGTGGCCGTCAGCTACTACGTTCCCAAGAGCCTCATCGACAAGATGAAGGAGATATCCGCCGCCTTCGAGGGGTACAAGCAGTTGAAGCTCATAAAGAACCCCGTGAAGGCCAAGTACTTCACGATCCTCCTCATCATAACGCTCGTAATAGTATTTTTCTCGACCTGGATAGGGAGGTACATCGCAAGAGAGATAACCGTCCCCATACAGGAGCTCGCCGAGGGGACGCATGCGGTCGCGAGCGGCAACCTGGACTTCCGGATAAAGACCGATTCAAAGGACGAGATAGGGCTCCTCGTCAACTCCTTCAACAGGATGACCGAGGACCTCAAGGCCGGAAAGACAAAGCTCGAGGACGCGAACCTCGAACTCAGGCGGACCAATACCGAACTCGACCAGAGGAGGCGCTACATAGAGATAGTCCTCGGGAACGTCCCGGCCGGCGTCGTTTCCATCGACAAGCTCGGTAGGATCGTCTCCATCAACAGGGTCGCGGCCGAGATACTCGGGACCGACGAGGGCTACGCGCTCGGCAAGGTCTACAAGGAGGTCTTAAGGCCCGAGGACCAGGAGGCGTTCCGCGAGATGATAAGGGAGATGAACGAGATGGGAGCGGAGTCTTTGGAGAGGCAGATAAAGGTCGCGCTTGAGGACAAGGCCATGACGGTGCTCGTAAACCTGAACGCCCTGAAAGACGAGTCCGGCAGTTATCTCGGCATGGTCGCCGTGCTCGACGACCTTACGCACCTTTTGAAGACACAGAGGATGTTCGCATGGAAGGAGGTCGCCCGCAGGATCGCCCACGAGATAAAAAACCCGCTCACGCCCATCAAGCTCTCTGCCCAGAGGCTCCGGAAGAAGTACCTGGACAGGTTCCCCGGGGACGAGGTCTTCGACGAGTGCACGACTACGATCATAAGGCAGGTAGACGAGTTGAAGACCCTTGTGAACGAATTTTCGTCATTCGCGCGGATGCCGGCCTCGAACCCGTCGCCGAACGACCTTAACGAGATAGTCCAGGAGACGGTCTCGCTCTACAAGGCCGGGCAGAGGAGGATAAGGTTCGATTCAGTCCTTGACAAGAGGCTCCCGGTGCTTGATATTGACAGGGACCAGATAAAGAGGGTGCTTATAAACCTCATCGACAACGCGATAGCGGCTGTCGGCGAGGACGGAGAGGTGAGGGTGGAAACGCTTCTCGTAGAGGAGCTCCAGCTCGCGAGACTCGAGGTCGTCGACAGCGGGGCCGGCATACCGGCTGACGTAAAGGAGCGGCTCTTCGAGCCGTACTTCTCGACGAAGAGGTCGGGGACCGGGCTCGGCCTCGCCATCGTCAGCAACATCATAGCCGACCACAACGGCTACATCAGGGTAAAGGACAACATGCCGCACGGGACGAGGTTCGTTATAGAACTCCCCGTGAAGGCGATAACGATATGAAGACCGTTCTCATAGTAGACGACGAGCAGGACATAAGGGAGGCGCTTAAGGGCGTATTCCGCGACGAGGGGTTCGAGGTAAAGACCGCCGGGTCAGCCGAGGAAGCCCTTAAAAGGCTCGATAGCGCCCCGCCAGACCTCGTCCTCCTGGACATATGGCTCCCGGGGATCGACGGAATAGCGGCGTTGAAGGAGATAAAGGCGCGCCACCCGAACCTCCCCGTCATCATGATATCGGGGCATGCGAACATTGAGACCGCCGTCAGGACCACGAAACTCGGCGCCTACGACTTCATAGAAAAACCCCTTTCGCTCGATAAGGTCATACTCACCGCCGAGCACGCGCTCGAGAGGAAGATGCTCGTAGAGGAGAATACGGCGCTGCGCACCAGGGCCTTGCACAAATATGATATAATAGGCAAGTCTAGGCCGATACAGGGGTTGAAGGCAGATATCGCGAGGGTCGCGCCGACTAATTCCTGGGTCCTCATCACGGGAGAGAACGGCACCGGTAAGGAGTTCGTCGCTCGGAACATTCATCTCCTCTCGAACAGGTCCGGGAAGCCCTTTGTCGAGGTCAACTGCGCGGCTATCCCCGAGGAGCTCATCGAGAGCGAGCTCTTCGGACATGAGAAAGGGGCGTTCACGAGCGCGATAGCCCAGAAGAAGGGCAGGTTCGACCTCTCGGACAAGGGCACGATATTCCTTGACGAGATAGGGGACATGAGCCTTAAGACCCAGGCGAAGATACTGCGCATACTCCAGGAACAGTCTTTCGAGAGGGTAGGCGGGACAGAGAGGATAACGGTAGACGTCAGGGTAATCGCGGCGACGAACAAGGACTTGAAAGAGCAGATAGTAAAGGGTACGTTCAGGGAGGACTTATATTACAGGCTGAACGTCATCCCCTTCCATGTGCCGCCTCTCCGAGAGAGGCGCGAAGACATCCCTCTCTTCATAGACCATTTTCTGGGTGAGTTCTGCCGGGAGACGGCGAAGGAACGCCTGAAGGTCGGCGAGGATTCCATAGAGATACTCTCTGCCTACGAGTGGCCGGGGAACGTCAGGGAGCTCAAAAACGTCATCGAAAGGCTCGTCATCATGACCCCCGGGTCCGTCATAACCGCTGACGACATCCCCTCTTATATAAAAGGGGCCGGGCCTGTGCACCAGAGGAACATCTTCGGGAGCGCCCTTCTAAAAGAGGCGAGGAGGGAGTTCGAGAAGGAGTTCATCTCTGTGAAACTGAAGGAGTTCGGGGGCAATATCGCAAAGACCGCCGAGGCTATCGGCATAGAAAGGAGCCACCTATATAGGAAGATAAAGAGCTACGGTATAGAGCATGAAAACCTTGACGCCTTGAACTGAAAAGAAGGCCTGCCACCTGGAAACCTCACCTTAGAACTAAAGCCTTTCAACATCAAAATATCCGTGTCATACATTTTTCGTGTAGCCTTGCCCAGAAATATGTTGACAAAATGTTTAGTTTATGTTAAATATTTTGTTAATGATAACGGGATGTGTATGACTTAATGGCTGAAAGGGGAGCGAGATGAGGGGATCTTACAGGAAAGAGCGAGACATAGGGACGGTGGAGGCGATGAGGAGACCGGTAATCCTTATTATCGATAGCGATGAATCAGAAAGGGTGTCTCTTGACGCGGTCTTAAGGGACCTCTACGAGACAGTACTCGTCAATGAGGCGCATGAGGCGCTGGAGGCGATAAAGACCGGATCAGTTGACCTTGTGCTCATAGATATGGACCACCAGGTGGTTAACGGGATAGAGGCGCTCGAACTCATAAAGAAGGCGGATAGCGATATAGGCGTCGTCATGCTCTCTTCCACAGGGAGCGCGGAGCAGGCGGTCTCAGCCCTTAAGAAGGGGGCCTATGACTACATAACGAAACCATTTAACGGCGGAGACCTTGTATCCGCGATAAAGAGGTTCACGGATACCCTGAACCTCAGAAGCGAGGTCCGCTATCTTAAAGAGGAGCTTTCCACGCGGACGAACGGAGAGATGCTGAGCGTCTCTCCGAGGATGAGGAGGGTCTTCGAAGTAATAGGAATGGTCTCTTCCACCCCCACGAACGTCCTCATAACCGGGGAGTCCGGCACCGGCAAGGAGCTTGTCGCGCGCGCTATACATTCGTTCGGGGAGAGGAAGGGGAAGCCGTTCGTCGCCTTCAACTGCGGCGCGGTCCCCTCGGAGCTTATGGAGAGCGAGCTCTTCGGACACGAAAGAGGGGCGTTTACCGGCGCGCACGCAAGGAAGATCGGGAAGTTCGAGTACGCCGACGGCGGGACGGTCTTCCTGGACGAGGTATCGACGCTCCCCATGCACCTCCAGATAAAGCTCCTCCGGGTGCTTCAGGAGAAGTCGTTCGAGAGGGTCGGGGCGAACGTCCCCATAAAGGTGGACATCAGGGTGATCGCGGCCTCTAACGTGGACCTCGAAAAGGAGGTGAGGAAGGGGGCTTTCAGGGACGACCTCTATTACAGGCTTAAGGTAGTGCCCATAGAGTTGCCGCCGCTACGGGAGAGGCAGGAAGACATAGCGCTCCTCGCCAGGCACTTCCTCGACAAGCACAGCAAAAAATGCGGGAAAAGAGTTATCGGGATATCGGAGGGGGCAATAAAGGCCCTTATCGGATACAAGTGGCCGGGGAACGTCAGGGAGCTTGAGAACCTGATGGAGAGGCTCGTCGTCCTCTCAAGGGACGGGGTCGAGATAGGCATCGATGACCTGCCTTCGGGGATATTCGAAGCGGTGCCTGATGAGACGATGGAGGAGAGGGACTTCAAGGAAGCCCTCAGGATGTTCGAGAGGAGGTACATAATAGGCGTCCTCACGAGGACCAACTGGAACAGGGGCGAGGCGGCGCGCATCATGAAGATACACAGGAACACGCTCTTCATGAAGATGAAGGAGCTGAAGATAAGGGAGCCGAGGGGGTAAGGGGCTTGAAGGATACGATATTGACGGTTATGCGGCAAAACCCATTGAGGCCAGGATGCTCAAACAGGAAGGGCGACAACGGGGAGGAGGCTGGTCAGGGTAGTATTTAACGCCCCTTAAGAACTGAAGACCTTTGCGTAATCCCATGTCTGCATGATATGAAGGGTTCGGGACTGGGTTCCCGATAATAGTCTCGGAAATGACATTTAAGGACATTTACTTAATGCGGTCCTGTCAGTCTTTGGCGCCGCCCCTCTCGAACTTGAGCGCGACCGAGTTCATGCAGTATCTCTTGCCAGTCGGCGGCGGGCCGTCGTCGAATACGTGGCCGAGGTGGGCGTCGCACCTGGCGCAGAGGACCTCGGTCCTTTGCGTGAAGGACGACCTGTCTCCCTCTGTCCTTATGCCCTCGTCTTCAAGCGGCCTTGTAAAGCTCGGCCACCCGGTGCCTGAATCGAACTTGTCCATGGAGCTGAAGAGCTTATTCCCGCAACAGACGCACCTGTATACGCCAGGCTCCTTGTTGTAGTTGTACTCGCCTGAAAACGCCTTTTCTGTACCGTGTTTGCGCGTGACCATGAAGGCGTCGTGGCTCAAGACCTTCCTCCACTCGTCCTCTGTCCTTATCACCCTTTTCATGCGTGCCTCAGTTGGATGGAGGGCGCTGGCTTGACGCCGCGCCGCACGCGGCCGCTATCCGCCCTTTATCACCCTGTTAACAGTCGAGCTGAACTCGGCGACGGTGTAAGGCTTGGGGATCACCGCCTTGAAGCCGGACCTTGCGAATTCGGACATGATCGGGTCGTTCGAATAGCCGCTCGATACGATGGCCTTTACAGACGGGTCTATCTGAAGGAGCATCTCCATCGCCTCTTTGCCGCCCATCCCGCCCGGCACAGTAAGGTCCATTATCACTGCGTCGAATGGTTCTCCATTGTCGCGCGCCTCCATATAGGCCTCGATCGCCTCTGCCCCGTCCTTCGCGTAGGCCGCCGTATACCCGAGCACACCGAGGATCGCGCCTGCCGTGTCCCTGACCACCTCCTCGTCGTCCATGACGAGGACCCTGCCGCTCCCGCAGACTACGGTCGAAAGGGTTTTCAAGGCCTCCGGCCTCGTGCTCCGCGATGCCGGGAGGTAAACGAAAAAGGCTGACCCCTTGCCCGGGGTCGATTCGACGGAGATATGGCCGTCGTGGTTTTTTATTATCGAATACGACGCCGAGAGGCCGAGCCCGGTGCCGTATTCCTTGGTTGTGAAATACGGGTCGAATATCCTCTCCATGTTTTCATGAGGGATGCCGACGCCGTTGTCCGCGACGGTTATCTTTACATATCTCCCGTCCTTGAGGGGGTTATCCCCTCCGGAGACCTCCGCGTTATCGCATGATACCTTTACAACCCCTCCGTCGGGCATGGCCTGGGCCGCGTTCATGACGAGGTTCTGGATGACCTGGCTTATGAGCCCGGTGTCCGCCTCGATGGCCCAGAGGCCGTCCGGAATCGAGTACTCGGGGCGCACCGATGACCCGCTTAAGACAAAGCCGGCTGACTCGGTAACGAGTTCGGAAACGGACGCCAGATGTTTTACAGGCGAGCCGCCCATCGAGAAGGTGAGAAGCCTGCTGGTCAGGTCTTTTGCCATCCCTATGCCGCGCTCGGCTTCCTCAAGTCTTTTGAGCGCGTCTCCTCCCGCCACAGAGCCCTTTGCGAGGAAAATGTTTCCGAGTATGCCGGTGAGCAAGTTGTTGAAGTTGTGGGCGATTCCTCCTGCCAGCACACCGAGGGACTCGAGCTTCTGGGCCTTGATTGTCTCTGTCTCAAGCGCCTTCTGCTCGGTTATGTCCTGGGTTGTGCCGAATATGGTTACAGGCTTGCCCTTGTCGCCGCGTCTCACCTCGCAGCGCGCAACGACGGTTCGGACCGTCTTGTCAGGCCTGACTATCCGGAACTCCAGGTGGTCGTTAGGCGACCCCTCAATGCACTTCCTGACGGCCCTCTCCACGGTTTCTCTGTCATCCGGATGAACGGCCGCAATGAAGGATTCGTGTCTGGCCCCAAAGCGCTCTCTGTCGAGACCGAATATCCGGTACATCTCGTCCGACCATGTGACCTTGTCCTCGATAAGATCACGACTCCAGCTCCCTATGTGTGCCACCTTCTGGGCCTCGGCGAGGTCCTCCTGTATCTTTCTCAACGCGTCTTCGGTCTGTTTTCTTACGGTTATATCTCTCAGGGTGGCAGTTATGAGGGTAGAGCCGTTAACGGTAAAGTTCCCTATGATAAGCTCTATGGGGAATGTAGCGCCGTCCTTTTTAAGCCCTTCTAATTCGAGTACCTTTCCCTGAGACCTGCTTACGCCGGTCTCAAGGAACTTTTTAAAACCGGCCGCGTGGACGGCGCGGAACCTCTGCGGCATGAGCTCGATAATTTCTCTGCCAATGAGCTCCCCTTTGCCGTAGCCGAACATCTTCTCGGCGCTCGGGTTGGACTCGGTAATACTGCCTGATGAGTCGGCAATAATCATCCCGTCAAAGGCGGTTGAGTGGAGCATGCGGTAGCGCTCCTCGCTCTCGCGCAGAGCGTCCTCGGCGCGTTTTCTCTCAGCGTCGTCTATCCTTACGGTTATGAAGTGACTTGTCGCGCCAAGAGCGTCTTTTATCGGCGACACCGTTACGAGGTCCCACCGCGTCTTTCCGTCCCTGGAGACGCAACAGACGTCCCCGCGCCATGTACGCCCCCCGCGAATGGTTTCCCAGAGCGAATCTATGTAAGATTTCGTGGATTCGTTATGATCGAGGAAGCAGGGCGTCGTCCCAACGGCATCTTCGCATGAGACCCCCATCGCTTCGGTAAAGCGCCTGTTCACATATTCTATCTTTCCGGCGGTATCCGTGATGATCACCGGCGACGGGCTCTGGTCGAGCGCTCCGGAGAGCACCGTGTTCTTTTCCGAGGATTTTTTTATCTCCGTGATATCCCGGAGAAATACGAATAAGAAACCGCCTCCAGCGTCCGTGTAATTCGCGCTTACCTCTATATTGAGTACTCGTCCGTCCTTCCTCCTGTGATGGGTCTCGAACCGGGCATGTCCTGCCTCCAGAACCAGCGCGATATGCCTGGCGGTCTCTTCAGGCGTTTCAAGGGCCTCGACGTCGCTGATGCGCATCTTGAGGAGTTCCCCGCGGCTATAACCAATGAGTGAGCAGTACGCGTCGTTGACGTCGATGAAGCGCCCGGTTAAGTCTACTATCCAAAACCCGTCCAAAGAGGTCCGGATGATTGTCTTGTACCGTTCTTCTGTGAATCGGAGTTTCGATTCACAGTTCTTAATGCCTTCAAGCCCCATTTTTGTCTCGATGGTCTCGGTCATGATGTTATGGGTTTTCCTTTGGTGAGTATATCGTTTATTCTAATCCTTGTCTTGAATAAATGACAGGTAAAAACAAGGCATTCTGCCTGAAGAGCTGATCATACCCCGGGGCGCGCTGTGTTTGCCGTTTTTATTTGAAAATTGCAAACTCCTGTTTTTTGTGGTATTAAAAGTAATCCATCCGCTTGTTTTTTCGCATTTTTAATACATCCGTCCGGAGGAGTTTAATGTCAGGCCATTCCAAATGGGCAAACATAAAGCATAAAAAGGCCAAGACCGACGCCAAGAAGGGTAAGTCCTTCACGAAGCTCGTAAAGGAGATAATGGTAGCGGCAAAGGTGGGGGGTGGCGACCCCTCAGGCAACCCCCGCCTCCGTACGGCCATAGACAAGGCGAAGGCGGAGAATCTGCCTGCTGACAACATCGACCGCGCCATAAAAAAAGGCGCCGGAGAGCTCCAGGGGGTGAATTACGAAGAGGGTACTTACGAGGGCTACGGCCCGGCCGGGGTCGCGGTTCTTGTGAACTTCATGACCGACAACAGGAACAGGACCGCCTCTGAAGTAAGGCACCTCTTGACCCGTTTCGGCGGCTCATTGGGCCAGAGCGGGTCTGTATCCTACATGTTCGAGAAAAAGGGGCTCTTTACCTTCGACATCGGGTCCTTTACCGAAGAAAGGCTCATGGAGGCGGCGCTGGAGGCCGGGGCCGAGGACGTAGTAACGAATCAGGAAGATTCCGTTTACGAGGTCTACACAGACCCCGCGGATTTCGCGAAGGTGAGGGGGGCGTTCGAATCAGCCGGCATTAAACCCTCGTCAGCGGACATCTCGATGATACCGAAGGTTACGGTCAAGGTTACGGGCAAACCCGTCCAGCAGGTGCTTAACCTCCTTGAGGAGCTCGAGGACCTCGACGACGTACAATCCGTATTCGCAAACTTCGACATCTCGGCGCAGGAAATGGCCAGCATAGCTTGAACCGAAGAGCTCATTTAACGAGGCCGCTTTGAAAGTACTGGGCATAGACCCCGGAAGCAGGACTACGGGCTGGGGCATAGTCGAAAAGGGTCCGGGTGGGGCGCTTAAGCACATCGCCAACGGCGCTATAAGCGTGAATGAGGCGCTCGCTCTGCCCGAGAGGCTTTTTTTTATCTCAAAAGGGCTCGAAGACGTCATAACGGAACACGCCCCAGAGGCGGTCGCAATAGAGACGGTCTTTACGCACAAGAACGTCCGTAGCGCCATCATGCTCGGCCACGCCAGAGGTGTCGCCCTACTGGTAGCGGCGTCCAAAAACCTCCCTGTATTCGAGTACGCGCCCATGACCATAAAACTCTCCGTAACCGGCTTCGGAGGGGCGGAAAAGGACCAGGTGAAGAAGATGGTCTCCATGCTCCTTAAAACGCCCGCGCCTCTAAAGAACGACGCCTCCGACGCCCTTGCCGCGGCTGTCTGCCACATACACCACATCCGTGGCGGCGTTCCGAAGAAGGCGCACACCGTAGTCGCGGTCAAGCCATGATAGCCTACATAAAAGGCGCCCTTAAGTTTAAGACGACTGAGTCCGCGATCGTCGACGTGAACGGCGTCGGCTACGAGCTCTTCATCCCGCTCTCCACCTTCTGCAACCTGCCCGATGAAGGCGGCCTTGTAGATCTCTACGTACATACCCAGCTAAAAGAGGACGCGATACAGCTCTACGGTTTTTTGACGCCGGAAGAAAAGGCTGCCTTCCAGCTCCTCATATCCGTCACAGGTGTGGGGCCTAAGCTCGCGCGTAACATCCTCTCAGGCATACCGGTAGCCGACCTGGTTAACGCCATAGGGTCGTCCGACAAGGCCCGCTTGAGCACCATACCCGGCATAGGCGCAAAGTCGGCCGAGAGGCTCATACTGGAATTAAAGGACAAGGTAAAGAACCTCTCAAAGACAGGGGTGAAAGAGGCGGAGCCCAGGCTGAAGGATACTCTCTCAAACGACATAATCTCGGCGCTTGAGAACCTCGGGTACAAGGTCGCGCAGGCGGAAGAGGCGGTCAGGAAGGCCCGCGCACTCCTGCCGCAGTCCCCATTCGAAGCCATATTCAAAGAGGCGTTGAAGTTCCTTTCGAGAAAGCAGGCTTAAGTTATGGACGAGCGCGACATAGCCCCGGTAAAACTCGCCGAGGACGAGGGGATTGAGGCGACGTTAAGGCCTCGCCTCATCTCGGATTTTGTCGGCCAGGAAAAGCTCAAGGAGAATTTAAAGATATTCGTCGAAGCGGCAAAGGGGCGCGGAGAGGCGCTCGACCACGTCCTCTTCTACGGCCCGCCGGGGCTTGGCAAGACCACGATGGCGAATATCATAGCTAATGAACTTGGCGCGCACCTTCGGGCGACCTCCGGCCCTGTAATAGAAAAGGCCGGGGACTTAGCCGCTATACTCACCAACCTTGAGTCGCGCGACGTATTTTTCATAGACGAGATACACAGGCTGTCCACTGTCGTAGAGGAGATACTCTATCCCGCGATGGAGGATTACCACATAGACATTATAATCGGGCAGGGGCCCTCAGCCCGTTCCGTAAAGCTCGACATACCCAAGTTTACGCTTATAGGGGCGACGACAAGGGCCGGCCTGCTCACCTCACCCTTGAGGGACCGCTTCGGCGTGATATTGAGGTTTGATTTTTACACGCCCTCGGAGATAAAGACGATAGTCGTCCGCTCGGCTGCCATATTGGGGATAGAGATGACCCCTGACGGCGCACTTGAGATAGCGTCGAGGTCAAGGGGCACGCCCCGCGTCGCTAACAGGTTGCTCCGCCGCGTCAGGGACTTCGCGGAAGTTAAGGCAGGGGGTATAATTACAAAAGAAGTGGCTGACAGCGCCCTCGCCATGCTCGAAATAGACGCCAAAGGGTTTGACAAGATGGACAGGCGTATCCTCTTGACCATCATTGACAAGTTCGGCGGCGGGCCAGTGGGGATCGAGTCGCTCGCCTCGGCCCTCCACGAGGAAAAGGACGCGATAGAGGACCTCTACGAGCCGTATCTTATTCAGGAAGGCTACATAAACAGGACCCAGAGGGGCAGGGTAGCGACCCCCACAGCCTACGCCCACGTTGGGAGGCCCTGGAGAGAGACGGGGAAGAACGGGCACGAGACCCTCTTTTAGCTTTCATAAGTAACCAATAACATAGAGGCCATATGGAAAACGGAACGAGGCCTGTCTCGGCGACCCCGCCAAAACGCATCCTCGTACACATCTGTTGCGGGCCCTGCTCCATAGCGCCGCTTAAATACCTCCTCAAGGGTACATCCGAGGTATGCGGCTTCTTCCACAACCCGAACATCCACCCGAAAAAAGAATTCCTCTTACGATTAGAAGCGGCAAAGACCCTGGCGCGCCACATCTCCCTTGAGGTCATCTACGACGAAGAGTACAGGCCGCTCCCTTTTATAAAAGGGCAGAAGGCCTCTTCCGGGGACCAGAATGTCAAGCACCCTTCAAAGGCATCAAGGTGCCTGTACTGCTACGCCGCACGGCTCGAAGAGACAGCGAAGGCGGCTGTCAAGAACGGCTTCGACGCATTCTCGTCGTCTCTTCTGTACAGCACCTCGCAGAGGCACGACGAGATAGCGTCTATCGGGGTTGACCTTGAAATGAAATACGGCATAATTTTTTATTACAAGGATTTCCGGGCCTTCTGGCAGACGGGGTTGGACGAATCCAAGGCCCTCGGCATTTACAGACAAAAGTTTTGCGGGTGCGTTTACAGCAGGATTGAGCGGTACGCGAACGCCAAACCCAAAAAGTCCGCATGAAGGCGCGTAACATTCTGATAGAGACCGTCAGGTGTCCTTCCGTAACTGACGAGTCTGTGGAGATAGTCGAGAGGAAGGGTGTCGGCCACCCGGACTACATCTGCGACGCGGTGATGGATAGAATTTCCGTCGCCTTAAGCCGCGAGTACACGAGGCTCTTTGGTGAGGTCCTCCATCACAACATAGACAAGGGGTTGCTGGTCGCCGGAGAGGTCGAAAAGCGATTCAAGGGCGGGAGAGTTATAAAGCCGATGGAGTTCTTCATAGGCGACCGCGCCACCTTTTCTGTCGGCAAGGTCAAGGTCCCGGTCGCGGCCATAGCCAGGGAAGCTGTCTTTGCGTGGTTCAAGGAATTTCTCCCGGGGGTGGATGTAAAAAACGACCTAAAAGTCAGGGTCGTCTTAAAACCAGGCTCAGAGGAGCTAAAGGGCATATTCTCAAGGAAAGGGAGGGTGAGGGGCGCTAACGACACCTCGGCCTCTGTCGGGTACGCCCCTTTTACACAGACTGAGAGGGCCGTTTACGAGACAGAGCGTTTTATAAACTCCCCGGCCTTCAAGCTACGGTTCCCTGAGAGCGGAGAGGATGTCAAGGTAATGGGTATACGGAGGGGGACTGCGCTTGACCTGACTATCGCCTGCCCGCTCCGCTCGCGGCTTGTGAAGAGCGAATCCGATTACTTCAGGAAGAAGTCGGCTATCCGCGGGGCGATTAAGGAGTTTTTGTCTGACGCCCCTTTTTCATCCGTAGAGGTCAATCTCAACACCCTTGATATCAAGGGCAACGGCACCGGCGGCGTGTATCTTACGCTCCTCGGCACGTCCGCCGAGGACGCGGACTCCGGGCAGGTGGGCAGGGGCAACCGCGTAAACGGCGTTATCTCTCTCAACAGGCCCATGGGCACAGAGGCCGCGGCAGGGAAGAACCCGGTATCCCATGTCGGAAAGATATATACGATCCTTGCGCACCAGATGGCGAATGAGCTCTACGCGAGGCTCAAAGGCGTAGAAGAGGTCTATGTCTGGCTCTTGAGCCAGATAGGCTCCCCAATCGACGAGCCCAAGCAGGTATATGTCCGCATAGTGCCTGGAAGGTGGCTGGATAAGAAGGCGCTAAACAGAGACGCAGGGGAGATATTGGACGAACTGCTATCCGGCATAGGCGCGCTAACGCGCGAGCTCTCAAGGGGAGAGCACCCGGTCTGCTGACTATCTCAAAAATTGTTATTTTTCCCGATCTCTTCGTCAGGTCGTAAATAAAAATGCTCACATATTCCCGTATATGCTCCGCTTTTTATTTCCGCCCTTTCTTGACCTCAGAAAAAATTCCTAATTTTCAGAGGTAGCCTAAATCCTTTTTCTAATTTTTTTTTCAGGGAGGTATTTCTTGGCTAAGGATAAGAACGAAGGTTTGAGTTTGAGACAAAAGAAGCTCAAGGGGGACCTCCTCGAAATCAAGCGGAGGGAGTGGAACGAGCTCCGCGAGGAGTTCTTCGGCAGACTCGGGAGGGAGTACAATGCGGAGTTCGACAACCCGCACGACCTCGAGGAGCTCTCCATTCTGGACGTGCTGGAGGACACCGGCCTCGCTGTCGCGGATATCAAGAGAAGACGGCTCGAAGCGCTTGACGATGCGCTCCGGAGAATCGATGAGGGCGTCTACGGCGTCTGCGCCGGGTGCGGTACGGAGATAGACGATAAGAGGCTCAAGGCAGAGCCCTTTGCCGTGTTTTGCGTCGCGTGTCAGAGGGAGAGCGAGAAAGGCGCGAAGAAGCCGACGTTATGACTTTAAAGGCCTGGCAGAAGCGCATGGCAGAGGTAGTCTAAGGGAAAAATACATTCCAGGAGGCCTCTTTGATGACCGAAAGGCAGATATCAGCCGGAGGCGTCATATTCAGGTTCAGGGAGGGCGGCATAGACGTGGCCCTCATATCCGTCAGGGGCGGCAAGGTCTGGGGCCTGCCCAAAGGCGCGGCTGAGAAGGGCGAGAACCTCGCCAGGACCGCGCACCGGGAGGTAAGAGAGGAGACCGGCCTCGACGGGAGGATAATAGATACGCTCGGGCATATAGAGTATTTTTATACATTCAAGGAAGAGGGCGGGGGGATGAAGAGGTACTTTAAGATCGTCTACTTCTTCCTCATGGAATACATAAGCGGCAAGGTCGAGGACCACGATTCCGAGGCCGACGAGTGCAGGTGGGTTTCAATAGACGAGGCGATATCGCTGATGAGGTTCAAGGACGAAAAGGATATATTGGAGAAGGCGCGGCGGATGATAGAGGAGATTAAGAGGGCGGAGGAATCGGCATCGTGAGTTTTAGCCATTTGCAGAGGGTGGCGTATTATGTGGGTTGGGCTTCTCTTCGTTCCGCCCAACAAAATACGTTCTTCCGACGCCTACTGGTTGTTGGGCTTCGTCCCTTAGCCCAACCTACTTTTTTTTTGAAACACCAGGGATTGGGTGAGCGAGCGTAAGGGAGGAAGCCTTGTAAGCGAGCCGGGGGGAGTAAGGGGCGCGAAGCGCCGTAAGCGGCGAGCGCATGGGAGGGGGAGGCAGGTTGTGAGCGAATCCCAATCCCGAAAATCGCGCGGCCGGCGCGCATGCAAGCCTTCACAAAAAACGCTGTCCTGGATAATACTTGAGGCTCTTGCCTCGCAAGGTCTTTTTTTGGGAATAAGCGGCCCAAGGGGACGGATTTCTAACATATTCACTCTTGTCATTTCCGGTTTTTTAGGTTATTTTGTCCTTCTATTTGATCTCATGGTCCCCCATTAATGCGTAAAAAGGAAAGGAAAGAGAACGCCGGAAGAGAGTCCGCCTGCTTTATCTGCAAAAGGGAGGGGGAGTTCAAGCATGGCTATGACGGGCTTGAGTTTGAGGGCGCTTCTTACAATATAAGGTTCTGCCCCTCGTGCGGGCTCGGGAAGACATTTCCTTTTCTGAGCCCGGAGCGGCTCAAAAAGATATACTCCTCGACCTACCGCGAGGACGATTCTACCCGGTTCCCTGGCCCCCTCGAGGCGGTTATCAACATCGTAAGGACCGGGCGTTGCCGCAGGGTCGAGGCACTCGCCAAAAAAGGCCGCGTCCTCGACATCGGTTGCGGAAGGGCCGATTTTCTCCTGTTGATGAAAGGCCGGGGCTGGGAGGCTCACGGCCTTGAGCTCGACGAACGGATAAAGGAGAGGGGAGGCAAAGCCAGGGGGGTAGAGCTTAAATACGGGGGGCTCGAGGAGAACCGCTTCCCGGACGCCTTTTTCGACGCCGTCACCCTCTGGCATGTATTCGAGCACCTCTCCGACCCGGCGTGGGCCTTAGGCGAGTGCAAAAGGATTTTGAAACCCGGAGGCACGCTCGTAATAGCGGTCCCGAACGTCAAGTCGCTTCAGGCGCGAATGACCGGCAAACACTGGTTCCACTTCGACCCGCCGTTCCACCTGTACCATTACTCGGCGCTTAATTTAAGTAGGCTCCTTGAGGCGAGCTCTTTCAAGGTAGAGAAGGTAAGGCATTTTTCGTTCGAGTATAACCCTTTCGGGTTCCTCCAGTCCATATTCAACCGGATGGGGTTCAGGGCGAACCTCTTTTATGACTTTTTGAGGTCAAGGCATCGGGGGACAGCTGAGGATTATTTCTGCATAGCCGTAATGTTCATCATGATGCCGGTGATACTCCCTTTGTCGATACTCCTTTCAATAGCTGAAGCGCTCCTCAGGCAGGGCGGCACAATAGAGGTATACGCAAGAAAACAGGGGTAGAAGAAAGAGATGCTTAAGACAGAGATAGAGATAATAAAGACGCCTTCGCCGAGGCTGAAGGACTCGCTCCTTGAGAACCCCGGCTTCGGGTCGATATTCTCCGACCACATGTTCTCCTCCGTTTACAGGGAGGGGAGATGGCAGTCTCCGATGGTCATGCCCTTCGGCGATATAAGCGTCTCTCCGGCGCTCACATGCCTCCACTATGGGCAGGCGATATTCGAGGGTTTGAAGGCCTTCTATTCAAGAGACGGGCGGATAAACATCTTCAGGGTGGATAAGTACCACGAGAGGATGAACAAGTCGGCGAAAAGGCTCTGCATACCGGACGTGCCATACGACCTCTTCATAAACGGCCTTAAGGAGCTCGTCTCGCTCGATTCCGGCTGGATACCGAAGAAAAGGGGCTTCTCCCTCTACATCCGCCCTTTCATATTCGCTTCTGACAACTTTTTGGGCGTGCGCGTTTCAGATACATACAGGTTCTTTATAATCACCTCTCCGGTCGGCGCGTACTACAAAGAAGGGATAAACCCGGTAAGCCTCACGACCCCGGGAGAGTACGTGAGGGCCGTTAAAGGAGGGCTCGGCTCGGCCAAGACCCCGGCGAATTACGCGGCGTCCCTGCTCCCGGCTGAAGAGGCGAAGAAGAAGGGGTTCACCCAGGTCCTCTGGCTCGACGCCATAGAGCACAGGTACATCGAAGAGGTCGGGACCATGAACATGTTCTTCGTCATTGGCGACGAGCTCTCTACCCCGTCCCTTGAAGGCTCTGTCCTCTCCGGCGTCACAAGGGACTCGGTCATCATGCTCGCCGGGAAGTGGGGGATGAAGGTCTCTGAAAGGCGGATATCAATAGACGAGGTATTCAGGGCAACGAAAGACGGGTCTTTGAAGGAGGCCTTCGGGACCGGGACCGCGGCGGTCATCTCGCCCGTGGGGCAAATCGAGCATAAGGGCGAGAGGATAACCATAAATAACAATAAGATAGGGCAGTTGTCCCAGAGGCTCTATGACACCATAACCGGGATACAGTACGGCGAATTACCCGACGCGGACGGATGGATATATACGATATGAAGATCACTGACGTTACGATAAAAGAGCACGGGCTGACAATCGATGAGTACAGGCGGATAGTCGATTCTTTGGGCAGGGAGCCGAACCTCCTTGAGCTCGGCATCTTCTCGGTAATGTGGTCCGAGCACTGCTCGTACAAGTCTTCGAGAAGGCACTTGAGGAACTTCCCGACAACTGGGCCGCACGTATTGCAGGGGCCGGGCGAGAACGCGGGCATAGTGGACATCGGCGACGGCCTCGCCGTCGCCTTCAAGATGGAGAGCCACAACCACCCGTCTTTCATAGAGCCTTACCAGGGCGCGGCTACGGGTGTCGGCGGGATACTGCGCGACATATTTACAATGGGCGCGCGTCCCATAGCATCCCTCAATTCGCTCAGGTTCGGCTCGCCGGAGAATAAAAAGACCGCCTTTCTTGTCGAAGGCGTCGTCGCGGGAATCGCCGGATACGGCAACTGCATAGGCGTCCCGACCGTCGGGGGCGAGGTCTACTTCAATCCGTCATATAACGGCAACTGCCTCGTTAATGTCATGACAGCCGGGCTTATGAAGAAGGACAGGATATTCAGGGGCAACGCATCCGGCATAGGCAACCCCGTCATATACGCGGGCTCCCGTACAGGGAGGGACGGCATCCACGGGGCCGTAATGGCCTCCGACGTATTCGGAGAGGGAGGCGAAGAGAGGCGTCCGACGGTCCAGGTCGGGGACCCGTTCGCGGAAAAGCTCCTCCTTGAGGCCTGTCTTGAGCTCTTCAAGACAGACTTCGTCGTCGGCATCCAGGACATGGGCGCGGCCGGGCTTACATCATCGAGCGTTGAGATGGCCGCGCGCGCGCATACCGGGTTAGAACTCCACATAGACCTCGTCCCCAGGCGCGAGGATGGCATGACCGCCTACGAGTGCATGTTGTCTGAGTCCCAAGAGCGTATGCTCATGGTCGTAAGGAAGGGGACCGAGGAAGAGGTAAGGAAGATATTCAGGAAATGGGACCTTGAGGCCGAGGTCGTGGGCACTGTAATCGAAGGCGGGAACATCCGGATTATGGAGCGCGGAGAGGTCGCGGGCGATATACCGGTTAAGTTCCTGACCGACGACGCCCCTGTGTATGACAGACCCATAAAGAGGCCTTTGGCGCAGGACGAGCTTAATACCCTTGATCTTAAAAAGATTGGCCTTCCGCATAATTACAACGAAACGCTAATAGCAATACTCTCATCCCTTAACGTCGCCTCAAAAGAGTGGATTTATAGCCAGTACGATTACATGGTAAGGACCGATACGGTCGTCTGCCCAGGGTCTGACGCGGCTGTCGTAAAGATAAAGGGGACGAATAAGGCAATCGCTTTGACCGTGGACTGCAATTCCCGTTACTGCTACCTTGACCCAAGGAAGGGCGGTGCCATAGCCGTAGCAGAGGCGGCCAGAAACCTCGTAGCCTCAGGGGCGAGGCCGATCGCATTGACCGACTGCCTGAACTTCGGGAACCCGGAGCGGCCTGAAGTGATGTGGCAGTTGACAGAGGCTATACACGGCATTAAAGACGCCTGTATCGCGCTCGGCATCCCGGTCATAGGCGGCAACGTGAGCCTGTATAACGAGACCTCCGGGGTGTCGGTCTATCCCACGCCGACCATAGGCATGGTAGGCATCATCGACGATTTGAAGACCCACACGACCCAGTGGTTCAAGGGCGCGGGGGACGTAGTCGCCCTCATAGGAGAGACAAAACCGGGGCTCGGCGGGACAGAATACTTAAGCGTCGTCCACGGGCTTGAAAGAGGGGACCCGCCGGATATCGACCTGTCAGCCGAGAAGGCCGCAGAGGAGGCTTGTTTAAAGGCGGCAATGGAGTGTATAATATTGTCAGCGCACGACCTCTCCGAGGGCGGGCTCGCTGTTGCGCTCGCCGAGAGCGCATTCAACCCCAGAGGCAGTATCGGCGCCGATATCGACTATGACGCGAAGGGCCTGCGCGCAGATGAAGGGCTCTTTGCCGAAACGCAGTCGAGGATACTCGTGACGGTGAGAGAAAAGGACGTGGCGCGGCTTAAGGCGATATGCAAGGACTCCGGCGCGCCTTTGAGCGTCATAGGAAAGACCGGCGGGGAGAGGCTTAAGATCGGCTCTTTCATCGATGTCCCGGTAAACGAACTTAAAGAAGCCTGGGCAGGCGCGCTCGGAAGGTATCTCGCCGCCCACGCGGCAAGATAAAAGGGGTTATCCGTCTATTATGGAATTCCTTTCAAACGACAGGTTCAAGGACGAGTGCGGGATATTCGGCATCTACCGCCACCCCGAGGCGGCCAACCTCACGTACCTCGGCCTCTATTCGCTCCAGCACAGGGGGCAGGAGAGCGCCGGGATAGTCTCTTCAGACGGCGATAAGCTCTATTCGCACAAGGGCATGGGGCTTGTCGCCGACGTATTCTCAAGCTCGAACATAGCCCGCCTTCACGGCTCGTCGGCCATCGGGCACGTCAGGTACTCTACGGCCGGTGAATCCCACATAAGGAACGCCCAGCCTTTTTTCGTCGAGTATTCGAGGGGGGGCATAGCCGTCGCCCACAACGGAAACCTCATAAACGCCTTGTTGCTCCGGGCGCAGTTCGAGGCATACGGCGCGATATTCCAGTCGTCGAACGATACCGAAATTATCGTACACTTGATAGCGTCGAGCAAGGAGAACTCGCTCCTCGACAGGGTCATATACGCGCTCGGGAGAGTTAAGGGGTCGTACTCGCTCCTTTTCCTCACCGAAGACACGATGATAGCGGCGAGAGACCCGCACGGGTTCCGCCCGCTTTCTCTCGGCAGGCTCAAGGGCGCGTGGGTCGTCGCCTCCGAGACCTGCGCATTCGACCTCATAGAGGCCGAGTACGTACGCGATATCGAGCCCGGCGAGATAGTCGTCATAAACGGGGAGGGGATAGCCTCCTACAAGCCGTTCCCGCCATCGAAGTACACGCCATGCGTATTCGAGTTCATATACTTCGCGAGGCCGGACTCCACCATATTCGGGGCGAACGTCCATTCGGTCAGGAAGAAGCTCGGCGAGAGGCTCGCTATCGAGCACCCGGTGGACGCCGATATCGTCATCCCGGTCCCGGACTCCGGCGTCCCGGCGGCGATAGGCTACGCCAACGCCTCGCATATACCGTTTGACAAGGGCATAGTGAGGAACCACTACGTCGGCAGGACGTTCATAGAGCCGAAGGACTCCATCCGCCACTTTGGCGTGAAGATAAAGCTTAACGCCATAAAGGATATCCTCAGGGGGAAAAGGGTCGTCGTCGTCGACGATTCCATTGTGCGCGGCACGACGAGCAGGAAGATAATAAAGATGATAAGGTCCGCCGGCGCCAGGGAAGTCCACATGAGGATAAGCTCCCCACCGACGCTCTCCCCGTGCTACTACGGAATAGACACCCCGAGGCGCGAGGAGCTTATCGCGGCGAGGCAGACGGTTGCGGAGATAAACGATTACATCACATCTGATACGCTCGGGTACCTGAGCGTCGAGGGGTTATATCAGGCTGTCAGGGACGCCGGCGGGTCCTTCTGCGACGCCTGCTTTACCGGAAAGTACCCGGTTGATATAATAAGTGTGCAGAGCGCGCCTCAGCTCGCGCTCTTTAAATAGAACAATAACAGGAGGCAGACAGCCGTGAGAAGGTTCATAACATTCGTATTCCTGGCCATGGTCTCTTTGTCGGTATTCCCCGTTGTCTCGTACGCCCAGAGCGCGAAGCCGCCTGCCCAGGAAGACGACGAGCTCCAGATCGAGGAAGAGATGAAGAAAGAGGGCACGACGAAGAAAGAGGGCGCGAAAAAGCCCGTGACTAAAGAGGACCTGCCGCCGATAAACATGGTTCTGGTAAAGGGGGGTTGTTTCGAGATGGGCGACTTCGAAGGCAACGGGGACGAGGACGAGTTGCCGGTGCACGAGGTCTGCGTGAACGACTTCTATATCGCCGATACAGAGGTGACGCAGGAGCTCTTCGAGAAGGTCATGGGGTTCATCCCAGCCTGGCGCTATAACCCGACGATGCCCAGGGACCCCAAGGACCCTGTTACATACGTCAACTGGCACCTCGCCAACCAGTTCATAAAGAGACTCAACACCATAACCAAAGGCTACTACAGGCTCCCGACCGAGGCCGAGTGGGAGTACGCGGCGCGTAGCGGCGGCAAAAAGGAGAGGTGGCCGGGGTTCAGCAACGAGGCCGAGGCCGGGTCTTACGCGTGGTTCTCGGACAACGCTGACTTCAAGCTCCAGAACGTCAAGACAAAAAAACCTAACGGGCTCGGTATCCACGACATGGCGGGTTCAGCCTGGGAGTGGGTAGAGGACAACTTCGATTTCGACTACTATCAGTCCTCACCAAAAAAAGACCCGTACGGCGCGGAGTTCTCGCTCTATAAGGGAGTACGCGGTGGGTCGATAGCCGACGGGCCCTCAAAGCTCCGCACCACATACAGGTACGCGCTCGAGCCATCGAGGCGTATGCTAAACGTAGGCTTAAGGCTTGCCGAGTAAATCACTCTGGAGGGACTTCGGATGGTGAACCCATGAGGGCCGCTTCAAGCCTCGTCCTGAGATATCTCCTCATACTCGCCATGCCGGCCGTTTTTTTCCTCTCCGGGTGCGCGGCGAGGACATTGACCGAAGAGGACGCGTACTTAAAGGTCATGAACGCCTGGACGAGGGGCGTAAAGGTCTACGAGGGCCTGGAGACGAAGCTCTACGCCTCGGCTACATACAAGGGTATCGCGTTCAGGGAGGCCTACATCGGGCGCTACGCGAAGGACAACCAGCTCGATGAGGGGTACGCAATGGCCCTCAGGGAGCGCGAGTCAGAGCTCTCTGAGAAATACAACGAGTTCTTTTTCACCGCCTACACCCCGATGGATAAGTGGAACGACTTCGATGACCCTTCCTCCATCTGGAAGCTCTACCTGGAAGACGGAAGCGGGGCGCGCCTTGCTCCGGTCTCGATTGCCAGGCTCGACGCCTCTGACCCGCTTCTGCGCGAGTTCTTTCCGTACATGGACCTCTGGTCCACAGCCTACACCGTTAAGTTCCCCAAATATTCGGAGACAGGGACAGAGCCGATACCCGGCGCCAATACGAAGTCGATGCGTCTCGTAATCACAGGCGTCCTCGGCAAAGGCGAGCTCGTATGGAAGTTAGGCGAGTAGCTCTATCCGTCATCCCGTTTGTTTGTCTGGCCCTCTCCCTGCCGTCCGTCTCGCACGGCTCCTCCGGTTTTTTAGAGTCCTTTACCGGCGCGGTCTTTCTTAAAACCAAAGTCGCGGACAGATGGGCCCCGGCCGGTAAGGGCGCGCCTCTTGAGCCAGGAGACCGCGTAAAGACAGGCGAGGACGGCAGAGCCCTCGTAAAGCTCTCCGACGGCACTAAACTCACGATAGCGAACCTCTCGGAGCTTGAGATATCCGGCTATTCGCTCAGGAAGAGCGAGAGGTCGGGCTCTTTCTTCCTCTCATCCGGCAAGATGAGGGCGGCGGTCTCGCTCTTCCCCGGGAGGACGGACTTCAAGGTAAAGACCCCGACCGCGGTCTCCGGCGTCAGGGGCACCGATTTTATCGTCATGAACCAGGGCGAGGCTAACGTTTTCTTTGGAGTCGAGGGGAGCGTTGAAGTAAGCGGAGAGAGGGCGAGCCCCGTTGCCCTTACTACCGGCACGATGACGGAATCGACCGCGGGGTCCGAGGCGATCCCCCCTGTCGTTGTCGAGCCGGGCACCGCGCTCGCCGAGGCGAGGGCCGACCTTGAGGCCGCGACCGACGTGGACGCGCCTGTCGTCTGGGAGCGCGTCAGGGACCTGCCGGACCTCCTGGCGAGGTGGAACCTCAACTACGGCCATTACCTCGCCGACTCCGCACGTTTCAGGGAGGCGCTCGACGTCTTCGAGATAGCCTTCGACCTGACGGGCCTCCCAGGCATAAAGGCCGAGGCGAGGCTGGAGAGGGGGACGGTCTATTCGAGGAATATGAACGACCCAGGAAGGGCGCTCTCGGAATACACGGATGTGATCGAGAGGTTCAACGTCGAGCCGTTCATCGAGAACGCCGTCTACTCGGCTGGGCTCATAAAGATGGAGATGAAGGATAAAGACGGGGCGCTTGAACTATTCAGGCGCTACATCGCCGACTACCCGGCTGGCTCTCACAGGTCGACGGTGGATATATTCATCAAAGAACTGGAGAAGTGAGGCAGGGCGTCATAACTAAGATTGCTTCAATGCAAACGCGCCCCTCGCAATGACAAACAGGTGGCTTTCCGTAACCTAATTTACGATAGGCGGGATTTTCCTGTCCCGATGAGAGGCGTATATCCCCATCGCACCAGAACCGTCCTTTAAAAGGCGGACGCAAGTGAAGAGATTTTTAATTGTAATTTCTGCTCTCCTCGCCATCTCAAGCGGACCGTCTTACGGGACGACGCTGGTACTGAAAGGCGATATCCATGACGAGGTCGAGGTCACGCACTCGCGCTCGTTCAAGCCCGTAGATGGGCGCATCGACTCCCTCTTGTTCAGGTTCTACAACCCGACTGACTTCAAATCCGGCGCTCTAAACCAGCGGATATCCGTACGCAGGGTCTCATACAGCCCGGAACCGGAGAGCGTTCAGACCGAAAGGGATTCCTTCGGGAATTCGTTCACAGTCGTTACCTGGAAAGATCTTGAAAAGGAAGCGACGGTGACGGAGACCTATACGGTATCCCTTTCGATAAGCTTGAACGAGGCGCGGTCACTTGTGCCATTCCCGCTCAACCCGGGGGATATTCCCCCTCCCGCGGCGAGGTTTCTGAGGACTTCTGCGCTCGTCGAGGCCAACGACGCGGAGATAAAAAAACTCGCTTCATCCATTACAACAGGCGCGCGTTCCGAGCAGGCGGCGGTCGATGCGATACTCAACTGGGTAGTCGATAACGTCAAGTACAGGTCGCCTGTCAACGACTACGGCGCGGTCTCTACACTCTTATCGAAAGAGGGCAACTGCCAGAACTTCTCTCATCTATCCATCGCCCTTTTGCGGTCAATCGGCATACCGGCTCGTATTGCCGGAGGGGTGTCTCTCGGAAGGCCGTGGAAGGTGCCTGTCGAAGGCGGCCACCTCATACAGTCCATCGGCCAGGGCGGACACGCATGGATGGAGGTCTGGTACCCGGACCTCGGCTGGGCCCCCTATGACGCGCAACAGAGCAGGCTCTTTGTGGGCCCCCGCCACATAAGACAGACCGCCGGGATGGACTCTAAAGACATAAACGACTCATGGAGGGCCTCCCCGAAGCTCCCGCGCTTCAGCGAAAACATCTCAGCCGAGTATGTAATCGATAATATCGCCCTCTCGCTAAAGGAGACCGGGAACGCGCCTTCGAGCTATGTCATGGCCTCGTCCCTGCCTGAGCAAAGGACGGCGCTTGCGCCGCCCTTTGCTCAGGCAGAGCCGCCGGGGCTCTTGCCGAAAGGCGGTATCGTCGAGTTCGGCAACATCATGTTTGCCCCGCTCACCGATTTTTACACGGACATAAAGGCCGATTCAGGCCAGAGGACCTTTGACAAGGAGACCTCCGAATATGTCACAGGCGAACACACATTCGCGCAGGCCTTTGTAGTAGACGCCCCCATGAGGATGGAGGCCGTCTCGCTCGCCATGCATAAGTTCGGCGGACGCTTAGGCTCCCTCTGGATAGACGTCGTAAACGACGCGGGAGGCCGCCCGGGCATGGAAGGGATAAGAAGCCTCCCCCTCATGCTCGATACAATAGCCTATCACCCGGGATATAAGTGGTTCGACTTCAGGTTCCAGGATTTCACGGATGAAGGAGAGTCCCTTAAACCGGGCAAGTACTGGATAATACTACGAAAATCAAGGGACGCCGTCGTAAGCTGGGCGTACACGCCCGGAAACCGCTTCGGAGGCCCAGACGACGCCCGCTCCACAGAGGCCGGGATTGACTGGCCAAATATCATGAATTATGACTTCAACTTCAAGGTAACCGGATCAATGGAAGGCGGGTAGGCGGATCGATACGGATAACTCTTTAACTTCAGGCGTTTTTTGTCTCTTCCAACCCGGCCCGCGCATAGCCGGGTTTTCGGGGCAGTCTGTTTTTGCCCTTGCAACATGGCGCTCCATGTGATAAATATATCCGATTAAATTCGCACGCATGGTTTGGGCCGGCGGTGTCCTTGCTCAGAGGTTTCGAAGTTGGAACCCTGGGCCCTTGGATTTTCCGGTCCGCGAAACCGCGCGGAGGACAAAAACCCAAAGGGAGAGAAAAGAACATGGCTTATCTCACAATGAAACAGCTCCTCGAATCAGGAGTGCACTTCGGCCACCAGACCAAGAGGTGGAACCCCAAGATGAAAACCTACATCTACGGCGCGAGGAACGGCATCTACATCATCGACCTCCAGCAGACGGTGAAGATGTTCAAGGAGGCTTACGACTTCGTGAAGGGTACGGCCTCCAGGGGCGGGAAGGTGCTCTTCATAGGGACCAAGAAGCAGGCCCAGAACTCCATCAACGACGAGGCGAAGAGGGCCGGCATGGGGTTTGTCAACAACAGGTGGATAGGCGGCTTTTTGACGAACTTCGCCACCATTAAAAAGTCGATAACGAGGCTTAAAGAACTAGACACCATGGACACCAACCCCGATTTCGCTTCCGCCACCAAGAAAGAGACTCTCATGCTCCAGCGGGAGAAGGAGCGTCTTGAAAAATCCCTGGGCGGCGTGCGCGAGCTCGCGTCCGTTCCGGATATCCTCTTCATAATCGACTCAAAGAAAGAGTCGATAGCCATAAAGGAGGCCCGGAGGCTCGGCATAAAGGTCGTCGCCATAGTCGACACCAACTGCGACCCGGACGAGGTCGATTACATTATACCCGGCAACGACGACGCCATCAGGGCCATAAAGCTCTTCGCGTCATCAATGGCGGACGCCTGTCTCGAAGGCAAGGCGATATACGAAGAGGCCTTGCAGGCGAAGGCCGACAAGAAGGAAAAGGGCGCGCAGGTAGCGGCCCCGGCGGCCGCAGTGGTTCCGCCGGCCCCAGTAGCCCCGGCGGCGCAGGCGGCCCCGGCCCCGGTAGCGCCAGCAAAGGCTTAATAGCCGGGCTTCCCGGATAATACGAATAAAACCTTAAGGCAACAGGGGGATCCACATAATGGAGATTTCCGCAACAGCAGTAAAAGAGCTCCGCGAAAAGACCGGGGCAGGCATGATGGACTGCAAAAGGGCGCTCGCGGAGTCCAATGGAGACTTTGAAAAGGCGGTCATCCACCTTCGCGAAAAGGGGCTCGCCGCGGCGGCCAAGAAGGCGTCGAGGGTAGCGTCCGAAGGCATAGTCATGAGCTACATACACGGAGGCGGCAAGGTAGGCGTCCTCCTTGAAGTCAACTGCGAGACCGATTTCGTCGCGAAGACCGACGGGTTCCTGTCGCTTGTCAAGGACATAGCCATGCACATCGCCGCCTTGTCCCCGCAGTATGTGTCGAGGAAAGAGGTTTCCGCCGATGAGGTCGAGAAAGAGCGGCAGATATACGCCGCGCAGGCCAGAGAGTCCGGCAAACCCGACCACGTCATACAGAAGATGGTGGACGGCAAGGTCGAGAAGTTCTACAAGGACGTCTGCCTCCTCGAACAGCCGTTTGTAAAGAACCCGGACGTCACGATCGAAAAGCTCGTCGTTGACGCCATAGCAAAGCTCGGAGAGAACATATCCGTAAGGCGCTTTACGCGCTACAAGGTCGGCGAGGGCATCGAGAAGAAGTCCGAGGACTTCGCCAAGGAAGTCGCCGCTGTACAGGGTTAAAGGCCTTCGCGCAGTTTGGTTCGCCTGTACCTGCCCGGAGCCGGGCAGGTACAGGCTTTGTGTCGCCTTTCCAGCCGACGCCGCTCGTCAACTTACAGAAAGCAGGGCTTAACTTTCATGCCGGACCTTAAGTACAAACGCATCCTCGTCAAATTATCCGGCGAGGCGCTCATGGGCGACAAGGAGTTCGGCACCGACACCGTGGTCGTCAACGCCATCGCCGACGAGGTAAGAGCGGTGCACTCGCTCGGCATCGAGATAGCCCTCGTCATAGGCGGCGGAAACATCTTCCGCGGCGTATCTGCGAGCGCCCAGGGCATGGACAGGGCGAACGCCGACTACGTCGGGATGCTCGCGACCGTCATAAACTCGCTCATGCTCCAGGACGCGCTCGAGAAAAAAGGCATCTTCACCCGCGTCATCTCCGCGATAGAGATGAAGGAGCTCGCCGAGCCGTATATCCGCAGAAAGGCCGTCCGCCACCTGGAAAAGGGCCGCGTCATCATCTTCGCGGCCGGCACCGGAAACCCGTATTTCACGACAGACACAGCGGCGTCCTTGCGCGCCATGGAGATAAACGCCGACATAATACTCAAAGGCACCAAGGTCGACGGCGTCTACGACAGGGACCCGGTTAAGGACCCTGCCGCGAAGAGGTACACGAAACTCAAGTACATAGACGTCCTGAAGGACGGCCTCAAGGTTATGGACACGACGGCCATATCCCTCTGCATGGACAACAGCCTTCCCATCATCGTATTCAGCATGAAAACGCCGGGCAACCTCATCCGCATCGTAAAAGGCGAGGAGATAGGCACCTTAGTCTCCTCGTAATTCTTTTTATCCTTTTTCACAAAAACTCCCGAGGGGCGCGCATGACAAAGGAAGATATATTCACTGACCTAAAAAAAAGGATGGCGAAAGCCGTGGAGGCCTTCAACCACGAGCTCTCGGGTCTGCGCACCGGAAGGGCCTCGCTAACCATCCTCGACAACGTAAAGGTCGATTACTTCGGGAACCTGACCCCTGTAAAGGGGCTCGCCACGCTCTCCGTCCCGGAGAGCAGGACCATCTCCATACAGCCCTGGGACGTCTCGCAGATACACGCCATCGAAAAGGCTATCCAGACCTCGGGCCTCGGCTTGAACCCCTCGAACGACGGCAAGGCCATACGCATAGTGTTCCCCCCGCTTACCGAAGAGCGGAGAAAAGACCTCGTGAAGATCGCCAAAAAACACGGCGAAGAGTGCAAGGTCTCCATCAGGAACACCCGGAGAGACGCGAACGAGGATCTCAAGAAACTCGAAAAGGACAAAAAGGTATCCCAGGACGACCTTAAGAAATACCAGCACGAGGTCCAGGACCTGACCGATAAGCAGATAGCTAAAATAGACGAGATCCTCTCGGCCAAAGAGGCCGAGATCATGGAAGTTTGAGTTAAAAGAAAATGCCTGGGGACCTTTTTATAAAAAGGGTGCTTGCGCACGCAAATTCTCAAATCGGAATTTTCTTGGACGGTAAGGTATAGTCGAGCGATACGATTTTACCAGTCCGGGACGGACCCCCCGGGCATTTTCATTGTCATGTACCTCCGCCATCCCGCCTCTATTTGGCTTGTGATGTGGAAAAGTTTGTGGTAAATTTTTAAGATGGTCGATTCTTCCAGGGAAAAGCTCCCCCGACACATAGCCATTATAATGGACGGCAACGGCCGCTGGGCGAGGCAGAGGTTTTTAAACCGCATCAACGGCCACAGGAAGGGTATCGAGGCGGCCAGGGAAGCGGTGCGCGCGTGCAGGGAGCTGGGTGTGGACTGCCTGACTCTCTACACGTTTTCAAAGGAGAACTGGAACCGGCCCGCCCACGAGGTACACATGCTGATGATGTTCCTCGAGAGCCATCTTAAAGGCGAGGAGAGGAACCTCGTCGACAACAACATCCGTTTCAGGGCCATAGGGTCCATAGCCGACCTCCCCGAGGGCGTCCGCGCCGTCGTGGCGGACCTCGAAAACAAAACCCGCTACAACTCAGGCATGGTATTGCAGCTGGCGCTTAGTTACAGCGGGAGGGACGAGATAACCCACGCCGCTAAAGAGCTAGCCATGCGGGTCAGAGAAGGCGCGCTGAACCCAGAGGATATAACCGAGGACGCGTTCAGCGATTGTCTCTACACCAGGGGCATGCCGGACCCCGACCTCCTGATAAGGACGAGCGGGGAGAAGAGGATAAGCAACTTCCTCCTCTGGCAATTGGCGTACACAGAGATATACATAACCGACGTCCTCTGGCCAGACTTTACGAGGGCGCACCTCGAAGAGGCCATAAGGGATTACCAGTCCAGGGACAGACGGTTCGGGCTCGTAAAGGAAATCGGCGTAGCGGGTTGACACAGGCCTATGAGGATATCTGAGAAAAACCTGGTTAAAGGGTTTTCTCAGATATTTTTTTCACCGGCAATAAGCATATCAGGGAGACGAAACTGAAAAGGGTAGTCACCGGCCTTGTCCTTATATCCGTCGTCCTCTATCTGGTCCTCTATACGTCGGCCTTATTCGTGCTCGGGGCCTCGACCATACTCGCCGCGCTCGCGTTCTACGAGTTCAACAGGCTCTCATCCGTAAAGGTGAGGGACTCCTGGCTCGATTCCCTGGGTATGCTAGCCGCGCTTTCAGTGCCTTCGGCGGTTTTTTTTTGCGGTGTAACGGCGTTCGCGCCGATGATAACAGGCGCGGTATTCGTCTTCTTTCTCTTCGGGATGTTCAGGGGGCGTGAGTTCAGGGATACGGCAAATGACGTCTCATTCAAGGCCATGGGGCTCTCATACGCGGCCCTGCCTTTCGCGTTCCTGCCGCTCATAAAGTCCATGTTCCAGGGGGAGATGTGGATACTCTTCCTCTTCGCGGTCATCTGGGCGAACGACACGCTCGCCTTCGCTGTTGGCAAAACGTTCGGCAGGACCAAGCTCTGCCCGGAGATAAGCCCGAAGAAGACGGTCGAGGGGGCGATAGGCGGGCTCATCGGGGGAATGACAGCGGCGTTTTTTTTCAGCTCCTGGATAGATGCGGGGCTTTGGGTCCTGATAGCCGCATCGATCGCGCTCGGGGTCATAGGCATTATAGGCGACCTCTCGGAGTCGGTCTTAAAGAGGTCCGCGGGCGTCAAGGACTCGGGCGCTTTGTTGCCCGGCCACGGAGGGGTCCTCGACAGGGTGGACAGCCTCCTTTTCGCGGTGCCCGCGCTCTATTATTTCCTTCAGTTCAAGACACTCTTCGCCGGCGGTTAGGATGGATAGAGAGCAAAAGGGGCTTGCGATACTCGGCTCCACTGGGTCCATCGGAACGTCCGCGCTCGACGTAGTAAGGAGATACCCTGAGAGGTTCAGGGTCGTCACTCTCGCCGGGGGGACGAATATGGAGCTCCTTAAAAGGCAGGCCGAGGAGTTCCGGCCCGAGTTAGTCTCTGTCCTTGAGAGCGACGCGGCCTCTAAACTTAAGAGAGAGCTCGGTATTCCGGTCAAGGCAGGCGCCGAAGGCGCGATAGAGGCGGCGATACACCCGGGAGTGAAGACGGTCGTCTCGGCTGTTTCAGGGGCCGCCGGGTTACTGCCGACGGTCGCGGCCATAAGGGCGGGAAAAGATATCGCGCTCGCTAATAAAGAGACGCTCGTCCTTGCCGGTCCGCTTGTGATGGAAGAGGTAAAGGCCCGAGGCGTCCGCCTCATGCCTGTGGACAGCGAGCACAGCGCGGTTTTTCAGTCGTTGCTCGGCCACAGGGCCGAGGACCTGACGAGGGTGATACTAACCGCTTCCGGCGGGCCGTTTCTGAAGAGACGCTCGGACTCGCTCCATTCGGTCACGCCGGATGAGGCCCTGCGCCACCCCAGGTGGAATATGGGGCGGAAGATATCGATAGATTCGGCGACGCTCATGAACAAGGGGCTGGAGGTCATAGAGGCGTCTTTCCTCTTCGGAGTGCCGGCGGAGAAGATATCGGTCGTGATACACCCTGAATCCATCGTGCACTCGATGGTCGAGTACGCGGACGGCTCCGTGATAAGCCAGATGTCCTCTCCGGACATGCGGGGGCCTATCGCGTACGCGCTCTCGTTCCCGGAGCGGATCGAGGCAGGGTTAAAGAGGCTGGATTTCTCGCGCCTAATGCTCGACTTCAGCTCTCCGGAGCCGGGCAGGTTCCCGTGTCTCGCCCTTGCTTATGCGGCGCTTAAAGAGGGGGGGACCCATCCGGCGGTCCTGAACGCCGTTGACGAGGTGGCGGTAGAGATGTTCCTTAAGGGGAGGCTCCCGTTTACGGGGATACCGGAGGTTATCGCCGCCGCGCTCGGGAGGTACCAGGGCAGGCGGCTTTCATCGATAGAGGACGTGATAGAAGCAGACAGGTGGGGGAGGGAGGAGGCGCGTTCTTTAATAGAGGCGCTCAACTGATCATAAAATGACGACATTCATATCATTCATAATCGTACTTGGAATATTGATATTCATCCACGAGCTCGGCCACTTCATGGTGGCGAAATTCTCGGGCGTTGGTGTAGAGAAGTTCTCGCTCGGGTTCGGTCCGAAGCTCATCGGCATAACGAAAGGCGAGACCGAGTACAGGATTTCCCTCCTCCCGCTCGGGGGCTACGTGAAAATGGTCGGCGAGGCCCCTGGCGAGGAGATATCCGAGAGGGACAAAGAGAGGTCTTTCACGCACAAGTCCGTGGCCAAAAGGGCCGCGATAGTAGCGGCAGGGCCTGTGATGAACCTGCTGCTCGCCGCGCTCCTCCTCCCTGTCATCTTTATGCTTGGCATACAGGTCCCGGCGTTTCTGGATGACAAGCCGGTCGTAGGATATGTTCTGCCCGATGAGCCCGCGGCAAAAGCGGGGATACAGAGGGGTGACGTCATAGAATCCGCCGACGAGCACGTTATCACGAACTGGGAGACGCTCTTAGCCGAGCTCTCAGAGCACCCGAAGTCTCCGGTCCATCTGAAGCTACTCCGTAACAATGAAGAGAAGGTCGTCACCATCGTCCCGGAGCCTACGCTTGAGACGGGCGCGGGCTACGGCGGCATGTTCCCGCCGATGAAGCCGATAATAGGCGACGTCGCCAACGGTTATCCGGCAAAGGAAGCGGGCATTCAGCCAGGGGACGTCATACTCGAGGTCGACGGAAGGACGATAACCCACTGGGCCGAACTCGAGGAGATAATACACAAGAGCGGCGAGAAGAAGACCTTCCTGATCGAGAGGGACGGTAAAAGGCTTACGTTCGAGATAACGCCGAAACACAACAAGGAGGCCGACGTCTATCTCGTCGGCATAGGCAGGAGGGACGAGCAGGTACTCCGGAGGTACGGCTTTTTCGAATCGATCCAGAAGGGGGTCGTTGCATCCGTCGAGATGACCGAGAGGCTCTTTGCGGTCATCAAGGGGCTCGTCCTCGGCAAGTATTCATTGAAGACCCTCGGCGGCCCGATAATGATAGCGCAGGTAGCGGGCAAGGCCGCGGAGTCGGGCTTGTCCGACCTCCTCTCGCTCGTTGCGTTCTTAAGCCTCCAGCTGGGGATAATAAACCTCTTCCCCATCCCTGTCCTCGATGGAGGCCACATATTGTTCTTCGGGATAGAGTCGGTAAAGGGGAGCCCGTTGAGCGAGAAGTTCATGGCTATCGCCCAGCAGATAGGTGTAGCGCTCCTTATCGCGCTCATGGTGCTCGTCACATATAACGACCTCTTCCGTATATTCGGATAAGGTCTCAATGCTCTAAAAATTGTTATTTTTCCTGATCTCTGCGTCAGGGCGAAAATAAAAATGCTCACATATTACCATATATGCTGCGCTTTTTATTTTCGTCCTTCCTTGACCTCAGAAAAAATCCCTAATTTTTAGAGATAGCCTTAAGAGTGAATTTAGTGCCTTAGTCAGCCTTCCCCTCTTTTTCAGTCGTGAGGACACGCGTTTGAACATACTCGCCATAGACACATCCTCAGCCTCGGGCTCAATAGCCCTCTCCAATGATAAAAGGCTCGTGGCGGAATTGACCGTCTCCGAGGCCGGGGCGCACGCCGAGTGGCTCCTTAAATCGATAGACTCATTTCTCTCAGCAATTGGTTCTTCAATAAGCGACGTCGATTTCTTTGCCGTCACGAACGGCCCAGGCTCGTTCACCGGCCTCCGGATCGGCGTATCAGCCGTTAAAGGGCTCGCGTGGTCAACCGGGAAAAAGGCGGTAGGCGTATCCGCCCTGAAAGCGCTCTCCCTGAACCTCGCGTACTCTGAACGTCCGGTATGCCCGGTGCTCGACGCGAGAAAGGGCGAGGTCTACTCCGCGCTCTTTAAGCCCTCCGGCGGCGTGATAGAAGAGATACTGCCTGAGACCGCGATGACTCCTCCGGCCCTCATCGACGCGCTCTCCGTCCTTAACCTCCCTGCTCCCCCGGTCTTTATCGGGGACGGCCTTAAGGCCTATGGCGATATTTTTAAGGAAAAGGTTGCGGGCGCGTCCTTTGCACACGAGACGTTCTGGCGCATAAGGGCCTCGAATATCGCCCTCCTCGCCATACCGGAGTGCGGCCAGGACGGAGACCCCAGGGACCTCACCCCGGTCTATCTTCGCAAATCCGAGGCCGAGATAAGGGCTCTCGCCGATAAATCCAAATAGGTGTGGACTTTTAGGGACTTAAAGACTATAATTCCACACTTTGCATTGGTTTTCAGCCGCCCTTTCATCGAAAACAACGGGAATCTCGAATATTGACAACGCTTACCCGTTGGGTTAGTATTAAAAATGAGTGTGTTTTCGCTTATTTATGGCCGGGGGCGGGTTTCGGAAAAAGGTTCCGTATGGGCAAATATGGCTTGCCGGGAGGCTTGATAACGGGTTGTTGAACGGCGCGATAATCTCTTGATTCCGAAAGGAGGCCTTTTATGGTGATCCAGGACGAGGTGGTGAAAAAGCTTCTCGATGAGGACGAGGCTTTCAGGAAGGCATGCAAGGCCCACAAGGATTACGAGAACAAGCTTGAGAAGATGGAGAAAAAACCGCTCTTAAGCGCCGCTGAGAAGGTTGAGAAGAACAGGTTGAAAAAGCTCAAACTCGCGCTCAAGGACGAGATGGAACAAAGGATCTCCAAGGCGAGAACGAGGGAATAGAGAGGGGACAGCCGGGGCTGTAATATATAAACGATGCCGATGAGAAGCGACAGGATCAAGAAGGGACTTGAGAGGGTCCCGCACAGGGCCCTCATGTATGCGACAGGCATACCCAAGGGCGAGATGAAAAAGCCCTTCATAGGGGTAGCCACGAGCTTTACCGACCTTATACCCGGGCACATCGGGATGAGGGACCTGGAGAGGTTCATCGAAAAGGGCGTGCACACCGGCGGAGGTTACCCGTTGCTCTTCGGCCTGCCCGGCATGTGCGACGGCATAGCCATGGGGCATAGGGGCATGCACTACTCGCTCCCTTCAAGGGAGCTCATAGCCGACATGGTCGAAAGTGTAGCCGAAGGGCACGCCTTTGACGGCCTCATCCTCCTTACCAACTGCGATAAAATCACGCCGGGCATGCTCATGGCCGCGGCGCGTGTTGACATACCCACCATAGTAGTCACCGCGGGCCCCATGATGACCGGAAGGTACAGGGGCGCTCGCACATCGTTCATAAGGAATACATTTGAGGCGATGGGGCGGTTCAGGGCCGGGGAGATAACCAAAGGCGAGCTCGACGCCTGCGAGACCGGGGCCTGCCCTGGCGCTGGCTCCTGCCAGGGGCTCTACACCGCTAACACAATGAACTGTCTGACCGAAGTCATGGGCATGAGCCTGCCGTGGTGCGGGACGGCGCTCGCCAACTCGGCGGAAAAGAGGCGCATCGCCTTTGACAGCGGCGTGCGCATAGTAGAGCTCGTCAAAAAGAACGTCACCCCGAGGAAGATACTGACCCGCGCGGCCTTTGAGAACGCCATAAGGGCGGACCTCGCGCTCGGGGGTTCCTCTAACACGGTGTTGCACCTCCTTGCCATAGCGCACGAGGCGGGGGTTAAGCTCCCGCTTGAGACGTTTGACGCGCTGAGTAAAGTGACGCCGCACATAACGTCCCTTGAGCCGGTCGGCGAATATTATATGGAAGACCTCCACTGGGCCGGCGGCGTCCAAGCGGTTTTGAAGAGGCTTGAGGCCTCCATAAAGGACAACCCTACGGTCTCCGGAAAGAGGGTAAAGGCGATAATCGCCGGCGTCGACTACATAGATTCCGAGGTCATAAAGCCGCTTAATGAAGCCTACCACGCGGAGGGCGGCATAGCCGTACTGAAAGGCAACATCGCGCCGCTTGGGGCTGTCGTAAAGCAGTCGGGCGTAAGCGAGAAGATGATGAAGTTCACCGGAGCCGCCCGCGTATTCGACTCCGAAGAGGCGGCGATGAAGGCGATACTCGCTCGCGCGGTCAAGGGCGGAGAGGTCGTTGTCATCAGGTACGAGGGGCCCAGGGGAGGCCCCGGCATGAGGGAGATGCTCGCGCCGACGGCGACCCTCATGGGCATGGGGCTCGGGGACTCCGTCGCGCTTATAACCGACGGCAGGTTCTCAGGCGGCACAAGGGGCCCCTGCGTCGGGCACATCTCTCCGGAGGCCGCCGAAGGCGGCCCCATCGCCTTCATAAAAGAGGGTGACACCATCGAGCTCGACATCCATAAGAGGACCCTTAATCTAAAGGTAAGCGAAGCGGAACTCAGCGAGAGGAAGAAGGCGTGGACGCCTCCGGCGCCGAAGATAAAGAGCGGGTGGTTGTCCCGGTACGCAAAGGTAGTCACGTCCGCCAATACTGGAGCGGTGCTGAAATAAAAAAGGGCTACATCATTTTTGAGGTAGCCTAAAGAGAACCTATTATGGAAACCAGAAAAAACGGCGCAGAGGTCTTTTTGGAGTGCCTTCTTAAAGAGGGCGTCGACACGATATTCGGCTTTCCGGGCGGCGCGGTACTGCCTGTCTACGACGCGCTATATGATTCCAAGCTGAACCATATACTCGTCCGGCACGAGCAGGGCGCCGTACACATGGCCGACGGGTACGCGCGCGCTACCGGCAGGCCCGGGGTAGTCGTAGTCACCTCCGGCCCCGGCGCTACGAACACCGTAACCGGCATAGCCACCGCCTACATGGACTCTGTCCCGTTGGTGGTATTTACCGGGCAGGTCCCGACGGCGCTCATCGGCAACGACGCCTTCCAGGAGGCTGACATAGTCGGTATAACGAGGCCCTGCACAAAGCACAATTATCTGGTAAAGGACATAAAGGACCTCCAGAGGATAATCAAGGAGGCGTTCTATATAGCGACTACCGGGAGGCCTGGCCCCGTGCTCGTGGACATCCCGAAGGACGTCTTCACCGCCCCGTGCGAGCTCAAGTACCCGGATAAGGTCCACATAGAGAGCTATCAGCCGAACTACAAGGGACATCCGGGGCAGATAAAGAAGGCGATGGACTTTATCCTCTCGGCCAAAAGGCCGGTCGTCTACGCCGGAGGCGGTGTAATATTATCGAACGCCGCAGAGGAACTCAAGAACTTCACGACGAAGCTCAACCTTCCGGCGACGACGACGCTCATGGGCCTCGGGAGTTTCCCCGGCACGCACCCGCTCTTCATGGGCATGCTCGGGATGCACGGCACCTACTGCGCGAACATGGCGGTTATGAACACGGACTGCCTGATAGCAATCGGCGCGCGTTTCGACGACAGGGTCACAGGCAAGATAGACGAGTTCGCGCCGTACGCGGGAATCGTCCACGTCGACATAGACCCGACTTCCATCAGCAAGAACGTGAGGGTCGATATCCCGATAGTCGGCGACGTGAGGGACGTGTTGAAAGATATGATAAGGCTTATCCCGGCGCAGAAGGAATTGAAGGCCTATAAGGACGGGCTCAAGGACTGGCACAATCAATTGAAGGGCTGGAACGACACTCACCAGCTCTCCTACAAGTTCGAGCCAAAGGGCAAGATAAAGCCGCAGTACGTCGTCGAGAAGCTCTATGAGGCGACGGGCGGCGACGCGATAGTCACGACCGAGGTCGGGCAGAACCAGATGTGGGCCGCGCAGTTCTTCAAGTACGACAGGCCCCGGACGTTCATAACATCCGGCGGCCTCGGCACCATGGGTTTCGGTTTTCCCGCGGCCATAGGCGCGCAAATTGCCTGCCCTGAGGCAACTGTCATAGGGATAGCCGGCGACGGGTCGTTCCAGATGAACATACAGGAGCTCGCTACCGCCGTGCAGTACAAGTTGCCTGTGAAGATCGCGATACTTAACAACATGGTCCTCGGCATGGTCAGGCAGTGGCAGGAGTTCTTCTACAACAAGCGCTACTCGCACACATGCGTATCAGTAGCGCCGGATTTTGTAAAGCTCGCCGAGGCCTACGGGGCCGTTGGCCTTCGTGCCAAAACCCCGGCTGAGGTCGAGGGTGTCATTAAAGAGGCGATGGCCGTGAAAGACAGGCCAGTGATAATGGATTTCAGGGTCGATCCGGCGGAGTGCGTCTATCCGATGGTCCCGGCCGGCCAGCCTTTGAACAAGATGCTTCTGGTTTAGGGAGGTCAGGTGCGTCACACTATCTCAGTCCTTGTCATAAACGAGTTCGGCGTCCTTTCCAGGATATCGGGGCTCTTTTCCGGGAGGGGCTTCAACATCGAGAGCCTGTCGGTCGCCGAGACGCTCGACCCGAAGATATCGCGCATGACGATAGTCACTAGCGGCGACGACAAGGTGCTGGAGCAGATAAACAAACAACTCAATAAGCTCGTCAACGTTATCAAGGTCTACGATTTTACCGACGAAGAGCACATAGAGCGCGAGCTCGCGCTCATAAAGGTCACCTGCAACGCGGATTCGCGCGCCGAGATACTCTCGATCGTAGACATCTTCAGGGCCAAGGTCGTTGACGTATCCCCGCGCTCGTATACGGTGGAGATAACAGGGGATGAGGAGAAGATACGCGCGATAACGGAGTTGTTGCGCCCGTTCGGCATAAAGGAGATAGTCCGCACCGGCAGGATAGCAATGGCCCGGTCCCCGAAGCAGAAGTAGGGCAGGAGGGAGAGGCTTTTTTTCGTGTATTTTTGAAAATTGAATGTTGAGGCTACCTCTAAAAATAACAATTTTTAGAATAAATGAGGAGGATGGGGTTTAATGAAGGTCTACTACGACAAGGACGCGAATCTTGAAAAGATAAGGGGAAAGAAGGTCGCCATAATAGGCTTCGGTAGTCAGGGGCACGCGCACGCGCAAAACCTCAAAGAGAGCGGCGTGGACGTCACCGTCGGCCTAAGGAAAGACGGTAGTTCGTGGAAAAAGGCGGAGGCCGCCGGAGTAAAGGTGGCCAACGTCGCCGACGCCGTAAAGTCCGCGGACGTCGTCATGATCCTCATACCGGACGAGACCCAGGGCGACATCTACAGGGACGAGATAGCGCCGAACCTGAAAAAGGGCGCGTACCTGGCGTTCGCCCACGGCTTCAACATACACTTCGGGCAGATAGTCGCGCCCAAGGACGCCAACGTCTTCATGGCCGCGCCCAAGGGGCCGGGACACCTTGTCAGGCACGAGTACACGAAGGGGAACGGCGTGCCGACGCTCGTAGCCGTGCACCAGGATGCCTCAGGCGACACGTTTGAGGTCGCGCTCGCCTACGCCTCAGCCATCGGCGGAGGCAGGGCCGGGATAATCGAGACGAACTTCAAGGACGAGACCGAGACAGACCTTTTCGGAGAACAGGCGGTTCTCTGCGGCGGCGCGAGCGCGCTCATTACGGCAGGCTTTGAAACGCTCGTAGAGGCCGGGTATCCGCCGGAGATGGCGTACTTCGAGTGCCTCCACGAATTGAAGCTCATCGTCGACCTCATATACGAGGGCGGCATTTCCAACATGAGGTATTCGATAAGCAACACCGCGCAGTACGGGGATTTGACTCGCGGCCCGAGGGTCGTGACAGAAGAGACTAAGAAAGAGATGAAGAAGATATTGAAGGAGATACAGACCGGGGAGTTCGCGAGGGATTGGATGCTCGAGAACAAGGCGAACAAGCCGGTCTTCGGGGCGCTTACGAAGATGGGGCAGGCGCACCCCATAGAAGAGGTCGGCGCGAAGCTCCGCGACATGATGCCCTGGCTTAAGAAGTCCAGGATAGTAGACAAGACCAAAAACTGAGAAGGCCCCCGGCTTGCTCCGGGGATACGATAAATAAATACATGCGCATTCCCATAGCGAAAGAGGGCGCGCCTTTTATAGCGATAGCCCTCTTCTGCGTAATAGTAGTCTGGCTTTTAGGCGGGTGGCGGCTTGAGTTCGTCCTCGTGCCGCTCGCCGTCTTCGTCATCGCGTTCTTCAGGGACCCGGAGAGGGCGGTCCCCGCGGACATTGACTCGATAGTGAGCCCCGCGGACGGCAGGGTCATCAAGGTCGAACGCATGAGGGACGAGCGGCTGTTAAAGACGGAGGCGGTGAAGATAAGCGTCTTCATGAACGTCTTCAACGTCCACGTGAACAGGTCTCCGGCTGAGGGCAAGGTGCTCGATATCATCTACAACCCCGGCAAGTTCTTCAACGCCTCGCTCGACAAGGCCTCTCTTTTGAACGAGCAGAACGCGCTCATCATGCAGGCCGCGAACGGCAAGAGGTACGCCTTCAACCAGATAGCCGGGCTGATCGCGCGGAGGATCGTCTGCAGGGTAAAGAAAGGCGCGAGCCTTAAGAAGGGCGAGAGGTTCGGGCTCATAAGGTTCGGTTCAAGGGTGGACGTATACCTTCCGACTGACTGCCGGGTCTCCGTAAAGGTCGGGGACAAGGTCAAGGCAGGGTCCTCAATACTGGGGTACTGGAATGCTCGATAACGAGATACAGCAGGAAGAGACCGGCAGGAAGAAGATCAGGATAAAGAAGGGCGTTTACCTCCTTCCGAACCTCATCACGTCGGCGAGCCTCTTCGGAGGGTTCTACTCCATCATCGCCTCGCTCGACGGCAACTACGAGAGGGCCGCGATAGCTATAATCATCTCCGCCGTCCTCGACGGGCTCGACGGCAGGATCGCGAGGCTCACGGGGTCGAGCTCGAAGTTCGGAGTAGAGTACGACTCCCTTGCCGACCTCGTCGCCTTCGGGCTAGCCCCGGGCGTCCTCGTATTCACCTGGGCGCTCCGCCCCTTCGGCAGGTACGGGTGGCTGGCGGCCTTCCTGTACGTCGTCTGCGGGGCCTTGAGGCTCGCCCGCTTCAACGTGCAGATAACGACTATCGAATCCAAGAGGTTCAACGGCCTGCCCATCCCGGCGGCGGCCGCGATGGTATGCACGGCTGTGCTCATGTTCTTCCACATAGGGCGCGGCGAGGAGATGGTCAAGCACGTTACCGTGCTGATACTCATCTACGCGCTCGCGTTCCTCATGATAAGCAACGTGAAGTTTTACAGCTTCAAGGAGCTGAACCCTTCGCAGAGGATGCCCTTCAGGCTCCTCGTCGGGCTCGTATTCCTTCTCATAGTGATAGCGGCCCAGCCGGTCGTGATGCTCTTCGTGCTTACGCTCGGTTACGTGATCTCCGGCCCCATCACGACGCTGTACGACAGGAGAAAGAAGCTCCCGGCAAAGGTCCCGTACAAGCCTTACAAGAGCGATAAAAAGGAGCCCAAAGAGGCCCACCACAAACATTGACATGAAAAACGTGGACACAAGGATAAGGATATTCGATACGACTCTAAGGGACGGCGAGCAGTCCCCGGGCGCCTCCATGAACGTGGAGGAGAAGTTGATCGTCGCAAGACAGCTCGCCAAACTCGGCGTGGACGTCATAGAGGCAGGTTTCGCCTTCAGCTCGCCTGGCGACTTCGAGGCGGTCCGCCGCATAGCGCACGAGGTCGAAGGCCCCGTCATGTGCAGTCTCGCCAGGTGCAAACACGAGGACATAGACGCGGCCTGGGGGGCCTTGAAGGGCTCATCCAAGCCGCGCATCCATACGTTCATCTCGACTTCCGATATTCACTTGTTGCACCAGTTCAAGCTCTCGAGGGAAGAGGCGTTGAGGCGCGCGGTAGAGATGGTCGAGAGGGCGCGCGGCTACCTCGACGACGTCGAGTTCTCCGCGATGGACGCGTCCCGCACCGAGCCCGAGTACCTCTACGAGATGATAGAGGCGGTCATCAACGCGGGTGCATCCACCATCAACATCCCGGATACCGTAGGCTACGCGCTCCCGGAAACGTTCGGCGCGCTAATAAAGGGGATAAAGGAGAACGTCCATAATATCGGCAAAGCGATAATCTCCGTCCACTGCCATAACGACCTCGGGCTGGCTGTCGCCAACTCGCTATCTGCCGCGATAAACGGCGCGCGCCAGATCGAGTGCACCATAAACGGCATCGGCGAGAGGGCGGGCAACTGCTCGCTCGAAGAGATAGTGATGATTTTCAAGACGAGGAAGGACCTCCTCGGGCTTGATACCGGCATCACGACCGAACAGCTGTACCCGGCAAGCCGCCTGGTATCATCAATAACCGGCATCATGGTACAGCCTAATAAGGCGATCGTCGGCGACAACGCCTTCGCGCACGAGTCTGGCATACACCAGGACGGGCTTTTGAAGGACAAATCCACCTACGAGATAATCAGGCCTGAGTCCATCGGCTTGTCGCGCTCAACCCTCGTCCTCGGCAAGCACTCGGGCAGGCACGCCTTCAAGGCGAGGCTTGCCGATCTCGGCTATGACATCGCTGGCGAAAATCTCGATAAGGCCTTTGAGCGTTTCAAGGCGCTCGCAGACAAGAAGAAGGAAGTCTTTGACGAGGATATCGAGGCTATCGTTCAGGACGAGGTCCTGAGGCTCGACCTGCCTGAGCGGTACAAACTTCTGAGGCTATACGTCCAGGGCGGCACCGATGCCCAGCCGAACGCCGAGGTAACGGTCGAGGTGGACGGAAAGGCTATTACGGCCAAAGGCGCCGGAGACGGGCCGGTCGATGCCGCGTACAATACCATCGCCGGCATCGTAAAGACGAGGTCCAGGCTCCTTAAGTACTCGGTCAACGCCATCACCGGCGGGACCGACGCGCAGGGCGAGGTCTCCGTGAGACTGGAAGAGGACGGTAACATAGTCCTCGGCCAGGGCTCGCACACGGACATCATCGTTGCGTCGGCCAAGGCCTACATAAACGCCCTTAACAGGCTCGAGTACAAGAAGAAAGACAAAAAGGAAATGCTCGTTCTCTGAGCCAATAATACTTTTGAAAAGAGGAATGCCTGAATGAAGCCGATGACTATAACTGAAAAGATACTTGCCAGGCACGCGGGCTTGAAGGAAGTCGCCCCCGGCGAGTTGATCAACGCGAAGGTAGATATCGCGCTCGGGAACGACATCACCGCGCCCATTGCCATAAGCGAGTTCAGGCGCATAGGCGCGAAAAAGGTCTTCAACAGGAACAAGGTCGTCCTCGTCCCTGACCATTTTACACCGAACAAAGACATAAAATCAGCCGAGCAGTGCAAGATACTCCGCGATTTCGCGAGAGAGCACAAGCTCAAGCATTATTACGACGGCGGAGAAGTCGGCGTTGAGCACGCGCTCCTCCCGGAGAAGGGCGTAGTCGTGCCGGGAGACCTCGTAATCGGCGCGGACTCGCATACGTGCACATACGGCGCGCTCGGCGCGTTCTCGACGGGCGTCGGCTCAACCGACCTCGCCGCTGTCATGATAACCGGGGAGCTCTGGTTCAAGGTCCCTGAATCGATGAAGTTCGTCTTCAACGGCAGGCTCCGGAAATGGGTGAGCGGCAAGGACCTGATCCTCCATATCATCGGAGAGATAGGTGTGGACGGCGCCCTATACAGGGCGATGGAATTCACCGGCAAGGCTATCGACAACCTTTCGATGGACTCGCGCATGTCGATGTGCAACATGGCCATAGAGGCCGGGGCCAAGAGCGGCATCATCGCGCCTGACGCCACCACCGAGGCCTATGTGTCGAAGAGGGCCGAGCGCCCGTACAAGTTCTATTCGAGCGACGCTGACGCGGCCTACTCCGAAGTCAGGGAATACGACTGCGCCGAAATCGAACCCAAGGTCGCGTGCCCGCACCTTCCCGAGAACACAAAGAACGTGTCCGACGTCAAGAACGTATCCATAGACCAGGTCGTCATCGGCTCCTGCACCAACGGCAGGCTCGAAGACCTGGAGGTCGCGGCGAAGATACTGCGCGGCAAAAAGATCGCCAAAAATTTAAGACTCATTATCATCCCGGCGACCCCCTTCATATACAACGAGGCGATGAAAAAGGGCTGGTTCGATATATTCCTCAAGGCGGGCGCGATAATAAGTCCGCCCACCTGCGGCCCTTGCCTCGGCGGCCATATGGGCATACTCGCCGCTGGCGAGCGCGCGCTTGCAACCACCAACAGGAACTTCCTCGGCAGGATGGGCGACGTAAAAAGCGAGGTCTACCTCGCCAACCCGGCCGTAGCCGCGGCAACGGCCATCAAAGGCAGGATCGCCCACCCCGATGAGGTAACGAAATAATACGCCGGACTGGTTTTCGGGATATTGCGTCAGTCAGACTGTTTAAAAGTACCTGAGAGGTCCTTTTTATAAAAAGGACCTCTCAGACTCTCTCCAGAAATTTTTAGTTCTTCCGGGAAGGCCCCCCTTAAAAACTCTTTTTGGGGGGCCTTCCCGGAACTTAAAGTCTTTGAAGGGGGTCTGGGGTCCTAGCTGGACGGGCACAGTTGTATCAATCGTCTGAATGTATGGTGAGGCACAAGCCTCCGATTGAAACTGGCCGCGCGCCGAGCGTAACTTTCTACAGAAAGGTCCCTCCGGATATTTTTTAAATAACCTGAATGGCACGATATGCCCCGGAAAACTCATCCAGCGCATTATCTCATGTACGACTGGCTGGCGCCGTTGTACGACCTCGGGGTCTGGTTTGCGGCGTTGCCCCTGGGCGGCGAGGAGGGTTTAAGGGCGCCGGTTTTAAGGGAGCTGGAGGCCGGGAGGGTAACTGGCAGGGAGAGGCGCATTGATAAGGCGAGGCCTCTTGAGGGCAGAAAGGTCTTAGAGATATTCGCCGGTACAGGGACGCTCTCCATTGAGGCGGCGTCCCTGGGAGCAAGGGCAATCGCGCTGGACGTGACCGCCGGGATGTTGCGGGTCGCCTCAGAGAAGGCGCGTAGAGCTGGCGTCGTGGTCGGGTTTGCCAGGGCTGACGCAGAGAGCCTGCCTTTTCCGGACGGTTCGTTTGACGGGGTAATGGTATCTCTCGGGTTGCACGAGACCGAAGGTCCCCTGGTTCCATTGATAATAAAAGAGGCCGCGCGTGTATTAAGGGAAGGCGGCAGGTTCGTCATCTTCGATTTTCACAGGGCCTGCGGCGGCGCGGGGTTTTTGCAGGCGCTCTTTTTCGCGTTTTTCGAGGGTGAGACCGCGAGGGCGTGGGTGAGGACGGACATACAAAAGGCGTTAATGGACGCCGGGTTCAGGGATTTCAGAAGGTCGTTCCTTAAACGCGGCGTCTTTCAGCTTATAGCGGTTCAAAAGCCATAAAGAAAACTCAAGGGGTGCATTGAGATGAAGTTAAACGGCAAGGCCTGGAAGTTCGGCGCTGATATAGACACGGACAGGATAATACCGGCGAGGTACCTGAACACGTCGGACCCGAAGGAGCTCGCGAAACACTGCATGGAGGACGCTGATCCGTCGTTCGCATCCCGCGTGCAGGCCGGGGACGTGATAGTCGCGGACAAGAACTTCGGTTGCGGGTCTTCAAGGGAGCACGCGCCGATAGCTATCAAGGCCTCAGGCGTTGCCTGCGTAATCGCAAAAAGTTTCGCGAGGATATTCTACAGGAACTCGTTCAACATGGGCTTGCCGATACTCGAGTGCGAGGAGGCGGCGGACTCGACGGAATCCGGCGACGTAATCGAAGTGGACATGTCCACAGGGGAGATCGTGAACGTTACGAAGGGCACACGGTTCAAGGCGAGGCCGATACCGCCGTTCATGCAGGAGCTAATCGCGGCGGGCGGGCTCATGGAGTCGATACGGAAAAAGGGGGCGGTATGAAGAAGGACGGCGTAAAGAGCAAGATAATATCGAGCGACAAGCTGCACATCGAGAACAAGACGCTTTTTGTTGACCTGAAGGAGAACGACGGCGGGCGTTTCCTCCAGATAGCGGAGCTCTCGAACGACAGGCGCTCGACGGTTGTGATACCCATAAGCGGCATAGACGTCTTCATGCAGTCGCTTACGAAGATAACCGGCGCGGGCCAATAAAAATTTTTAAAACGGACCTTCTTTATCATTCCTAAAAACTGGCAGGCCGGAAGTTTCTTCGCCTTGAGCTTCCGGTATTATTATTTTCAGGCTCAAAAAATAAGATGACAGGAGTGAGGCTTTGAAGAGATATTCAATTGCGGTATTGCCGGGCGACGGCATAGGCCCGGAGATAATGCATGAGGCGACGATGGTGCTGAACGCTGTCGGGAAGAAGGCAGGGGTCGAGTTCGCGCTGACCGAAGCGCTCGTAGGCGGCTCTTCGATAGACGCGAGCGGCGTGCCGCTCACAGACGAGGTCTTGAAGCTTACCCTCTTAAGCGACGCCGTCCTTCTCGGTGCCGTCGGCGGGACCAAGTGGGAGGCACTCGATTATTCGATCAGGCCCGAGAGGGCGCTTCTCGCGCTCAGAAAAGAACTCGGGCTCTTCGCGAACTTAAGGCCCGCGCGCATATACAAGGACTTGATAGACGCCTCAACCTTGAAGCCCGAGGTCATAGATGGCGTAGACCTCATAGTAGTCAGGGAATTGACCGGCGGGCTATACTTCGGGACGCCCAAGGGCGTGGAGAAGCTCCCCGACGGGACGGAGCGCGGCGTCAACACGATGGTCTACACGACGCCTGAGATAGAGAGGATAGCAAAAGTAGGCTTCGAGGTCGCGCGTAAGAGAAGGAAGAAGCTTTTGAGCGTGGACAAGGCGAACGTCCTTGAGACGACAGAGCTCTGGAGGAGGGTGGTCATAAAAATAGGGCGGGACTACCCGGACGTCGAGCTCTCGCACATGTATGTGGACAACTGCGCCATGCAGTTGGTCCGTAACCCCAGGCAGTTCGACGTCATCGTGACCGAGAACACCTTCGGCGACATATTGTCCGACGAGGCCTCGATGCTCACCGGCTCCATAGGCATGTTGCCTTCGGCGTCTTTAGGCGCTACCAAGAACAGGGCTATGTACGAGCCCATTCACGGCTCGGCCCCTGACATAGCGGGCAAGGGCATCGCGAACCCGATAGCCACGATACTATCGGTCGCGATGATGCTCAAGTATTCATTCGAAATGGAGGACGCCTCGAACGCGATAGAGACGGCCGTTGAAAAGGTCTTGGGCAAGGGTTTCAGGACGGCGGACATTTACCAGCCGGGGACGAAGAAGGCGAGCTGTTCGGAGATGGGAGAGGCGGTTTTGAAGGAGCTGTAATCTCTACAACAGCATACACTGAAAATAAGAAGCCCCACATGATGTGGGGCTTCTTTGTTATGCAATGACTGAGTTGCGTCAATCTTCATGCAGTGTGCGTAGATAATTTAATAAATCTAATCCCTCTTTTGTCGGCTTGGTCAATTCTACAGATCCTACAAGATTTTCGTTGTATGAGCACCCTCGAGATTTATCGAATAAAAAATATCTATCTCCGTTGGTAACTATTATGTGCTTGGTGCCGGTTTCAAAAGAATAATTATAAGCCTGTCTAATGTACTCTAGGTTTTTTTCTGAAAGAGACCAGTCAGATTTTACCTCAATAGTTATAAGCGGCTTACTTTTTTCTAGAATCAAAATGTCTATTCGGCCTCTCCTGTATTTTATTTCTTTAAAATCCAGCAATGTAAAAAGTTTTTCAACAAGTGACTCATGATCTCGCTCATAATGATCTTGGTCTTTTTTTAGTTTTTCGATTTGCTCAACTAAATCTCTTAACCAATTTGGTATGAATGAGACAGTCTCTTCTTTAATTAATTTGGTTGATTTTTCTGGATTTAAAATGACGGAAGAAAAATCTTGATTTGCAATGCCCAGAAAATGTTCAATACTGGAAGAATTTGTATTTTTTAGTGCTTTATCTATAAGCTCATCATTAATATGTCTTTGGCCGGGAAGCCAATGCTTGGTCTTAAAACCAAATGCATTTTGATAATAGCTTTTATTTGTGTTTTTAGTCTGGAGGGGTGCTTTGAGAAAATAAACATATCTATATGATCGCTTTTCTTCTTTTGATAATTCTGCATCCCACCCGATGTATTCCTGCAAACTGCTATCGTTCCCGGTATCTATGTAAAAACAAAACCTGAAAACTTGCTTCACTTCAGTGTCTTTTACATCTATAACATAATCATTTTTTTCAACCTCTAATAATTGCTTAAATGATCTCTCAGTCGCACCCCATATATAAATGTTTCCGCTGGGAGTAAAAAAATCGTCAATTTTAGCAATATTGAATTTTTTAAGTTCATGAGCTTTAAAAGCCTTGTCCAAGCTTTTTTCACGATTGTCGGTTTTGGCGGTTCCAGCAGCTATGAAGTATATTCCCATGTATGCAAAGTGCCTTAAAGTAATTTTAATTATTTTTACAATGATAAGATGAAAAAATCAACCCTATTATTTTAGTACATTATCTTGAGTATGTCCTTGTAACTTACGACGGCGGTGAGTATCAGAAAGAAAGATATCCCCACAGCGCCTATAACTTGATAAGCCCTGTCGGTCATGGGACGTTTTTTTATCGACTCTATCAACAGGATCACGAGGTGCCCGCCGTCGAGGGCAGGCAAAGGCAGGAGATTGAAGATACCGAGGCTCAAGCTCAATAAGCCAGTAAAATAGAGGAGGTCGAAAAAGCCGGCATTGGCGGCCTTTCCGGCGATGTGCGCTATGCCTATGGGGCCTGAAAGCTGGCTTATGGAACCGGCGCCTGAAATGAATGAGGCAAGGATGTTCAGCAGGCCTGAAAAGCCGTCAATGATAGACGAGGCGCTCAAGGCCAGGCTATCATAAACCGGAAGCCCCTTGCCGAAAAAGAACGCCGGTGTGAGTATGAGGAAAGCGAACGCAATGTTGAACACCGGGCCTGCTGCGGAGATTATGGCCCTCTTCCACCTCGCGGTTTTCAGGAACCGCGGCGAATCTGCATCGTCATTGCCGGAGAAGCTGACGAAACCGCCGAGCGGCAGGAGCCTTATGGTAAACTCGGTCTCCCTGATTCTAAAAAGCGTTGCTATTCGCGGGCTGAACGGGAAGCCGATAGAGAACTCGTAGACCTTTACGCAGAGCTTTTTTGCCGCGAGATAATGGCCGAATTCATGAACGATTATTACAGCGGTAAAAACGGCCATGAAGGCAAAAAATCCGGTCATAAGTCCTCCGAAGGATAGCTTGGGACAATTATATTACCCGGTGTTTATATTGTCCAGTGATTAGAAGAACGAGGCGCACCCAGGACTATCCCCCGAGCCACTTCCTTATCATCATGATCGCGGCGCGCTTGTCCAACGGCTCGTTGTTGTTGCCGCACTTCGGGTCCTGTGTGCAGGACGGGCAGGCGACCTCGCAGGCGCACTCCTCCATGAGCCTCAAAGTAGACGAGAACCACTCTGGAGCGCACTCGAAGCCCCGCTTGGAGAGACCCACGCCCCCTTCGTGTCCGTCATAAACGAATATAGCGGCGCTTTGAAGTTCGGGGTTCAGGGGATAGCTTACGCCTCCGAGGTCCATTCTGTCGCAGAGGGCGTAGAGCGGGAGCGCCGCTATCATCGCGTGCTCGGCCGCGTGGAGGCCGCCGGATGAGCCGAAGCCGCGTTCCCTCACCGAGTTTAGCAAAGCGTCGTCGACCTGCAACCATACGCCGGTCGTCGTGAATATCGTCACCGGGAGTTCCAACTGAAATTCTCCCAGCATCTTGTCCGTGTATATCTGTTTTTTTCTATAACCGAGTACGCGCTCGGTGACCTTAAGTTTACCGAGACGGAGCTTTGCGCCCCTTAAATCCCTTTGAGCGTCTTCGGCGACTATCTCCGTCTCCTCGTGTGACATCGCGCGCGTATAATAGTCGATATCGGGCGCGAGCCTGCAGAATACCTTCTTTTCATGCATGTCGAGCTTTACGACCTTGTACTGGGCCCCCCTGTGGAGGTAGATTGCCCCGGGGTGGAGATCAAAGAGGACGCGCGCCGAGCTTGATTCACCGAGTGTCCTGCCGTCTTCCTTTATTATCGTATAAGGCTCTCCAGCCTCCCTTATGGAAATGTCGAGCTGTGGCGTGCGTTTTCTCGGATACCAGATGTCGCCCTTGAGCCAATGGCGCACCTTGCCCTCGGCCTCGAGCTCGTTCAATATAGGCCCGTACTTTTTTACATCATAGACAGCGTCAGTAGGTTTCAAGTACCCTTCGGCGACAGCCGAGAGGAGGTGCCCTTTCAGGATGGATGGGTTTTCAAAGTCGAGCACCGCGGCCTCGACGTTTCTCTTGAAGAACTCGTCCGGGTTCCTCATGAAGTACTGGTCGAGCGCATCGGCAAGCGCGACCATGACGATGAGCGAGTCCCTCCCTGACCTCCCTGCGCGTCCGCCCCTCTGCCACGTGGAGCTTATCGAGCCGGGGTATCCGACGAGCACGCACACGTCGAGTCCGCCTATGTCGACTCCGAGCTCGAGCGCGCTCGTCGAAATAACACCCGTAAGTTCTCCGTTAAAGAGCCGCGTCTCTATATCGCGCCTTTCCTCCGGCAGAAAGCCCGCCCTGTATGAGCTGATCTTCGCCCTGATATCAGGGGCGGTCTCGTTCACCCACGCGTGCATGAGCTCCGTCACCTTCCGGGCCTTTGTAAAGGCGATTGTTTTGAGCCCAGCGCGGACGCAAGACGTAAAGACGCGCGTGGCGATTGTATAGGGGCTCACTTCGGGGAGCGGGTTTATGAAGAGAAAGTGCCGCCTGCCCGAGGGCGCGCCGTTTTCTTCCACAAGATCGAAGGGCAGGCCGGTCAAAGTCTCAGTGAGGCCCTTGGGGTTCGCGATAGTCGCCGAGCAGGCGATAAAGACCGGGTCTGCCCCGTACATCCGCGCGATCCTGCGGAACCGCCTTAAAACGTTCGCCACGTGGGAGCCGAAGACGCCCTTGTATGTATGGATCTCGTCGATGACGACGAATTTGAGGTTCCGGAAGAACCTCTCCCACTTCGGATGAAAGGCGTTTATGGCGAGGTGGAGCATGTCCGGGTTCGTGAGTATCACCGCGGGCGGGGTCTCTCTTATCTTCTTTCTCCGGTACGCGGTAGTGTCGCCGTCGTAGATCTCCGCGAGCGACGGGACAAACGCGGCCCTTTTTTTAGGGGAGGGCGTCTCACCGCGCCCGAGCGGGAGCCTGTCCGTCAATTCCCTGAACGCGCCGAGCTGGTCCTGTTCGAGCCCCTTCAAGGGAAAGAGATAGAGGGCGCGCGCGTCATTGTCTTCAAGCAAGGACTCTATAACCGGGATGTTATATATGAGGGACTTGCCGCTCGACGTCGGAGTCATTACTACGACGTTCCTACCGTCCCTTATGAGGTCGATTGCGCGTGCCTGGTGTGAGAAGAGTTTTTCTATCCCGATGGAGGAAAGCGCCTCTTTTAATTCCGTGCGTAGCGGCCTCTCAGTCTCGGCAAAGAGCGCGTCCCTCCTCGGTATCTCCTCGTGATGGACGACCTCCCGGAGGTCCTTCCTCGTCTTTATGTCCTCTATTATCTCGCTTAGCGTCATGGAGAGATGATAACACTTATGGCGCCGTATGCCAACGGTGAGGGGGGTACGGCGTTTGTTTTGACAGGCGGCGTTTGAACCCCCAGTCATGCGCCCCTCATCAATGAGGAATGTGTCTACAAAGAGGGCCGGGCCGCCTAACATCGGGTAAAATCGGCATATTCCTATTTAGTTTGACAAGGTGCTTCTTTAGGGTTAAGATTTGCTCAAGGGCAAATTGAGCCGGGAAAGCCGGTTTTTTCCGTTGCGTTAGGCTCGAAAGGGTAGTGAGAATGGTCCAGAAACTGAGGTGTAACAGCTGCGGGAGGGAACTCCAGAAGGGCAGCCTTAAATATATCGTCGAGATACGGAGCTTCGCCGATTTCGACGGCTACCTCGAGGAATACAACGGGGACGTGGAGGAGGGGATAAACGACCTCCTCGACGCGATGGAGACGCTCGACCAGAAGGCTATAGAGGAGGACGTCTCCAAGGAGCTCATCTTCATACTCTGCAAGACGTGCAGGGACAAGTTCACAAGCGACCCATTTCAGACCGGGAAAGTTATCTTCGAAGGTGAGGATGTAAAAGGCACCATTCACTGACCCGCAAGCCCGCCGATTAAGCCCCCATTATAATACAAAAACGCACGAGGAGACGCCAGGCCGCAGAACCGGCTGAGACATATGCGCTACGCAGTAATCTCTGACATCCACTCGAACCTCGAAGCGCTCACGTCCTTCCTCGAAGAGATAAAGGCACTCGACATCGACAAGACGGTCTGCTTAGGCGACGTCGTCGGATACAACGCTAACCCAAACGAGTGCGTCGAGATCATAAGGAAGAACCGGATACAGTGCGTCATGGGCAACCACGACTCGCGCGCGGCCGGTCTTGAGGGCGCATCCGACTTCAACCTCCTCGCGGCCAACGCGGTAGTCTGGACAATGGAAGCGCTTACGCCCGAGAACGCCGCGTTCCTGAGGGCACTTCCGAGGTCGCTCCATATAGACAGGAAGTTCCTCGCTATCCACGGGTGGGTTAATAATACCGACCGCTATATAATGGGGGTCAATGACGCCGGGAAGAACTTCGAGCTAATGCGGGCGCTCGATAAGCAGGCCAGCGTATGCTTCTTCGGCCACACCCACGTGCCGCTTTCATATGTAGAGTCTGATGGGGTGATAGACGCCGTCGCCGGCGCATCTGTCAAGGTCGAGAAAGGCTCAAGCTACCTCATAAACCCAGGCGCGCTGGGCCAGCCCAGGGACCGCGACCCGAGGGCGTCATTCGCGGTCTTTGATACGAAAAAATCGCTCATAACCTTCCACAGGTTCGAGTACGACATACACACGACCGCCGGGAAGATACTCGCGGCGGGACTGCCCGAGAGGCTCGCCGAGAGGCTCCGGCTCGGGTGGTAATGCTCCCCTGATATCTGTTAAGGCCCTTGCAATGAACCTTTCCGTCTACCTCCCCATCTTCGTCCTCCTTGTAGTCTTTCTCCTTATAGCCGTAAGGCAGATAGGAACGCTCCGCCTGAAAATCTGGCAGATAATGGCCGGGGGCGCGGCGATTGTCGTGGCGTCGGGCTCTATTGCGCCAGGGGACGCCGTCAAGGCCATTGACCTGGACGTGATAGTATTCCTCTTTGGGATGTTCGTCGTAGGTGAAGCGCTCATTCGGAGCGGGTATCTCTATCACATCTCCCACGACGCGTTCAGACACGCGAGGAGCCCCGGCGCGCTTGTCTTCTCGATGCTCTTCGTCATCGGCGGGCTCTCAGCCTTGCTCATGAACGACACCCTTGCGATCATAGGCACGCCGCTCGCCGTCTTCATAGCTGAAAAATACAGGATAAACTGCAAACTGCTCCTCCTGACCGTCTGTTTTGCCACGACAATCGGAAGTGTTGCAAGCCCCATAGGGAACCCCCAGAACCTGCTTGTGGCGATAAACGGCCCAGTGGCCGCACCGTTCGCGACATTCTTCAAATACCTCGCCCTGCCGACGGTATTAAACCTTGTCATCGCCTTTTTTGTACTTAAGGTTGTCTATCGAAGGCACTTCAGTGCGGACGAGATATCGTCGGTCAGGGAAGAGATAGGGGATTTATCTCTCGCCGGTCTCTCCAGGCTCTCCCTGATGATAATCCTGGCGATGGCCGGGCTCAAGGCCGCCTCCTTCGCTCTCGGCAACGCGTTCGACTTCAGGCTCACTTATATAGCCGTGGCCGCGGCCATGCCGGTTATTATATTAAGCAGGAGGAGGGTCGAGATATTGAGGTCGATAGACTGGCCGACGCTTGTCTTCTTCGCCGCGCTTTTTATCCTCATGGAGAGCGTCTGGAGGAGCGGTGTGATACAGCCTGTCCTATCTTCAATGGATCTGGATCTCGCATCAACTGGTCTCATACTCGCCTTGTCCGTTACCTTAAGCCAGGTCCTCTCCAACGTGCCTTTCGTGGCACTCTATCTGCCGGTGCTTAACCACCTCGGCGCAAATGAAGTCGGGTTGATGGCGCTTGCGGCAGGCTCGACGATAGCCGGGAACCTCTTCATACTCGGGGCCGCAAGCAACGTCATCGTCATTCATAATGCGGAAAAAAGGGGGCATACGATTGGATTCATCGAGTTCGCGAAGGCAGGGGTGCCGCTTACAATTTTAAATATGCTCGTCTATTGGGCGTGGTTCAGGGTTATAGGGTGACAGAGCGTCATAACTTCGCATACCTGCGTTGCTCCTCGGCCTCGTCGTTGCGGCGTACACAAAAGTACGCCTCACGCCGGTCCTCGTCGCGCCTTGGTCTGCTGTGTTCTGACGCTCTGTACAACTTATTAAGGGTAGAGCTTAAAGGCGCCCCTCCTCTACAAGGAGGGGCTTACGGGAGGTCGTTTTTTAATTTACAGCCATGATCACGCATTTGAGGTACTCCGTCTCCGGCACCGCGAGCGCGATAGGATGGTCCTTCGCCTGTGAGCGGACCTCGAGTATGCGCCCGGTTTTTCCAGCGTCCCGCGCGGCGGAACGGAGCATATCAAGGAACGTGAGCCTCTCCACGTGGAACGAGCACGAGGAAGTGGCGAAGAGGCCGCCGTCTTTTAAGAGCTTCATGCACGAGGCGTTCAATTCCCTGTAGGCCTTCAGCCCTTCTTTTATATTGGCCTTTGATTTTACGAACGCCGGGGGGTCGAGGACTATGGCGTCGTAACGAGAGCCTTTCGCAACCTCCGCCTTAACGAACTCGAATACGTCCGAGCGGATAAAGGAGCACTTTTCAGACAGGTTATTGAGCAGAGCGTTCCTCTCGGCCTGTTTGACCGCCGTTTCCGACGAATCCACCCCTGTTACATCAGAGCCGGCCTCCGCGAGCTTTATCGCCCAGGCCCCTGTGTAGCAGAAGAGGTCGAGCGCCTTGCCGTTGCTTGCCAATGCCTTGAACGTGTCCCTGTTCTCCGCCTGGTCGAGGAAAAACCCGGTCTTCTGGCCTGCCATTGGGTCGACCTCGAAGACCGTCCCGCGCTCTTTGATGACGGGAAGGGTCTCAAGGCTCCCCTTTATGACCTTCTTCTCCATGTTCAGCCCCTCGAGCGTCCTGATGGAAGTGTCGTTCCTGAGGACTATCGTCTCAGGCTCGAAGACCTCTTCGAGCGCCGCGATGACGAGGCCGGCCTGGGCCTCCATGCCCAAAGTCGAGAACTGTATGGAGAGCGTGTCTCCGTACTTATCCACAATAAGCCCTGGCAGTCCGTCGCTTTCGCTGAATACTGCCCTGAAGGCGTCGGTATCCTTAATGAACCTCTTTCTCAAGTCGAGCGCGGCCCGTATCCTTTTTACGAAAAAGGCGCCGTCTATCTCCTCTTTTACCCTTGTAAGTATCCTCACCGCGATGAGCGAATGCGGGTTCGCGTAGCCGATGCCGAGGAACGCGTCCTTCATGTCCCTTAACTCGACGAGCGAGCCGGGGGCGAGCCTCTTTGGGCTGCCGACGAGCTCGTTCGAGAAGACCCACAGGTGCCCCGCGAGTATCCTCGATGTCCTTCTTAAAATGGCTGTCTCCATCTGATTACCTCCAATCGATGGTACATTATAGACGAGACACCCGTATACTCAAGCCTTTTTATATGGGACCCCCATAAGGCGCGCGAATCGGATATAATATTATTCATTCCAAACTGGAGGCGGAGATGGCCGTCGAAAAAAAGATAGTCCGGGAAAAGGGGTCTGAAAGTATAGAGGTGATATTAAGGAGCGGCCAGAGCCTCAGGGTCCGGCCCATAAGGCCGGATGATAAAAAAAGGCTTGAGGGTTTCTTTTACAGGCTGAGCCCGCACACGCGGTACCTGAGGTTCCAGTACGCTAAGGAGTCCATAACCGAGGAGGAGCTTAAGTACTTTACCGAGGTAACGCCTCCCCAGAGGTACGCCTATGTGGCCACAGTCGGCGAGGCTGACTCCGAGCGGATACTCGCGGTCGGCAGGTGGGACATGCTCCCGGACAAGAGGACCGCCGAGGTCGCCTTTACCGTCGAGGACAACATCCAGATGAGGGGCGTCGGCACGATACTCATCGAGGAGCTCTCGAGAGCGGCGGCTAAATTCAACATCGCCGCGTTCGAGGCGCAGGTCCTCCAGGAGAACACCCGGATGCTGGAGGTCTTTGAAGAGAGCGGTTTCAGGCTCAAGAAAAGGTTTTCCTCGGGCGTCTATTCCATAACGATAGATTTGAAGGACCAGGAGGAATACGAAAAGAGACAGGCGCAGAGGGACCATATCGCGAGGAGCGCGGGCGTTAAAAGGCTCCTCTGCCCGAGGAGGGTCGCGGTAGTAGGCGCGTCCCGTAACCCGGAGTCCGTTGGCGGCGCCCTCTTCAGGAACCTGCTGAAAGACGGCTTCAACGGCGTCGCGCTCCCGGTAAACCCCAGGGCGGAGTCTATCGCCGGAGTGCTTGCGTACCCCTCCGTGCTGGATTGCCCGGGAGACATCGATATCGCCATAGTCGTGGTCCCGGCGGAGCAGGTGCTGAGTGTCGTGGACGAGTGCGCGAAGAAGGGCGTTGCCGGGCTTGTCATTATCAGCGCCGGGTTCGGGGAGTCGGGCGCCGAGGGGAGGGGGCTGGAGAGGGAACTCCGGGAGAAGGTCCTCTCCTACGGCATGAGGGTCATAGGCCCCAACTGTCTCGGTATACTGAACAACAACCCGGACGTCCGGCTGAACGCGACGTTCTCCCCTGTGACGCCGCCTTCAGGCAACCTCTCCATAGGCTCCCAGAGCGGCGCTTTGGGGCTCGCCCTACTCGACCGGGCGAGGTCCATAAACCTCGGCATTTCGAGCTTCGTGAGTTTTGGAAACAGGATCGACATCTCAACTAACGACCTCCTCGATTACTGGGAGGACGATGCGAATACCGACGTTATAGTCCTCTACCAGGAGTCATTCGGAGAGGCGAAGAAGTTCGGGCGCATAGCGAGGAGGGTTTCGCGCAGGAAACCGATAATCGCCGTAAAGGCCGGGAGGTCCAGGGCCGGGGCCGCGGCGGCTACATCTCACACAGGGGCGCTCGCGGCATCCGACGTCGCTGTCGACGCGCTCTTCAGGCACGCAGGCGTTATAAGGGTCACGACTATCGAAGAAATGTTCAACGCCGCCGATATACTTACGCACCAGCCCCTTCCCCGCGGGCCGAGGGTCGGGATACTGACGAACGCCGGAGGGCCCGGGGTGCTCGCGGCGGACGCCTGCGAGGGGCTGGGGCTTAAAGTCACGCCGTTATCCGACGGTACGCAGAAGAAGCTTAGAGAGTTCCTTCCGAAGGCCGCGGCTGTGACGAACCCCGTGGACATGATAGCCACGGCGCCGCCGGAGTCGTTCAAAAAGGCGCTCTCCATAATGCTCGGGGACCCGGATATAGATTCCATAATCGTCATCTATATCCCTCCGCTCGTCACAAGGCCCGAGGACGTCGCCGAGGCCGTCGGAGAGGCGTTGTCAAGCTACATGGGGGACAAACCCGTCATCACGTGCTTCATGATGTCGGAGTCCGCGCTTGCCGGGATCAGAAAGAGCGCGAAGCGCCCGCTTCGGCCCTTTATCTTTCCTGAGGCCGCGGTCCAGGCGTTGTCTCTCGCATACAACTACTCGCAGTACAGGGAGATGGATGAGGGGACAATAGTAAAGTTCCCTGAGATAGACACGGATAAGATACGCGGAAAGGCCCCGGTGCGGGAGATATTGAAAAGAAAGGGCTGGCTCATGCCGGAGGAGTCGATAGGGCTCCTCAACGAATACGGGATAACGACAGCCGAGACGCTTGTCGCGAGGTCCGCCGATGAGGCGGCCCTTGCGGCGGATAAGCTCGGCTACCCGGCCGTCATGAAGATACGCTCGTCTCGCATAGTGCACAAGACCGACGTCGGAGGCATAGCCGTGGGTTTGAAAGACGCGGACGACGTTAAAAGGGCTTTCTCGATGATGCATTTAAGGGTCGAGTCCGCCGGGTTCGCGGGGGAGACCGACGGCGTAATACTCCAGCAAATGGCAAAGGGCGGGCAGGAGATGATAGTAGGCATGTCCCAGGACCCGCTCTTCGGCCCGCTCGTCATGATCGGGCTCGGAGGCGTCTCTGTGGAGCTTTTAAAAGATGTGGCCTTCTCCATACACCCCTTGAGGGACGCGGACACCGACAGGATGCTCCGTGAGCTCAAGAGCCTGCCGCTCCTCCAGGGCTACCGCGGAAGGCCTCCTGGGGACATAATGGCGTTGAAAGAGGCGCTCCTGCGGTTCTCGTCCCTTGTCGAGGACTTCCCCGAGATAGACCAGATAGAGATAAACCCCCTGCTCGTGCTCGAAGATGGCAAAGGAGTCATCGCCCTCGACGCCAGGGTCTACATGAACCCGACTGGCGCCGGTTAAATCCCGGCATCCGTTGCCCGACAGCCGTTTATCGCGACAAGGCCCCGGCGTCTCCCCCCGGCATTGTCATGAGGCGCGGCCGAGGGGTCTGCGGACCTGGCGTATGAAGAGGGTCGCAAGGAATATCGCGGAGCTTATCATTATGAATATCGGCCCAGGGGTCATGGAGTAGAGGTGCGAGACGTATATGCCGGCAGACGCGGCCAGGACCCCGAATACGACGGAGGCGGCCATGAAGGAGCGTAGCGACCGGGCGACGTTCTTGGCTGAGGCCGCCGGTATTATGACGAGCGAGCCCATGAGGAGCGCCCCAACGAACCTTATGCCGAGCGCCACGGCAAGGGCGAAGGAGAGGAGATAGACGAACTCGAGCATCCTGTTTCTTATGCCTATGGACTGCGCTATCTCCTCTGAGACCATGTTGAGAGCGAGTTTCTTGTATATGGAGAGGATGAGGCCGATCAGGAAGACCGAGAGCGCAATAGAGAAGACCGATTCGGAAAGAGTAAGCTCCGTGATGTTCCCGAAGAGCGCCTCTATGAGTTCGTGCTCGGGCATCACAAGGGCGCCTGCCGCGAGCGACGCCGTAAAAAAGACCCCGACTATGGTGTCGAGCGAAAGGGAGCTCCTGTACTCGACGATCCAGATGCCGACGACCGTTACAAAGAGAAACGCTACCGCGCCGATGAACGGGTTGAACCGGAAGAGGAGGGCGAGCGCCATGCCCGGCAGGGCCACGTGAGAGAGGGCGTCGCCTACGAGGGCCATCCTCTTGAGTATAGCGAACGACCCGAGGAGGGACGCGCTCGCCGCGACGAATGCCGCTACTATCATCGGGAGCAGGATGTTTTCCATAGTGTTTAAGTCTCGTGCCTGTGGTGGAAGAACGCGCCTTCTCCGCCGTAGAGGGCAAGTATCTGTTCTGAGCTCAATACTTCCCTGGGCGCGCCGAAGCAGAGGTTTTTTCTGTTGAGGCAAAGAACCGTCTGCGCGTGTTTGAAGACGACGTTCAGGTCGTGCGAGACGAGTATCACGGTAAGCCCGGTGTTCTTCTGGAGGTTGTAGAGCATCTTGTAGATGGATTCCTGCCCGGCTATGTCTATGTCGGCCGTGGGCTCGTCGAATATGAGGACGTCAGGGGCCCCGAGGACGGCCCAGGCGACAAGCACCCGCTGTCTCTGCCCTACGGAAATCTCGCCGAAGCCTTTTTTCAGTATATCCGGGGCGAGCTGGACGAATTCGAGCGTCTCCGCTATCTTCGCGTCCGTCGCCTGCCTGCCGCGGAGCCTGAAGAACTCCCTCACCGTGAGCGGGATGTCGGTTTCAATGTCCATCCTCTGGGGCACGTAGCCGGTCTTAACCCCAGGGGCCCATGTTATCTCTCCTCTGTGGGGGATAATGCCGATGAGCGATTTTATCAGGACCGTCTTGCCGGCCCCGTTGGGGCCGATTATGGCGAGGACCTCGCCTTGCTCCACTTCCAGGTTCAGGTCCTCGATGACACGGGTCCCGCCGAACTCGACGTTCAGGTTTTTGACTGTCAGCACTTTCATATGGCTACCTGCATGCCTCGCAAAGTCCCATGAATTCGAGCGCGTGGTTCAGGACCTTGAACCCCCGGGACTTCATTATATCGCGCTCATATTTTTCGAGCTCGCCATCGAGCTCGACGTCCTCGACACTCTTGCACCCCATACAGATGAGGTGGTGGTGGTGGCTCCCGAAGACGACCTCGTACCTTTTGACGCGCTCGTGCAGGAACTGTATCTCCTGGACGATCCTGCGCTCCTTCAAAAAGGTGAGCTCCCTGTAAACGGTGGTCTTGTTGGCAGGGACCTTTTGTTTTATGAGCGAGGCGAGGAGCCCTTCGGCTGAGATGGGCAGGCGGCTTCCGATGAGCACCTCTATCATCGACCTCCTGGCCCTTGTTATCCTGAAGCCCCCTTTCGAGAGCTCGGCGAGTATGTCCGCGAGCGCCTTCATAGCAGGCATATTAATGCAACTTAGTTGCAATAGCAATCAAAATCCGCCTGGCGCAATTTTATTCGGTGCTCTAATCTTGTTTTAATCATAGAGGGGTTAGGATTTCTATCAAGGGTATAACAGATGCGGGGTTAAAAAAACGCGCGCGCGCCTCAGCGGCAAATGACAGAGTACAGCGTTTATACCAAACTCTTTACTGGCGGCATAGTCTTTGTTATACTGCACCCGGCTGGTGAATTCCGTAATTCCGTCGGAAAATCAAACCATTATGGGTGTCGAATGGGCGAGCGGTCGATTCGTTGAAAGTTCATGTCTGGGACATACCGACGCGCCTCTTCCACTGGCTTCTTGTATCGGCGTTTGCGGGGGCCTTTTTAAGCTCCCATGGGGACAGGTTTCTTGAGTTCCATACCTCATTAGGTTATATCGCCCTCGGGCTCGTGGTCTTCAGGGTACTATGGGGTTTCGCCGGCAACAGGTTCGCGAGGTTTTCAGGGTTTCTCAAGGGCTGGCAGTCGGTAAGAGGCTATGTCGCCTCAGCCGCAAGGCTCCACCCGCCGAGATTTCTCGGCCACAACCCGGCTGTCGGATGGGTTGTGCTCTTTATGCTCGCCATGGTCGCCTCAATCGCCATCTCTGGCATCGTTACCTACGGAGGCGAGGAGAACAGGGGGTTCTGGGCAGGGGTCTTCAGCTTCGAGGCCGGGTATAACGCGAGGGTTGCGCACGCGCTCCTCGCCGATCTCGCGATAGCCGTAGTGGTAGCGCACGTATGCGCGGCGCTCTTTCACGACTTTCTTCTACGCGAAAATATAATCCTTTCGATGTTCACAGGTACAAAGGAGGACGAGGATACATACGCCGAGAGGGTCTCTCACATCCCTCCGCACCACGACGTCCGCTCGGTATTGAGGCTCATCGTATGGGGCGTTGTGGCGGTTATGGGGGGGCTCGCTCTCTTATACTTAAGGCCTGCCGGAAGGACGGACTTCCTCCGTATGCCCCAGCCGAATGTCGTGGATGATAAGGGGTTCGCGAGTGTGATGAAAGTCAACGCCGCATGGATGGAGGAATGCGCCGGATGCCATAATGCCTTCCACCCGACACTCCTGTCCGCCGACTCATGGAAGAAGGTGATGATGGGGCTTAACGACCACTTCGGGGAGATCGTCACGCTTGACGCGGCTGTATCGGAGGAGATAGGGCGGTTCCTCCTTTCCGCCTCTGCCGAGAGGTCGACGACCGAGGCGTCGAGAAAGCTCATGAGGTCGTTAAGGGGCCTTCCGGCCTTTGACAGGATAACAGACGTGCCGTACTGGAAGGCAAAACACGAGGACATAGACATAGAGGTCTTTAAAAGGAAGTCTGTCGTAAGCCGGTCCAACTGCGTCGCCTGCCATCCCGGCGCGGAACTGGGGTCTTTCGAGGACCATGATATAGCGATACCTGAATAATGGTAGCGCCTAATATTAATAGATACTACAGGGGAGGGAGAGGATGAAACGAGGTTTATCGGCCATGATCGCGCTGGCGGCGCTTTTTGTCTCCGCGAACGCTTATTCGGCGTTGAACCAGGAGATGAACGGGCTCATCGAGAAGTTCCAGAAGGAGGCGGGCATAAAGGCCTTCAGCGCGGAAGATGGAAAGAAGTTCTTCGCTACAAAAAGGATGCATTCGAAAGGCGAGGAGCGATCCTGCTCGACCTGCCACACCGCTGACCCGAGGCAGAAGGGCAAGACCGTAGTCGGAAAGGTCATAGAGCCCATGGCCCAGTCAATGAACAAGGAGCGGTTCACGGACCCGAAAAAGGTAGAGAAGTGGTTAAAGCGCAACTGCGAGTGGGTACTTGAGAGGGAATGCACACCGAAGGAAAAGGGCGATTTTATACTATACATGACTACTATTTAGCCAGGGAGGATGAATGAAGACGAATCGTATCAGGAAGACAATGATAGCCGTTGTACTGGGATTCGCCCTCGTGGCAGGGACAAACGCTTATGCCGACGGCGACGACAGCACCCACGACCACGGTAACCATCACGCGAGCTACAATGCCGTTGAAAACCACGCGTACACGCAGGAGTGCTCTGCCTGCCACTACCTCTATCTCCCCGGACTGCTCCCGGCGCGCTCATGGGAGGCGCTGATAAAAGGGTCTGACAAGCACTTCGGAGAGAACCTCGCGCTTGACGAGAAGACCTCCGCGGAGATACTCGGCTTCCTTAAGTCCAATTCCGCCGAGAAGACGAATACCGAATGGTCGATGAAGATTATGAAGAGCGTGGGGTCGTCGACGCCTGAGAGGATAATGGACGTGCCCTGGATCATAAAGGAACACAGGAAGGTGAAAAACGCATTCAAGAGGCCGTCTGTCGGAAGCGCGTCAAACTGCGGGGCCTGCCACACCCGCGGACATGAAGGGGACTTCGATACAGTAAAGGTGCCCAAGTAAAAAGACAGTATTATCAATAAGGCGCGGCATATTATTAATACCTGATATGAATAATATGCCGCGCTCTTTTATTCCCTGACCGGCCCCCCTAATTTTTTTAGTATTGCGACCTCGATCCCCGTCCCATCCAGGAGCTGTATAAGCCTCTCAGGGTCTTCCTTTATGGTAAAAAACCTCGGGTCTTTTGAGAAGAACATCCCGCTTGTGACCTCTGGGGCCGGTTCGCCCAAAGGCGTATAATGGACAGGAATGAAGAGCCTCGGCGCAATCGACCGCACGGCTTCTGCCATCTCTTCCATTTTTATCGAGTATGTGTTGTCGGCTATGGGGAGGATGGCGCAGTCTATGCCCTTCAACTCGTCCATCTCTTTGGTCCTCCCGGTATCCCCTGCGAAGTATATCCTCTGCCCTTTGAACTCGATCAAAAAACCACAGCCCTCGCCCCTCATGTGAAAGCCCCGCGATGTGTACGCCTCTGTACCGGTCACCTTTACCCCCGCGAGTGTGACAGTCTCACCGACCTTTATGGTGCGCACACCCTTTATGTCCGCCACGCAGTATTTGACGTAGCTCTCGCGGAAGGCGGCGAGTTTTGTCTTCTCCCCTCTTATAGGCGTTATGAACTCAGGGAGGCAGTGGTCGACATGGTGGTGGGAGATAAGTATCAGGGTCGCCAGAGGCGCGCCCTCATCGAGCATGACCGGGTCGATATAGATGACGAACCCGTCCTCGGAGGTCAACCTCACCCCCGATTGCCCAAGCCACTCGTATTTTATGCCGTTCAGGTCTATACTATCCCTCAACACAATCCCTCCAGCCTCCGTTCAACCTTACTGAATATTAGCAGAACTCTTCCCATAATAAATGATTTTTGTTATGGAGGCGTGTTTTTGCCGGTTTAAGGGTCTAATAATGGTTTCAAATCAAAAGAAAATACTTGCCCGAACAATAGGCCCGTGATAAAAGGCAAAACTTCTAATCTTCCTTTAATCTATCGCCTGTAAGATGTTTTTACCATATGGAGGCACGCATGGGCATTGCAAAAACGATCGTATCAGGGCTTCTCCTCGCGCTTTGCATGATATCCCCGGCATTGGCCGGGATAGTTAACTCGAAGGCCCCGGAGTTTACGCTCCAGGACTTGAGCGGCAAACCCGTTTCCATTTCCGATTTCAGGGGCAGGGTGGTCTTCATAGACTTCTGGGCGAGCTGGTGCCCGCCCTGCAAAAAGGAGTTCCCGGAGCTCAACAGCTTCATAAAGCGGTACGAACCAAACGCCGTGGTCCTCGCGGTGAACGTGGACAGGAAGAGGTCGCATGTAGACGACTTCCTCTCGAGGATGCCAGGGCTCTCCGGCAATTTTCACGTACTCCTTGACGCTGAATCAAAGATAATCCCGGCCTACGGTGCAAGGGCCATGCCCACTTCGTACATCATCGACAGGGAGGGCGTCATACGCTTCGCGCATTACGGCTACCGGGACGATGACGCAGGGGAATGGGCCGCTGAGATAGAATCGCTCTTAAAGTAAGGAGTGCCTCTTATGAGAAAGATTGTCTACGCCGCGCTCCTCTTCGGGGCGCTCGCCGGCGCCGCCGGGTGCGTTAACGTGAAGCCCTGGGAGAGGGAGTACCTCGCCGACCCCATAATGCAGTCCGACTATAACAAGGAAGAAAAATCAGTCCGCGAGCACTTCCTCGGCACGAGAGAGGGGAGCGTGGGCAGTTTCGGCGTGAGCGGAGGTGGCTGTGGCTGCAATTAAAAGGATAGTCGCGGCCGGGGCCTTTGCGGCCATCACCCTCTCTGCCCCGGGGAACGCCTCAGCCGAGGACTACTCGAAGGTAGAGGGCTACATCCACAGCTTCAACAACAACGTCTCGGTATACTCCGGCGTCTTCGCGCTCAATAAGGACGTGGACCTCGACACCTCGGTCTATTTCAAATATAACATCGACCTCATAAACCCCGACACCGGCGGAGATGAGGGCGACGTCGAAGGCGGCGATGATGATGATGAGGGAGGCGAGGACGACGCACTCAATAAGTCAAGGGCGGTTTCCGCTGTATCGGGGGCGTCAAGCGCTGTTTCCTCTGCTGGCGGGTCCTCGGCTACGGACACCCGCCACGCGCTTACGCTCGGGGCGTCGCGGAACTTCAATAACATAATTGGGGCAGAGGCGTATCTCGATTACAGCGCGGAATCCGATTACAGGTCACTTACGCCGACCGTTACACTCAAAAAAGACTTCTTCGAGAAGAACACGACCCTTACGCTCGGTTATTCGAGGAACATGGACACCGTAAGCGGCAGGTTCATGGACAACGCCGAAGACAAGACCGTAGACAACTTCTTCGTGGGTGTGACCCAGGTACTCTCGCCGTTCACCATAGCGCAAATAGGGTATTCGAGGAACCAGTCCTCAGGCTTCCAGTCCGAGGGCATAAGGCTTGTGCCGGTTGACGGCGTCACCGCCGACACCTGCACGGATGAGACCGCCACTTGCGTTGAGGAAGTTTTCCCGGAGACGAGGTCGAGGAACGCGTACCTCGCGGGCGTGAACCACTACTTCTCCGGCGGCCTCCTCGACCGCTCATCCATAAAGCTAACGGCGCGCTACTACAACGACGACTGGGACATAACCTCTTATACCGGAGACGTGGAGTATTACAAGTACCTGTCGGAAGAGTGGTTGCTCCGCCTTAACTACAGGTACTATACCCAGACAGCGGCCTTCTTCGTAAAGGACAGCTACTCGTCCGTTGACGAGTTCAAGTCGTCGTCCCCTCAGCTTGAGGCGCTGGACTCGAACCTCTACGGGGCAAAGCTCGCGTATCTCTTTAAAGAGGGGGAAAAGATATCCGATACCGTAAGCCTCGGCACGATAGAAGGGAAGTACGAGTACTACACCGAGACGATCGGCGTAAACGCACATATAATAATGGCGGCGATAAGGCTTATCTTCTAAGCTTAAGACCTCTTAGGCGGGCGTCCCGAAG